>Ga0209018_1000457_pt1 | contig 37608 bp, 27 predicted proteins | sample YNPBryBLVA2012_FD_185814 | JGI IMG/M metagenome (GOLD analysis project Ga0209018, IMG submission 185814) | Anoxygenic and chlorotrophic microbial mat microbial communities from Yellowstone National Park, USA - YNP Bryant BLVA 2012 (SPAdes)... ...
CCCGCCGGTGTCGTGGAGGTCGCGTTGTACTTCTGGATGACACGGTCCGTGATGTCCAGGTCCGACCGGATGTACGGCACCGAGTTGCGGTCGAACACACCGTCGTAGCCGTCTTGCGAAGCGATCTGACGCACCACGCTCAGAACCCTGTTGAGGATGGGCTGGGTCAGCTCGTTCTGCTTCTTTTGCAGCTCCTTGTTGAACTCCACGAACACGCCCTGCAGCTCCATCATCTGACGCTGCCACTCCTCGGTCCTGCGCTGCAAGGCGTCGCGGGACAACACACGCTGCTGCTTCTCGATATCGTCGCGCTCGCGCTGCAACCGCTCCTGTCGCGTGTCGAGCTCCTTCTGACGCTTGTCGAACAGCTTCTTCAGCGTGGCCTGCGCGCGGAGCCCGTCTTCGGTCTCCATCACGGCCCGCTGGACATCGACCACGGCGAACTTCATCTGGGCGAAGGCCTCAGGCGCTACAAGCAGCGCCAGGGCCATGGACAACAGGACGAAAAACAGTCGCAAGGAGCGGGTACGATGCATGGTGTGCAACCCCTAGCCTTCAAGCCTCGGGTGGTCAAGCCACAGGTCGCGCGAAGGTGCATTCGGTCGGGCTGGGTTCCGTTTCCCCTGCACGACATGCCGCCCCCCGCTTTGCCCGCACGCGCACCCGCACGCCCACCACGGGTGCACGGCTCGACCCAACGCGAACCGCCCACCCCGTTAGCATCGCTGCACGTCGACGACACGGCAAGCGTCAGCCTGTCGATGCGTGCGTTCGGTCCAGCCGGCGCTCGTATCGCCTGCACAAGGTGCCTGCCCCCCCTCGCCCGGCCGCACGGGCACACCCATTGGAGGTCTGTGCAGAAAGTTCGGCGGTGGGCCGTGGAGCGTGGACGTGGCTGGTCGGCCCGGCGTACGCCGCTTCAGCGCGTTCGGAACCCGCCCAACCCAATGCGTCCATCACCCGCGGCTCGGTGTCGGCCCCATGGTCCCTCGCCCTGGTACCTTCGCGGGTCGCGGCGCGAACGTCGGCCGCCTGGTCCACGGCGGTCTGCGCCACTGTGTGAAGCTCGGTTCACGAGCCCGCGACAGCCTGTTCACGCTCTGGCAAGCTCCCTCCCCATCTGTCAGCTTTGGAGCTGACGATTCCGTGCTGGCACGGGGGTTGGATGACCACCGGCCAGTCCTTACCCAGGAGGTCCCATGCCCCGTCCTCACCTGACCTTCGTCGCCGCCTGCTCCCTCACCTCTTCGCTCGTCGCGCTCGCGATCGCCGGGTGCGGAGCGGGTCACGAGGAAATGACCTGCGGACCGAACGGTTGTTCGGTTTGCGACGGCTACGGCTGCCGCCCCGCAGACCCGGGCGTTGGATCGACCGGGGGCGCAACGGGAGGCTCCGATGCATCCGCATGCGACCCGTCGACGATGACATGCCCTTGCAGCGACGGGCAGAGCTGCTCGGGCGGCACGCAGTGCGTGGAGGGGTTGTGCCTGGTGCCGTGCGCGTATTCGTCCCAATGCGGATCGGGTAGGGTCTGCGTGAACGGCAAGTGCGTGGTGGGCTGCGACGCGCAGACCCCGTGCGAGGCAGGGTATGTTTGCAGCGTGAAGGGGGTCTGCGAGCCGGACGCGACGGACCCGGAGTGCAGCGAAAGCAAGCCGTGCGTGGGCGGGCTCGTGTGCAGCGGTGGCTCGTGCGTGGGCATGTGCACAACGAATACGGACTGCGCGCCGGGCGAGCTGTGCGACGGTGCCTCGGGCACGTGCATCACGGACCCACAGCCCAAGGCTCCGTGCGAGAAAGATCCGTCGGTGTGCACGGTGGCACAAACGTGCGTCGAGGGGTATTGTCGCTATGCGTGCGGCAGCGGGGCGGATTGCGTGCTGATCGATGCGCGGATACCGGTGTGTGACGACGGCATCTGCAAGAGCGAGGCGGAAGCGAATCCTGAATGCATCACGCAGAGCGATTGCGACGCGGGGCAAGACTGCGTGTCGAACAGGTGCATGTGACGTCGTTGGACGGTGGCGGGGAAGCCGCGGCCAGCGTACGTGATCGCATTGCTTGGCACGTGGACAGGGGCGGTGGGGGCGCGGGGGCGAGTTGTGTCGTGGCACGACACGCTTCGCTGCACGCGGAGTGAACCGCGGACGTAACCATGGGTGCGCTGCGTCGCGAAGCGAGAACAACTCCTACGCAGCGCGCAAGGCCTATTTCGCGCATTCGTGAACGACAGGCATCAGCGATTTTGCTACCCACATTCTTATTCTATTTCAATAGGTTGAAATGCCCCACGCGCAATTCGTGACTTCTTGCCTTTCACCAGTCGCTATTCCTTGATCAGCGATCCGGTCCTACTACCCTCACGACTAGACAGTGGCCGCGCGGATGAGGGGACCCACGGCTCCGAACCGGAGGTCAAGGAACATGGCAGACAACGCACAACCAAAAGCGCAAAGGAAACTGTCACGGGCACTCGCTGGTCGTCTGGCACGATATCGCGAGATCGTGGACGCGGCGCGTAACGCCGGGAAGACCTATGTGTCGTCCGATGCTTGCGGGCGCGAATTGCACGTCGACGGCACCCTCGTCCGCAAGGACATGGCGTGCCTCGGCGTCATCGGCAAGCCTCATGTCGGCTACCCCGTCAGCGAAGTCATCGCTGCTCTCGACCGCCATGTCGACGAGCAAACCCAGCGCGCAGCAGTCCTCGTTGGCGCCGGCAACATGGGCGTCGCGTTGGTCCGCTCCGGAACCCTGGAACGCCACGGTGTTCATCTCGAAGCTGTCTTCGACCGCGACGCCGCCAAGATCGGTCAGGAAGTCGGTCGCCATCGCATCGAAGCCATCGACCAGCTCGAAGACGTCATCAACAAGACCGGCGCAAAGCTTGGTGTCGTCACCGTCCCCGCCGAGAACGCACAAGCTGTCATCGATCGCATGGCCGCCGCCGGCATCCGCGTGATCTGGAACTTCGCACCGATTCGGCCCCAGACGCCGCCCGGTGTCCGTGTCCTCAACGAGCACCTCGCCGAGAGCGTGGGCCGCCTCTCGCGCTACCTCGACGAAGCCGACGTCAAGGCGATGATGCCGTCCTGACCCCGCCTGTGCCGCCGTGCCGACGCCCGGGTCACGGCGCTCCGTAGAACATCCCGCGAATGCCGACGAGCACGTCGTTGCGCTCGTACCACTGGCTCCAGTTGCGTTGGTAGCTGACGGATGGCCCGGCAGCCCAATGCCAGATGCGCCACGGTTCCCAGAACACGCCGAGGCCTGCGGCGGAAGCCACGCCCGAGTGAGCGAGTTGCTCGCCGGTGGTCGTGTTGTGGATGGTCGAGGCACCCGCGCCGAAGTCTGCCGCGACACCGAGGTCGCGCCAGAAGCCACCTTTGGCGTACAGCGGAAACGCCTCGAAGTGGAAAAGGAACGTGGTGATCTGCGAGTCGTGGTCCGCGCGGGTCTGGATGGTGCCGAACGACAACCCGACGCCGACGGTGAACCAGTCGGTCAGCGCGCCGCCGAGAAACGGCGTGCATCGATAGCCGTAGGCGAAGCCTAGCCTGGACTCGTACGCTGGGTCGAAGCGGTAGCTCTGCCCTTTGGGATTGCCGCTGGCTGTGCCGAAGGCCGGCCCCACGATCGTGCCGACCATGAACCCACCGCGATGCTCGTACGGCTCGTATCGATCCTGTTCGCTGCCGGGAGCGTTCGCCTGTGCAGCGGCGTTCGATGCGGTCCCGACCAGCGTTGCCGTGGTGACGGCTGCGAGCGCGATGCGAGCTGTTGCGATGAGCGATGTCCGCATGGCAGACGCAAGGTGGTCTGGTGTAGCGCGCGGGTCAAGGGCGACCGTGGTCAACGAAGATCGCGGACGCAGCGCCCCGCTTGCGTCGCTCGTTGCAAGTCCCTCGTGGTGGAGCTGAAGGGAGTCGAACCCTCGGCCTCTAGAGTGCGATTCTAGCGCTCTCCCAACTGAGCTACAGCCCCAGTTCGGCATCCGGCTGACGGCGCTGGGCACCGGAGGACACGGACATTACTCGCCGCCGGACGGAAGTCAAGCCGAAGTTGGACGGCGTCACCAGGAAAGGACGTTCCGGGCGGCGGCGGGGCCCGGGTGGCTGGGCTCACCCCCGCCGAACCACGCCGAGAGCCCGTGTGCCGCGCAGTTGACGGGGTTGCCAGCATGGTTACTTTGGCCGCGGCGCGCAGGTCCGGCGCACCAGCAACGCAGCATCAACCAACACGCGGGATTCGAGAGCCAGGCTCTCGGGCGGCCTTGGCGGCCGCGTTCCGCGCTCAGCAAGCCGCCATCGGAGGAGCGTCTCGTCATGGGCAAGATCATCGGAATCGACCTCGGCACCACCAACAGCGTGGTCGCGATCATGGAGGGCAAGGAGCCCAAGGTCATCGTCAACGAGGAAGGCTCGCGCCTCACGCCGTCGGTCGTGGCGTGGGATGACAAGGGCGAGATCCTCGTGGGGCAGATTGCCAAGCGCCAGGCCGTCACCAACGCGGAGAACACCGTGTACTCCGCCAAGCGTTTCGTCGGTCGCCGGTTCGATGAGGTCCACGAGGAAAGCCGCCGTGTCCCGTACAGGGTCATCAAGGGGCCCAACGGCGACGCCTGGTTCGAAATCCGCGGCAAGCATGTCGCGCCTCCCGAAGTGTCCGCGAAGGTTCTCCAGAAGCTCAAGAAAGCCGCGGAAGACTACCTCGGCGAGAAGGTCACCGAGGCCGTCATCACCGTGCCGGCCTACTTCAACGATTCTCAGCGGCAAGCCACGAAGGACGCTGGCAAGATCGCAGGCCTGGAAGTCAAGCGCATCATCAACGAGCCGACCGCTGCGGCCCTCGCATACGGCCTCGATCGCAAGAAGGACGAGGTCATCGCTGTCTACGACTTCGGTGGCGGTACGTTCGACATCTCCATCCTCGAAGTTGGCGACAACGTCGTGCAGGTCATCTCCACCAACGGAGACACGCACCTGGGCGGCGACGACATCGACATGCTCGTGATGGACTGGCTCATCGAGGAGTTCAAGAGGGACACGGGCATCGACGTCACTCGCGACAAGATGGTCATCCAACGCCTGAAGGACGCCGCCGAGCAGGCGAAGATCGAGCTATCGTCGAAGATGGAAACCACCATCAACCTGCCGTTCCTAACGGCCGACGCAAGCGGGCCCAAGCACCTGCAGAAGACCCTGTCCCGATCCAAGCTCGAGCACATGATGCGTCCGCTCATCGAGCGATCCCTGGAGCCCGTGCGCAAAGCCCTGGCCGACGCCAAGAAGCGTCCCCATGAGATCGACGAGGTCGTCCTTGTCGGCGGGTCCACGCGCATCCCCGCGGTGGTCGAGGCCGTCAAGAGCTTCTTCGGCAAGGATCCGCACAAGGGCGTGAACCCCGACGAGGTCGTCGCCGTCGGCGCTGCCGTCCAGGCCGGCGTCCTCTCGGGCGACGTCAAAGACATGGTCCTTCTCGACGTCACCCCGCTGTCGCTCGGCGTCGAAACGCTGGGCGGGGTGATGACCGTGATGATCCCGCGCAACACCACGATCCCAACCCAGAAGAAGGAGATCTTCTCGACGGCCGCGGACAGCCAGCCGTCGGTGGAGATCCATGTGCTGCAGGGCGAGCGGACCGAGGCCAGGTACAACCGCACGCTCGGACGCTTCCACCTCGAGGGCATCATGCCCGCGCCGCGCGGCGTTCCCAAGATCGAGGTCACGTTCGACATCGACGCCAACGGCATCCTCGCGGTCACTGCGAAAGACATGGCGACAGGCCGCGACCAGCGCATCACCATCACCGCCAACTCGGGCCTGAGTGAGAGCCAGATTCAGAACATGGTCCAGGAGGCTGCCGCGCATGAGGCCGAGGACAAGCGTCGCCGCGAAGAGATCGACCGACGCAACCGCCTCGACAACATGTGCTACCAGCTCGAGAAGACCTTGCGCGAGAACAGGGACAAGCTGCCCTCGAACGATGTCGCCACCCTCGAAGGCATCATCCAAGAGGGCAAGCAGGCCGTCGAGAAACAAGACGACGCCAAGGTTACCGACGTGCTCGAGCGTCTCGAGAAGGAAGCGCACCGAATCGCGTCCGTGTTGTACCAGCAGGCGGGTGGAACCCCCGGTGGCTCCGAGCATGGCGCGCCCCCTCCCGGAGCTGCAGGCTCCTCCGATGCTTCCAGCTCAGGCAACGGCAAGAAGCGCGGCGATGTCATCGACGCCGAGTTCGAAGAGACGAACTGACCCGCCGTTGTCCATCCTGCCTCATCGCCCCCCGTCATAGCCCAAGGTCGACCGCTTCACGCTCGCGACGGACTCGCTGTCGCACTGTGGTGATGTCCTCCGCCCGGCCATCGGAACGAGGCCGCACAGTTGCTCGTCAAGCGTAAGCCCCGCGGTCGGCGTCCTCGTCTCCCCGCAATCCCCTGGCCGCCTGAAGGCGGTACAACCGCGCGTACAGTCCATCGCGCGCGACCAGCTCGTCGTGGGTGCCGGACTCGACGACATGCCCTCGATGCAGCACCACGATGCGGTCCGCAGCCCGGATGGTCGACAAGCGGTGCGCGATGATCAACGCCGTCCGACCTTGCAGCAGCTCCGCAAGAGCCGTCTGCAGACGGGCTTCCGTGTCGGAATCGATGCTCGCGGTGGCCTCGTCGAGCAGCAAGATCGGAGCATCGCGGTACAGCGCCCGGGCGAACGCGATGAGCTGACGCTGCCCCACCGACAGATTGCCACCCCGCTCGTCGACCACCGCATCCACCCCGCCCTGCCGCGCGTCCAACAGGTCTCCCGCACCCACACGGCGTAGCACTTGCTCGACGCGTGCGCGGTCCGGCTCGGCCTCTCCGACCGCCACGTTCGATGCCAGCGTTCCACGAAACAGGTAGAGTTCCTGTGGGACGACGGCGAAATGCCTGCGCAGCGCGTGACGATCCATCGTGCGCACGTCGCGTCCACCAACACGCACGACACCTCGGTCGATGTCGTGGAGGCGAAGCAGCAGGGCGGCAATGGTGGACTTGCCGGAGCCGGTAGGGCCGACGATGGCGATCTTGTCCCCAGCGCGAGCCCGGATGCTCACGTCATGCAGCACATCGAGGTCAGGTCGATACCCGAACGAGACATGGTCCAGATCGAAGGCCGCGTGCGACGGCGGCGTGGCGCCGTGCGCGCCAGCGGCCCAAGCTGCCACGGGAGCGTCCGGCTCCTCGCTGTCGAGTAGCTGAAACACGCGCTCGGAGCTGGCCATCGCCGACTGCAACACCGTGTAGCTCGAGCTGAGATCGCGGATAGGGCCGAAGAATTGCTCGACATATGCCACGAAGGCCACGAGCATGCCGAAGCTCACCTCGTGGCTGAGCGCCCTTGCTCCCGCGTACCAGAGGATCGACGCGATGCACAGGCTCGATACCATCTCGATGGAGGCGTCGACCGTGGCCTCGAGCGTGATAGCGCTGAAGTTGGCGTCTCGGTAGCCGCGGTTGATGTCGTCGAATTCAGTGGCGGTCGCCTCCTCGCGGCAGAAGCTCTGGACCACGGAGATGCCCTGGACCTGCTCGTTGAGGAACGCGTTGAGGCGCGCGAGTTTGACTCGAATGGCGCGGAATGCGGTGCGAGCCCTGCGCCGGATCAACTCTACCAGCAGGAAGATCGGCGGCACGAGGGCGAACGCGAACAACGACATCCGCCAGTCGAGCAGCAGCATCATCACCACGATGCCCCCCAGCCGAACCAAGTCACCGATGGCGTTCAGCGCACCGGAGGCGAAGACCTCGCCGATGGCGTCCGTGTCGTTCGTCACCCGGGTGACCAGGCGTCCGGTCGGGCTTCGATCGAAGAATGCGATTCGCTGGCCGTGCAGGAAGTCGAACAGACGCATGCGCAGGTCGTGCATGGCGCGCGCTCCCACGATCTGCATGGTGTAGACCTGCACGAACACGAAGAGCTGCTCGGCCAGGACCACCGCAACCAGGATGAAGCCGGCGCGCAAGAGCGCGGTGCTGCCGCCTTCGAACGCGTACCGCATGACCAGCGGGCGAACGAGCGCCAGCCCTGCGACCGCGACGAGAACCGCCAACGAAAGGCCGAGCAAGGGAGCGTGCGGGCGAACGAACGGCCACAGCCGTGCGACCAGGCGCCAATCGACCACACCGTCGACGTCGCGCTCTTCGTGGAATGCGCGGAGCACCTCTTCAGCGCGTGAGCGGGGGGAGCTGTTCGCGGGGCTGGTCACGCCGGCACCTCCGCCGACAGCGCGGCGTCGCCCACCCGCTCGATCTCGCCTTGCAGGCGCTGCTCTTCCACGAAGCGCGAGTACAGCCCACCGGCGCTTGCAAGCTCGGCGTGTGTCCCCGACTCCACGATGCGCCCCCGGTCCAGCACGATCACGCTGTCGCATCGCGCCGCGGCCGCTACGCGGCTGGTGATCAGCACGACCGTTCGCTGGCGGATCTGCCGGTCGATAGCCTGAAGGATGGCAGCCTCGGTGCGCGCATCGACCGCGGACAGGGGATCGTCGAGCAGCATGATGGACGGCTCGTACAGCAACGCACGGGCGAGAGCCACGCGCTGCTTCTGGCCTCCCGATAGCTGCAAGCCTCGCTCGCCGACGATCGTGTCCATACCATCGGGGAACCGATCGACCTCGTCGAGGATCTGGGCGTCGGCGGCAGCAGCGCGAACGCGCGCCAGCCCCTCGTCGGAATCGGGCTCGTCGATCGCATACGCGATGTTCCTGGCGATGGTAGTGCTGAACAGAAAAGCGTCCTGCTGTGCGTAGCCGATGGCACGGCGTACGGACCGCAAAGGCAGGTTGCACACATCGATGCCGTCGAGCAGCACGGTGCCACGGGGCGTAGGCAGAAGCCTGGCGATGAGCGCAGCCAGGGTCGACTTGCCGCTGCCCACCGGGCCCACGATCGCCAGAGCCTTGCCGGCGTCCACATGGAACGACACATCGTCGAGTACCTTCTCGTTTCCATGCGAAAAACTGAGCCCGCGGACATCCAGCGTGCCGCGGAACGACGCAGGCGCCGGTCCGGGGCCGTCGGCCACGTCCGGCTCGGCGTCCAGGATCTGCTTGATGCGCGCGTATCCGGCGCGTCCCCGCTGTACCATCGACACGACGAAGCCCAGGGCCATGATGGGCCAGGTGAGGCGTGCGAGTGCAGCCCAGAACGCCACGAAGTCGCCGTGCGTCATGTTGCCTTGCAGCACGAGGTGGCCGCCATACCAGAACACGATGAGCATTCCGGCGGCGCCGATTGCGCTCATGGTGGGCCCCATGAAGCCACGCAGACGCGCCAACGCGAGCGACTTGTCGAGGTAGCGGAGGCTGGCTTCCTGGAAGGAACGCTTCTCGGCCTGCTCGATGGAGAATGCCCGCACGACGCGGACACCGGCGAGGCTGCCCTGAACGCGTTCGCTCAGTTCGCCGATAGCGGCCTGGTTCTCGCGGGTTCTCTGGAAGATCGCGCGTCCGTAGCGGCGTGTCACGAAGATGAGCAGCGGAAAGGGAGCGAGGGCGGCGAGGGTCAAACGCCCCGACACGCTGACCATGACCGAAACCGCGCTGATGAGCGCGAACGCGGTGTTGATCACGTTGAGCACGCCGAAGCCGAGCAGGAGGCGAACCTGGGTGAGGTCGTTGGTCGCGCGGCTCATGATCTCACCGGTGGGCATACGGCGGAAAAACGAGACGCCGAGCACGAGCAACCTTCGCAGAAGCAGGTTTCGGATCTCGTACTCGGCCATGCGGCCCGCGTGGAAGATGGTCATCCGAGACAGGACGCGGATCCCGGCGGCAGCGACGACCACCACGATGAGGAACGAAACCGTGCGGATGGTGGCCGGAGCATTGCCGGCCAAGGCCGAGTCGACCCCAGTGCGAAACAGGCGGTCGCGCGCGCTCATCAGCGTCTGAAGCACGGCGAGCAGCAGGGCACCGGTCAGGTAGGCAGGAGCTTGCGCGCGGAAGTGCGACCACAATCCGGCTTGCCGCACCATGGGGGGCGCGTCACCAGGAGGTTCGTTCCGGCTCATGGGTGATGCGGGTCGTGGGGCGGTATCGGAGAGGGTGGTCCAACGAAGGCTGCACTACTTGCCCGTACGGATGGGCGTACGCCGATGCGACGTGTGGATGGGCGCGCGCTCGCGTGCATCGGTCACCACGCAGAGATCGCTGATCGCAAGGCGTGTCGAGAGCAGGCCGAGCAGCACGCGGGCTCCACCGCGCCCGTCGAGTTCGCCGACGACGCCGACCTTGCCGGCGAACGGCCCGGAGTTGACACGCACCCTGGTGCCCTTGTCCAGCACGCCATGCGGATCGTCGACGACATCGGCATCGCGGTAGCCGTGCGCGGGAGGCAGGTCGGCGGACGGAGGCGGGGCGGGGCTTTCGGGGGCAGGGTTCTGGGGGGCGGCGGCGCGCACAGCAACCTGCTCCTGGTGCTTGCGAGCAGGCTTGGCAGCGGGACGTTGCGGGGCGGCGCGATGCGGATGTTGCGGGGCAACGACGGTCGGCGGAGCCGGTGTGGCTCCGGTGTCCTTGAACAGGGTGGCGAGGTTGATGGACGGCCGGGCGGCGTAGTCCACCTTTTCCCTGGTGCGCTCGCGACTCTTTTCCGTGAGCTCGGCCCGAAGTGCCTCGGTCTCGGCATCGCGACGCTGGTCCTGCGCTGCACGCTGCGCGGCCGCGCGGCGAGCTTCGTGACGCATCTGTTCAAGCCTTTTGCCAAGCCCCGCCGGGTCGTCGTCCGGATTCCAGGAAAGCTCGCGGTACACTGGAGCGAGCGCGACAATCGCGTCCTCGAGCTGGTCGTCGAGCAGAGCGGAGTGCTCGATGGCGACATCGCGCGGGATCCTCCAGCCGACCCAAAACGTCTCGGACCGTTCCCGGGCCTGGCTCAGCGCGGTGACGATGTCCTGCACCTGGGCAGCGCTGCATGGCGTCGCGGCGCTGCGCCCCACACCGAAGACGAACTGCTCCGGGAGCCTGGTGATCGCGGACATGAGGTTGGCCGCCCGGTCGGGGTCGGCCAGCCTCGCCTCCACGGTTTCGAAATCCAGCCAGGCGTCGGGATGCACCTGCACACAGATCTCGACGGCTTCGGCGTCGAGCCGCAGAGCGAGGAATGCGTGGCGGTGCACAGGCGAAGGATCACGCACGGACTGCACGATGCCGCGGCGCATGTCGAGCAAAGCGTCGATGTCGGTGCGAGCGTGGTTGTCCCACCAGAAGAAGACCCACTGGCAGTCGACCCGGTGGTGGTTCCACAAGCTAGGATGCTCGTCGGAGCCGTGAACGTCGACGGTGATGCCGAGGTCGGCGAGGCGGCTGGTGACGCCCCGCGCCCAACCGAGCGCGCGCTGCTTGAACTCGAGCCGCGGGCGTGAGTACGCGTTCGAGCTCGCGCGCTGCGGGTGATAGGCGTCGAAGTCGTTCGCGGACAGGCCGAGGGCTGCGGAGGTCATGGTGTGTGGCTGGTCGTGAAGTAGACGGTCCCGCGGTGCGGTGTCAACGATGGCGACGGCCACGCGGGTCGATCGGGATCGCCTCTGGCAGGGAGCGTCGATCCGCCTTGACCTGCTCACAGGTCGTGGCAGAAAGACGCGACCTGTCCGCCGGTTGCGCCGACCTTCCCGGAGCCCGGCACCGAGCACACCTGCCTGGCCCTCGCAACAGACCGCTAGCAACAGGATACCCCATGAACGACACACAGCAGGAAATCGTCTGCAAGGACTGCGGCAAGACGTTCACGTTCACCGAGGCCGACGCGGCATACTTCGCGCGAAGGGGCTGGCCGATCCCGCCCACATCGTGCCGGGCATGCCGCACGCGGTCCCGGCGCAAGGAAGCTCGATCGATGTCGGGAGGAGAGCAACCCGCCTACGCAACCGGCGACCCGAACGAGTATCGGAGTCCGATGGATTGCTCGTTCCCCACGCCCCCGCGCGTGATGGACACGCGCCGCAAGCGTCCCGCCCCCACCGATGGCCCGGTCGACGACGACGTGTGGGCGACGGACCCGAATGCGGTGGGGGACCCGAACGAGTATCGGAGTCCGATGCAGACGGCGGAGCCGGTGCAAGCGAGACGAGGCGGACGTCGTCATGGTCCGCGATTCGACCGCGCCGACGACCCCCGAGCCACCGCGTATCGACGCCAGGTGGTGGGGGACGCGAGCGAGTATCGCAGCCCGATGGGCGGACCGTCTCGGCCGGAGCAGCCACGTGCCGGACACGCCGGCGTCGAAGGAGGCGAGACGCGGGCGAAGCGAGACAGGGGACGCCCGCGGCGGTCCCGGACCATGTACGAGGTTGTGTGCGCACAGTGTGGCGCGGCGACCCAGGTTCCCTTCGAGCCCACGCAAGGGCGCGACGTGTACTGCCGGAGCTGCTTTGCGGCTCGGCGCGCGGCGTCGAGGGAGCAGACGGCCGACAGCCAGGGATGACACGACGGGGCCCAACCGGCATCGACTCGCCTGCGGCAGTTGTCGGTAGGGACGCCGTCTGGTGATATGAGTCGTCGAGCGAATGGAATCCCGACTGTGAGGTCGGGAGGAAACTAGAGCTGGGGATGACGGACGGGAATAGGATGCAGGCCAAGCGAGCGAGCACGAAGGCGGACAGCCGCAAGGCCCAACCCGCGCGGGAACGGGAGCGTCCGCGTGAGCCCGCGCACAACGAGGAGCCTGCAGAGGAAGCGGGTGAAGAGACCGCGGGCGACGACGACGACGTGGTGGTGGAGGTTCCGGCCGAACTGGTGGAAGAGGTGCCGGTGGACTCGTACGCGTTGCCGGAAAGCCCGGCAGCTCCCGACTCCAAGAGCTCGGCGATCACGCACTTCGACCCGCTGCAGGCGTACCTGCACGAGATCCAGCGTCACCCGCTGCTCACACCGGAGGAGGAGCACACGCTGGCCGTGCGCTACGCGGAGACGGGCGACGTCGACGCGGCGGCCAAGCTCGTGTCGTCCAACCTTCGGCTCGTGGTCAAGATCGCATACGAGTACCGTCGCGCCTACCGCAACATCATGGACCTGATCCAGGAGGGGAACATCGGGCTGATGCAGGCGGTCAAGCGCTACGATCCCTACCGAGGCGTGAAGCTGTCATCGTATGCGGCGTGGTGGATCCGCGCCTATATCCTGCGATTTGTGCTCAACAACTGGCGCCTGGTCAAGCTCGGCACGACGCAGGCCCAGCGCAAGCTGTTCTTCAACCTCAACAAGGAGAAGGCCCGCCTGACGCAGATGGGCATCGAACCCACGCCGCTCGAGATCGCCCAACGCCTCAACGTCGAGGAGAGCGAGGTCATCGAGATGGACCGCCGCCTGGCATCTCGCGAAGCCTCGCTCGATGCGCCGGTGGGAGACTCGGACGGCAGGGCCATCTCGCGCGTGGAGATGATGCGGGCGTCGTCCGTGGCGCCGGACATCGCGCTCGCCGAAGGTGAGCTGAACGCGATGCTCAAGGAGAAGATCGCGATGTTCCGCGACACGCTCACGAACCCGAAGGACATCGCAATCTTCGACGAGCGGTTGGTGGCAGAGGAGCCGCTGACGTTGCAGGATCTCGGCGAACGCTTCGGCATCTCGCGCGAGCGTGTACGCCAGCTCGAGGCGCGCCTCATGTCGAAACTCCGGGAGTTCCTGCGCGCGGAGCTGGGCGAGGCGATCGAAGTGAGCTGACGCCGTGGCAGATCAGACAGGCAGACTGTTTCTCGTACCGACGCCGCTGGGCAATCTGGGCGACATCACCATGCGCGCCGCCGACGTGCTCCGGAGCTGCGCGCACGTCGTGGCGGAAGACACGCGACGCACCATCAAACTCCTGTCCCATCTGGGCGCGGATGCGTCGCGCCTGAGCAGACTCGACGCCAACGCTATGCAGGCAGACCTGGATCGCGTCGCACGGTGGCTCGAGGCTGGACGCGACGTGGCGCTGGTAACCGACGCCGGGACACCGTGCATCAGCGACCCAGGCACGGCCGTCGTGCGACTTGCCATCGCCCGAGGCGCGCGGGTGGAGTCGCTGCCAGGTCCCTCTGCGGTCACGGCGGCCGTGGCGCTTTCCGGGCTGGTGGAAGGTCCGTTCTACTTTGCAGGCTTTCTCCCACGGGGAAAGGGCGAGCTTGCGGCTGCCGTCGCGCAACTTGCGAGCCGCACCGAACCGGTGGTGCTGTTCGAAGCTCCCCATCGAATCACCGATGCGCTCCAGGCGATGGCCGAGGCCATGCCCGATCGACAGGTGGTGGTCGCAAGGGAGATGACCAAGCTGCACGAAGAGATCCTTCGCGGCACGTTGGCGGAGATCGCCGCCGTGCAGCGCGAGTGGCTCGGGGAGATCACGGTCGTGCTCGGGCCATGGACACGTATGGCGAACGAAGCGCCTGATGACGACGCGGTCGACGCGCGGATCGACGAGGAACTGGCAAAAGGGACGCACACGCGTACGGTGGCGGAGCGTGTTGCCGCCTGGAGCGGCCGCCCCAAGCGCGACGTGTACGCGCGAGTGGTCGAACGCAAGGGCGGGCGGACGTAGCTTGACACCCGCCCGGCGCGAAGCATGGAGCGCTCAGGTCCCCCTCATGCTGGTTCAGATCGGAACGCGAAGGTCCCCACGCCACGGGCTCGTCGACAACCTCCTCGCCTGTCACGCACGCATCCGATACTTCATCGACCTCGGTGCGAAGCTTGCCACGTCCGTTGGTCCGACTCCGGGCGAGATCCAATCCATCGCGTCGTCGGTGACACGCTACTTCCGCGAGTCGCTACCGCTACATGCGACCGACGAGGAGGAGAGCCTGCTGCCCCGCCTCCACGGACACGATCCGCTGCTCGACGCGGCCCTCGATCGCATGTGCCGAGAACACGCGGAGCATGATACGGTCATCGCCGAGCTGTTGCGCGCCACGGAAGCGATGGCTGCGCGGCCGTCGTGTTGGAGTGAGCAGCGCCAACGACTGTCCAGCCTGTGCAGGGCGCTCGAGGAGAGCTTCGAGGTGCATCTGGCGCAGGAAGAGCAGATCGTGTTTCCAGCGGTCGACACGGTCCTGAGCGCGGGCCAACGCGAGGAGATCGTTGCGGAGATGGCTGCGCGCAGAGCGTAGCCCGATCCCTCCAGCCTGGCGGACGCCGCACGGCGGCGACAGGGTATTCGGGCCACTTGGTTGTCGTTGCCTGCGCGCGACGATCCACCGCGTCCCCGTCGTTGTCTTCTCGAGCGTCGGCGAGGCGACAGCCGTCGAGCTTGTCGCTTGAAGCGCGCCGGTGGCCTGCGGTCGGGGAGCTTGCGAGTCTGGCGGTGGGCTGCGGAGCGTAGGCGTGGATGGCCCACCGGCACCGCCCGCTTCGACTCGTTTGCAACTTGTCCCTGCCGCGTACCTCCAGGGGGAGAAACGGTTTGTCTCAGACGAACATCGTACATGACATCAACGCGACGGGGGCACCGCACAAGGATGCGAGTCCTCGCTCATTCGTTCCTAGGAGGTTTTCTCATGCGTTCCAACTTCAGTTCTCTTGCCAGGCTTCTTGCATTGGGCAGCGTTTCCGTGCTGCTGGTGGCGGCTTCCGCGTGCGGAAGCGACGACTCGGAGAGCAACGGTTCGGGAATGGGCGGCGGGGGGAGCAGCACGGGCGGATCGGGAGGCACTGCGGGCTCCGGGGGAAGCATGGATGGTACCGGGGGTAGCACGGGCGGAACGGGCGGCAGCACCGGAGGAATGGGAGGCGGCACGGGCGGGTCGGGCGGTAGTACGGGCGGGTCGGGCGGAACCCAGCAAGGCGGCAATGCGATGTTGCGAATCGTGCATGCGTCGCCCGACGCGCCGGCCGTCGACATCTACGTCAAGGGGTCGGCCACGCCGGCCGTGGCGAACCTCGTGTACGGCATGGCGACGGACTACCTGGAGCTGACTGCGGGAACCTACTCTTTTGAGATCCGTCCGGCCGGCGCCGATTCATCATCCCCACCAGCTTTCGAAGTCACGGACCTGCCGTTGGCAGCAGACAAGCAGTATACGGCGGTCGCGGCGGGGAGCCTCGCGTCGAGCAACGCCGAGGACAAGTTCCGGGTGCTTCCTTTTGAAGAAGGATTCGAGGCGCCTGATCAGGGGACCTCGCGTGTGCGGATAGTGCATGCGTCGTTCGACGCGCCGACGGTCGATCTGGACGTGGGCAACGATGATCCGGGCGCACCGGAGCTGACCGGGCTTGCTCGCTTCGCGGACAGCGGTCCCGAAGGTGTTGAGCTCCCAGCGGGCGCTTCGCTACAGATCGGGATCGACGCAGGCGGGTCGGTGGTCACGGCGTTCACGACGCCGCCGCTCCCGGACGCGTCGAAGCTATTCGTGATCGCCACCGGAGAGCTGTCGAAGTCGCCGCGAGACGACGCCGGGTTCTCGCTGCTTGCCGTTCTACCGGACGGGGGAACGACGCTGCGACTCAAGCAGAATCCGTTCGTCTATGCGTTGCATGCGTCACCCGACGCCCCAGCGGTAGACATTTATGCGGGTGGCTCGGAGTTGTTCGACAATGTGCCATTCGGTGTGATGGGGCGAATTCAGGTACCGCCAGGTGCATACACGCTGGACTTCTTCCCGGGCCAGGCCGGCTCCACACCCAAGCCGTCGATCTCTCCCGCCGCGTCCGTCGACACGCCAGCCCTCGAAGCCGGTCAGACGTACCTCGGGATCGCTACAGGCCTGCTTGGCAGCACCGGGGCGAATGCCTTCCAGCTCTTGCCCCTCGTCGAAGGCTTCGAGCCGCCTGCCACGGGGCAATCCCGCGTGCGCGTCGTTCATGCCTCGCCTGACGCTCCCGCGGTCGACGTGGGCACGGTCACCACGCCGGGTACGCTGGACGCGAACCCGCCGGTCGTCGATGCGGCCTTCCTTGACGAGACGGGCGAGGAAGGGCTGGCACTTCCTGCGACGAGCCTGACGCTTGGTGTAGCTGCGACGGGTACGACCAGTACGGTCGCGGAATTCGACGTGTCCTTGCCTGACAAGGGCAGGCTTTTCGCCATTGCGGCTGGAGCGCTGTCGCCTGCGGCGGGTCAGCCGGGCTTCCAGCTACTTGTCGTCGACGCCACCTCGACCAATGTCACGCAGCGCTGGACTTTGGCGAGCGTGCTGCCGAACAACTGACGTCCTCACCGCACGCAGCGCGGTGTGCTGACGCCGCAAGGTCGCTCCAACTTGTATCGCTGTCGCTGCGCCGCGGCAGTCGGCGAAGACCATACCGCGCCCAGCGTGTCCTCGACCAAGTTGCCCAGGACGGGTTCCCAGAAGTCCACCATCCTCACGTCGCCATTGGGGTCGATGCAAGCGAGCTCCCACGGAGCGCGACAGGGGTCGATCCTGCTTCGGTTCGCGAACTCGTCGGCCTCGAGAAACGCCCGGGCCCCGGCGGTCTCATCAAGCTTGCAGCGCCACACGGGCGGAGGTGCGTCGTGTTCGACGGCAACCAGCCCGTGACGCCGGGCTCTGTGGGCGGCAGCGCGGACCGCTGCGCGTGCAGCCATGTCGTCGGGCACTTGAGCAGCAGCGAACGATCCCCGGCTGACGAGTTCCTCGAACTTGATCCAGTCGACGCCAAGGTCCGCGGCAAGGTCGGCAAGCCGTCCGAGTTCTCCCAGGTTGCTTGTCATGACGACGCTGGAGATGCCGATCCTCAGGTCGGCATGCGTTTCGTTTCGCAGCCGGACCACGTCCCGAAGGTTCGCGACGATGACATCGAAGCGCCCTGCGGCGCGCACCGAATCGTTGGTGGAAGCCGACGATCCATCGAGTGACACCGAGATCGAGTTGCCGCCCAACTCGACGAACCGGCTGACCGCTTCGCGCGTGAGCATCATTCCATTGGAGAGCAGGTGAACGACATAGGGCGACCCCCGCTTCTCCTGCTGGATGGCTTCGAGCAGCGGGAAGAACAGAGGCGACGTGAGGGACTCGCCGCCATGGACGAAGCCGAAGTAGTCGGCGAAGGCCAGGTCGCCCCGCAACCTGTCGATCACCCCCTCCGTCATCATGCGCGCGATCCTGCGTTCGGTACGTGACGGTGACTCGTTGATGCAGTGCAGGCAGCGGAGATTGCAGCGCTCCGTCAGGGAGAAATCGAGCCTGCGCGGACGGCTTCGTACCTCGCAGACACCGGCACGAAACTCGGATTCCACGAGCGCGGCGTTGCCGTCGAACTCGCGTCGGCATCGTGCGGCAGCATGCGACATCGATCGTCTTGCCACCAGGCCGCCGTTGGCACCCAACGCGACGGTCTGTCCTGCGACACGGACCTGCCCGACCTCCACCAGCGGCTCGATCACGTCGAGCCGGTCGTCTTCCAGATCCAGCTCGACTGCCTCGTCGGAGGCGTTGACCGCGATGTCGACCACCTCTGCGCCGGCCTGACGCCGCATGACGAGCCAGGGGCCTTCTGCGAAGACGACCGACAGGGAACCGCGCTGCAGCGCGCGGCTGCGTGCTCTCACGGACAAGAGCCGCTTGACCAGCGACCGCAGGCGTTCGTCACGGGACGCACGGTCCCAGGGCATGGGCGCGCGGTCTTGCCAGGCATGCTCTGGCAGCAGCTCCACGACATCCGAGGCCAGACCGACTTCTTCACCGTACAAGATCCCCGGCACACCGGGACAGCAGACGAGCAGCAACAGCCCGAGCGGAGTGCGCCCCGGATCACCGTGCAACCTGGCCATGGTGGCGAATCGCGCGTGGTCGTGCGTGGACAGGAAGGTCCACGATGCCGTCGAGGGACCGCCGCGCAGGATGGATGATTCCATCAACCGTCGCGCCATCTCGGAAGCATCGACTGAACGCTGCGCGACATACTGTGTGACGGCGGCCTGGAATCCGAAATCGCTTGCGACGTCGACCGCGCGTTCCTGACGCCACCTCCAGGCATGCGCAGGCACGACCTCGCCCAGCACCATCGAGCCAGGCCGGTCGGTCACGAGCGTCTCGCGTACGCGCCTCGCCAGGTCGTGAGGAACCTCCGCCGCAGCGTCGAGCCGGAAGCCGTCAATGCCGAACCGGGCCCAATGGCGCGCAGCTTCCACGACCATGTCGCGCACTTCGGGGTGATCGAGGTCGAGCAGCGGCGCATCAGTTCTGCGACCGTACTGGCGCAAGGCAGAGCGCTCGTCGCCGGTCCATTGGAACCATGCGGCGAAGCGCGACGCGCGACCGTGGGCGAGGACGTCTTCGAGCGGCGGGAACCCCCTGCCCACGTGCGCGAAGGAGAAGTCGAGGAGGATGCGCATGTCCATCGCGTGGGCCTGGTCGATCAGCGCGCGAAACGACTCCTCTCCTCCCAGCGCGGGATCAACACGAAACGGGTCCACGACGTCGTATCGATGGCACGTGGCCGCAACGTGGATCGGGGTCAGGTACAGCACATTGACGCCCAGGTCGCGCAGCTCCGGCAACGAGCGTCGGATGCCGTCGAGGTGACCGCCCGCCGGGGCATCGATGCCGGGGTTCTGCTCCCAGTGACGGTGATCGACGGCAGGACGGAACCGGTCGACGAAGATGGTGTAGACCACGGCACCGGCCCACCAGGACGGCCAGTGGGCCGTCTGCCGCGCCACGACAAACGGGTCCGAACCGGCGCCTGCGCCGATCATCTCTCCGCCAGGCAGCTCGAAGCGCAGGCGAACGTTCGGCGTGGACACGGGGAGAGCTGTTCGAAACACCAGGTGCTCGTCTTCCTCAGCCACGAGTTGCATCGCGCTCGGATGATCGACCGTATCGGCATCCTCGGCCCAGCGCACGCACAGCGCGTCACCCGCCCCCTTGCGAAGCGCGGCCGCCACATGCATCAGGCCGTCGTCGCCCACGAACACGAAGGGCAGGGCAGGCGCGAAAAGTACGGGCTCGGGGGCACCGCCCACGACCAACACGCTGTTGCGCACGCCGCGCAGCGATCGCGTGCGGGGGTTGCCTGGATCGAGCATCCAGCAGCCATCAACCCGCAGCTTGTAGGAATACACGCCAGGGGGCAGGCTCAGGTCGACCGCGAATCGGCTTCCATGGCCCTGGAGCCTCCTGGGCGTCAGCCAGTCCCCCATTTCTCCGAGCAGCTCGACACAGCTTGCAGGCTGATCGAGCCGGACCTCGAAGCGAAAGGGCGCGGAGCATCGGGAGCCAGCGAGTTGGACGAGCGGGTCGGCGGACGGCACGGCGAGCGAGGCATACCACAGGATGAGCGGGATTCTCGGGGGTGAGGGTGGAATCGTGGGTCGCGCAGAGCGAGGAGCCGCTGGCAGGCCCGAAACCTGGCGGTCGACAGCGAAGAGCTCGCCGAGCCCATGCGTCCCGTCTGCGAGGAGCCGCTGGCAGGCCCGAAACCTGGCGGTCGAGGGGGCCAGACGATTTTTGTTGCCGACCACCTCACCTTGTCATACACCTGGGTAACTCAAGACTGAGTCACTATGAGGCACGTCCTCACCAGGAGAGCCAGCCATGATGAAGGTAAGAGTTCGCAAGTTGGGTGCTGCGGTCATCACCGCTTCGAACGTCGTGCTCGCAGGGCAGGGAGCCGTGGGCTGCGGATCGAACGCAGTCGACGCGGTCGCCCCGGATCAGCACGAGGTAGAACTTGGGTCGGCGTCGAGTGCGTACTCGGTGACGGACCCGGGCAGCGGCGTGCTGACGTTGAACGGGACGTGGGGCGACTACCAGATGGAGTGCTCGCTGGTGGAGTCGACGACGGACGAGTTCGTTCGCAGCGGGGAAACGCTGGCGTTGCAGATTCCGGCCTATCAGATCTGGCAGGCGTTGCATCCGGACCAGTGGGAGCAGCCGGAGATCGACCGTGTGAAGCAGACGAGCGTGACGGTCACGGCGTTGTTCTATCGAGATGGTGAGCAAGTGGGTTCGACCACGGTGAAGACGTCGAGCTGGACGGGGGACGAGTACTGGATGTTGCAGGCGAAGACGGACACGTTCGTAGTTCCGCAGGGCGTGGACGAGGTTCGCTTCTCGGCGGCGTACGCGGACGCGGGCGATGCTGCTGCGGCGGCGTCGGTGGATGCGTCGGTGGTTCGGCCGTTGACGGTGTTCGGAGGGGATCTGCCGGACAAGGCGGTGCTATTCGACAGCGACGGCACGAACCTGCGCAACCGTGTGATCGAGGGAGGGGGCCCGGTGGCGGGCGCCAACGTGCTTTTCGGCTATACCGAGTACCGTGCCGACACGATTGTGGATGCGTCGAGAATCGACCGAAGGATCGGCAAGGCCCAGGGGTTCACGCGGTTCGGCACCGCGATCCAGGACATCTACGGCGAGCTGGTGCATGAAGTGACGATGGGCGTCTACTTTGATGACCAGCAGGGGTGGCGCCCGGAGACTCCGATGACCGCGACGGTCGGGTCGGTGTTTGCGCCGCAGCCGTGGCGCAAGGTGTTCCAGGCGAATGTGGCCGTGCCGCCCAATGCGCGCAAGATGCAGGTGTACTACCATGTGAAGACGTGGCTGGTGGTCGACTATTCGCGTTACGGGTCGGTGACGGAGCAGTGGTACCAGCAAGGGCAGCGCATCCTGGTGGCGGAGCGGTGGGACAACCCGCAGGGGCCGGGCACGAACTTCGACCTGGGCGTGGAGGGTGCTGAAGTCAATCCGAACATGGAGCGGACGGTCGTATTCCTGCGGGCGGAGACGTCGCCCGGGCAAGACATGTTCGTGCGAGGCGGGATCGACCACGGTGCGGCGGCGCAGCGGGGCGTACAGTGCGTGAATGCGGACAACACGCCGAACTTCAAGTGCGCCATTCCGATCGTACATCGCAACCTGAAGAACCCCACCACAGTGCCCTGGAAGCCGGGGGACCGGTTCCTCGACTGGTACGGGCACGAGAGCACGCAGGTCGGGGTGAACGCGGGGCTGCTGGCGCAGGGATCCCCTGCGGACTGGACGACGAACGTCTGGCCGGAGAACTTCGGACCGCAGAAGACAGTGGCGGCAGACGGCTACGGGCTCGAGCCCCTCAACACGTACGGCATGCACTACTGGATGCTCGACGTGGACATGGACTGCTCCCGGGCCTACGCGGACTCGAACGGGAACCGGTGGTTCGAGGTCAAGGCGTATATCTCGAACGGGCCGGGGTGGGAGCCTGACATCAAGCAAGTCGAAGCCCCCTATCCTTCCAACAACCACTTTGGGCGTTGCGGCATGGTCAACGTGTTCGAATGGGGTAAGCCCGTCGTCACCTTCGTGGACCTGCCCTGACGGTCCATCGATCGCAGCGCATACCATTCTCTTCGGCGGCTGGCGCGCAGCCGCCACCATCCTCCAGCATCCAGCCGGAACGCCGATTCGAGTGACGTCTTGCGCACGGCGCCCCTGACCTGTAGGGTCCGTGCGCCCGTCCGTGTCTACAACGGGCAAGCGTTGTAAGGAGATCATCGCATGGGCGAGCCGGACGTCGTCACAGCACTCGTGGCACTGGGATTCAGCTTGAACTCGTCGCGGGCGTATCACGCGCTGCTGCGGGAGAGCCCTGCGACGGGGTACGAGGTGGGCGCCCGGGCGAAGATTCCGAGGTCCGCAGTGTACGGCGTGCTGCGCAATCTCGTGGCTGAGGGGATGGCGAGGTCGGTGCCTGGGACGCCGGAGCGCTTCGTAGCGGTGCCGCCAGATCATGTCTCCGCGCTGCTGAAGAAGCGGTTCGAGCAGAGCACGGCCAGGTTCGAGGAGGCGGTCAGTCGGATCGACACGGCGCCGGCGGCCCCCGACGCTTTCAGCGTGCGAGGCTACGCGCGCATCCTGGAAGAAGCCGACCGTCTCGTGGCCGGGGCGGAGTCCCGCTTGATCCTGTCGGGTTGGCGGAGGGAGTTGACCAAGCTCGCCCCCGAGGTCCGCAGGGCGTTCAAGCGAGGCGTGTTCCTGGTGACGTTCTCGCACTCCGCGTTGCAGAAGATTCCAGGGCACGTCTTCAGCTACGGCCTTCGCGAGGAGGATCTCGAATCCTTCTGGAAGCACCGCCTGATCGTGGTGGCCGACGATCGTCGCACATTGATCGCGTCCACGGAGAACAACGACCACGATCATGGCGTGCTGAGCGAGACGATGCCGGTAGCGGAGGTGGCAACGAGCCAGATCGCGCTGGACATCACGCTGCTGTCGCAGCGCACGCACCAGGACGTTCGCAAGGTCATGGAGAAGATGCTGGGGGACCGGGTGGGCAGGCTGGACACGCTGATGCCACCGACGCAATAGCGCGCGTCGTTGTGATGGGGCGTACCGTGTGAGCACCGACGGGGGTCGACCGAAAGCGGGTCCGCGACGATTCGACGCCGCTGCTCTGGCATCCGAACAATCGACGTCGGGTGACAGCAGGGCGACGCCGTGGCGCGCGGGGTTCACATCTGTTGCGACGGAGCAACGGTCTACGCGGCGGCGCACGCGAACCCATGCATCTTTTCCGGCCAAACACAGCAACCCGACGGCCGCGTGAGCATGGCATGAGCGCTGCACAACTGTCGTGCGCAAGACAGCAATGCATGGCGCAGTGCCGAGGCCAGGTCGTGCGGAGTCGACGTGCTCGAAGGGCTTGGCAGAGCCCTCAGCACGGGGTCCTGGCGCTCGGTCCGGAGCATGCTAACCAGATAGGGGAGCCTTCATCATGCGCATCGGTCTTGTGTTCTGTTGCACGGTCCTGTTGAGTGGATACGCGGCGGCTGCTGTTGCGCAGACGCCCCCCGGGCCGGAGACACCGGCAGCCCCCCAACCGGCGGTTGCAGGGCCATCCTCCGCGCCGGCTGGTTCCCCGGCGATCGCGCCATCCGCGTCACCGGCCGTACCGCCAGCAGCCCCAACGGCTGTGCCGGGCGCCTATCGCTGCACCCTCGGTGACCATAACGGCGTGGACCCGGACAGCGCAGCGACTGCGGCGAGCATCGTATGTGCCGAGGTCGCGGTGCGAGCCCCGCAACCTGGCGCGACATACGTCGTTCATCTGCGCCGTCTCGGGCGGGGCGGGGTGCTGGCGCTCGAGCAGCGCGATGGCGCAGGCAATCTGGTCGGCCAGCGGCACGTGATGCTGCAAAACGTCGAGGAGACGACCGTAGCAGCACCGAGGCTGGCAGACGCGCTCCTGAAGGGCGTGCCGGTCGAAGGCACGCAGCGTGTCGACAATCTGCTCGAGCAAGAGACGAGGGAGCAGAAGCGCAAGTGGGGCGCCACCTACTGGGGGCCTGGAATCGGCGGTACTGCTCTCGCGGGCGGCGTACGTCTGATCGCCCCGACCTTCGTGCTGTCCGTGTACCATGAGACGGAAGATGTGGCTGTTGGAGGGGATCTGGTCGCAAGCTCCCAGGAGCGCCACAGTTACAACGACAAGGAGGCGTCGTTCACGGCGCTGTCCGTAAGCGGCAGGTACTTCCTGTCGGACGGCGACCTTACCCCATTTGTCGGTGGTGGATCGTCCTGGTCGTGGATGTCGTTCTCCGACGGCGACTGGCACGGCGAGGCCGATGGCTTCAGTCTCCATGCGGAGGCAGGCGTCGAGGCGCTCCGGATGTACAAGACACGGCTGGTGGTGGGCGTTCGCGCGACGTTTCCGGTCTATCGGGTGGAGCCGGAGCAGGCGTACTCGTGGACGCCGGGCAGCTCGGAGCCGACGGTGCTGCAGCAGGACGAGAAGTACGCGGTTCCTGTGACGCTCGCGGCGACACTGATGTTCTGATGCAGATCACGCGGCATGCTTCTGCAGCTCACCGCCGCACCTGGGGCACTTGCGCTGGTACTTGCTGGCGCTTCCCTTCCAACCGCACGCGCCGCACCACGCTCGGACGTTCAGCGAGTCGTCGACGTCTTTCTTCCTGAGCAGGCTCTGCAGGACCATCAAGACGACCAGCAGCCCGATGGCGCCGAACACCACGTGCCACACCTGGATGCCTGCCAGCAATTCGGTGGTCATCAACTCCATGGGGAACGCCTCGCACTCGACGCAACGACTGTAGCGCAGTACGGAAGACTGAGAAACGCCCCTGGCAAGGCGTTCCCTCGCGTTGAGTCGTAGCAGCGCTCTTGCTAGCCTGGGCGGGGTGAACGGTCCGGTTCGCGCGCCTGCGCACCCCTGGCTCAGCACCGTAATTGCGGCGATGGTCTGGACGGCTGCCTCGGATTGCGGTGCAGTTGCCGGCGATGCCGGCCCATGCTGCGCGGACGCTCTCGACGACGATGCGCCGTCCGTGTCGAGTTCTGGTCCGCCGCGGGCTCCGCACGAACCGGTGGCTGAGGTTTGCCATCCCAACCTGGAGCCTGTCCCGCCCAGAAAAGGCATCAATCTGGGCGTTGCTGCCTACCCGCCGGAAACTTGCATGCGGAACGCCATGATGTTCAGGTGGCAGGTACCGACGCTCGAGCCGAGGGGCTACCGCATGGGTTACGCGCTGTCGTCCGCGGAAGCCGCTGCATCCCGCGAAGCCCATCGCAGCTATGCGAGAGCGCACGGTGCCCGATGGTTGTCGGAGAACCAGTGGGGTTGGTCACCGGATCCGGCCTGCCACGACCGCTGGCAGTGTGTCTATGAGGCGCTCGCCTCCCGCGACCGTGAGCTCGTGGAGCCCATCACCAACAAGATCAGGGAACGCGGACTGTCGGCACACCTGACGACGACACAAACCGCTGCGCTCGTCTTGCGATTCGTGCAGACGATACCCTATGAGCCGTACACCGATGCCGCAGAGCCGTTGGGGATTCGGCCGCCGGCGCTGGTGGCCGCGCAGAAGGGGGGAGATTGCGACTCGAAGGCGCTTCTCGGACTGCTGCTTCTACAGGGACTCGGCATCGACACGGTGCTGATCATGTCGGCTGCACACAAACATGCGATGCTGGCCATCGCGGTTCCCTCAGCCGGGCGGTCGTTCACCTATCGAAGACGGAAGTATGCGTACGCGGAATGTGCGTCGAGCACCGCACCGCTCGGTTACATATCGCCCGAATTCTTGCGACCGAACGATTGGCACGTCATCGAGGTAGCGCGCCCGACGCCTGCGCGGTGAAGCCTTGCGGAAGCGTCCGCATGAAGGGGTCGCGATCCGCGCAGGCCCTGTCGATGAACCGAACCCGTGGAAACGGCACGTCCCATCACCGTGCGGAGCGATCTCCGATGCGAAGCGGCCGGTGACACGGCGAGCGGTAAGCACCCCGCACCGGACGTGCGCCGGCGGTCATCCGTTGCGCGCGTGCGCAGGCGCAACCGAGGGTGGAGGGACTTCGTCCCGGTCGCGGTGGGACGCTTCCCGCTTGTCCGGCTCGCCTGTGCGCTGAGCGCAATGCGGATGGCTGCCGGGCCCGATGCGACGAAATAGTGCGCACAGCGACCGATCGTGTGCAAGGATGCGGGCCATGTGGATCCGCAGCGCTTGTGGGCGCGCATTGTTGTTGACGACCATCTGGGTAATCTGGGGGTGCGAATCAGGAGGGCAGTCGTCGCGGAAGCGGCCGGAAAACGAGCCGGTGGTTGCATCCGCGAACGCGACGACGGCGGGCCGGTCGACGGCGCCAGCGGCAGGCAAGGCGGAAGACTGGAATGACAGCCAGATCCAATGGATGGGGTACGACGAAGGCTTGGCAGCAGCCAAGGCGCAGCACAAGCCCATTTGCTTGATCTTCTACACGGAGTGGTGCCCGCACTGCCGCAACTACCGCACCGTATTCCAGGCGCCGGCTGTCGTGGAGAAGGCCAGGCAATTCGTCATGATCCGCCTGGACAAGGACAAGAACAGGGCCCTCAGCGCGAAGTATGCACCCGACGGGGAGTACATTCCGCGCACACTCTTTCTTGCTCCGGACGGAACCATCGATGAGAGCATCCACGCGCCGAGAGAGCGATACAGGTATTTCTATGACGAGGGCAACCCGGGCAGCCTGCTCGCCGGGATGGACGAAGCGTTGCGCAAGCTGCGGTAGGGCGGAGTCGTGACCTGCCGGGTCGGCAGCGGATCACGGCCGCCAACGGCGCGGTGACAGGGCAAGGGTCAGCGTGACCCTATGGAGGAAAGGCTGTCGGCCGCAGCGTGTGCCACATGAGAGCCCGTGCGATCGCTACTTCGTTGACGGGGGATGGGCGGCGGAAGGCGACGAAGCGGGTGCGGAGCCGGACGCGCCCGGAGGGGCGTCGGTTCGGAGACGGGTCCAGGTGCCATCGGGCTGGCGCATGAAGAGGAAGCTGTCTTCGTCGCTGGGCTTCTCACTGGGAGCGGGGAGGTCGGCACCGTAGGAGATGACGATGACCTGCACGCCGGCCTCCTCGGCGTCATCCTTCATGCGCCGGAAGATGTCGCGGGCAGCAAGCTCCTTGCCCTGCGCATCGAGGCGGTCGCCGCTGAAACGCACCGCCAGGCCGGTCTGCCCGCCGAGCATGATGGGCACAGCCTCTTCGACACGGTAGCCGGCGCCGCCGGAGGCGGCTGGTGGCGGCATGCCGCGGGAGCCACCGACGGTGAGGAACGGGCGGTTGGAGGATGCCGAGGCCGGGTCGCGGGTCGGGGGCGAGATGGCGCGAACCGCAGCGGCGACGGCGATGATGGTCACGAGGCTACCGCCGGCGAGGTAAAGGGAGGCGTTGGTTCCAGGTGTCATGGGAGGCTCGAAGGTAGACATCGCAGCACGGACGCAGGTCGCGTGCAAGCGGCGACGGGTTGTGGTTGGTCAGCTACGCGACGACTATGGTGCGGAGGGCTTGGGGGGAGCCGGAACGCGTGGTGGGACGGGCGGGCGTGCAGCGGAACCGGAGGCCGCAGGCGCGGAGCGTGAGGGAGCGGCCGAGGCGGACGCCGAGGCGGCGGGGAGGGGCTGTCCCGGGATGCCGAAGACGACACGGCCGAAGCGGGAAGCCCGGTGGAAGTTGCCTTGGCCGAGGATGGGGGACCAGGCGACACCGGAGTTATTCTTCATTGCATAGAAGTTGAAGCGCCACTGGTCGCCGGGCTTGGGCGGCTTCTGAGCAGCTTTCTGGAAGGAGTCCCAAGGGATGGCCGCCTCGACCGTGTACCCCTCGGCGCCGTTGGGCTTGTCTAGCTCGCCATCCACCACGACAGCCGACTTGACCTTCGAAGCCCACTCCATGTGCCCGAACACGTTCTTGGAGTCGTCCTTCGGCTTGTTGTAGTCGTCGTACTGCGTGTCGAACACGAGATTCTGCGGGTTGATCTGGATCTCGTAGTAGTCCTTGTTGTCGCCGTTACCGTCGGGATCGACCATGATCTCCACGGTATCCTTTTCCCAAAGGTGAGGATCCTTGGCGTCTTTCGGCCAGCCACCGACGACGTGCTTGCTCTTGACCTCGAATGCCACGTAAAGGCTCTTGTCATCCCAGAGGATCCTGGCCGACCCCTGGACGGGGAACGACGCGTTCGGCTCGCCGCTCCCCACATCGACAAAAGGGCCGGTAGCGGCCGCTTTCTTCCAGGCCTGTTCGTCGAGCTTGCCGTCGATGGTGATGGTTTCTTTGTCCGCGAGTTTGTCGACGCGGAGCGTCTTGATCTGGGTGAGGTTGGGCTTGGGCTTGGGGGCGATACCGGTCTTGACATGGGCGACAATCGCGCGACTTTCGTTGTCGTGCGGGCCCGTGGTGATCTTGAGGCGCGATTCGCCCTTCCAGATGCCCGTGACGATGGTCACCTCGGGGGTGGTCATGTTGTCGGGCAGGCGGAACGTCTGCTCGTCCACATACACTTTGCCCTTTTCCCAGAACGACGGTGCCATGGCCTGGTGGGTGTCGACCCAGGCGCGCAGCGGTCCGACGTTGTCGATATTGAGGAGGCGGTTGCCGGATGCGTCGAGCACGTGGGTAAACAGCCCCCAGCCGTCTTCGAACTTCTCCGTACACTGCCAGTACATGGTCAGCTTGATCTCGGCACCATTGCCCGCGTTGCCTTCCGGGCTGATCGCGTAGCCGAGTAGCTTGGCCTTCCCCTCGAAGTCGGCGTCGAGCCGGTGCGGGATATTCGCCGGAGGCGCGTCGAGGATGTACTGCTTGAGGGCTTCCTTGTCGACCGTAGCGGACTTCGATCCGCCGACACATCCGAGCCCGAGAACCGCCGCGGCCAGCACCGCGAGTGCCAACTTGCCGGATCGTCCTGCCATCATTCGTCTCCCCTTCAAGAGCAGGGCGGCGCCACGGGCGCCGCGATGGTGTACTATCCCTTGCGCGACTTCTTTCGCGCGTCGCGCTCACGCTTGCGCTGTGCTTTTTTCGCGTTCTTCTCCGACTTGCTCAGCGGCCTCATTTTCGTGAGGCTGTCGCGCGCGCCGCTGTCGGCCATCATCGTGGGATTCATGCCGGGCAGGCCCATGCCGGGCAGGCCCATGCCGGGCAGACCGCCCATGCCGCCCAGCAAATCGCCGAGGTTGGGCATGCCGCCTGCAGCCATCGCCTTCTTGATCTTGCGCGCAGCGGCCACCTGTTTGAGCCCGGGGATCTTTCCAAGCAGCCCGAGGTTCCCCGACAACGAAGCCATCATCTGCCGCATGAACAGGAACTTCTGCACGAGCTCCTGAACACCGACCTCGGGCTGTCCAGACCCCTTCGCAACGCGCTTGACCCGCGAAGGCTCGCGCACGAGCACGTACGGGTCGGCCTTCTCGCCGGGGGTCATCGATTGGATCATGGCCTCGATGCGCACCAGCTCCCGGTCATCGAGGTTGACCCCCTCCGGGAGCCCTTCTGGAAACAGGGGCATCTTGTCCAACAGGTCGCGAAGCGATCCCATCTTCTTGATGGTTCGGACCTGCTCGAGGAAGTCGTCGAACGTGAACTGGCCCTGCATCATCTTGAGGGCCTTTTCGGTAGCTTCCTTCTTGTCGACCACCTCTTCGAAGTCCTGCATCAACCCGACCACGTCTCCGAAGCCGAGGATGCGGCTCGCCATGCCGTCGGCCCGGAACGGTTCGAACCGGTCGGTACCTTCGCCGACGCCGGTGAACATGACGGGTGCCCCGGTGACTTCCTTGATCGACAACGCCGCGCCACCCCGGGCGTCGCCGTCGAGTTTGGTCAGCACCACACCGGTGATCTGCAGCTTTTCGTGGAACGCTTTCGCCGTCTTGACCGCGTCCTGGCCGATCATCGCATCGACCACGAGATAGATGTTCTCCGGCCACACGTTGGCCTTGATCTCATCGAGCTCGGCCATGAGCGCTTCGTCGATGGCAAGACGACCGGCCGTGTCGAAGATGACCACGTCGTATCCCTTGCGCTTGGCCTCGTCGACCGCTGCCGAGCAGATCTCGACCGGAGACTTTGGCAGGTTGAAGACCGGCACGTTGATCTGACGTCCCAGGATCTGAAGCTGCTCCACGGCGGCAGGACGCTGCATGTCGGCGGCAACGAGCAAGGGTTTCTTGCCATCGCGCTGCAGCCAGCGCGCGAGTTTCGCGGCGGAGGTGGTCTTGCCGGATCCCTGCAGGCCCACCATCATGACGCCGGTGGGGCCACTCGGGGCGAACGTGATGGGTTCCCCCTCGAAGCTCATCATCCGCACGAGTTCGTCGTGACAGAGCTTGATGAACTGGTCGCTGGCCGAAACCTCGTGCGCTTCGCCGTCTACCTTGACGCGGGTTCGCACGGTCTGACCGAGCGCGCTGTCCTTGACTCTGGCGAGGAACGACTTGACCACGCCCAGGTCGACGTCGGCCTCGAGCAGGCTCAAGCGCACTTCCCGCAGGGCGGGGTCGATGTTGGCTTCGGTCAGCTCGGTAAGTCCGGCCAGGCGATTGCGCGCCTGCCGGAAACCTTTGGTGAGTGCTTCGAACATAGGGTTTCCTGAGGTAGGGAGCTTGTAGCACGTCCTGGCGGGGCCGGGGAGCCCTTGCAACCCGCAAGCGCCCCCCGAGTTGCTCGGCTGCCGGCCGGACCGCCTGGTGTCGAGCCGGAGGTATCGGACGATGCCATGCTGATGCACGGGTGCCGCGGTCCCTCCTGGGTCTGCGCGGTCGCCGTGCCGAGCGCTGCATAGGCTCGCGACCTGGAGAGCCGACCCGACCGGGCCCAACGAAGCGGCGGCGTTGCTGCGGTCACGAGGGTCACCGCACGAGAGGCGAGTGGTGGCCGCGGGCTGGTCGCGCGGGCAGTTCTCAACATGCGCGCGGAGTGAGGAGAATGGTTCGGTGCCCCATTCACGCGGAACGCAAGGGCATGCTACAGGGGCCGCATGATCGACTACGAACCAAAGCAGTGGTTTCGCATTGCCCTGTCGCTGCGCGGATCGGTGCTCCCGCGGCTGCTGTGGCGAACCATCCTCGTCGCCGTCATCGGCGCGGCCGCAGCGTTTCTGTATGAACGGTTCGGATTCAAGATCCCGCCCATCGCGCACACCATGATCGGCGTGGCCCTAGGCCTGCTGCTGGTGTTCCGGACCAACACCTCGTACGACCGGTACTGGGAAGGGCGAAAGCTGGTCGGCGCGATGCTCAACAGATGCCGGGACATGGTCCGGCAATCCGGCTGCTTTGTACGGGATCGCGACGCTCCGACCGTTGCGCTGCTCGAAGACGTCCAGCGTTACGTGGTCGCCTTCTACGCGACGGCCATGCAGGGATTGCGGGGCGAACGGGACCTGGGTGCGCTGGGACCGCTGCTGACCGAAGGGGAGCGACGTCAGCTCGAGCCGTATCAGGGTCGGGCACCGGTCCTCGCGGCAATGATGACGAGGCGGGTGGTCGATCTGCATCGAAGCGGCAAGATAGGCGACACGATGCTGCTGGCTCTCGACGGTAACATCACGGCGCTTGTGGACTTCCTGGGCGGATGCGAGCGGATCGCGAAGACCCCGGTGCCGTTCGCCTACGCACACCACATCAAGACGTTCGTGCTGCTGTTCTGCTTCACGGTGCCGTTCGCGATGGTGGATGCCCTGAAGTGGTACACGCCGCTGGCAAGCGCCGTGCTTGGCTTCGCCTTGATGGGCATCGACGAGATCGGGGTGGAGATCGAGGATCCGTTCGGCTACGACGCCAACGATCTGCCGGTCGACCAGATCCGGGCGACGATCGAACAGAGCACACGTGAGATCCTGGACGACGCGCGCCAAGGCACGTGAGGCTGGGTCGGGACGTCGGCGTATCCCGGGCACCGAAGGCAAAACGTCGGCTCAGACTCTGTGGGCGACCCGCAGCGAAGCGATGCTTTCTTCGCACCGAGGCATCTGTGCTTTGGCCTCCTCGACCTCGACGTTCATCTCGAGCAAGCGCATGCCCAGGTTGGTCGAGTCGTGCATGACGGCGTCCGGAATGGATCCGTCGAGCGCGGCGTAGAGGCTGGCGCCGAGTTCCATGCCCCGGACGTGATGGCGGAATGCCTCGATGCAAGCATCGCGGGCGGCGCAGACGTCAGGGAACGAGCAGGGCATCGATGTGAGACGGTCGAGAGGGTCGCGCTTGGCGTGATTGGGAGCGTCACGCAGGTCAGAGACGAGGCGGACGAGGTTGGCGGCCTCGTCGCGAGCGGGATCGCCCTTGCAGGACACGACGAGAAGGATTGCGAGGAGCGAGAAGAAGCCGTGAGAGGGAGCACGATGGGCGATCATTCGTGAGAGGCAAAGGCTGCGCGTACTGGAAGGACGCCGTGCAGACTGCCGATGGATTGTTGATGTGAGCATTGTGTCCTGCCGCAGAAGTTGGTAGTTGCGCGTCATGAGCCTGAAAGAAGATGCACTTCGATACCATGCTGAAGGGCGGCCCGGAAAGATCGAGATCGCCCTGACCAAACCCTGTTCCTCACAGCGAGACCTGTCGCTCGCATACAGCCCGGGTGTCGCGGAACCATGCCTCGACATTGCCCGCGACCCGAGCAAGGTCTTCGACTACACGGCCAAGGGCAACCTCGTGGCCGTGATCTCGAACGGCACGGCGGTGCTCGGCCTCGGCGACATCGGAGCGCTCGCGGGCAAGCCCGTCATGGAGGGCAAGGGTGTCCTGTTCAAGAGGTTCGCGGACATCGACGTGTTCGACATCGAGGTCAACGAGAAAGACCCGAAGCGGTTCATCGAGGTGGTGGCGGCACTGGAGCCGACCTTCGGTGGCGTGAACCTGGAAGACATCAAGGCGCCCGAGTGCTTCGAGATCGAGCAGACGCTCAAGGAGCGGATGCAGATCCCGGTATTCCACGACGACCAGCACGGCACGGCGATCATCAGCGCCGCGGGCCTCGTCAATGCGTTGGAGATCCAGGGTAAGAAGATCGACGAGGTCCGGGTTGTGGTCTCCGGCGCCGGCGCGTCAGCCATCGCTTGCTGCAACCTGTGGGTGCGGCTCGGCGTCCGCCGCGAGAACATCATCATGTGCGATTCCAAGGGCGTGCTGCACGAAGGGCGGCGCGGCAAGGTCGACGCGACGAAGGAAGCATACATCGTCGACACCAAAGCACGCACACTCACCGACGCGCTCAAGGGGGCGGACGTATTTCTGGGGTTGTCCAAAGGCAACCTGCTTTCGCCGGAGGACCTGCGCAAGATGGCCCCCAAGGCGATCATCTTCGCGTTGGCGAACCCGGATCCGGAAGTGCCGTACCCGATGGCGAAGGCCACGTTGCCCGACGCCATCGTGGCAACAGGGCGGAGCGACTATCCGAATCAGGTGAACAACGTGCTCGGCTTCCCGTTCATCTTCCGCGGCGCACTCGACGTGGGGGCGCGAAGCATCACGGAGGACATGAAGATCGCAGCGTCCAGAGCGCTCGCGGCGCTGGCCCGTGAGCCGGTGCCCGAGGCGGTGCAGGCCGCGTATGGCAATGCGGAGTTGAAGTTCGGGCCGGACTACATCATCCCCAAGCCGCTCGATGAGCGAGTGCTGCTGTGGGAAGCGCCAGCAGTGGCCATGGCCGCCGTCGAGGGCGGAGTAGCGCGTCGCAAGATCGACCTCGAGGAGTACAAGGCCGCGCTCGAGCAGCGCCTCGGCGCGTCGCGCGGGTTCATCCGCCAGTTCACCCAGATGGTCAAGCGGTCGAAGAAGACGATCGTTTTCCCCGAAGCAGACGACCGCCGCATCCTTCGCGCATGCCGTATCCTCGCGGATGAAGGCATCGTGAATCCGGTGCTGGTGGGCTTCCCCGACGTCATCCGAAAGAGCGCGGAGGAAGCGGGCGTGAGTCTCGAGGGCGTGGAGGTCGTGGACATCAACACCCGCGGCGCACAGCTTGAAGAGGATGCTCGGCTGCTATTGCAGGCACGAGGGCGGCGCGGCATGACCGCCACCCGGGCCCGCCAGCTTCTGACCACGGACCCGACGACCGTGGCGATGATGATGGTGCGGCGAGGCGTGGTCGATGGCGCGGTGGCTGGCATCCACCACGGCTATCCGGAGACGATCCGGATGGCGCTCAAGCTCATCGGCCTCGCGGACGGCGTTCATACGGCAGCCGGCGTGCACATCCTGGTGCCGCCCAAAGGCGGGCCGCTGTTCTTCGCCGATACCAGCGTCAACATCGCGCCCGACGGCCCGCAGATCGCACAGATCGCGATCATGACGGCGCGTTTCGTGCGCGAGCTCGGCATCGAGCCGAAGGTGGCGCTCATCTCGTTCTCCAACCTGGGCGGCTCGCCGCACCCCTATGCTCGCAAGGTGGCCGAGGCAGCGCGCATCGTACGCGAGCGCGAGCCCGAGCTCGAGTGCGACGGCGAGATCCAGGCGCAGGTCGCCCTCGATGTGGCCCTGCGCGAGAAGTACTGGCCGCACTGCACGCTCAAGGGCGTTCCCAACGTGTTCGTACTGCAGAGCCTCGGTGCCGCCAACAGCGTGTACCAGTTCCTCTCCCGCCTCGCGAACTTCGATGAGATCGGCCCCGTGCTGCTCGGGCTCCGCAAGCCCGTCACGGTGTTGTCGCCCCGCGCACCCATCAATCGCATCGTCCAGATGGCGGCCACGACTGCGCTGCATGCCATCAAGGGATCGAACTGGGCCAGCGCGTCCATCTTCCCCTCCGCCACATAGACGCATCACCGCAATCGCTCGACCCTCACGCCTCCACGTCTCCGGTGGCGTGTGCACCATCTGGCACGACCTCCCGTCATCACCGGACGTGGTGGATTTGCCTGATCCCCGCGGCTGCTGGGCTGCGCCTCCTGTCGAGGTCACCCGAAAGGATGCTCGCCCGGAGGCGCACGGTACGGCGCTGCCATGTCGCGTGTCAGCCAGGTCACCAGCAGGTGCAAGATCAGGTCGGATTCGCGTGGCATGCTGAGGGTCGGCTCCGGCTGCCCGGCACCGCGCACTGCCACGTTGCGTGAGACGGGCATCTCGCCCAATGCAAACCGGTCATCGAACCGGGCCCTGGTTGCGCGGGCACGCACCAAGGTGAGCACCTTTTCGAAGTTCTCGCGGCTGGTCGCACCCATCCGGTCGCCCAAGCCGATGTATCGAGCGTCGCGTTCCCGCAGGCACCAGGGCCGTCTCGCTTCTCGCAGGAACATGTACAGCACATGCTCCAGGTCGTGTTCATGGTTCGTGCGGTCCCGGTCGACGGCCACAGCTCCGCCCCTGGTCGTGGGCAGCACCACGCGTTCCCGCGTCGTTCGATCCACAGTCGTGCGCTGCACGACATGGATGACCGCGCGGATGTCCTGCCACCCGACGCTGTCGCTCTCGGGCCCATCTGCACTGATGCCGAGGTCGTCGAGAAGAAATCGGCGCACACGAACCATGGAGGCGGATGGGACAACCTCGGACGAATGGCAAGCCAGCGCGCCATGGCCGAGCCTGATCATCCCGCTGAGAACGGAGCTGGCGTGGTGGAGCGAATCGCTGCGGAACACGACGCGCGGCAACAGCCCCTTGAGCCAGAGGCGAACGTCGTAGGCCGAAGCGCCGAGCAGTGAAGCGAGCGCGGGCGCGTCGGTCGTCGGATCTCCTTCAAAGTGAGCGAGGGCGACGACGTACATGGCCGCCAGACTAGCTGCACGGGGTCAATCGAGCACCCAGATCTCACCGAGCTTGGGGTCGTCGAGGCGAACGAACGATGCTGCGCCGCCGACCCTTCGGTACATGGCCCGCGTGATCCGAAGGGTCGCATCGACCGTGTTGAGCTTGGTGAGATAGGCCATCTCGCGAAGCGTCATCCCTGCCGCCGTCGTCGAAGCCACATCGCCGACGACTCGCCCTACGAGCGCTGGCCCGCACGCCATGCCCACGCGCATGCGGAAGTGAAGATCGTGCGCGCGGTTGAAGTCGTCCAGCGCCTTGCGCATGGACAGGGCGGCCGCGAGGGCGCGGTTGGCGTGGTCCGGATGAGCCTCGGGATAGCCGAACAGCGCGGTCACCTTGTCGGCCACGTTGCGATCGAACGTGCCCCCGTGAGGGCGGATTGTGGTGGTCACGAGCCTGAGCCAGCTCTCGAGCACGAACGCCGCACGATCCGGGAGCATGTCCTGCGCCACGGACTGGCTGAACCCGCGCAGTTCAAAGCACACCGCTGTGATATCCTGCTCGCGAAACACCGACGTGACCGGTGCTGCGCATTCGATCGGCTGGGTCGTCAGCATCGTGGCAGCCAGCGGCGAGACATCCGACCCGGGTGTGATGGCGTCGACGATGGCACGAAGAGCCTGCTCCACCTCCGCACCGTCTCTCGGTCGCAAGGCGGGGTTCTTCGCGAGCATGCGGTCGACGAGTTCGACAAGGGGCAGAGGGAACCGCACCGGGTCGAGCCGTGGAGGCGGGTCGTTGACATGCTTCATCAGCAGGGAGATCGCGGTGTCAGCGGTGAACGGGACGCGGGCCGTGAGCAGCTCGAAGGCCACGATTCCCAGCGCGTACACATCGCTCGCGGGGGACACCTGCCCGCCGGTGATCTGTTCCGGGCTCATGTAGGCGGGCGTACCGACCATCTGCCCCGCACGAGTCAGGGCCACGTGGTTGTCCAGACGCTTGGCGATGCCGAAATCGCCCACGACGACGCGGCCCGACTTCTCGACGAGGATGTTGCCGGGCTTGACGTCGCGATGCACGACCCCCGCAGCGTGGGCGTGGCCGAGCGCGGAAGCGACGGCCGTGAGGATCGCGAGTGCGCGATCCATCGAGATACGCTCGGTGGCAAGAAGATGATCGAGCGCGACACCGTCGACGTATTCGAGGGCGAGGTAGAGTTGGTGGTCGAAGCGCCCGAGGCGGTAGACCCTCATGATGCAGGGGTGCGCGAGCTGGGCGACAGCGCGGGCCTCCTCGGTAAAGCGCGCGCTGGCCTCGAGCTGGCGTGCATGATGCTCGTTGAGGATCTTCAGGGCAACGCGCCGGTCCAGGGGGCGTTCGACCGCCTCGTAGACCACACCCATCGCTCCGCGGCCAATCTCCCGGACAATCTCGAAGTCATCAATCCGTTGCATGGGGGTGCTCCCGGACGTGAACACCGATCGCGGCCCGACAGTACAGGCCATCGCGTAGCGGAGATCAATGGTCACGTCGACGACACCGCGGGGACTCATGCCCACGAGTCCGCCTCCCAGCACGATCGGTTGCGAGCAAACGCAGGATGCACACAGGAAGGGTCCGGAGCGGCCGGTCACCGCACAGCCCGGGCTGTGGGCATCGGCCCCTCAGGTCCCCAGAACACCGGATCCCCCAGGCCGGCCTCGGCAAGCTG
>Ga0209018_1000458_pt1 | contig 37513 bp, 27 predicted proteins | sample YNPBryBLVA2012_FD_185814 | JGI IMG/M metagenome (GOLD analysis project Ga0209018, IMG submission 185814) | Anoxygenic and chlorotrophic microbial mat microbial communities from Yellowstone National Park, USA - YNP Bryant BLVA 2012 (SPAdes)... ...
TCCCCGCTCCACGGGCAAAGCCCGTGGAGCCTCACCCCACCCTTGGTGCATTCTTCGCCTTCGGCTCGAATGCCCCCAATCCCTTGGCAGGTGATGGGGTTATTCTTGGAATCAGCAAGGTTATCAAGGAGGTGCACCGCCTGTTCGGTTCCTATCGCGGGATTGGGGCTTCTCTTCGGCCGGCGGGAAGGGTATTCTGGCGGGGGCGCAGAGCCCCGGGGGTTTTCGAGGAGGCATCCATGGGCAAGATCGTCGAGTGCGTCCCCAACTTCTCCGAAGGCCGGGACCCGGCCGTCATCAAGCAGATCACCGACGCCATCCAGAGCGTCGAGGGCATCGAGCTGAAGAACGTGGACCCCGGCGCCGACATGAACCGCGTGGTGGTGACCTTCTTCGGGCCTCCGGAGGCGGTGGAGGAAGCGGCCTTCCGGGCCATCGCCACCGCGGCGGAGGTCATTGATATGCGGACCCACCGCGGGAGCCACCCCCGGATGGGCGCCACCGACGTCTGCCCCTTCGTTCCCGTCCACGAGGTCACCATGGAGGAGTGCGTCGCCATGGCCCGCCGGCTGGGGGAACGCGTGGGGAAGGAGCTCCGAATCCCCGTGTACCTGTACGAGTACGCCGCCACGCGGCCCGAGCGGAGGAACCTCGCCGAGATCCGCCGGGGGGAGTACGAGGGCCTGCCCCGGAAGCTCAAGGACCCCGCCTGGGCCCCCGACTTCGGCCCCGCCGTCTTCAACCCCAAATCCGGCGCGACGGTCATCGGCGCCCGGGACTTCCTCATCGCCTACAACATCAACCTCAACTCCCGGGTCAAGGACCACGCCACCGACATCGCCTTCGAGTTGCGGGAGAAGGGCCGTTCGGTCCGCACGGGGAACGTCGAGCCCTTCTACTACCTGGGAAAGATCCTGAAGCACGAGCCGGGCCGGTACCCCTGCGGCACCTGCCTCGAGGTCTTCCCCGATCCGGCTTCGCTCTTCGCCCACATCGAGGCCGCCCACGGCTACGACGGCCGCGCCCTCTACCGCCTCAACGACATCAACCCCGACCGTCTCGACGGGCAGTCGGTGAAGAAGCCGGGGCTCTTTCCCGCCTGCAAGGCCATCGGGTGGGAGCTGCCCCAGCACGGCCGGACCCAGATTTCCATCAACCTGACGAACTTCCGCGTGACCCCGCCCCACATGGTCCTGGAAAAGGCCCGAGAGCTGGCCGCCCGGCGGGGTCTCGTCGTTACCGGCTCGGAGATCGTGGGACTCGTTCCCCTGGAGGCCCTGGCCGAGGCCGGCCGCTTCTACTTGGCCCGGCAGGGGCGCTCCACCGGCGTTCCCCTGGACGACCTCCTGGAAACGGCGGTCCAGAGCATGGGCCTTAGGGACCTGGGCCCCTTCGACGTGAAGGAACGGGTCATCGGCTATCCCAAGGTCTCCCCCGAGGACCTCATCGCCAAAACCGCCTTCGAGTTCGTCCACGAGGTTTCGCGGGATTCACCGGCCCCCGGCGGCGGCTCGGTGGCGGCCCTCTCCGGGGCCCTGGGGGCGGCCCTGGCCTCCATGGTGGCCAACCTCACCGTCGGAAAGGCCGGCTACGAGGAGGCCTTCGCGGAGATGGGGGCCGTGGCGGTGGAGGCGCAGAAGGCCAAGGACGCCCTGCTCGTGCAGGTTGACGCCGACACCCGGGCCTTCAACGGCTACATGGAGGCCCTCCGCATGCCCCGAAACACCGACGCCGAAAAGGCGGCGCGCCAGAAGGCCATGCAGGAGGGCCTGAAGCAGGCGGTGGCCGCTCCGCTCGAAACGGCGGAGCTCTGCCTCCGCGCCCTGGGACTCTGCCGCAGGGCCGCCGCCGCGGGAAACCGGAATTCGGTCTCCGACGCGGGCGTGGGGGCCCAGATGGCCTACGCGGGGGTCCTGGGAGCCTGCCTCAACGTCCGCATCAACCTCCCCGGCATCCAGGACGCGGCGTACACCACCGAAAAGCGCGCCGCCGTGGAGGCCCTGGAGGCGGAGGCCCGGCGCCTCCTCGACGAGTGCACCGCCGAGGTCCGCGGCAAGATCCGGTGAGGCCGGGAGTCGGTAAGCAGGAGAGTCGGTGAGTAGGAAAGACCGCCAAGAGGCCCTCCTGTAAAGGGTTCCTTCGGGGCGCCCCATCTCCGCCTCTTCTTTTCAGCGCCTTCGCATTTTCTTCCCCCTTCCCCTTGCGGTATCCTAAGGTTATGGCGCCGCTGCCGCTCACGTCGCTCCAGAACCCCCTCTGCAAGAGGGTGCGGAAGGCCGCGGAGGGAAAGGACCGGGAGGCCTTCCTCCTGGAGGGACGCCACCTCCTGGCCGAGGCCCTGGCCGCCGGCTGGCCGCTCCTGGCCGTTCTCGTTCGGCTAGACCGGTGGACCGAATGGTCCGCCCGCCTCCTGCCGCTGGTGGACGAGGGAAGGGTCTTCCTGGTTCCCCCCCGGCTCGTGGAGAAGCTGGCCACCCAGCCGGCCAGCGAGGGGCTTCTGGCCCTGGCGGCAAGGAGACCTTCTCCCTTGCCCGACCTCCCCTCCCCCCGGGGCTATCTCTACCTCGACGCCGTCCAGGATCCGGTGAACGTGGGGATCCTGGTTCGCTCGGCGCGGGCCTTCGGCCTAGCCGGGGTTCTCGCCGGCCAGGGAACGGCCGACCCCTTCCGGGGCCAGGCCCTTTCCCGGAGCGCCGGCGCGGCCTTCCAGATCCCCATCTGGCCCGTGAAGGTTCCCGAGTTTCTGTCGTGGGCGGGGAAGAAGGGGGTCACCCTCCTCGCCGCCAACGCCCGGGGGGAGCCCCTGCCCAGGGCCACCCTTCCCCAAGGGCCCTACGCCCTCGTCCTCGGCAACGAGGGCCGGGGCCTCTCCCCCGAACTTCTGGAGCGCTGCGTCCGGCGGGTGGCCGTTCCCATGGTGGCGGGGTGGGACTCGCTGAACGTGGCCGTGGCGGGCTCCATCCTCATGGCCCACTTCTCCAGCCTCCGCTTCCCTCCGGGTGAAAGGCGGAAAACCTCGCCGGATAGGATCTTGGACAGCAGGGAACCAAGACCTTGAACAGGGAAATCCCGGAGATCGGGAGTTTTTCCTTTCGTTTTTCTTTTCACTGTTCACTGTCCACGTTCCATCGCACGGCGTGGGTGTGATGCCCGTCACACTTTCCGGTCCCGATCGGTGGTATACTCGGTTGATGATTGCTGGAGGACGATCCATGAGAAAAATTCTGGTTTGGGTCCTCGCCGCGGCGCTCGCGGCCGGGATGGCGTGCAAGAAGGAATCGAAGGAGGTGTCCAGCCAGATGGCGACGGCCCAGAAGATCGCCAAACTGGAGCAGGACATCGACCAGAAGCAGGAGAAGGTCAACCAGCTCCTGCGGCAGTACGTCCAGGAGGGAGGCCAGGACATCGGCGGCGTCGTCGGCCAGACCCTCACCCCCGAGCAGAAGGCCCTGCTCGAGCAAAAGCTCCGGGAGGAGAAGGGGATCGGCTACCGCGACCTCATCAACGACATCCTGGCCCGCCAGAAGGAGGTCGAGGACCTCAAGGTCCAGGTCCAGGAGCTGGAAAAGAAGCTGCCCGCGGCCGTGGTGGTCCAGCGGGGTGACCGTCACTACGACCTGGCCATGAACTTCCTGACCAAGGAAAAGGGGCTCGATCCGGCCCAGGCCAAGAAGCTCGTCGAGCAGGTGAACCTCATGGACGAGCTGGTCCCGGGCTTCAAGGTCTGGAACTTCTACGACAACGGCGTCTACGGAACCTTCGTCACCCAGGGCGAGGCCTCGGTAAGCCCCTACCGCGTGATTCAGCGGGCCAAGCAGGCACTGGTCTCGGCTCGTGACACGGCCGTCTCCCAGCGGGACGCCCTGGCCAAGGAGAAGACCACCCTCCTCGAACAGGTCGCCGACCTGGAAAGGAAGCGGGACCAGCTGAACCAGGACGTGGCCATGCTCCAGGCCGAGCGGGCGGACCTGCTGAGGAAGATGCAGGAGCTCAACGACCTCTCGGAAGACCTCAAGGCCCGCCTCAACTCCGTCTTTTACCGGGTGGGCGACCGCAAGACCCTCGCCGCCCAGGGGGTCATCCACGACGGCCTCTTCACCAAGGCTCGGATCACCAAGTTCGACGAGGCCTCCTTCCCCAACCACCTGGACCTTCGCTCGGGCGACACCATCAAGTTCACCGCCGAGGAAGCGGGGGTGCCGCTGATCAAGAGCGTCAAGCTGGCCCCCGAGGCCTCCTTCAAGGCCGGCGTGGACTACATGGCCGCCGTCCTCTCCGACGGCAAGGAAGCCCAGGTGAAGCTCCTCAACCTGGACAAGTTCAAGGCCGAACGCTCCATGGTCATCGTGGTCAACTGAGCCTTCCGGGAACCGGAAACGAAAGGGGGAGGCCTTGGGCTTCCCCCTTTTTTCCGGTGTTTCGGCACCTTGTCTTCAATGTTTTCCATTGGTAACACTTTTCCGCCGGCAGGGCGGAACCCTTCGTCGCCGTCTCCAGGGCTCCCAAAGGCCCCCTTGAGGAGAAAATCCTGATTTTTTATCGCATTATCAATGTGTTACACGCACCAACACGTCCCCTCGCCCGGTCCGCCCGCTGTCTCCTCACATTGGCACTATCTTTGCGTCCGGGAATCTCCGGGGAGGAAGATGGCCCGTGCGGTCGCGATCTTTCTGGCCTTGGGATGGACGGGGCTCGCGTTCCCGTCCGAGGGGCCTCCTCCCCGACCGGAGGTGATCGCCGTGCCGGTTACCCCTTCCACTCCCTTGCCGCCCTGCGGCGAACCGGCCAAGGTCCACGGGCTGAGCCTCTCCGCCGACGGCCTCCGGCTGGAGGGAGAGGGGCTTGGGGAAGCCCCGGCCCTTTCGACGGAAAGGGTCGGGGAACGGGGCCTTGTGGGCTTTTCCCGGCTGGTCCTCTCCCTGGCCAACGCCCTGCCCGCGGGAATCCCTCCCCGGACGGCTTCGGAAGCCGGCCCCTTCGCGGAGGCCCGCCTCCGCCTTCTCCGGACGCCGGACGGATGCCCCCTCCTCCGGATCGAACTCCTCCTCCGGGAGCAGGGTCCCTGGGAGGCTGTAACCGAAGATGGACGCCTTCTTCTCCGCCGCGCTCCCCCCCGGCGCCGAGAAGGGCCCTCCCGGGAGGCAACGGAGGACCGAACGGCGGAGGGGTTGCGGTTTTCGCTGGCCGGAGCCCGCTCGGACCTCGGCCGGGGTGACCGGCAGGACGCCGGGAACCTTCAGATGGGCTACGCCCGCCGGCTGGCCTCCGGGCACATCCAGGCCTTCGCCGCCGACTACAGCCCCCGGGGGGCCGGTTCGGGCGCCCCTTACGGCGCCGTGGCCCTTTCGGGGGTCCCCTGGGGCCCCTTTTCCCTCGGCCTGGCCGCCGGCGATCTGGAGGCGACGCTGGGGCCGGGAGAGGCGGACTTCCTCTCGCCGACGACCCTCCTTTTGAGGGGCGGCGGGGCCACCTTCTCCCGCGGGAACACCCGTCTCTCGCTCTTTTCGGGAAGGGCCGCCGCCTCCTCGCTGACGCGCCTGCCCGACGCCTCCGGCGTCCTCCCCGAAATCGGGCAGGACCGGGTGGAGGGGGCCCAGCTCCTCTTCACCCTCCCCCCCCTTTCCCTGGATTTGGCCGCGGGATGGCTCCGGAACCGCCCCCAAGGGGGCGCCGGGTGGGAGAACGCCTTCTTCTCCCTGGGCTACGCCCCCGCTCCCGAGGTTCGCACCCGCCTTCTCCTCGAAGGCTCCTCCGGAGGCGGGTGGGCCGCCACGGTGGAACCCCGCTGGAACACCCCCTCCTTCAGCCTGGGCGGATACTACCGCTACACCGACAGGGACTTTCGACCGCCGTTGGGGACGAGCCTCTTCGCTTCGTTGCGGCACGGGTACAACCTCTACGGTTCGGCCCGGCTCTCGGAGAGCCTCTCCGCCGCCCTCTCCCTCAGCCAAAGCAAGTCCTTCAACCTCTTCGACCCGGAAGCGGCGGGCACCCTGTCGGCGAACCGGAGTGCCTCCCTCTCCTGGCAGGTGGGCGGCGGCTTCTCCCTGGGCCTCTTCGCCTCCGCGAGCGAGAGCCGTTCCGATCGGGGAGTTTCCATCCCCACCCGCTCCCGGTCCGACAGCGGAGGCCTTTCCCTCTCCCTGGGCCGCGGGGAATCCCTGCTCTCCCTCCGCCTGGCCCGGGAGACGGTCCGGGACCGTTTTCAGAGAAACCAGGACCTCACCGCCTGGCGGCTGGACGCCGAGGGGAGGCGCTCCTTCGGCCCCGGCGCCGAGGGGCGGGTCCTCCTTCGCCTCTACGACGGCAAGAGGCCCTCCGGCGAACGGGTGAACCGCTACTACGAAGGGAGGGCAGAGGGGCGGTGGCGCCTCTCCCGGCAGGGGGCCTTCATGGCCGGCGTGAGCTTCTCCGAAACCCCTCCGGGGCCGGCCCTCGTCCGGGTCCGGCAGGAGGGCGCGAGCCTGGGGCTGGACCTGGGCACCTCCGCCCTTCGGAGCTCCGTGAGCGCCTCCTGGTTCCGCCAGGAGGTGGCGGGACAGCGGCGGCGGGACGGCTTCCTCCTCCAGTTTCGCCTCGGCGGCCTCTTCTCCCGGGGGGTTCGGCCGCCGGCGGCCCCCGCCCAGACCCGCGCCCTGCCTCTTCCCTTCGAAGTTCCCGAAACGGCGCTTCTTCGCGTCTCGGCCTTCTGGGACGAGGACGGAGACGGCTCCAGGGGCGCCGCGGAGGGGCCCCTTCCGGCCACGGTCCTCTTGGACGGCCGGCCGAGGGCCCTCTCGCCGGCGGGCAAGGCCCGCTTCGTCCTTCCTCCGGGAAGCCACGCCCTGGAGGTGCAGTGGAGCGGGGCGGTTCTGGACGGCTACCTGGAGGCACCGCGGCGGACGGTGGAGCTCCAGGCGGGAAGGACCGTGACGGTCGCCTTCCCCGTCCGGCCGGCGGGGCGCCTCGAAGGCCGCCTGGTCTTCCGCGGGACCCTCCCCTTCCCCGGCGCCCTGGGGCAGGTGCGGATCACCGCCGAGGGAAAGGGCTTCCGGAGGGAGGCCGTCAGCGACGAGGAAGGGAACTTCTCCTTGGGCGCGTTACCGGAGGGTTCGGTTCGCATCGTAGTGGACCGGACGACCCTCGCCCAGGGGGTGGTCCTGGAAGAACCGTTCGAAAAGGAGGTGACCATCGAGAGAAAGAAACGGACCGACGTGGCGTTTTCCCTGCGGGCGGCCACGGCCCGCGAACGGATCTTGCAGTGAAAGGAGCGTTTTCTTCCATGGGAGGTTTCGTATGAACCGCACGCTCAAACTCCTCGTTCTCTCCACCCTCGTCCTCGCCCTGCCCACCGGCCTGCTGGCCGCGGGGGGCGGCCTGCACGTGGGCGCTTCGCCCCAGCAGAGCACCTCCACGCTGACGGTCACCATCCCCGGCGTCGTCGGGATCGACATCGAAACCGACCTCACGTGGGACTTCACCGCCTATCCGGCCCCCAACCCCACCACCTGCGCCGACGACACCTTCCCCCCCTCGCCGGCCTGCACCTCGATCAACTACTACCCCAACGTGGAGACCACCACGGGCGGCACCCCCGGCCCTGCTCCCTCCGACAACGCCATCTACATGAGCCTCTTCTGCAACAAAAACACGGGGACCATTGACGTTCAGGCCATGGTGGGCGCCTGGAACAGCGGCTCGCCGGGCTTCAACACGACCGACTTCCAGATCCAGCGGGACTCCGCGAACAACGCCCAGAGCGTGGGCCCGGCCACCTGGAGCAACCTCGCCAGCTCGCTGACCACCATCGGGGCGGGCAACCTGAACACCCTCGGCCGCTTCCCCTGGACGCGGGCCGACCAGCTCTTCCGGATCTACCTGCCCACGGTGAACACCGTCACCTTCAACGAAGGCACCTACACGACCACGGCCACCTTCCAGATCAGCAAGGCCTGAGGGGTCTTACCGGGGCCGGGCGGGAAGACCGTCCGGCCCCGCCCCCTCGCGGGGAACGACATGAAACGATCGCTCTTCGGCGCGGCGCTCTTCCTTCTCCTGACGCCCCTCGCGGCCCTCGCCCGGGGGATCCTGGCCTCCCCCGTCCAGCTCGGCCTCACCGCCCCCCCCGGCGGGGCGGCCTCCGACGTGGTGAAGGTCTCCTCCTCCAAGGAGGAGAGCAACCGGATCCGCGCCCTGCTCCTCGACTTCACCAAGGACGAGATGGGCAGGATCCGTGTCCTCGAGGACGGCCAGAACCCCAGGTCCTGCAAGGGGTGGCTCTCGCTGGACCGGGTGGACTTCCTCACCCCCGAGCGGGGCTCGGTGGAGGTCCGGGTGACGGCCCACGTGCCCCCCGACGCCCGGGGTTCCTACTGGGCGCTTTTGGCCCTGGAGGTAATGCCGCCCCCCCGGAGCGAGGGCAGCGGGACGGGGGTGGTCTTCATCCCGCGGGTCGCCATTCCGGTCATCGTCACCGCCGCGGGAACGGAGGAGCGGAGCCTCCAGGTGGAAGGCTTCCGCGCCGCCTACAACGGCGCCGAGGTCGTCGCCGAGCTCTCCGTCCGCAACACCGGCAACGCCGCCCTCCTGCTCCAGGGGGCCTTCACCGTGGAAAAGCCCGCCCCCGAAGGCTCCGTGCCAGAAGAGGTGGCCTCCGCCGAACCGGACCCCTCCACGGCCTATCCCGGCGCGACCCTCCGGATCCGGGGAAAGGTGAACCTTCCCCTCCCCCAGCCCGGACTGTCGGCCCACGCCTACTTCCGGTACGGCCCCGAGCCCTCCCAGGCGGTGGAGGCCGCCTCCGAGGTGGAGGGCCTTCCCTTGGCGCCCCCCGAGGGAGGGCGGCTCGCCCCGCCGGCTCCCACCCCCGCTTCACCGCCCAGCCGGGAGAAGTGACCATGCGGCGCCTGGCGGTTCTCCTCTTCCTCCTCCTCTTCCTGCCGGCGGGCCGGGCCGAGGCCCGAAGGCCTCCGAAGGCGGGGAGGCCCCTCGAAGTTCCGCCGGCCCCGGTGGTGCTGGACTTCGGGAGGGTGTCCCCGGAGGAGGGGGAAGCCACCGCCGTGGCGGAGATTTTCGTGGGCGAGGAGGGTCCCCTGGAGGGGATTCTGTCCCTCACCACCGGCGGGGCCGGCGCCTCCTTCCTTCGCCAGGGCCGCTTCGCCCTCCGCGCGGGGGAAGGCCCCTTCGTGGCGGTGAAGCCTGGCCTGGACGTCGTTCTGGGAAGAGCCTCCGCCCCCGGGGGGATCCTGCGGCTCGAAGGCCGCCTCTCCGTTCCTTGGGAGGCCGCCCCCGGCCCCTTCCACCTCTCCTTTCACCTTCACGTTGGTCCCGGCACCGACGTGCCGCTGACCCTTCGCGGGGAGGTGGCGGAGGTCCTTCTCCTCGAAGGAGTCCCCGACCGCTGGGCGCCCCGGCGGGACTTCGATCCCAGCCGCGACTCCTCCGTCGCCTTCGGTCCCCAGACCCTTCGGGTGAGGGCCAACGTTCCCTGGCGGCTCGTGGTCCGGCTCGCCCCGGAAGGGTCCGCCGCGGCCCCCGCCCTCTTCCGCCAGGCCTCCCTCGTCTTCGCGGGCGAAGGGGGCCGGACCGAGGCCCTCGCTCCGGGGCGGTCTTCAACCGTTTGGAGGGGCGGCCCCACCTCTTTGGAGGGGCTCCCCGTTTCCCTGGATCCGGTGCTGGTCTTTTCCGGTCTTCCCGAGGAAGGAACGCTGGAACTCCCCCTCGAAATCGGGCTGGTTCGGGAGGATTTCCCATGAGGCGGTGGCTCTTTCTTCTCGCCCTCGGCCTTCTGGTCTCGTCCGCCGTCCGGGCCCAGTGCCATACCGTGCCCTACACCGGAGGCTCGGCCACCGTGACCCTCGCCTCGGGTTTCGCCGTCTCCGGATCCTCCCACTCGGCCATGGACAACCTGGACGGGACGACCTACGACCTCTCCAGCGTGGTGGAGACGGCGGACGGGCCCTCGGTGGGCCTCCTGGTGCAGACGTGGGTCGAGAACGGCGTCTCCCCCCAGGGCCCGGTGTACTACGGGGCGGTCCTCCGAAACCCCACCAACCTCCCCCTCACCGTCACCTCGGGGACCTTCTCGGCGACCGTGCCCGCCGGCCGCTTCAACCAAGTCTTCCAGACGGTCGTCCAGCAGGTGGCTCCGGCCTCGGGTTCCTTCACGGTGGTGGACGCCCGCACCCTCCGCTGGACCGGGAGCCTCGTCGTGCCGCCCCACGAGGCGGCGGAGTTCCTGGTGTTGGTCCGCCTGGTGACGGCGCCTTCCACCTACACCCAGCCATCCGACGTCACCCTCGCCTTCACCGCCGCCACCAACGCCGGAACCTACGCCGCCTCCACGACCCAACGTCTCGTCAACTGGTCGGCCTGGGCCTCCGACGTCGTCGTCGGCTTTGACCGGACGGGGTCCGCCACCCTCGTCCCCCGGGCCTACGTACCGGCCGTGGGGGCGGGCCAGACGGCCTCCTTCTCCGTCCGCCTCCGCCACACCGACGATTCGAACCCCTACAACCAGGACGACATGCGGGCGGGATGCACCCTGACGGTGACCATCCCCCGGGGCTGGAGCGCCGTCAGCGTGACCCGGAACCGCGGCTGGTGGAACGCCCCCACCATCGTCCAGCCGACGGCCACCACCGACGGTTCGGTGACGGCCACCACCCGTCGGATTCTCGCCCGAAACCAGAGCACCCCCGCCAATTCCTTCGTCATCGCCGCCACGGCCCCGGGGCCCCTGAGCCCCAACGCCGTGAGCCTCCACCCCTTCCGCATGTCCCTCTCGGGAAGCACCCGCGGCGACGCCAACGCCCTCGTTCGCTCCTTCACCGAAGGAACGGTCCAGGTGGTGAACACCGTCCAGGCTTCTTTCCGGTCGCCGGCCCTGGACGTGGGCGGCATCCGGGAACTGGTCTTCACGGGGGTCTTCGGGATCGGAAGCCACGCCCAGTCCGAGCAGGTCACCGTGGAGGCGCTGCAACCTCCCTCCACCTGGGTCTCCCTGGGCACCTTCGCCCCGGGCGCCTCCTTCGCCACCGCCTCCCTCACCGTCCCGGGCAACGTCGTTTCCACCTACCTCGATAGCCTGGGGCGGATGACCCTCCGCTTCACCACCGCCCCGGCGACCTCCTGGCACCGCCTCCGGGTGGACTTCCTCGAATGGCGGGTGGAAAAGGGCCTCACCGTGAACAATCTGACCGGCAACGACGCCAACCCGGGAACGGTGGACCGTCCCCTCCGGACCATCGGAAGGGCCCTGCAGCTCCTCCAGGGACAGGGGGCGGTCTACGTGGAGGTGGGCGCCAGCCGGAGCGGTACCCCCTACGCCGCCGGATCGGCCATCACCTCCGCCGCCCAGAACGGGACCTCCGGTTGCCCCACCCTGATCACCGGCGTTCCCTCGGGGGGCCTCCTGCCGCTCATCGCCGGAAGCGACCCCGCCCAGGACGCCGGCTTTGAGGTGAGCACGCCCGCGGGCTTCCCGGCGGTCTCCTACGTCGAGATCCGAAACCTGGAGTTCGCCAACTGCCTCGTCGGGGTGGCCTTCTCCCAGGTGACCGAGACGGCGGTGCGGGGGTGCCGGGTGACGCCCCCGGCCCTCGGCTACGGCTTCCTCCTGGACGGCGGCCAGAACTGCACCGTGGACTCCTGCCGGGTGGACGCCGCCGGAGCCGACGCCTTCTACGGGGTCTTTCTGAACGGAGGAGCGGGCCACCGGGTGACGGGGACGGTGGTGCGGCGCATTCCTCGGAGCGAGGGGATCTTCGCCCTTTCGCCCCAAAACCTTCAGGTGGACAGGAGCCTCTCCGTCCAGAACTACATGGGCCTCCACGTCGAGCAGCCTTCGGGAACGCTGAAGATTTTCAACAACACCTTCGACTCCAACGCCTACCTGGGGATCTACCTGGCCCAGGCCTCCCAGGCCGTCACCTCCCAAAACAACGCCGTGACCAACAACGGCGTGGGGTGGGGGACCGACTCCCCGACCACCGCCGCCTGGGTCCTTACCGACTACGAGGACCTCTGGGGCAACGCCTCCGACTACGCCTTCCACGGAACGGTGACGCCGGGGCCCCACAGCCTCTCCGCCCCGCCCCAGTACGTCCAGACCACCAACCCCGACCTTTCGACCTTCTACCAGCCGGCGACGGGTAGCCCCTTGCGGGAGGCGGGGACCAACGTGGGACTGCCCTTCTGCGGAACCGCCCCCGAAATCGGCGCCGTGGAGGTGTGTCCATGAGGCGATGGGCTTTCGCGATCCTGGCGACGGCGCTCCTCCCCCTCTGGGCCTTCGCCCAGGAGGTAGTCCTGGCCCAATCCTTCGAGACGTGGCCGCCTCCCGGGTGGGTTCTCCCCCCCTCCTCCTGCCTGGAAACCTGGGAGGCCTCCCCCGCCCTGGGCCTCAACAACTACACCGGCGGCGAAGGCGCCGCCGCCGTCGCGCGCCCCTCCTGCGCCGGCATCCTGGACCTCGTCAGCCCTTCCTTCTCCATCCCCCCTTCGGCGGAGCAGGCGCGCCTGGTATTTCGAGAAGACCGCTTCGCCCAGGAAGGCTTCCAAGGCGACGTAGAGATTTCCCTCTCTGAGGACGGGGGGGCCACCTTCCCCCACCTCCTGGCCCACTTCGGGGCGGAGGCGGGCCGGGGGCCCCGTCCGGCCGCCCTGGACCTCACGCCTTGGGCGGGAAAGTCGGACCTCCGGCTCCGCTTCCGCTTCGACGCCGCGGGAACCGCCTTCGGATGGTGGGAGGTGGACGAAGTGCGCGTGGAGGTCCTGGCCTGCTCCTCTCCCCAGCCCGTCCTGGCGGGAAGCCCGTCGGCCTGCGCCCCCGGGACCCTCCTCACCGCTCCCGAGGGCTACGCCTCGTACCGCTGGTACTTCGAGGGCCTACCCCTGGAGGGGGCCGCGGGAAACGCGCTCCTCGCCGGGCGCACCGGCAGGTACGCCGTGGAAGTCTCCACCGCCGGCGGCTGCGGCGGCCGCTCCCCCGACTTCCAGGTTTCGGTGGCAGAACCTCCCCTGCCGCCTTCCATCGCCGGCCCCGCCCAAGGTTGTGCCGGTACCCCCGTCGTCCTCACCGCCGAAGGGGGATCCTACCTCTCCCTCCAGTGGTACCGGGACGGCTCCCCCATTCCGGGCGCCCATTCTCCTTCCCTCGCCGTGACGGAGAGCGGGACTTACGCCGTCCGGGTGGAGAACGGGGAGGGGTGCTCCGCCCTCTCCCCTTCCCGCGCCGTAGAGGTGATTGAGCCGCCGGAGCCGGCGCTCCTTCCCGCCGACTGCGGCGTCCTCCTCTCGGCCCCCGAAGGCTTCACGGCCTACGCCTGGCGGAAGGACGGCCAGCCCCTTCCGGGGCGCACGGAGCGCCAGATGGTGCCGCAGGAGAGCGGCGGGTACGCCTACGAGGGTCTCACCGCCGCCGGATGCTCCGTCCTTTCGCCCGAGGTTTCGGTCACCCTTCCTCCCCGGCCCCTTCTCTCGGCCACGCCCCTCTCCTGCCCCGCCGGCGTCCTGTTGGAAGCTTCGGGAGCCTCCCAAGTCACCTGGGAGGTGGGAGGCCTGCCCCTTCCCGCCCCCGCGGGAGGGCGTCTGGAGACGGCCCTTCCGGGAACCTACACGGCGGTGGCGGCCGGCGAGGATGGCTGTCCCCGAAGGTCCGACCCGGTCCCCGTCGAGGTCCTGCCCTGCACCGAGCGGGAAGTCAGCGGACCGGAGGCCTTCTTTCCCTTCACCCTGGAAAAGGCCACGGCGAAGGATGGATCTCCCGCCGTGCGCCTCACCTTCCAGAAGGCCCCCGGGGCCGTCTCCTACGCCCTCTTTTGGGGGACGCTGGGGGACTTCGGGAGCCACGCGCAGCCGGGCCACGGCCGGTGCGCCCTGGAGGCCACCGACGACGGGTCGGGACGGCTGGAACTTCTCCTGGAAGACCTTCCCGACGACGCCTACTTCCTGCTGTCGGCGGACCTGGGCCCAGCGGGCTACACCGTCACCGGACGGGACAGCGCCGGCAATCCCCTTCCGCCGGGGGTCTGTGGCCCCTGAAGCGGTCTCGATTCTGAGAACCCGGCGCCCCTCCGTTCTCACCCTTGAGAGAAGCCGGCGGGGAGAGGCCAAGAAGTACCCTAACTTATCTGCCTGTTTTTGAGAGCCGTCTCCTGGTATCGCCCTTGCTCCTTAAGGGTTGGACGCACAGGAGGCGACCATGAAGACCAAAACCTTTCTCGCACTCATCCTGGGGTTCACGGCGGCGGCCGCCTTCGCCCAGGCCGACCTTCGGACGGGGGCTCAGCGGACCCAGGCCTCGGTGCGGATCACGGTGACCATCCCCGGCGTGGTGGCGCTGGAGGTCCCCGACGAAGTGGTCTTCGACCTCTCCGACTACCTGAAGGCCGGCGCGACGGTGCGGCCGGGAGAGCCCTGCCCCGACAACGTCTTCCCCCCACCGCCCGGCTGCTCGGGCTCCGTCCGCTTCACGCCGACGGCGGTGAAGACCTCCTCCCTGGAGTCCAAGGGGCTGGCGGCGGAGCCGGGGGAGAGCCCCCTCTACCTCTTCTCCAACGCCGCCGGGGGAACGCTGGACGTCAAGGCCTCGGTGGAGCCCGCCTGGAGCGGTGCCGGTCCGGGACCCGGCTTTCCAACCTCGGCCCTTCGGGTCCAGGCGGGTACGGGGGAGGCGAAGGCCCGGCCTTCCGCCCCCGCCCGGCCGCTGGCGAGCGCTCCGGAGACCCTCCTCTCCCTGCCCGCCCGCGGGGAGGGATGGAAGAGGGTGGCGCTGGCCTTCGACCTTCTGATCCCCGACGGGGCTTCGGCCCGCTTTCAGGAGGGCACCTACACGACGGTGGTCACCTTCACGGCGGTGAAGGCCTGACCGGCCGGGGGGGCCGAAAGGAAGGGGCCGCTTGGGCGGCCCCTTTTGGCTTGCGCCGGGCTTCCCTTCAGGGTTTCTTTTCGAGGATCTGGGCGAGGGCGGCGGCAGCCCCTTCCAGGGCCTCGTCCAGCTTTTCCACCGCCTTACCGCCCGCTTCGGCGAGGTCAGGCTTTCCGCCGCCCCCGCCGCCGATGATCTTGCCGAGCGGCCGGGCGAGGTCCACCGCCTGGAGGCGGGCCGTGAGGTCCTTGGTCAGGGCCACGGTCAGGGCGGCCTTCTCCTCCAGGCGGTTGCCGATGACGACGACGCCGCTGCCGATCTGCCCCCGCAGGGTGTCGGCGAGGTTTTTCACCTCCGAGGGCGAGAGCCCCTCCACCCGCCGGACGAGGAGCCTGACCCCGGCCACCTCCCGGCTCTCGGAGGGGGCAGAAGCGCCCGCAGCCGCCTCCAGCCGGGCCCGGCTCAGTTCCTTTTCCAGGCGCTTCACCTCCGCCTGGAGCCGTTCCACGGCATCGGGGAGCTTCTCCTCCGGAAGGTTGAGCCTCAGGGCCGCCCCGTGGAGGAGGGCCTGCTGGCGGTTCACGTAGTGGAGGGCCGGAAGGTGGGCCACCGCCTCGATTCGCCGCACGCCGGCGGAGACGGAGCGTTCGGCGGTGATCTTGAAGAGGCCGATCCTTCCCGTGTTGGCCACGTGGGTCCCGCCGCAGAGTTCCTTGGAGAAGCCCGGCACCTCCACCACCCGCACCGTGTCGCCGTACTTTTCGCCGAAGAGGGCCATGGCGCCCGAGGAGACGGCCTCCTCCAGCGGTTTCTCCTCGGTACGGACGGCGATGTCCGAGAGGACCGCCCGGTTCACCCACTCCTCCACCCCTTGGAGGACCTCCGGCTCCACGGGGGCGAAGTGGCTGAAGTCGAAGCGCAGGTGCGTGGGGGCGACGAGGGAGCCGGCCTGCTTGACGTGGGGGCCCAGCGTCTCCCGGAGGGCGGCGTGGAGGAGGTGGGTGGCGGTGTGGTGGGCCATGGTGGCGGCCCGGGCCTCCCGGTCCACCTCCAGATGGGCCCCGTCGCCGAACCGGATCCGCCCCGTCTCCACCCGGGCCCGGTGGAGGATGAGCCCCTCCGCCGGCCTCTGGGTGTCCAGCACGGCGAGAAGGCCGTTCTCCGACCGGATGCGGCCCCGGTCACCCACCTGGCCGCCCGATTCGGCGTAGAAGGGGGTCCGGTCGAAGGCCGCCTCCACCTCGTCGCCCTCCCGGGCCTCCTCCACCCGCACGCCGTTTTTGAGGAGGAGCAGGCACCTTCCCTCGGCCTCGAGGGTCTCGTAGCCGAGGAAGAGGCTGCGGATCCCCAGGGAGCCCAGCTCCCGCGCCCGTTGGGTGTCGATGCCCCCCTTCCAAGATTGCCGGGCCAGCTCCCTCTGGCGGGCCATGCAGGCCTCGAAGCCGGCCATGTCCAGCGACAGGCCCCGTTCCCGCGCCACGTCCTCGGCGAGGTCCAGCGGGAAGCCGAAGGTGTCGTAAAGACGGAAGAGGGTCTCGCCGGGGATGGCCTTGTCGTCGGGCGGGGTGAGCTGGGCGGCGGCCTCCAGGAGCTTGCCGAGGCCCAGGTTCAGGGTGGCCTGGAAGGCCTCCTCCTCCCGGCGGAGAACCTTCTCCACCACCGCGCGCTGGTCCACGATCTCCGGATAGGCTTCGCCCAGGACGGCACAGACCTCCCCCACGAGGGAAAAGAGGAAGGGCCGCTCGACGCCGAGCATCTTCCCGTGGCGGGCCGCCCGCCTCACGATCTTCCGGAGGACGTACCCCCGGCCCTCGTTTCCGGGAAGGACGCCGTCGGCGATGAGGAAGGTCGAGGCCCGGAGGTGGTCGGCGATGACCCGCAGGGAGACGTCCGAGTCGGGCGAGGCGCCGTAGGCCTTTCCCGACAGGCGAGAGGCGGCCTCGATCAGCGGCCGGAAGAGGTCGGTGTCGTAGTTGCTGGTCTTGCCCTGCAGGACCGCCGCCAGCCGCTCCAGGCCCATCCCCGTGTCCACGCAGGGGGCGGGAAGGGGCTCCAGGTTCCCCTTCTCGTCGCGGTTGTACTGCATGAAGACCAGGTTCCAGATCTCCAGCCAGCGGTCGCACTCGCAGGCGACGCCCAGGCACTTGCGGCCCGCCGCCTCCTCGACGCAGGGCAGGTGGTCCCCCTGGTGGTAGTGGACCTCGGAGCAGGGCCCGCAGGGGCCGGTGTCCCCCATGGCCCAGAAGTTGTCGTGCATCCCCAGCTCGAAGATCCGGTCTTCCGGGAGGTGCTTCTTCCAGAACCCAAAGGCCTCGTCGTCCCGGGGAATGCCCTGCTCCCCGCAAAAGACCGTGGCCACCATCCTCCGGGGGTCGAGGCGCGCCACCTCGGTCAGGAAGGTCCAGGCGTAGGCGATGGCCTCCTCCTTGAAGTAGTCGCCGAAGGAGAAGTTGCCCAGCATCTCGAAGAAGGTGTGGTGCCGGGCCGTCCGGCCCACGTTTTCGAGATCGTTGTGCTTTCCCCCCGCCCGGACACACTTCTGGCTGGAGCAGGCCCGGGTGTAGTCCCGCCGCTCACGGCCCAGGAAAACGTCCTTGAACTGGTTCATACCGGCGTTGGAGAAGAGAAGGGTGGGGTCTCCGGCCGGAATGAGGGAGGAGGAGCGGACCACCCGGTGGCCGTTCTCCTCGAAGTACTTCAGAAACGCCGTTCGGATTTCGTTACCGGTCATCTTGGCCTCGAGGTCCTGGTCGTACCCGCCCCCTCCGGGCGTGCCGCTAAGGGGCATCTTCCGTGTCGCCGGAGCCGAAAACCTCCCGAAGGAGCGCGGGGCTAAAGCCGCGGCCCTTCAGGAAACGCCAGATTCTGGCCCTTTCCTTCCCGTCTGTCAACGTTCCCGGATGGAGCCCTCGGTTTTCGAGGAGCCGGAGAAGAGCCCGCCGCTCCTCCTCCCACCCCGCCGCGGGCCGTCCTTCGGGAAGGCCGGCCCTTGCCAGCTTGGCCCGGACGGAGAGAAGACCCCGGCCCCGTTCCAGCTCGGAGCGGGTGAGGGCCTCCACGAAGCGTGTCTCGTCCAGGTCGCCCCGGGCCGCCAGGCGGTCCAGGGCCTCCTCGGTCTCCGCCTCGGCGTACCCCCGGGCGAGGAGTTTGCGCCTTAGTTCGCTCCGGGAGTGCTCCCGAAGGGCGAGAAGGCGGAGGGCCGCGCCCTCCGCCCCTTCACGCCGTCTTCCGCCGCCGGCCATCAGTACTTGGTGAAGGCCGACGGGAGGTCCGTGGACCCGGGGGCCGCCACGCCCTCCATCTGCTCCTTGGCGATGTCGGAGGTGGACTGGATCCCCTGGATCTTGAGGCGGAACTCGTCGGGGTTGGTGGCCCGGCGGAGGGCTTCCTCCAAGGTGATGAGCCCCTGCTTGTACAGGAAGAAGAGGGACTGGTCGAAGGTCTGCATCCCGTACTGGCTGTAGCCCTGCTCGATGTAGTCCCGGATGAGCTTGGTCTTCTCTTTGTTCTCGATGCAATCCCGGATGGTGGAGGTGCAGATCATGACCTCGGCGGCGGGCACCCGCCCCTTGCCGTCGGACTTGGGCAGAAGGCGCAGGGAGATGACCGCCCGGAGGATGGCGGCCAGTTGGAGGCGGACCTGCTTCTGCTGGTGGGGAGGGAAGACGGAGATGATGCGGTTGACCGTCTCCGTGGCGTCGAGGGTGTGGAGGGTGGAGAAGACGAGGTGACCCGTCTCCGCCGCCAGAATGGCCGTCTCGATGGTTTCGTAGTCCCGCATCTCCCCCACCAGGATCACGTCGGGGTCCTCGCGGAGGGCGGCCCGCAGGGCGGAGGCGAAGGAGCGGGTGTCCACCCCCACCTCCCGCTGGTTGACGATGGACTTCTTGTCCCGGTGCAGAAACTCGATGGGGTCTTCCACGGTGATGATGTGCTCGGTCCTCGTCGCGTTGATCTGGTCGATCATGGCCGCCAGGGTGGTGGACTTTCCCGAACCGGTGGTTCCGGTGCAGAGCACCAGTCCCCGCTGTTCGGCGGCGATCTTCTCCAGGATGGGGGGGAGCATGAGCTCCCGGATGGTCTTGATGCCGATGGGGATGACCCGGCAGACGATCCCCACCGTGCCCCGCTGTTGGAAGATATTCACCCGGAAGCGGCCCAGCCCCGGTACGGAGTAGGCGATGTCCAGCTCCAGGTTGGCCTTGAACTTCTCCTTCTGCTTGGCGTCCATGATGGAGAAGGCCATGGCGATGGTGTCTTCCTGCATGAGGCGCTTCTGGTCGGCCATGGGGGTCAGATGACCGTGGACGCGGATGACGGGATGGGAGCCGACCTTCAGGTGCAGGTCGCTGGCCCCATGGTCAATGGCCATCTTGAGGAAGTCGTTGATGTGCATCGCGCACTCCTCCGCCGCCGGCCTCCGGGTGCCGGTCACGCTTCCGAAGGCTCTGCCCCCCGCCTCCGGCGGCGGGGCGGCATCACCTGTAAACCGGAGTCAGCCAGCCGTAGATATCTTCCGCCTTCCCCTGGACGATTTCAAGGTACCGGCTCTGGACCTTCTCGGTCACCGGTCCCCGGCGCCCTTGGCCGACGGGGATCTTGTCCACCGAGGCGATGGGGGTGATCTCCGCCGCCGTGCCGGTGAAGAAGATCTCATCGGCGAGGTAGAGCATCTCCCGGGGCACCGCCTGGTGGCGGACCTCCATCTTCAGCTCCTTCGTCAGGATGGTGAGGACGCCGTCCCGGGTGATGCCGGGAAGGACCGAATGGCCCAGGGAAGGCGTGTAGACGGTCCCATTGCGGACGAGGAAGATGTTCTCCCCCGAGCCCTCCGAGACGTAGCCGTTCACGTCCAGGGCGATTCCCTCGGCGAAGCCGCCGATGATGGCCTCCATCTTGATGAGCTGGCCGTTCATGTAGTTGGCGGCGCACTTGGCCATGGCCGGCAGGGAGTTGGGGGAGGGGCGGTTCCAGGAGGAGACGCAGACGTCCACCCCCCGGGCGAGGGCTTCCGGTCCCAGGTAGGCGCCCCAGTCCCAGACGGCCACCACCGTCTCCACCGGGCAGGGCAGGGGGTTGACCCCCACGTCGCCGTACCCGCGGTAGACCACGGGACGGATGTAGCACCTCTGCATCTTGTTGCGGCGGATGACCTCCAGGCAGATCTCGCAGTAGTCTTCCAGGGAATAGGGGATCTCCATCCGGTAGACCTTGGCGGAGTGGTACAACCGCTTGATGTGGTCCTGGAGGCGGAGAACCATGGGACCTTTGGGGGTCTCGTAGCACCGGATCCCCTCGAAGACGCTGCTGCCGTAGTGGATCACGTGGGAGAGGACGTGGATCTTGGCCTCCTCCCATCGCACGAACTCGCCGTTCATCCAGATCCATTCGGTGGGCTTGACAGGCATGGAACCCCCTATCGCACAAGGTGCCAGTATACCCGCCGGTGGAGAGGAGGGTCAACGAACCCGCCCGTTTCTGGGGGAGATGGCGCAGCGCTGCCGCGGGCCCGCTTCAGCCGGCCTTCCGGCGGAGAAAGGCCTCCACCCTCTCCGCCACGCCGAAGGCGTTCTGGATGCAGTTGCCGACGCTGACGCCCAAGAGAAGATTCCCCGACACGAAGAGGCCGGGGTGGGAGCCTTCCAGCTCCCGGGCCGCCCGGAGGTAGGCGCCGTGTCCCAGGTTGTACTGGGGGATGGCGGGCCGCCACCGCTCCACCCGGGCGAGGACCGGCAAACCCCTGAGCCCCAGGAGCGGAGAGAGGTCCTTCAGGGTCTGATGGACCAGCTCGTCCTCTTCGAGGGAGGCCCGCTCGGGGTGGACGGCTCCGCCGGCGAAGGCCGTCAGGGCCACGTGGCCCTCCGGGGCCCGGCCGGGAAAGAGGGAACTGGGGAAGAGGCAGCCCAAGACGAACCGCCGCTCCACCTCCGGCGCGAGGAAGCCGAAGCCGTCCAGGGGGTGGGCCACATCCTGCCGGCGGAGGCCCAGGCAGACGAGGGCAACGTCGGCGTAGGGCAGGGTCCGGACCTGGAAGGGGAACTCCCCCCCCAGCGGCGAGAGGACGGCGGAGGCCGCGGCGGCGGGCAGGGCCGAAACCACGGCCCGCGTCCGGAGACTCTCCCCCTGGCCCCCCGGCCGGGAGAAGACCACCGAGAAGTCCATCCCCTCCCTACGAACCGACAGGACGGCGGCGGGGGCGGTGTAGCCCTCGCCGAGGGCCAGGGCCAGGCGGCGGGGTAGGGTCTCCAGGCCGTCGCGGAAGGAGAAGAGCCCTCCCTGGGGGGCCGGCCCCTTGCGCCGGGCCAGGGCTCCCCGGATGAGGCTTCCGTGTTCCTGCTCCAGGGCGTAGATCTTGGCCACGGCGTGGCGGACCGACAGGGCCTCCGGGTCCCCGGCGTAGACCCCCGAGACGAAGGGCGCCACGGCGTAGTCCAGCAGTTCCCGGCCAAGCCGCCGCCGCACGAAGGCGGCGATGGACTCCTCCGTGTCGCGGGGGGCCGGAGCGATGAAGGGCTCTTTCAGGAGCCTCGCCTTGGCCCCCAGAGAAAAGAGGGGGGTCGCCAGGAAGCCCAGGGGCCCCGACGGCAGGGCGACGAGGCGGCCGCCTTTGACGACGAAGCGTTTCCGGGCCGCCGGGAAGGCCTCCAGCCGCTCCTCGAGGAGGCCGGCCGCCTCGCAAAGCCGGTCGATCTCCTGGGCGTTGTTGAGGACGGTGTTGGGGCCCAGTTCGAAGAGGAAGCCGTCCTTCCGCCAGGTGGTGATGCAGCCTCCGGGGCGGTCCGCGGCCTCCAGGAGACGCACCGAGAGGCCCCGCTCCTTCAGCAGGAAGGCCACCGTGAGGCCGCTGATGCCGCCGCCCAGGACCACCGCGTCCAGTCCGTTCGTCATGGAGCCCCCTCTTCCCCGAGGACCCGCCGGACGGCCCCCGCCAGGGCGCCGAGAAAGAGGGGGTCGCAACCCACGGTGGCGGCCCGCCGAAAGGTGAGGCCCAGATCCCTGGCCAGGCCGGCGTAGAGGACGTCCAGCTCGTAGAGGGTCTCGCTGTGCTCGTTCACGAAGGCCACCGGCACCGCGACGGCGTGGGCCACCCCTTCCCGCGCCCACAGGGTGAGAACCTCCTCCACGGACGGCTTCAGCCACCGCGCCGGGCCGACCTTGCTCTGCCAGGCCACCTGCGCGCGCATCCGTCCCTCCCCCGGACCGTAAAAGGGCCCCACCGGCGGGTCTTCCAGGGCCAGGCGCCCGCAGGCGAGGCCCGTCCGTTCGCAGAGGGCCGCCACCGTCTCCAGGACCTGGCCGGGGTAGGGGTCCTTCCGGGCCACCGACAGGGGGAGACCGTGGGCGGAGAAGAGGACGCGGCTCCGGGGGGGCGCCCCCTCCAGGACCTCCTCGATGCGCGCGGCCATGGCCGCCAGGTACCCCTCCTCTCGGTGGAAGGAGGAAATGGCGAAGACCTCCCCGGCGTAGCGAACCTCCTCTAGGACCCGGCGGGCCTCCCGAAGGGCCGAGCCGGTGGTGGTCCGGGACTCCTGGGGGTAGAGGGGAAGGAGGACCAGCCGGGAGGCGTTGGAAGCGGCGATCTCCCGGCAGGCGTCGGCGATGGACGGTTCCCAGTACCGCATTCCCACGAAACACCGGAAGCCCGGTCCCAGGAGCGCTTCCAGGCCCCGGGCCTGGGCCAGCGTCTCCTCCCGGGTGGGGCTGTACCTCCCCATGGCCCCGTAGATGGCCCGGAGCTTGGGTGCCCGCCGCCGGGCCACGACCCGGGCGAGGAGGGGGCGGAGCAGGGCGGGAAGGGGGATGAGGTCGGGATCGAGGAAGATGTTCCGAAGGTAGGGCTCACAGTCCTCGGGACCCTCCGGGCCCCCGTAGTTCACGAGGAGGACCGCCGTGGACGGACCCCCGCCGGGAGCCAAACCGGAGGACCGGGAAAGGATTCCCCCCTGGGGGTCACGGACGTTCATGGGGACAACTCCACCCTCCGAGCCTCGGCACCGCTCCTCACACCGTCCGGCTGAAGCGCTTCGCATCGCCCCGGCGCAGGTAGGCGTCGAAGGCCATGGCGACGTTGCGCACCAGGAGGCGTCCCAGGGACGTCACCTCGATCCGGTCGGCCTTGAGGCGGATGAGCCCGTCCTTCTCCATGGGCACGAGGTCCGAGAGGGCGTCTCCGAAGGTCTCGTCGAAGGCGATGCCGTACTTCGCCTCGATCTCGGCCTTGACGAGGACGAAGTGGCACATGAGCCTCGTGATCACATCCCGCCGGAGGAGGTCGTCGTCGGTGAGGCGAACCCCCCGGAAGACGGCGGTCCCCTCCTCCGCCACCCGGCGCTGGTACTCGGCCACCGCTTTGGCATTCTGGGCGTAACAGCGCCCCAGGGAGCCGATGGAGGTCACCCCGATGCCGTAAAGGTCGCACCCCGCCTTGGTGGTGTACCCCTGGAAGTTGCGGTGGAGGGTGCGCTCCTTCAACGCCTTGACCAGTTCGTCTTCGGGCCGCGCGAAGTGGTCCATGCCCACGAAGACGTACCCCGCCCCCGTGAAGGTCTCCACGGCGGTTTTGAAGATCTCCAGCTTTTCCTCGGCGGTGGGAAGGGCCTCCCGGTCAATGGCCCGCTGGTGGCGGATCATCTCCGGCAGGTAGGCGAAGTTGAAGGTGGCGATGCGGTCGGGGGCCAGCTCCACGATCCGGTCCAGGGTGTACCGGAAGGAGGCGGCGGTCTGGTGGGGCAGCCCGTAGATGAGGTCCACGTTGATGGAGGCGAAGCCCAGGTCCCGGCAGCGGGCGATGACCTCCCGGGTCAGCGCCTCCGGCTGGATCCGGTGGATCGCCTTCTGGACGGTAGGGTCAAAATCCTGGATTCCCAGGGAGATACGATTGAATCCCGCCTCCCGGAAGAGGGTGAGGTGCTCCTCGGTGACCTCCCTCGGGTCGATCTCCACCCCCACCTCCGCCTCGGGATCCAGCGGGAACCGCTCCGCGATCCCCTCCCAGAGCCGTCTCAGGACCGGCGCCGGGATGAAGGTGGGGGTCCCGCCCCCCCAGTGGATCTGGACCACCTTCCGGGAGGGGGCCATCCGGGCCTTCAGGGCGTCCATTTCCAGGAGGAGGTGGTCCACGTAGGCGTTTCCCAGACCCCGGTCCTTGGTGTAGGTGACGTTGCAGCCGCAGAACCAGCAGACGGACTTGCAGAAGGGCAGGTGGAAGTAGAGGGAGAGGGGGGGCGGGGCGGGAGCGGCGTTGGTCTCCTCCACCTCCCGGAGGTACTCCCGGGGGCCGAAGCCCTCGTGGAAGTACGGCGCCGTCGGATAGGAGGTGTACCGCGGTCCCGGGCGGTCGTACTTGAGGATCATGGCTTTGTCGAAGACCGGGGCGGACCAGCGTTCGGACATCGGTTTCGTCTCCCTGGGAGAACCACCCGGAGGCGGGCCGGGGGTACGGGAAAGGCTGGCCATGCGTAGGCGCTCCTTTCCGTCCCTTCCTTTTCCCATCTCCTCGCCGCGTCAACCCGCCGGGCCCTTTGGCGCCGGACGGGTTCAGATCTCCTTCTTTCCCAGCCGGTGGACGGCTTCCACCAGGGCCTCCACGTTCTCCACCGGCGTTTCGGGCAGGATGCCGTGGCCCAGGTTAAAGATATGGCCGTGCGGGGGGGCCTCGCCAAGGACCCGGGCCGCTTCCCGCTCGACGGTGGCCCGGCTCCCGAAGAGGGCCAGGGGGTCCAGGTTCCCCTGGAGGGCCACGGCGCCCCGGGTCCGCTGCGCCGCCTCGGTCAGGGAGACCCGCCAGTCCACCGAGATCCCATCAACGCCCGTGGCGGCCATCTCTTCCAGGAAGGGAGCGCAGCCGTTCACGTAGAGGATGACCGGGACCCCCAGGGGGGCGAGGGCCCTCACGATCCGCTGGGTCACGGGGAGGGCCATTTCCCGGTAGAGCCGCCGGGAAAGGACGCCGGCCCAGGTATCGAAGATCTGGAGGGCCTGGGCGCCGGCCCGGGCCTGGGCCTGCAGGTAGGCCGTCACCGTCTCGGCGAGCAGGTCGAGGAGGTCCCGGAAGGAGGCGGGGTCCTCGTACATCCAGGAAAGGACGCGGCGGAAGGTTCGGGAGGTCCCCCCCTCCACCACGTAGGTGGCGAGGGTGAAGGGGGCCCCCGAGAAGCCGATGAGGGGAACGCCGGCGGGGAGGCGCTCCCTCAGGATCCGGATGGCCTCCAGCACGAAGGGGACCTCGGCGGCGGGATCGGGAACGTGGAGGCGCTTGAGGTCCTGCGGGCCCTTCACCGCCTCGAGGCGCGGGCCCTCCCCCTCCGCAAAGGCCAGGGGCACCCCCATGGCCTCCACGGGAATCAGGATGTCCGAGAAGAGAATGGCGGCGTCCACGCCGAGGATCTCCACGGGCTGCAGGGTCACCTCGGCGGCCAGTTCGGGGTTCTTGCAAAGGGCCAGGAAGTCCCCCGCCCGCTCCCTTGTGGCCCGGTACTGGGGCAGGTACCGCCCCGCCTGGCGCATGATCCAGACGGGGGTCGTGTCCACCCGTTGCCGCCGGAGGGCGGCCAGAAATCTCGACATCGCCACGGGGCTCCTTTCGAGACGGCCGCTGGCGCCGCCGGGGAGAGGGTAGTATATTTTAAACAAAAACGGGAGGGCCCCGCCATGAAATGGACGACGATCCTCTGCCCCATCGACTTTTCGGAAGTCTCCCTCTCCGCCCTTCGCCTCGCCACCGCTCTTCGGGAGCTCTTCGACGCCCGGCTGATCCTGATCTACGTGGTGGAACCCATCGTGGCTCCCTCGGACTTCACCTTCGGCCCCATGACCTCCGGAGACGTGGAGGAGCGCCTCGTGGAGCGTTCCCGGCAGTCCCTGGAGGAGGTGGTCGCCTCCCTGGAGGTTCCCCGGGAAAAGATCCAGAGCCGGGTGGAACACGGCCGGGCCTCCCAGGAGATCGTCCGGGTGGCCTCGGAGGAGAAGGCCGACGTCATCGTCATGGGCACCCACGGCTATACCGGCATGGCCCACGTCCTCCTGGGCTCCACGGCGGAGCGCGTCCTGCGCCGCGCCCCCTGCCCGGTCCTCACGGTGAGGGCCCAGAACAAGGGCGGTGCGCGGGAGGGGTGAAATTTGCCTTCGAAGGTGTTATATTAGGGATACTCGGCGGCTCTCTCCAGAAACACGCCGAGTTTCCCTGGACGGCCGGAAGCCCCCCCATTCCGGCCGTCCGTCTTTTCAGGGGCCCTCTTTTTCCACAGGAAGGACCGCCCCGTCCCCCAGGCCGAAGAGGCGCCGGGCGTTCTCCGCCGTGGCGCGGGCCACCTCGTGGGGAGCCAGGCCCCGGTCCTCCGCCAGGCACTCCCCCACCCGGACCACGTAGGCCGGTTCACACCGCTTCCCCCGAAAGGGCGGGGGCGCGAGGTAGGGGGCGTCGGTTTCCACCAGAAGCCGGTCCAGGGGGGTGGCCCGGGCCGCCTGACGCACCTCGGGAGCCTTGGGAAAGACTGCGATCCCCGAAAAGGAGAGGTGGAGGCCCAGCGCCAGGAAGGCCTCCGCCTCGGCGGGACCGTAGGTGAAGCAGTGGAGGACCCCCCGGAGGGAGGGGCCCGCGCCTCTCAGGATCGCCAGGGTGTCCTCGAAGGCCTCCCGGGAGTGGACCACCACGGGAAGGCCCGCCTCCAGAGCCAGGGCCACCTGCGCCTCGAAGGCGCGCCGCTGGTCCTCCCGGGGAGAGAGGTCGTAGTGGTAGTCGAGCCCCACCTCCCCCACGGCGGCGACGAGAGGATCGCCGAGGGCCCTCCGGAGGAGCGCCCCGCTCTCCCCCCAGCGCCTCGCCTCGTGGGGGTGGAGGCCCGCCGTGGTCCGGAAGCCGAAACGGGCCGCGGTGCGGGCCGAGGGCTCCCAGTCCTCGGGGCAGGTTCCCACCACCAGGATCCCTCCGACGCCGGCTTGGCGGGCCCGCTCCACCACCTCCGGAAGGTCCGGAGCGAACTCCTCCATGGCCAGGTGGGCGTGGCTGTCGATCCAGGAGCCCGGTGCCGTCACGGCCGCACCTCCCCCGCCCGAAGGGCCTTCCCGTTCACCCTCTCCTCCGCCAGGAGTTCCTGGAGGGCCTCGGCCACCGGGCCGACCCCGATGCGGCCCATGCAGCCACGGTGGGGACATTCCGGCCCTCCGCAGGCCCTCCGGGCCCCGGGGTCGTGAACCACCCGGTGGCGCTTCCCGTAGGGACGGTTCACCACCGGGTCGGTGGGACCGAGGAGGGCCACCGTCGGGACCCCCACGAGGGCCGCCAGGTGCATGGCGCCGGTATCGGCCCCCACGAAGGCCCCCGAGCGGCGCACGGCCTCCATCAGGCGGTCCAGGGGCCAGAGGGGGGGGACGTGGAGCCAGGGGGCCTGGGGGAGGGAGGAGAGGAGCTCCTGCTCTTCGGGCCCCCACCCCAGGACGGTGGGGAACCCCCACCGCCGGTGGGCTTCGGCGGCCAGCTCGGCGAAGCGAAAGGCGGGCCACCGCTTGCGGGCCTGGGCCCGGCTGGTGCCGAGAAAAACCAGGAGGTACCGCCCGTTCTCGAGACCCCGCTCCCCGAGAAAGGCCTCCACGTCCCTTCGGGCCTCTTCCGGAATCCGGGGCACCAGGGGTTCGTCCTCCCGGGGCCCCTCGAAGCCCAGCGCCCGGATGGCCCCCGCGTACCGCTCGTACCGGGAGATGCGGAGAGAGGGGCCGGGCGTGAGAACCCGGTCGTAGAAGAGGTGGCTGTGCTCCTTGCCGAAGCCCCTCCCGTACCCCGCCACCGGTGCCCCGGCGAGCCGGGCCACCACCGCCGACCGCAGGATGCCGTGGAGGTCCAGGACGAGGTCGTAGGGCTCTTCCCTCAGCGCGCGGACGTAAGCACCCATGGCCCTCGCCCACCGCACGGGGGTCCTTAGGGGAGAGCCGGCGGAGCGCCGCGGGTAGGGCACAACCCGGCCCTTGGGGGGAAAGAGGGAAAGGAGGGGAAGGAAGCGGTCCTCCACCGTCAGGTCCACGCGCTCCGCCTGGGCCTCCAGGCTCCGCAGCGACGGCAGGAGCCGCGCCACGTCTCCCAGGGAGGAGAGCCGGATCACCAGAATCTTTCGGGGCCTCGATTCCCGCATGGAACGAGCATACCACCCCCGAGAGGCCGATCCGAAGGCCCGCCGCGGCGCCTTCGCCCCGGATGGCGGAGCCTTCGCCGCGGAAGCCAGGAGAAAGGAAGACGCGATGAGGGGATGAGGAAAAACCAAGCCCCTGAACAAGGAGATCAGGAGATCGGGGAGGTTTTTTTCACTTTTCCCCTTGCTTCTCCCTTCTCCCCGTTTCCTTGGCCTGGCCGATTGACAGTCCGGAGAGACAAACCCATAATCGCCCTGGAGGTGGCCATGGCCCCCGAGGCGCGCGCCCTCACTCCGGGCGAACTCCTGCCCATCCTCGGCGACGTTTTCCGCGGACACCAGACGGGAACCTTGGTTCTCCAGAAGGGGCCCACGAGCAAATTCCTCTACGCCGAGGAGGGCCAGTTCATCTTCGCGGCCTCCAACGCCGCCGAGGACAAGTTCACCGAGATCCTCATCGAGAAGGGAAAGCTCACCGCCGACCAGCTGGCCATGGCCATGGAGAAGAAGGGAAACCGGACCATCGGCCGCACGCTGGTGGAGCTGGGGTTCCTGGGCTCCACGGACCTCCTGGAAGCCCTGGTGGAGCAGATGCGCCGCGTCGCCGTCTCCGCCGCCAACTGGGAGGAGGGGCAGGCGATCTTCAAGCCGGGGGTCCTGCCTCCCAACCTGGCCAAGCTGCCCGTGGTCACGCCCCGCTTCATCTTGGACGTGGCCCTCTCGGTGGAGGACCGGGCCTGGGCGGCCCGCGTCCTCGGAGACCTGGAGCACGTCCCCTCGCTGACCCCGGAGGGCCGGGCTTCCATGCCCGCTCTCCGCCTTTCGGAGGCGGAGCGGAAGGTCCTCGCCGCCGTGAACGGGCGGTCGAGCGCCCGGGAGGTGGCCGACGCCGCCGGCGCCGACCCCTTCACCGCCGCCCGCCTTCTCATCGGCCTCTCCGCCCTGGGCTTCCTGGAAATCGCCCCGGCCGAGGAACCCACGAAGGCGGAGGAGCCCCGGATCGACCTCAACTTCCTCGACATCGCCACGCCGGAAGCGCCGGAGGTCCCGGGGCCCACCCCCTCCACCCTTCCGCCTTCCCCGGCGGCCCCCGCGCCCTTGCCCTTCGAGGCACCGGCCCCCGCCGCAAAGAAGGAGGAAGCCGAGGAGCCTTCAAGAGAGGGGGAAGAGGAGGCCCTCCCCTCCTCCCTTCCGGGCATGTCCCCGCCCCCTCCGCCCATCCGGGTGGCCGAAAGCCGCCCTCCCCGCCCCCCCGCCCCTTCCTTCCGTCCCATTCGCGTGGACGCCGGGGTCTCCCGCCCCGAACTGCTCTTCCCGGAAGGCCAGCCCGATGGCGAAACGGAACCGCACGAGGCGCCGAAAGGAAGGCCCCGCGCTTCCGGCCGGCTTCGCCGCTTGCTCCAGGGCGCCGCCGCCGCCCTGGCCGTCCTGTCGGTGGGGGCCTTCTCCCTGTGGTACTTCTTCCTGAAGCCCTCTTCTTACGTCCCGCTGGAACCGACGGCCCCGGCCGTCCGGAGGCCCGCTCCGGAGGCCCCCGCCCCCTCCCCGGAACCGGAGGCGCCGGCCCCCCTCCCCTCCCCGCCCACGCCCGCCGCCGAGGCTCCGCCGGTCCAGCCCGCGCCGGAGCCCCAGTCCCCCACGCCGTCCCCCGCGGCCCCCGCTCCCCACACGCCGCCGCCGGCGGAAGCCTCGCCCGCGCCTCCGGCCGCCACGGCGCCTCCGGCCCCGGCTCCGGCCCCGGTCGCCGGCGACGCCGAGGCCCGCCGCCTCTTGCGGGCAGGGCGGTACGCCGAGGCGGCCCGGGCCTTCTCCGGCGCCCTCCGGGGAAGGACGGCCGCCTTCACCGTTGACGTGGAGGTGGCCTGCCAGCCGGAGACCATCGCCAAGGGCCTCCAGGCCGCCGGCGGCGACGAGCGCTTCATGGTCCTTCCCTACGACCTCAAGGGCCGCTCCTGCTTCCGGGTGATTTGGGGCCTCTACCCGGACCGGACGTCGGCGGAGGCCGCTCTGGCGGAGCTTCCGGCCTTCTTCAAGCAGAACGCCAGCCCCCGGGTGGCCGCGTGGAAGCGGCCCTGAGGCGGCCCTCCCCGCCGTGACCTGGATCCTCGACGGGAACAACATCCTCGGACACCTCGCCGAACGGGAGGGCCGGGACCCTGGACGGGAGGGCCTTCTGGAAAGGCTCCTCTCCTCCGGCACCCCCGCCCCCCTCACGGTGGTCTTCGACGGTCCCCCGCCGGAAGGCCGCCGCGGCGGGGAGCGGCGGGGAAAGATCGCCGTCTCCTACGCCGGAAGGCTCCAGGCCGACGACGTCATCGCCGGGCTGGCCCGGCCGGGGGACACGGTGGTCACCGCCGACCGGGAGCTCCTGGCCCGCTGCCGGGAGAAGGGGGCCCGGGGCCTGGAGCCCGGAGAGTTCCTGGCCTCCCTGCGGAAACCCCGGCGCCCGCAGGGAAACGAGAAGCCTTCCACCGGAAAGGTGGACGTGGAGTTCTGGCTGGAGTACTTCCGGCGGAAACCGGAAAAATGAGGGTCCGGGGGCCGCCCCGGACTCAGACCCGGATGGCCCGGAGGCTCTCGTTGAGCCGCCGTGCCCCGTCCTCGAGGCGCGCCGCCGAGCGGGTAAGGTCTCCGAAGGCCCCCGCCAGGGTGTCGGCGGCCTCGCTGATGCGGTTCACCGACTCGGTGATGGCCCGGGAGGTCTCGGCCTGGCTGGCCATGGCCTGCGACGTCTTCACGCTCTCCTCGGAGATCCGGGTGACCCCCTGGCTGGCCATGGCCGTTCCCCGGGCCTGCTCCTCCGTGGCGGCCCGGAGCTGGCGAGCCACCTCCCGAACCTTCTCCGCCTCCTGGTGCAGGAGCCGGGTGGCCTCCACCTGCTGGCCGGTGGCCCTTCCGATCTGCTGGACCCGTTCGAAGATCCCCTCGATGACCCGGCTGGCCCTCCGCCCGCCGTGGGCCACCTCTTCCGCCGCCGCGGCGATGGTCCTGGAGACCTCGTCCTGGCGCACCGAGGATTCGAGGATGGCGGCCAGGGCCTCCCAGGCCGAGCGGGAAAGCTCGGTGCTCCGCCGGGCCGAGACAACCGACCGCTCCACCGAAAGGGCCACCCGCTCCCGGCTCTCCCCCACCGTTCGAACGTGGTCCCGGACCTCCCGCACGTTGAGGGCCGTCCGGTGGGAGAGTTCGCGGATCTGCTGGGCCACCACGGCAAAGGCCTTGCCGTGCTCCCCCGCCCCGGCGGCGATGATGGAGGCGTTGAGGGAGAGCAGGTTGGTCTGCTCGCTGATCTCCTGGATGACGTCGGTAACGGAGTGGATCCGATCCAGGGCGGCCTGAAGGGCCCTGAGGTCCCGCTGGCTCTCCTCGATGGCGCGGTGGGTGCCCTCGATGGTCTCGCCCACCTCCCGCACCGCCACGTTTCCCGCCTCGGCGTCCGCCCGGACCTTCTGGGCGGCTTCCAGGAGGCTCTGGGCGTTGCGCCGCGTCTCCTCCAGCGAGGCGTCCAGCTCGAGGAAGAAGGAGACCGCCTCCTGGCCGTTCCCCTCGAGTTCCCGCACCGTTCCGGCGATCTCCTCCGCCGCGGCGGCGATCTCGTTGGAGGAGGAGGCCGTCTGCTCCACCGACTGGGTGAGGACGTCGGCGCTCCGGGAGATCTCCTCGGTGCTCGCCTGGAGTTCCAGGACGGTGGACGAGACCTCCTGGGTGGAGGAGGCCACCTCCGCCGCCGATCGGGAGACCTCCGCCGCCGTTCGGGAGGCTTCCTCCACCGCCTTCCGGGTCTCGGAAAGGGATCGGTTCTGGCTGTCCACCTCGCGGTGGAGGCGCTCCGCCGTCAGGGCGAGCTTTCCGATCTCCTCCTCCACGACCCGCGCCGAGAGGCCCACCTCCCCGGCGAGGGTTCTAAGGCCGTGGAACTGGCCGTGGAGGTCATCGGAGATCCGCCCCAGCTCGTCGTCGGACCAGACGGGGATGGAGGTCCGGAGGTCTCCCCCGGCCATCCGGTGGGAGAAGGCCGCCAGCCTCCGGCCCACGGCGGAAAGGTCACGCCCGAAGAGGCCGATGAAGAGCACCAGGAGGAGGATGGCCACCACGAGGTAAAAGAACCCCACGGTGAAGATGGCGAACATCTTCTCTACCGAGGTCTCGGCCCGGTCCACACCCAGAAGAAGGCCGAGCCCCCGGGGTCCCGGCCGAAAGAGGGCCTGGCCCAACGGCGTGGCGGCCTGGGCCGACTGGCCCACCTTTCCCCACCTCCGGAGCCACCGTCCCATGCTTCGGAAGCCGGAGACGGACCGGGCGGGGGCCTCGGCCACCACCGCCCCGTCGGCGGCCACCACCGCCAGGACGACTCCGGCGGGGCGCCGGGATTCCAGCTCCGCAGACCAGCGCTCCCGCGGGAGGCTTTCCAAGACTTCGCCGATGGGACCGGCCTTTTCGGCGGCCTGGCGGAGGATCCCCACCTGGATGGCCCGTTCCATCTGCGCGTAGAGAAGGACCCCGAAGGCCAGGAAGGCCAGCAGGTTGATGGCCAGCACGCCCCCCGCCACCTTCAGGGGGATGGGAAGCCGGCCCTTCCTCACCTCCGGAGGCCGCTCCAGCAGGCCCTGGATCTCCTCCATCACGGGGGTCAGGCGGGCCTTGTTGACGTAGTACGAGAGGACCACCCCCACCACGACGATGATGATGGTGGTGAAGAGGAGGGTGACGGCGGAGAGCAGGGTTCCCACCAGGAAGAGTTGGTCGGTGGCGAGGAGGGCCACGCCGCACCCCAGCCAGATCAGCACGCTGCCCAGGAGGTGCCGGGGCAGGAACTGGGAGAGGTCGAGGTAGAACGTCCGGAGGTCCGCCTGGCTCAGGGGACGCCCGGATTTGCGGGCCTTCCGGTAGGCCTTGAGGGGCGGAAGCACGAACCTCTGGTAGTACCAGAAGGCCGGAGGGCGGGAGAAGAGGTAGATCAAGAAGGCGGCCAGGAAGTACTGGGGGACGAAGGGCCCCGTGGCCGGAAGGGTGACGATGAAGTAGGTGAAGGCCACGGCGATGCCCACCAGGATCGGCACCAATTCGAGCAACCAGCTGGGGAGCCTGCCGATGAGTCTTCCCATCCTCCACCTCCCGCCCTATCGTACCCGCCCCGTCTCCTTCCCGACAAGCCTGGCCGGAGATTTCCGTTGGGAGCGGCGCGGCCGCCTTTCCCGGCAAGGGCTTCGGGCCTATACTGTAGGACCCGGGAGGAAGAGGGCGTGGAGGTTCCCGTCGAGCTCATCGAGCGCATGAAGGCCCGGGATCCCCGGGCCTTCGAAGAGTTCTTCCGCACCTACGGCGAGAAGCTCCTCCGTTTCGGCTACCGCATGTGCGGGGACCGGGAGGACGCCCGGGAGGTCTTGCAGGACACCCTCCTCAAGACCTTCGAATCCATCTCCACCCTGAAGCAGCCGGGGGCCTTCGCCGGCTGGCTCTACCGGATCGCCCACAACGCCTGCCTCATGCGCCGCCGCCGCTCCAAGTTCCTGAAGGAGGAGGTGGAGCTGGAGGAAGCCCTCCCCGGGCCCGGGGCGGGGGAGGCCCTGCCCTGGAACCGTCTGCCCGACCAGGCCCTCCTGGACGACGAGCTCCGGGAGCGGCTGAGGCAGGCGATCCTCGACCTGCCCGAGGGCTACCGGTCGGTGCTGGTTCTCCGGGATCTCGAGGGCCTCGACACCGAAACGGTGGCGGAGGCCCTGGGCCTGGGCAAGGACGTGGTCAAGATGCGGCTTCACCGGGCCCGGGGCAAGGTTCGCAACGCGCTGGAGGCCTATCTGCGAAGCCGCTCCCCCGCCGCCTGAACCGAAGGCCGCACCGCCTCAGGGTTCGTAGACGACGCCCCGGGGGCCGCTTCGGAGTTCGCCCACCGGAAAGGGCCTCTCTCCGGCGGCCCGAAGAACCTCCATCAAGTCGTGGGCCCGTCCCTCCTCAACCACCAGCACCATCCCCACCCCCAGGTTGAAGGTGCGGCGCATCTCCGCCTCAGGGACCCTTCCCTCTCTCCGGATGTAGCCGAAGACCGGCGGTTCGGTCCAGCCCGCCGGCCGGATCACCGCCTGGACCCCTTCGGGCAGGATCCGGGGAAGGTTGTCGGGGATGCCGCCTCCGGTGATGTGGGCCAGGCCCCGAAGCCCCGAATCGGGGCCGAGGAGGGGCCGCAGCGGCTTCAGGTAGGAGCGGTGGACCGCCAGCAGGACCTCCCCCAGCGGAGCGCCCAGATCGTCGAGCCGCGTCTCGGGGGTGAAGCCCTTGATCTCGAAGAAGAGCTTACGGGCCAAAGAGTAGCCGTTGGTGTGGAGGCCGGTGGAGGGCAATCCCAGCAGAACCTGCCCCGGCGCCACCCCGCGGGGCAGGAGCCGGTCCCTCTGGACCCGGCCCACGATAAAGCCCGCCAGGTCGAAGTCCTCGCCCTGGTAGAGGCCGGGCATCTCCGCCGTCTCCCCCCCCAGGAGGGCACAGCCGTTCTCCCGGCACCCTCGGGCCAGCCCCGAGACCACCTCTACGAGCCTCCGGGGATCCAGGTGCCCGGCGGCGAAGTAGTCAAGAAAGAAGAGCGGCTCCGCCCCCTGGACCAGGATGTCGTTGACGCAGTGGTTGACCAGGTCCTCGCCGACGGTGTCGAAGCGCCCCGCCCTCTCCGCCACCTGGAGCTTGGTGCCGACGCCGTCGGCGGAGGCCACCAGCACCGGTCCCCGGGGATTCTCGGGGTCCAGGGCGAAGAGGCCGCCGAAGAGCCCGATCTCCGAAAGGACCCCCCGGGTGAAGGTCTCCCGGGCGAGCCTCTTCACGCCCCGAAGCCCCTCCTCCTGAGCGTCGATGTCTACCCCGGCGTCCTTGTAGCGGAGCGGTCCTTCGGTCATGGGGTTCTCCTCCGAAGACGGGGGAAGGCCCGCCTCAGGTGCGGAAGGTCCGAATCTCCCGTTGCAGGATCTCGGCGCTTTGGCGGAGCCGCCCGGCGGCGGCGCTGAGGTCGCCGAAGGAGCGCTCGATGGCCCTCGCCGTCTCCGCCACCTCCCGGGCCGCCTCGCTGATGGCCGCCGCCTCACGGGTCTGGACCTGGACGGCCCGGGTGGTTCCCGCCGTGTCCTCCATGATGCGGGTGACGGCCTCGCTGATGACCCTGGACCCCTTGGCCTGCTCCCCGGTGGCGTTGCGGAGCTGCCGGGCCACGTCCCGGACCCGCTCCGCCTCCTGGTTGAGGAAGAGGGTGGATTGGGCCTGCTCGTGGGCCGCACGGGAGATCCCCTCGATCATCTCGAAGATCGCCTGCATGGCCCGGCTGGCCGACTGTCCGCCGTGGGCCAGCTCCTCGGTGGCGGCGGCGATGCGACGGCTCATCTCCTCCTGGGTGGAGGCCGACTCCAGGATGGTCCGGAGGGCCAGTCCCGCCTCCCGGCTCAGTTCGGTACTGCGGTCCACCACCTCGACGGTTCGGTCCATGGAGGCGGCCATCTCCCCGCCGCTCTCGGTGAGGCGCGCGATGACCTCCCGGATCTCCTTGGCGTTGGCCGCCGTGCGGGCCGAAAGCTCCCGGATCTCGTGGGCCACCACGGCGAAGGCCTTGCCGTACTCCCCCGCCCCCGCGGCGATGATGGAGGCGTTGAGGCTGAGGAGGTTGGTCTGCTCGGTGACCTCCTGGATCACCCCCACGATCCGGCCGATCCGGTGGATGGAATCCATCAGGTCACCGAGGGTCCTCTGGCTCTCCTCCCCGGCCTGGCGGGTCTTGAGAATGCCGTCCTCCACCGCCGCCACGGCGGAGAAGCCGGCTTCGGCGTCCCGGGTGACCTTGGCGGCGGCGTCGCGGAGGGCGGCGGCGTTCCGGCGGGTCTCCTCCAGGGAAGCGTCCAACTCGTTCAGGAAGGAAACGGCCTCCTGCCCCGACCCGTGGAGGCGCTCCGTCGCCCCCTTGACCTCCTGGGCCGAGGAGGCGATCTCGTTGGAGGAGGCGGCGGTGGTCTCCACCGAGGCGATGAGGACGTCGGCGTTCCGAGCGATCTCCTCCACGCTGGCCTGCATCTCCAGAATGGCCGAGGAGACCTCCTGGGTGGAGGTGGAGACCTGCTCCATGGCCCGGGAGACCTCCAGGATCCGCCCCTCCAGGGACTTGAGGGCCTCGTCGGTCCGGGCCGCCGAGCGGCTCTGGTCCGCCACCCGTTCATGGAGGCCGCCCACCACCTCCACGGTGCGGGCCACCTCCTCGTCCACGGTGGAGGCGGCCCCCGCCACCTCCCGGATCAGCTTTCGAAGGCCCCGGAAGGTCTCCCGGAGGTCGTCGGCTAGGCTCCCCATCTCGTCGTCGGACCAGATGGCCGGGACCTCCCGCAGGTCGCCCGATGCCAAACGGCCGCCGAACTTGGTGGCCCGGGAGAGGGTCCGGGCCGTCTCCTGGCTGAGCCAGAGGGTGTAGGTCCCCAGCACCAGGAGCGTTCCGAGGAGGAAGAACCCCCCCGTCACGGTGAGGCCGCCGAGGATCGCCCCCGTTCCCCCCTTGCGGGGAAGGAGAAGGGCGATTTTTCCCCCCGGGAGGCTCTTCACCCCCACGTTGCCCCAGTTGGTCAGCACCGTCCGCGCCGGCCCCGGGCCCGCCAAAAGGCGGGCGGCCTCGGCCATGGGGGTCCGGACCTCCCCCGGCGTGCTCGCGACCACCTCCCCCTGGGCGTCCACCACCACGAGGCACCAGAGGGGGCTGGAGACCCCCTGGAGAAGGGTGCTCCACTCGTTTTCGGGGGTGGTTTCCAGCCCGGAGAGGAGGGGGGCCGCCTCCTCCAGCCCGGTTCGCACGGCGAAGTCCGCGAGCCCCAGCGAAATCCGGGAATAGACCAGAACCCCGAAGGCGAGGAAGGCCAGGGCCGTGAGAAGCACCACCGACGCCCCCACCTTGGAGCGCACGGAGAGCCGCCAGCGGGAGACGTCGGGGAGGCGCTCCAGTTGGGCCTGGACCTCCTCGATGAGCGGTCCCGTCTGGCGCTGGAGGCTGAAGTAGGAAAAGCCCAGGGAAACGCCGGCGGCGATGGCCCCCGTGAAGAGGATACCGAAGAAGGCCACGGCCGACCGCTGCAGGAAGAGGTAGGTGAGGGTGGCCAGGGTCAGCGCCGCCACGGCCCACGCGGCGCCGCTCATCACCTGGTGGCGGATCACGTAGGAAGCGAAGGCCCGGTAGAAGCCCTCCAGCTCCGGGCGGGTGAAGCGTTTTCCCGCCCTCCGCCCCCGTTTGTAGGCCAGGATGGGCGGAAGGAGCGACCGCCGCAGGTAGGCGGTGACGAAGATCCGGTCCAGGACCAGCAGCACCAGCGCGACCAGGACGTACCGGTCCCAGTAGGGCCGCGTGTTGGGTACCACCGAGAGGAAGTAGACGCACGCGATGAAGAGCGCCAGGAGAATGGGCAGGAGATCCTGGAAGAACTTGCGGTACCGCTCCCTGACCTTCCACATGGCCTTCCCCTCGCCCGCGCGGTGGATCACACGCTACGGAGAGTGTATCCGGAGAAGGCGGCCCCTCGCAAGCGCCGGACAGAAA
>Ga0209018_1000459_pt1 | contig 37467 bp, 40 predicted proteins | sample YNPBryBLVA2012_FD_185814 | JGI IMG/M metagenome (GOLD analysis project Ga0209018, IMG submission 185814) | Anoxygenic and chlorotrophic microbial mat microbial communities from Yellowstone National Park, USA - YNP Bryant BLVA 2012 (SPAdes)... ...
TGGGATACAGTTGAACCCCACTTGCCGTGAGTCAATTATTCTGAGCCTTGAGAATGATGGAGGCTTTTTGTATCCTTTAATTGATAAATAGACTGTAATTGTTAATTTAATCGTTAATTTATGGGTACCTCTAAAACATAGGTCGCAGGGGCGTAGCCCCCGTCTGTGGTTTTTAGGACTGCTATATTTGTAGCCTATAGGATTTCCTGGTGGGGGGACTTTTTAATGATGCGATTTAATGGTATAGTAATTTACGTTGTATGATTTAATTAACAACGTAGTTAACAACCAAAAATCTCGGGGCTAGGGCAATGACTTCCTACCAACAGGAAATTGACCATATCAAAACCTACACCAGTAAAATTGCTCAGGCAATCCCCGAAACCATGCGGGCTTTTTATGCCCTGAGCCGTTCCTCTTCAACCGCAGGTGCTTTAGACACCAAAACGAAAGAATTAATGGCTTTAGCAATCGGCGTTACCAGCCACTGCCAGGGTTGTATTGCATTTCATACCCGTGCCGCTCTTCACGCTGGCGCAAGCTCTGAGGAAATCATGGAAACCCTGAGTGTGGCGATTGCGATGGGGGGTGGACCTGCCCTCATGTATGCCAGCTATGCCGTTGAAGCGATGGAAGAATTTCAAAATCAGGCTAAATAAATGCCTCATTGCTGGTGCTGGGAACGGGGGTGTGGTTACGATGCCGCTGGACACCTCTGCCGATTTTGTGCCACCGCCCGCTCCGGGGTTTGTCCCAACAACGTCGCCTCAATCGTCCGCCCCAAACAGTTCGACAACCGGTTGTAATCCGCTCCATTCGGGCGGGAATAGGCAACTTGGGTCTGGGTCAAAAACACCTGCAAAAGGGGATGGTCAGCCAAAAAAGCCTGGTATTCCGGGTCTTGGCGGGCGGATTGGGTCACGGGTAATGCCCCGGTTTGGCGTGCCCAAGCCACTTGAAATTCATCCCCCAAAATGTAATCCAAAAACCGCAGTGCCGCCTGTTCTCGCCGGGGATTGGTTCGCAGGAGAAATAGATTGGCACCCCCCACAATCGTCGCCGGTCGTACCGCCTGGGGGATGGGCATGACGCTAAACGGCACCCCCGTTTGACTCAGATACCCCAACGTCCAAGGTCCCGTAATCTGCATCGCCACCCGCCCCTGGATAAACCCCTCCTGCTCATAGCCCCGCTCCGGTGCGGAGAGTAGCGCCACCCCCATGTGCAGTAATTTTTGCCAAAAATGTAATGCACCCAGACTCGCCTCGGTCAACAACGGCACCGTGCCATTCACCACTTCCCCCCCGGCACTAAACCAAAAGGGCAACCAGGAAAACACCGTCCATTCCCCCTTGCCCAAAGGCAACAGCAAACCGTACTGGTCGGGGCGACCATCCCCATTCCGATCCTGGGTTAATTTCTGTGCCACCTGCGCCAATTCCTCCCACGTCCGGGGCAATTCCTTAATCCCCGCCGCCGCAAACAGGTCAGGACGATAAAAAATGCCTAAATTACTGGTCGTAAACGGCACCGACCACAATTCCCCTTCAAAAGTCATACCGGGGATCAACGATGGGTCTAAATTCGCCAGACGACCCCCTTGATTTAACCAATCCGTCAAAGGGACAATGCCCTGTAAATCTACCAATCTACCCGTCAATAAACTGTCAAACCAAAGCAAATCCGGGGGGCTATTCCCCACAATCGCCGTGAGAATTTTGGGGAACTGTTGATCCGCCTGTCCCACATAAATGGGTTGCACCTGTATATCGGTTTGTTGGGCATTAAATTGGGCGACCAATTGCTCGAAAATCACCCGATTGCTAGGGGGATTAATGCCATGCCATAGGGTTAAGGTTAATGGAGTAATATCTGAGGAACCAGAGCCTTGACAACCTAAGAGTAGAATACTGAGTAATAAACTTACTAATAGCCGCTTCATTTCTGCGCCGCCACACAAGCAATCACTGGGTAATCCGGGTGTTTCATGTCCAATTCTGCGGGGGTTAATTCTGCCGCCGCTATCCCTAAAAAGGTTGCCAAAACTGTTAGTGTATTCCCATAGGTGTACAAATGACATTGGGCATAACTGCGAAATAAATAACTTAAGCCATCGGGCAATAATCGCCAATAGTCCGCCGGTCGGTCGTGCAATCGCTGTGCCGTTGGCACCAAAGCCAGACACCACCCCCCCGGTTTCAACCACTGGTGGATATTGCGAATCACCTGCCCCGGGTCGTAACAATGCTCCAGCACGTTAAAAATTAAAATCGTATCTACAGAAGCCGCTGGGATTACTTCCGTATCATGGGCATCCCCCACAAAATCTACCCCCGCCCCCGGCGCAATATTCATACAGCGATAGGACGTGATTTTTGACGCATCCAGTTGATAAAATTCCCGGTCTTTGGCAACCCCCCCAATTTCTAAAACATTACCCGTGATTTTATCCCCAACCGCTTGCAAAAATTGCTTTTGGTAATAGCGGTCAATGGGTGTCCCCCGGGAAAATCCCGTAATCCCACACAAAGGGACGCTCCGGCGCAAATCCCCCCAGTTCACCTGCCCGACTGCCGGGACAATTAAGCCCAGAGTGTAAAGTTCCTGAAATGCTTGTTCAAATTCGCTAAATTCTATGTCTGGATAGGGGGAAAACAATGGTATTTTAGCGGTTAAATTCACCTGCTGTTCAGGTTCTAAATAACTGGCAAATCCTTGGGTTAGATAAACGATTTCCTGTTGCATGATTTTAATTAAAATATCATCGCCCAATTCTGTTAACTGAATACCTGGCAATTGCGTTTGGAACTCTTGATAAATTTTGTAAGCCGATTCTCGGGTTTGGGGATGCACAAAACACTCTAAAATGGCACATTGCCTGGGCGTTAGGGGCACCGCAGACCGTTGGCTCCAGCCAAACACCGCCTGAGTACCTGCGCCCGACCATCGGATAAATGTACTGGTACAATACTGCGGCTTCATTCCCCCAAAACCCAGGTTTTGATCGCCGTCACCACCCCGTCCTCTTCGACTGTTGGTGCTACCCAATCTGCCTGCTTTTGTACTTCTAAGGGCGCATTCCCCATCGCAATCCCCACGCCAGCGTACTCCAACATTTCTAGGTCGTTGTAATTATCCCCAATCGCCACCACCTGCGCCGGGGTAATCCCCAATAATTCCTCAGCTAAATACTGCACTGCTACCCCTTTGTTGACCTGGGGATTGGCGGCTTCAAAGTAAATGGGGGCGGAACGGGTTAAGTACAATTCACTTTTATCGTACCGCTTTTGTAAGGTATCAATCATCTGATCTACAATCCGGGGGTCTTCACTCACGGCGAGGACTTTGGTGGGAGCAATGCCCACAGCCGCCAGGGTTAGGCGCAAATCATCCACCAAAATTGGCTCAATCAACGTGCGTTTGGCGTACTGATCCGTATCGGGACGCATTTCCTGCACATACAACTGGTCATCGAGATAAAAATGGATGGACAAATGGGGACTCAAATCCGCCTGTTCAAAATAATCCAGCAGTTCCAACGCCCGTTGGGGGTCAATCGGGCAATGGCGATGTCGTTCCCCGGTGTGGGGGTCCTGAATCCACGCCCCCTGATAGCTCAAGAGGGGCAAAGTTAAATCCAATTCCCGATAAAGTCGCAGGGCAGAACGGTACATCCGCCCGGTGGCAATCGCCACTTTAATCCCCCTTTGTCGCACCAATTGTACAGCATTATGTACCGCCGGAGTAATGCAATTATCATCACCAACGACCGTGCCATCTAGGTCAAGTACCAGCAAACGCACATCAGGAATCGGCATGGTGGCGAAAAATGCGGGTTCGTCTCCCTGTCACTATATCAGGTTTGCCCCCAGAGCCAGAGGGATTGCCCCAAACCCACCAACAGCCCCAGGATGCCCCCCAAGTTGACAATCGCCTGTAATTCAGTCCGCACAATCCCTTGAATTCCTGCTTCTAAATCCGCTGGGGATGTGGCATTCACCCGGTCAATAATCGCTTGGTCAATATCTAATATGGGGATCACTTGGGCAATCACTTGTTCCAGGTCTTTTTCTAAGTAACGCTCAATAATTAACGCCAATTCTTCACTGATTAAACTCAGGGAACTATTCATAACAGATGAACTGCGTAAACGGGTGAGAATTAAATGGGCAATTTCATCCCAGTTGAGGGAGTCACTCAGGTTTTGAATCAGGGCTGGACCATCGGTTTGCAGGTATTCCCGCACCAGTTCCCGCAGTTGTTTTCTCAGTTTGTGCATGGTGACCACGGGTAAATTTTGTAGGGATAATTCCTGGATGAGTTCAGTAAGGCGGGATTTTAACCCCAGGGATTGCATCAATTCCGCCAGCCGTTGATTGGCGGTTTCCGGTTCTTCGATACAAAACCGCCGCAGACGAATCAGGGCATTCCGCACCCCAAAAAAGTTCGCCACGACCCAGTAGGTGCCGGTGGTTTGTTCCCGTAAATCCTGGTCAATCACATCAATGGTTTCATCGGTTAAAAAATCCACCAAGGCTCGCCGCAGCAGATCAGGGGTTAATACCAATTCCAAGAGCCAATCCGCCACCTGTTCCGCTTGGGGAGCCGAAAGGCGAAATTCCAGTAAAAAGCGGTCAAAAATCTGGTTGATTTGCTCCGCTAAAAAGTCTTCCTGGCGGGCTAAAATTCGCAGTAACCGGGGCAAGGATCGCCCGAGGAAATCGTGTAAAATTCCGGCTAAAATTTTGGCGGTGCGGGCTTTATATTCCTCCAGTTTGACTTGATTGAGGGCAGTTTGGAGTAACCAATAAATTGCCGCTTGGGTGCGTTCCAATTGCAACAGCCTGCGGGCGATATTTTGCAACTCTTCCGGGGTGAGTAGGGAGCGGGTGATCGTATCGGCAATCCGGGAAGCGAGTCGTCCTTGGTTGCTAGGGATCAAACCGGGGGTAAAGGGGAGCCGGTAGCGACCCACATACCAGGGGCGGTAGGGACGAAAGAGCATCCGAATGGCAATATCATTGGTGAAATAACCAATCAGCGTGCCCAGGATGGGGGGTAACATCAGGTTCAGGAGCAAGGACACAAGCAATTCCACCCAAAGTTAGCAATGATGGGACGGCACCCTCGGTCAGGGGATTCATTCCGATCATAAACTGTGGGCTGGGCTGGTTATCCTAGAAGGTGGAGGTTTCCTGCGGTTGCCGTGATCCAACACCCGTTGATTGCCCAGTTGAGTGAGGTGATTCGCCAGATATGGGAGGGGAGTTTGCCCCTCCAGCCCTACCCCCTCCCGGCGGATTTGGGCTACGTGGAAGGGCATTTGGAAGGGGAACGGGTGCGTATCCACAATCTGTGTTACCAAACCCCCCATTTTCGCAAACTGCATCTGGAACTGGCGCAGGTGGGGGATAATCTGGACATTTTGCACTGTGTGATGTTCCCCCGCACTTGTTATGATCTGCCCGTGTTTGGCACGGATATTGTGGCGGGACGGGGACAGGTGAGTGCGGCGATTGTGGATTTGTCCCCCACCCGAGTGGATCATTCCCTGCCATCTGCCTATGTGCGGGACTTGACCACCCTGACCCCTGACCCCTTTCAGCAACCCCGCCCCCTGCCGCCCTGGGGAGATATTTTTTCGGAGTTTTGTCTGTTTGTCCGCCCGGTGGATGGGGCAGAACAACAGCGATTTGTGGACTACGTGGGGCAGATATTAAAATTACATTGTCAACACGCTTTGACCAGCCAGCCCCTTTCCCCCGCCTTGGCGCAACAGCACCAATCCCAGCAGAGTTATTACTGCCGCCAGCAACAGCAGAATGACAAGACCCGGCGGGTGTTGGAGCGAGCCTTTGGCAATACCTGGACGGAACGCTATATGACGACGGTGTTGTTTGACCTCCCGCAGGCATGAGCGACCATTACCAAACCCTAGGGGTGCGTCCCACTGCCACCCAGGCTCAGGTCAAAGCCGCCTACCGCCGCTTGGTTAAACTTTGCCATCCCGATACCAATCCCCAGGGGCATGAGCGGATGATTGCCCTGAATCTCGCCTACGAGGTGTTGGGGGACCCAGTGCAACGGCGCGCCTATGACCAGCAACAGACGACGACCCTCCCCTGTCCGCCCCCCCCAGCGCCCCAGCTTTGGTGGCAGGAGGTGTTTCAGCCGGTGGATGAACGGGTACGTCGGATTTTGGGCACCCGTCGCCAGCAGTTGGAACGGTTAGCCGCTGACCCCTTTGATGATCGCTGTATGGCGGAATTTCGCCGGTATCTCCTCGCCTGTCGCCGCACCCTCCAGCAGGCGGAAGCCCTGTTTCGCAGTCAAGCCAATCCCCCTGCCCTCGCCGGGGTTGCCAGTGGGCTATACCACTGTTTGAACCATTTGCACGATGCCCTGGAAGACCTGCATTGGTTCACCCAAAGCTACAGCGAGCAGTACCTCCAGACCAGCGAAGCCCTGTTTCGACGGGCGGGGGAGCAACGGCAACGGGCCTGGCAGTCGGCTCGCCAAGCGGGTTTCTCCCGATGAATCTCCTCTATGGTTACGCTTCTTCGTCCGGTAGGGGGCCGTCAATGCGCTCCAACTGCCACAGGATTTGGTTCCCCTCCCGGCGTACCCGTGAAACGATCCAGTTGCGCCACGCCCAGGTTTCCCCCCGACTGGTCACCGCACTGGCATTCACATCCATCAAAGCGGCCAGTTCCGCACTGGTGATGAAGTACCCCTGGTTGGCGACCGCATCCGCCGTGTGCAGGGTTTCTAACAGCAGACGCAGTTGACCCATGCGGCTTTCCCGGGAGAGGGCTTCGTCACTGTGAGTATTGAGTAAGGTTTCCGACATAAAACCTGCCCGAATGGGGAATAACGACAAACAAGCCGTAGGTATTTGCACCAACAAACACCTTATACCTTACACTAATTTTTGGCGATTGGGTACTGAGACGGAGGAAAATTGGGGCAAAATCCAGTCAGAATGCAACCATTTGGGATAAATCGGCAATCGGGGTTGCAAATGATAACCCTGGGCGGCCAACAGGGTGGTTAACGCAGCGACCTGGGGGTAGGGATAATCCGGGTTCACCTCGTCCTTGGGGCCAATCCCCCCCAAATCCCGGGCCCCGGCGGCCAAACAATCCAGGAGAATTTGGGGATACTGCACCAAATTGGGGGGAATTTGCAGGGTAATGTCGGCGGGCAAAATCCGGCGGGCCAGCCCCACCACCAGCGGTAATTGATTCAAGTCAAATTCGGGCAAGGGGTCAGCCTGTACTGTTCCCAGGCGGTAGGGTTGCACAATCACTTCCTGGATATGTCCCCAACGGCGATGGCAGGCGGCAATGGCGGTCAAGGTAGCTTCCCAATCCTGGGGCGACTCCCCAATCCCCAGCAGTAGCCCGGTGGTAAAAGGAATCCCCAACCGTCCCGCCTGTTCCAGTTGCGCCAACCGCAGACCGGGGTCTTTACTGGGGGCATGGCGATGCACGGGTAAATCTGGGCGCAGTTGCTCCAGCATCAGCCCCATCGAGGCATTCACCCTGCCCAATTGCCGCATCTCCGGTGCCGTCAGGGGGCCGCAGTTGGTGTGGGGCCAAAACCCCCAGTCCCAGGCCAGTTGGGCCAGTTTTTCTAAATGCGTCACCCACTCCGACCGGCGGGGGCTGTGGGGATGGACTTCCCCGCTCAGGAGTAAAATTTCCGTCACCTGGGGGCTGTGGCGGCGGATGCTGGCCAACCGTTGACCCGCCTGCTCTAGGGTTAACCAGGGGCTGTGACCGGGAGCGACCCGAAAATTGCAGTAGGTACAGCGATTAAAACATTCGTAGGTCGGCACCAGGGTCACCGCCGGACTGTAGGTGATGACCTCGGTCATGGACGCTAATTCCCCCGTTTGAGGGCCAGTTCCACCTGGTCGAGCTGTTCTGTGATCCGGTTTTTCAACTTTTCGGGAATCGGTCGCCCCGGATAGGAACTGTAGTGCCCCGCCAACGCATTCAGTGCCGTCCGCATGGTGGTAAAGGACAACAGCCCGGAAATTCCCCCATCCCGCCGATACCGGGCGGCGAAGTCGTTGATCTGCTCCCGGGCGGCGGTTTGAAATTCTGCCTTGTGGGGGTCATCCTCCGGGAGGGCAACCGCCTGACGTAGGGTCTGTACCAACTTCAAGGTGTCCTGGGTGTAATTCCCGGAAAGGGTACCCATTGACCCGCTACAGCCCGTCAGCATCACCACCAAGGTGAGCATCAACCCGATCACCACCGCCCGCAATTGTTTCACGACCCCGCTTGCCTCAATCAAATCTTTTTTATTTTTGCACTAGAAGGGGACACTAGCCAACCAAGAGCGGTAAAGCTGGGGAACCTGGGAGGCGAACCCCTCGCCTGGGGTTAAAATTTTGCTAGGGTATCAAGCCAAAAATGAGAGTTCAGCCTCTGTTTCAGTGGTTCATCATCCCAATGCTTCTGGGTGGGAGCCAGGGGTTGGTGGATGCGAGCGTTCCCATAGCCGCTAAAGATTTACCACAACCGGTCAGCCGTGCCGTTCGGGAATATTTCCCCGGGGCTAAAATTCTCACAGCGGAACGGGATACGGATGACAGGCGCACCGAATTTGAAGTCAAATTACGCTACAAAGAGATTCACTTAAAGGTTGAACTCAGCCCGGACGGCAGGATTCTGGATGTGGATGTGGTGCGCTAACTTTGCGTATCAACCCTTTCGCCAGTCTCACAGGAAACGTTAGCGAATCCTTGGGACACCACCGCTACGGTCTGGGGAAGCAAATGTTAACATAGCCCTAGTTGTGGCGAAGCGCATGACCAACAGCCGGATCATGATTGTGGGTGGTGGTTTTGGGGGACTTTATACCGCCCTGAACCTTTGCCAGTTTCCCTGGACGGATGCCACCCGCCCGGAAATTGTTTTAATTAATGATGAGCGGCATTTTCTGTTCTCACCCCTGCTGTACGAATTGATTACCGGGGAGATGCAAAGTTGGGAAATTGCCCCCCCCTACGAGGAATTGCTCGCCGATACCCCGGTGCGGTTTCAGCAGGCGCAGGTGCGGTGGGTGAATTTAGCCCAGCGGTCGGTCGAGATAGGGGGCGAGTCCCTGACGGGGGATTACCTGGTGTTGGCGGTGGGCGGGGAAACCCAACGACCCCCCATTCCGGGCTTGCCGGAGTATGCCTATGAATTTCGTACCTTGGCGGATGCGGAGCGGCTGAGGGAACGGTTGCGGGTGCTTTTGAGCGGTGCTGGCGTGGTGCGGGTGGCGATAGTGGGCGCAGGGCCCAGTGGCATTGAGTTAGCCTGCAAGTTGGCGGATCAATTGGGCAACCGGGGGCGGGTACGTTTGGTGCAGCGGGGGTCAGAAATTCTCAAAACCTTTTCCCCCTTTGCTCGGGAAACTGCCCAAAATGCCCTGGAACGGCGGGGGGTCTGGTTAAACCTGATGACCACTGTGACAGAAATTACTGCCAATAGCATTACCTTGAATTACAAAGACCAATTGGACATCCTGCCGGTGGACTTGGTAATCTGGACGGCGGGCACCCGCACCCCCGCTTGGATTCAGAATTTACCCGCCCAGCACGATGACCAGGGACGGCTGGTGGTACGCCCGACGTTGCAATTGGTTGACTATCCCCAGGTGCTGGCTTTGGGGGACGTGGCGGCCTGTGTGGATGAACAGGGGCAGGCAATTCCCCGTACGGCGCAGGCGGCGTTTCAACAGGCGGACTATGCGGCCTGGAACCTCTGGGCTTTGGCCACCGGCCGGCCCCTCCTGCCGTTTAAGTATTTTCATCTGGGGGAAATGCTCACCCTGGGCACGGAAGATGCGGCGCTGTCCGGGTTGGGGATGCAACTGCAAGGCCCTTTGGCCTATGTGGCACGGCGGTTGGTGTACCTATGGCGACTGCCCACGCTCAAGCACCGTTTACAGGTGGGCTGGCATTGGATGATGACCCCCTGGTTGGATTGGCTGACCAGCGTGACCACCAATCCTCGTTAATTACAAATTAATTACACAAGGGCACCTCTATTGATTTGCATTACCAGAAGGTTATCTCGCTGGAATGCCAATATGATTGAGAACCAAAAACGGGGGCTACGCCCCTGCGACCTATTTTAGAAGTGCCCATAAGTTAACTACAAAATAACTACAAAACCCCCGCCTGGGGCATGAGGGTCAGGGTTTCGATGCTGGCTTCCGCAGGCAGGTCAATAATCTGCCGAATGATTTGCGCCACCGTCTGCGCCGACAACATCCCCGCCCGGTCAAAATTCACCGGCAAGCCATCCCAAATCGGGGTGTCCACCGCCCCCGGACACAGGGCACACACCCGAATCCCGTAGGGCCGTTCCTCCTGGGCTAAGGTGTGGGACAATGCCAATAAACCGTATTTACTCACGCAGTATGCCCCCCACTGGGGAAATACCTGTTGACCGGCAATGGAGACCACGTTAATAATGGTGCCCCTTTGGGCAGAGCGCATGGTGGGCAAAATCCCTTGGATGCACTGAAACGCCGCCGTCAGGTTCACCGCCAAAATCCTTTGCCACTCCGCCAGGGGGGTGTCGGCGAGATTGGCGAGGTGGGCAACCCCGGCATTATTCACCAGCACCTCACAGCCCCCCAAATCCTGGGTAATCCGGTGCATCAGGGGCACCAATTGCGTCACCTCGCTCATGTCCTGGGGGTATATATAGGCTCGTTGTCCCAGGGCGTGGATTTCCCCAGCCAGGGTGGTCAATTCTGGCTCGGAGCGGGCAATCAACCCCACATCCCAGCCATGCCTGGCCAGTTCCAGGGCGGTCAGACGGCCAATCCCCCGGGACGCTCCCGTAATCACGGCACAGCGGTTAGCCATCCAGCACCACCCCCATCCGGCGAAATTTATCGTAACGCTGGCGCATCAGGGTCGCCCCATCCAGTTCCCGCAGACGGGCGAGATTGTCCAGCAAGGCTCGCTTCAGGGTTTCCGTGGCCTGCACCGGGTCGGCGTGGGCGGCCCCTAAAGGTTCCGGCAAAATCTGGTCAATCAATCCCAATTCCAATAAATCGGGAGCGGTGAGTTTCAACGCCTGTGCCGCTTTTGCCGCCTGCGTGCTGTCTTTCCACAAAATCGCCGCACAGCCTTCGGGGGAAATCACCGAATAAATGGCGTGTTCAAACATCAAAATCCGGTCGCCGACCCCAATCCCCAGGGCCCCCCCGGAACCCCCCTCCCCGATCACCACGCAGATAATCGGCACCGCCAGGGCAAACATTTCCTGCAAATTCACCGCAATCGCCTCCCCCTGCCCCAACCGTTCCGCCTCCACCCCCGGATAGGCACCGGGCGTATCAATCAGGGTAATAATGGGCAGTCCAAAGCGGTGGGCGTGGTGCATCAACCGCCGGGCTTTCCGGTACCCCCCCGGCGAGGCCATGCCAAAATTGCGGGCGACATTTTCCTTGGTATCCCGCCCCTTTTGATGCCCCAAAATCAGCACCGGCTGTCCCCCCAGGCGCGCCAAGCCCCCCACCAACGCCGGGTCATCGCTCCCCCCCCGGTCACCGTGCAGTTCCAGCCATTCATCGGTCATCGCCTGAATGTAATCCAAGGTGGTAGGACGGCGGGGATGGCGGGCAACCTTCACCCGTTGTTCCGGCGTGAGGCGAGTGAAAATTTCTTGACGCAACTGGCGGTAATTATTCACCAACTGACTCACCCGGTCGGACACATCCACCCCACTTTCCTGCGCCATCTGTTCAATTTGGCGAATCCGCTGTTCCATTTCCACCAGGGGGCGTTCAAAATCCAAAATGACCGCTTTCCGTTCCGAGTTCATAGGGTGCGTGCCAACACTAGGATGATTGTGCCATTTTTTGTTGCCAAAAATTCCAGACCGTTGTCGCCATCGTCACCACACCCGTGAGGATCGCCGTTTCATCCACTGTAAATTTGGGATGGTGCAAACTGTAGTAGGGTTGACCGGGAATCCCCGTACCCAGGCGGAACATCGTCCCCGGCACCCGCTCCAAATACAGGGCAAAATCCTCCGCCCCCAAGGAGGGTTCCGTGAGAATCTGCACCCGCTCTGCCCCCCAAGCGGTGCGGGCCGACTGCTCCACCAACTGGGTCAGATGGGGGTCATTGTGTACCCCGGGTACGCCGGTTTTGTACTGCAAGGTGTAACGGGCACGGTACGTGGCGCAGGTGTTTTGGACAATCCCCTCAATCCACTGGGGCAATTGGGCGCGGGTTTCCGGGTGGAGCGACCGCACCGTCCCCCACAGACGCACCTGGTCAGCAATCACATTCGGTGCCTGTCCCCCCTGAATTTTGCCAATGGTCAGCACCACCGGGCGCAGAGGGTTCTGGGTGCGGCTGATCGCCTGTTGTAAATTGGCAATCACCTGGGCGGCAATCCACACCGCATCAATTGCCTCGTGGGGACGCGCCCCATGCCCCGATTCCCCCAGAATGGTCAGGTCTAATTCATCGGCGGCGGCGGTCAAGGCTCCGTAGCGGATGCCAATCGTGCCCCCCGGCAGGGCGGGCCAAACGTGTAGCCCCAGCACCGCCATCACCTGCTCCAACGCCCCATCTTCAATCATCCAGCGGGCACCCTGCGCCGTTTCTTCCGCCGGTTGGAACAAAAACCGCACCCGCCCCGGCAGGGGTTCCGGTAAAGCCGCCAAGACCATCGCCGTCCCTAAAGCCACGGTGGTATGGACATCGTGCCCGCAGGCGTGCATCACCCCCGGAATCCGGGAACGGTATTCCACCGGCGCCGCTTCCTGAATCGGCAGGGCATCCAAATCCGCCCGCACCCCCAAAAAAGGCGTATCCGCCGTGCCCCAATCCCCCACTACCCCGGTTTTGCCGACTGCCTCCCGCACCGTTAACCCACAGGAGGACAGAACCCCAGCCACATAGGCGGAGGTTTGCCACTCCTGACCGCTGAGTTCTGGGAATCCGTGGATATGGCGGCGAATTTCAATTAACCGGGGTGCCAAGCTGGTGGCAATGCCCCGGATCGTTGCCAAAACCGATTTAGGCGGCGGACTCACTGACGGGATAGACGCTGACTTTTTGCTGGGTTTTGCCCCGGCGTTCAAAGCGCACCACCCCATCCACCAGGGCAAACAGGGTGTAATCCTTGCCCAGACCCACATTCACCCCCGGGTGGAACGCCGTGCCCCGTTGCCGCACCAAAATATTACCCGCCCGCACCACCTGCCCGCCGTAGCGTTTGACCCCCAGGCGCTGGGCGTTGGAATCCCGACCGTTGCGGGTACTACCACTGCCTTTTTTGTGTGCCATCGTTCACCTCTCCTGTTAACACTGTACTCCCTAACCCCTTAAGCCGCCACCGCTTCTACCGCTTCCCCGACCCCAGGGGCGGTAAATTCCTGGTCGCCGACGATAATTTTTTCCACCAGCACCCGGGTCAATTCCTGGCGATGTCCGGTTTTTTTGCGGGTTTTTTTCTTGGGGCGCATTTTGTAAACGATGATTTTGGGGCCCCGCCGTGCCCCCAATACGGTTCCTTCCACCCGTGCCTCGGGAACAGTAGGCCGCCCGATCTGCACCTGCCCGCCGCAATGTACCAACAATACCTGCTCCCAGGTGACCGTCGCCCCCGCTTCTAACCCCAGGGAATTTACGTCATAAAACCGCCCCGGTTCTACCCAAAACTGTTTGCCGCCGACGGCCACAATGGCATAGTTGGTTTCCATTTCCGTAAAGATGTCGCTGAAATTTTGACAACGCAAGTTTTGATTATATCCTTTGAATTGCCTACAGGTCAAGATGGGGCTGTCAGGATTACACTCAAACCTATGGTGAAACCCCGCCCTGCCCGTGACCGGATTGTGCCCACGTCCCTGGAGGGGGAATTGCGCCAATCCTACCTAGCCTATGCCCTGAGTGTGATGGTGGGACGGGCACTGCCGGATGCCCGGGATGGCTTGAAACCGGTGCAGCGGCGGATTCTCTACGCCCTGTGGCAGATGGGGTTGACGGCGCCACGACCCCACCGCAAAAGTGCCCGGGTGGTGGGCGAGGTGTTGGGGAAATACCATCCGCACGGGGACCAATCGGTGTATGCGGCGTTGGTGCGGTTGGCGCAGGATTTTCACTGCCGGTATCCGCTGGTGGAGGGGCAAGGGAATTTCGGCTCGATTGACAATGACCCGGCGGCGGCGATGCGCTATACGGAAGCCCGTTTGTCCCCCCTGGCGACCCAGATTTTATTCACGGATTTGCACCCGGCGATTGTGGATTTTCAGCCCAATTTTGACAGCACAGAACCGGAACCCCAGGTACTCCCGGCGCAGTTGCCCCTGTTACTGCTCAATGGCTGTAGCGGTATTGCCGTGGGGATGGCGACCCAAATTCCCCCCCACCACGCCGGGGAACTGATTGAAGCGTTGATTTATTTAATTGACTACCCCCACCTGAGCGATGCACGGCTGTATCGCCTGGTCCCGGGACCGGATTTTCCCACCGGCGGCGAACTGGTGCATCCCCACACCATTCCCCAGGTGTATCGCACGGGGCGGGGGGCTATCACCCTGCGGGGGGTCTGGCATCGGGAAACCCTGGGGACGGGCAAACGGGCGAAAGAAGCCATTGTCATTACGGAATTGCCCTACCAGGTGGTCAAAGCGGACTGGTTGAGCCGCACGGCAGAATTGATTCACCAGGGGCGGTTGGCGGGCATTAGCGACCTGCGGGACGAAAGCGACCGGGACGGGATACGGGTGGTGGTGACGCTCAAACCGGGGCAGGAGGTGGCAGAAGTAATCCAGCAGTTGTATGAACAGACCCCCTTGCAAATTCAATTCCATGCCAGTTTTCTCGCCCTGATTGACGGGCGACCCCAGCACTGCTCTTTGCGGCGGCTTTTACAGGAATTTTTAGCTTTTCGGGAATTGACGTTACAACGCTGTTATGCCCACGAGGGGCAGGAGGTGGCGCAACAAATCCAGCGTTTACAGGCGTTGCACCAGGCGATTACGCATTTGGACGTTGTCTTTACCATTCTCAGAGAATGTACTAACATTGACCAGGCGAAAACCGAGTTGATGACCCGTTTAACCCTAACGGCAGAGCAGGCGGAAACGGTTTTATCTACTCCCCTACGGCGGTTGACCCGGTTGGAGGCGGCAGGGGTGACCGAGCAATTGGCACACCTAGACCAGCGTCGTACCCGTTTGGAACAATTGCAACAGGACCGGGGGGAACGCCTGCGGGAGTTGAAAAAACAGCTAAAGCAATTACAAAAACAGTACGGAGATGCCCGGCGCACTCGGATTAGTCAGCAAATTCCAGAGCCAAAAATCCCCCCAATCCGGCTGGAATTGACGGTGGCAGGGCAATGGCGCAGTGGGGAACAGCGGCGTTCTGAACAATTGTGCCTGGATTTGACGGCGGGCGAAGGGGGCGACCCGATTGTCTGGCGGGGGGAATGGCAGTCCGGGGCACAGGTGGTGCTGTTTGACCGCCGGGGGGGGGTGCAGACCTGGAGCGGGCAGGTGGGGGAGTTGGCGGCGTTGGCTTGGGATGGGGGCGTACTGCCCTTGGTGGTGACCGAGCAAACGGCGGCGGTGTGGTTGGTGAGTCGGGGTGGCTATGGGAGCGTGATGGGGGTGGATGACCTGTGGCAAGGGGAATGGGGGTTTCCGGCGGGGGATGAGGTGCTGGCGGCGGGGGTGTGGCAACCGGGGCAAATGCTTGTCTGGGCGAGTAACCAGGGGCGGGTGGGGCGGGGGAAACTGGCACGGCGGCGCTATGGGAAACCCTTGCTGGACTTGGCAGACGGGGAATCCCTGGTGGGGGCAGTAGTAACACCTGGGGCAGTGCAAGCGGTGACGGCGGCGGGGACTTTGCAGGCATTACCGACCGTGCCGGTGGGAGAGGTCGCGACCCTGGCGGGGGCGGCACCTTGGGTGGGGTTGGTGGCGGGGTCAGCCCCGGTGTATGGTTACACCAATCGCCAACGGTGGGTGCGGTTGGGAATGGCTTTGGCAGGGGGGGAACGGCTGGTGCGGGTGGTTCAGGCTAGAATGGGCGGGGAATCGGTCGAGTAACTTTTTTAACTATTTTTTAATGATTGGCGAACCATGAGTTATCGTTCCACCTGGTGGCGACCCTGGCATGACATTGATTTAACCCTATTGGGCGCAGTGTTGACCCTGACGACGATTGGGGTGACGGCGATTCGCAGTGCCGGGTTGGCGCAGAATACCTGGGATTGGTGGCAACAAACCCTGATTGCCCTGTTGGGTTTGGGGGTGGCGTTGCTCTTGGCGCGTCTGCCCTACCAATGGTTGCGGCGGTGGCACTGGGGGGTGTATGGGTTCGCCAATGCCCTGTTGGTGGCGGTGATGTTTGTGGGCACCTCAGCGCTGGGGGCGGAACGGTGGATCAATATCGGCGGGTTCCATTTACAGCCGTCGGAGTTTGCCAAAGTGGCGGTGGTGGTGACTTTGGCGGCGGTGTTGGAGCAGTCCCGGGCACCGGCACTCTGGACGATTGGGCAGGCGGCGTTGGTGGTGGCTTTGCCCTGGGTGTTGGTGTTTGTGCAACCGAATTTGGGCACGGCGTTGATTTTTGTGGCGATTACCCTGGGGATGCTCTACTGGGCGAATATCCCCCTGGCGTGGATCGTGTTGTTGCTCTCGCCCCTGGTGTCGGCGATTGTGTTGTCCCTGTCCCTGCCCCTGTGGGGGGTGTGGGTGGTGGTGATGGCGGCGGTGGGCTGGTTTTCATTGCCCTGGCCCCGGATTGGGGGGTTGGTCGCCCTGGTGGTGAATTTGGTTTCCGGGCAGTTGGGGCGGGTGTTTTGGGGGTTGCTCAAGGATTACCAACGGGAGCGGTTGATTTTATTTCTGGACCCCAATCAGGACCCGTTGGGGGGTGGGTATCACTTGATTCAGTCCCGCATTGCCATTGGTTCCGGGGGCTTGTGGGGGCAGGGGTTATTTCAGGGCAGTCAAACCCAGTTGAGTTTTATCCCGGAACAGAATACGGATTTTATTTTTTCGGTGATCGGGGAAGAATTGGGTTTTATTGGGTCAATGATTGTGCTATTTCTATTTTGGCTGATTTGTTTGCGGTTGGTTTTAATTGCCCGCAGTGCCCGGGATGGATTTGGCTCCCTGATGGCGATTGGGGTGTTGAGTATGTTGATTTTCCAGGTGGTGATCAATATCGGTATGACCGTGGGTTTAGCTCCCATTACGGGGATTCCCTTGCCCTTTTTGAGTTATGGGCGTTCGGCGATGTTGGCAAATTTTGTTGCCCTGGGGTTGGTCGAATCGGTGGCGAATCACCGGCGTAAGTCGTTTTATTAGTTTATTAGTAGGGGTCGCAGGGGCACCGCCCCCGTCCTTGGTTCTGGGGAATTTTTGTTTGTTCATCAAATAGGATTGCTATATATTCATTTCTCGGCGCATGATGTTCCCATGATGTTCAAATCGGTGGGGGTGTTGTACAATCCAAACAATTTGTAGTTCCATTGACGGGTGAGTCCTATGGCGGCACTGCAACAGGGATTGACCTTATTTTTTAGTTTGTTGGTGGAGGCGATTCCCTTTTTGTTGTTGGGGGTGCTGTTTTCCAGCATCCTGTTGCTGTGGGTGGAACCGGAGCAATTGCTGAAAATTTTACCCCGACATCCTTTGGGGGGGGCGGTGGCGGGGGCGGTGCTGGGCTGTCTCCTGCCGGTGTGTGAGTGCGGGAATGTGCCGGTGGCGCGGCGGTTGTTGACTCAGGGGATACCCGCTTCGGTAGCGGTGGGGTTTTTGCTGGGGGCACCGACGATTAACCCGATTGTGATTTGGTCCACCTGGGTGGCGTTTCGGGACCAGCCGCTGATGGTGTGGGGGCGGGTGGGGTTGACCCTGCTGGTGGCGGTGGTGGTGGGGTGGGTGTTTTCAGTGCAAAAGGATTTGCGACCTTTTCTACAACCGGCGGTGGCGCAGGTGATGCCCCCCCCCATGAATCAACCTCAGCGGGAACCGATGCTGGCGGGGGTGCCGACGGGGAATTTTTTTGCCCTGTCCGGGGGAAAAGCCCTGCCTTTGGAAACGACGGGGTGGAATGCGTCCCGGTTGCTGTCCCGGCGGGGGCGGTGGCAGATGGTGTGGGTGAATGCCCTGACGGAATTGCGGGAACTGGGGGGGGTGTTGATCCTGGGAACGGCGGTGGCGGCGGCGATTCAGGTGTTCACGCCCCGGGAGGTGATTTTGGGGTTGGGGCAAGGGCCGGTAACCTCGGTGGTGGCGATGCTGGTGTTGGGCACGGTGGTGTCCATTTGTTCGACGGTGGATGCGTTTTTTGCCCTGTCCTTTGCGGGAAGTTTTACGGCGGGGGCATTGTTGGCGTTTTTGGTGTTTGGACCGATGGTGGATTTGAAAGGGGTGAGTTTGCTGTTGACGGTGTTTCGCCCGAGAGCGGTGTTGTACCTGTTTTTATTGGCTGGTTTATTGACCTTTGTTTTGACTTTAGCCATGAATTTATATCTATGAAAATCATCAAAAAATTATGAAATTCTCTCGCAAACATCTGGGAAATTTTATGTTAATCAAGCACCCATTTATCCCCCGTCATATCCCATGAATGGTCTGGACCTACTGGCGATTAGTGCCTGGGGGGTTTTGCTCCTCAAGTACTGGCTCACGGGGCAATTAGCCGTCTTGATCCATCCCAATTATTTCCCGTTGACGGTCGGGGCGGGTTTTTTGTTGGTGGGGTTGACGGTGTGGCAGGGGTGGGTACGCTGGCGAGAACCGGGACAGCCCCAAGCGGTCGCACCTGGGGGGCAACTGTTACCCCGTTCCTGGGGGCGATTTCTCCTGCTCAGTACGGCGGTGGTGGGCTTGATTGTCACCCCCCGACCCTTCACCAGCCAAGTTGCCCTGGAGAGTGGGGAATTGTGGAACATGACCCGTACCCTGCCCCAGCAATTTCGCCCCGTCAGCCGCCCGGAGGAGCGTTCTTTGGTGGACTGGGTGCGTTTACTCAATACTTACCCGGAACCGGATGCCTACCAGGGGCAAAAGGCGAAGGTGCAAGGGTTTGTGGTGCATCCCCCGGAAAGCCCGGTCAATCGGTTTTTTATCGCTCGGTTTGTGGTCACCTGTTGTGCCGCTGATGCCTACCCGGTGGGGCTACCGGTGGATATGCGGGAGGGAACCGCCCAAACCTACAAGGCGGATACTTGGTTAGAAATTCAGGGGCAGATGGCAACCGGGCAGGTGAAAGGGCAACGGCGGCTGATCCTCAAAGCGGATAAAATTACGCCCATCAAACCCCCAGCTAATCCCTATTTGTATTAATTTTGTATTAATAGAACATCCGTAATGACCACAGCCTTCCCAGGGGAATGCCCCCCACCCAGCCCTTCTCAGGATTTGTAACAATTGTTCATAATTCCTCGGATTGGGTTACTATGGAAAAAAACCATTTTTTCCGTTCGCAAAGGAGTCGAGCCGGTGAATAAGAGGTGGCGCAACGTAGGGCTGTATGTGTTGCTGGCGATTGTGGTGGTGGCTTTGGGCACTGCCTTTTTTGACCGTCGTCCCCAGGTAGAGGTGTGGCGTTACAGCCAATTTGTGGATGCGGTGCAGGCGGGGCAGGTGGCGAAGGTGAGCATTACCTCAGACCGGACGCAGGCGGAAGTAGTGCGCCAAAACGGGGAACGGGTGATGGTGAATCTGCCCAATGACCCGGATTTGATCAACATTCTCACGGACAAAAATGTGGATATTTCCGTGATTCCCCGGCGGGAGGAAGGGTTTTGGTTCCGGGCGGTGAGCAGTTTGTTCCTGCCGGTGTTGTTGTTGGTGGGGTTATTTTTCCTACTGCGGCGGGCACAGGCGGGGCCGGGTTCCCAGGCGATGAATTTTGGCAAGTCCCGGGCCCGGGTACACATGGAACCCCAAACCCAGGTGACCTTTGCGGATGTGGCGGGGATTGACCAGGCCAAGCTGGAATTGGCGGAAGTGGTGGACTTTTTGAAAAATGCCGACCGGTTTACGGCCGTCGGGGCAAAAATTCCCAAGGGGGTACTGCTGGTGGGGCCGCCGGGGACGGGGAAAACCCTGTTGGCACGGGCGGTGGCCGGGGAAGCGGGGGTGCCGTTTTTCAGCATTTCCGGTTCCGAATTTGTGGAAATGTTTGTCGGGGTCGGTGCGTCCCGGGTGCGGGATTTGTTTGAGCAGGCCAAGCAAAATGCCCCCTGCATTGTGTTTATTGATGAAATTGATGCGGTGGGTCGCCAGCGGGGGGCCGGTTTGGGGGGTGGCAACGACGAGCGGGAGCAAACCCTGAACCAGCTTTTGACGGAAATGGACGGCTTTGAGGGCAACACGGGGATCATCATCATTGCGGCTACCAATCGCCCGGATGTGTTGGATGCGGCCTTGTTGCGGCCGGGGCGGTTTGACCGGCAGGTGGTGGTGGACCGTCCCGACTACAAGGGGCGGCTGGAGATTTTACACGTCCACGCCCGGGGCAAAGTCTTGGCTCCCGATGTGGATTTGGAGAAAATTGCCCGTCGTACCCCAGGGTTTACCGGAGCGGATTTGTCCAATTTGCTGAATGAAGCGGCCATTTTGGCGGCGCGCCGTTCCTTGAACGAAATTTCGATGGACGAAATCAACGATGCCATTGACCGGGTGTTGGCGGGGCCGGAAAAGAAAGACCGGATGATGAGCGAGCGGCGCAAAACCCTGGTGGCCTACCACGAAGCGGGTCATGCCCTAGTGGGGGCGTTGATGCCGGATTACGACCCGGTGCAAAAAATCAGCATCATTCCCCGGGGGCGGGCGGGGGGCCTGACTTGGTTCACTCCCAACGAGGACCGCATGGATTCGGGTTTGTACAGCCGCAGTTATCTGCAAAGCCAGATGGCGGTGGCCCTGGGCGGTCGGGTGGCGGAAGAAATCGTCTTTGGGGAGGAGGAAGTCACCACCGGGGCGGCCAACGACCTGCAACAGGTGGCACGGGTGGCACGGCAGATGGTGATGCGTTTTGGCATGAGCGACCGGGTGGGGCAGGTGTCCCTGGGGCGCAGTCAGGGCGGGATGTTCCTGGGGCGGGAAATTGCGATGGAGCGGGACTTTTCCGAGGAAACGGCGGCTCTGATTGACGAGGAGGTGCGCCTGTTGGTGGATGCGGCTTACAAACAAGCCAAGCAAGTCCTGACCAGCAACCGGGCGTTGTTGGACAAACTGGCACAAATGCTGGTGGAAAAAGAAACCGTTGATGCGGAGGAACTGCAAAATCTGCTCGACAGCCATGAGGTGGTGATGGCACCCATGATTTAATCCTCTTGCTTGGGAATGCTAGGGGTGGCGTAGTCAGCGTTGCCCCTATTTTATTTTTGATAAATTTCTAACAGCGTTGTCCCCAATTTTTCTAAACTCAAATGGCTTTCTGCAAACCGACGGCCATTCTGTCCCAGGCTTTGTCGTTCCGCTTGGCTGAAATTGGCTAACTTTATGATGCTTGCTACTAAAGTTTCCGGTCGGGTGGGGTCAAAAATCAAACCGCACTGCGCCTGTTCAATGATCAACCTTTGGTCACTTACATCAGAAGCAATAATCGGTCGTCCAGCGGCCAAATAATAGGAGAGTTTATAGGGGTATTGGCTCTCGGTAACGGCTCCCCCAATACGACTGGAAATCAAAGCCTGACATTGGCTAAAAAAATGATTTTCTTCACCAACAGGCACCTTAGGAATTACCGTGAGATTGTCAGGCAAAGGGTCAGGTAGTTGAATTTTATAGAGATCGGGTTGAATTCCCCCTAAAATAAAGTGGATGTTTGGGTGATTTTTTAACGTTGCAACCGCCTGGAGAATCAAATCAATTCCCTGCCAAAAATTCCCATTTCCCAGGTAACCAAGGGTCAGGGTTTCACCACTAGGCCAGGGCATGGGTTGAATTACCTTTAAGTCCACCGGCCCCCAAAGCACCGAAATTTTTTTCTCCAAATTCTGCCCAAACAATTGCATGATTAATTTTTTTTGACTGTAACTCATCGCAATAATATGATGGGCAAAGCGTAAACTTAAAAAGTCTAAAAAATGAAATAAATTTCGAGCCAGCCAACTACCACGGGTCATTTCGTAACAGGTCAAGCCATGAATTTCCGTAATTATTTTTACCTGGGGATGGCGCATTTGATACAGTAGGGCACTGAGAATCCCGGTGGGAGTAACTAAGTGAATCACATCCGGTTGAAATGTCTGGAGGGCGTGTAAAACCTGTGCAGTAAAACGGTCTAAACGAAACCGAGGTCGCCGGTGAGGACGGGGTTGCCAAACTTCGGAAATCACTTTGACATAAGCATCTCTACCCCCCGTAGCACAGACCAGTAATTCACAGTGATTATTCAGCACTTGAGCCGTTATATTTGCCCGCACTGGTGTCCCTGATAATCGTGCTAAATCAAAGGGACAAATTAGAGCGACTTTAAGCATGGGTCAATTGCTGAAATAATTGGAGTAAATTCTGAATAAGCCGGTCTAAACTATGGTATTTAATAATTTGTTGCCGGAGATAGTCACCCATGATTTGCCGCTGTTTTTCCTCTAGTGCAAGAATCGCCACTAATTTCTGTGCTAAATCCTGCGGGTTGGCGTGGGTAAATAGTAACTGCTCCGCATAGATGCCCAAGGTTTCTCGAAACCCGGTATTTGCCGCCAAACAGACCTTGCCACAAGCCATTGCTTCTAAGGCTACCTTATCCCCAAAACCCGTTGGGGTTAGATTCACATAAACCGTACAACAGCGATAAATCTCTGGTAATTCATACATCGAAACCGCTGGTTGAAATGTGACTACAGATGCTAAGTTTAATTGCTGGACTTGCGTGTAAAGGGACTGTACATAAATTTCATCCTGAGCATTCGTTGGATTCCCCACAATGAGTAATTTAATGGGTTGAGAAGTCTGGGAAATTAAATGCCCAACTGCGCTAATCAATGTACCATAATCCTTCACTGGTGAAAGACGACCAACTGCTAAGATTAAGGAGCATTGATCACTAAGATCATAAGCAGTTGTATTATCTATAAAGCCATTACTTAATGGTGCAAATAAATCCGTATCAATTCCCTGACCAACGACAACTAATTTATCAGAGCGATAGGGATAAGCAGTGGGAATACTGGTCACCATGCGAGTTGAAAAATGATGTGCTAGTTTCAGGTTATTGGTTAAACTGGGATGGGCGTACCAGGTCACGATAGGAATGCCTAAAATTTTTAAGATAGGGGCGGCTAAATTGGTAAAAATTGGGGTCATGTGTGAGAAACATAAATCAATGGATTGAGAGCGGAGAATTTGATATAAAAATCTATAGAAACGCATGGCTCGCCGGGGTTCACTATAACCCCATTCCTTACCCAGGGAATAGACCGTGATATTCTCTCGCAATTTTAATACCCCGGAACGCATCGTAATCACATGAATCGTTGATACCTTTTCAGCTAGTTTATTTAACCAAAGGGTTGTAAATCCTAGGATCGGGTCATGGGCATCGGTCGCCAAGTTAAATACTAAAAGATTCATAAGGGCATCTCTATGTATTTGAGCCAACTAAAAACACCATCATTACCATACCCATAGTACCCAGAACTAAGAGCGGTATGACTGCTAACTTTGAATTGATAGAGGTGCCCATAAATTTAATCTATCCTTGAGATTGCATACATAATTGGCAAATCTTTTGGTAACCCTGATAATAAATTTCTGGGCTGAAATAACTTTGGACAAACTCCCGTCCCCTCTGCCCCATTGTCAGCACTTCATGAGGATTTTCTAGCAAATAAATCATTTTTTCTGCTAGAGCATTTTCATCCCCAGGGGGTACTAAAAACCCCGTCACTCCTGCTTGGATAATATCAGGGATACCGCCAACATTAGTGCCAATCACAGGGGTACCTGCCGCCATCGCTTCGATCAAAACCCGCCCCAGACCTTCGGAGAGGGAAGGAAGCACTAAAACCGTACTTTGGGCAACTTTGTAACAGAGTTCCTGTTGCGGCATTTCCGGTAAAAAAATCACCTTTGCTGATAATTTTTGTACGGTAATCTGCTGTTTGAGGGATTGGAAATAATCGGGATTTTCCGGGCGACCAATGATGTGTAATTCACTCGCTGGCACCCTACCCACCACTTGAGCAAACGCTGTAATTAGATGGGTTAACCCCTTGCGGGGAATTAAAACCCCTACATACACAACGGTTAATTGTTTCGCTCTCACCTGGGAACCCGCTGACCAAAAGGAACTTATATCTGTCCAAGCCATAAACTCGACGATTGGCTTATCTGGAGCATATCGTTTTAATTGTTCTCGCACCGCATGGGAAATCGAACGTACAACATCGGCTTGGTTAAGGGTAGTATAGGCAACACTTTGCATAAGTTTTTTGTATAAATTCGCCAGTAAAACCCGCCGTTGGAGAAATAAGTAGTTTTCAAAATCCCCATGACTTTCCACCACTAAGGATAGGGAGTAACCCCACCATTTAACTAAATTTTTTACCCAGACTGCCGCTAGGGCTTCGTAGGGACTTTGGGTAATAACAATTTGAATCTTATGGCGGATAACCAACCAGAGTAAAATGATAGGAGTAATCGTATAAAACTGAATGTATCGTAATAGGGGAACAGGTAAATTCGCTAACAGATAAAAATTAGCGGACTGGTGAAACAAACGGGGTCGCCAATCTACAGAAAATCCGATGACAAATAATGTACCTAAATTTTTGAGTAAAGTAAATTTTTTTTGATAGGTAACACTCAACGGATAGGTATAACGGGCACCGCCGAGGAAGCAGATTTTGAAGTTTTTTGGCTCTTGGTGGCAATCGGTCATCAAAGGGTTAAATGATATGTGAATACGGAACGATGCTGTATTGCAGAACCATCATAGGGCAATTTTACCCCCTAGCACGGTTGGTAAAATCCTTGAGCGAACCCACCACAGTACCTCCCCTGTACCCCGGCAATTTCTCAAGCCAAAGAGTTGCAATAGAAGAACCTGTAACGATTTTGTTAAGCTGGGACAGTTGTGTGGATACCCGAGCAATGGTTGTCGCCCCGAGTTACCCCTGGCAGAAAGCGATTTTCACCACCGCTGTTGAATTTGGCTCGGAGCCGTTGACGGTGCTGACAGGTGCCATCCCTGCGAGTTTGCGGGGTACGTTTTACCGGAATGGACCTGGGCGTTTGCAACGGGGCAATCAGCGGGTCGGGCATTGGTTTGATGGGGATGGGGCAATTTTAGCAGTACATTTTCAGGACGGAAGTGCCCAGGGGCTTCTGCGCTATGTACAAACGGCAGGCTATCAGGCGGAAGAGCGGGCGGGGCGGTATCTGTTTCCCAACTACGGGATGACCACACCGGGTCCTCTGTGGGAGCGGCTGTTTGGTAAAAATGTGAAGAACTGCGCCAATACCTCGATTTTGCCCTTGGCGGATCGACTGCTCGCCCTGTGGGAGGGAGGGGCACCCCACCAGTTAGACCGGCAATCTTTGCAGACTTTGGGTTTAGATACCTTGGGGAATTTGACCCTGACCACCCCCTATTCTGCCCACCCCAAGCGGGACCCGCAAACGGGAGAAATTTATAATTTTGGCGTGAGTTTGGGTCGTCATGCCACCTTACATCTCTATCGCAGTGCCCCCAATGGGGTGATTAAAAAACGGGTGGATGTGGCGTTGGAGGGATTGCCCTTAATCCATGATTTTGTGATGGCGGGTCGGTATTTGGTATTTATGATTCCGCCGGTACGATTGAATATTTTACCCCTGATGTTTAACTTAAAAAGTTACAGCGAAGCCCTGGAATGGCAACCGGATTTAGGTACAAAACTGTTAATCTTTGACCGGGAGAATTTGGAAATTGTTCAACAAGCCGAGGCACCCGCCTGGTTTCAATGGCACTTTGCCAATGGCTGTGAGATTAGCCCAAATTTAATCCGTTGCCAACTGGTGCGTTATGCGGATTTTGCTACGAATGAATACCTGCGGGAAGTGAGTACTGGTGACCCCGTCACGGAAGCCCCAGGGCATTTGTGGGAAATGGAATTGAATATAAAAACAGGACATTTGGTGCGAGAAACACAACTCACGGAACGGGACTGCGAATTTCCGGTAGTTCCTGATACCCACGTGGGGCAATCCTGGCGTTATACCTACTGTTCGATGAAGCGGGCGGGAGCCAATGTAGTTAAGGAAATTGATAGTGTCATGGGTTGCTACGACCAACAGACCCAAACCTGGCAAGAATTTGATTGTGGGGTGGGGTATTACTGTATGGAACCGGTGTATGTTTCCGAGGGGAATTATTTGCTGAATTTAATTTTTAATAGTCATCAAGAACAGAGCGAATTATGGATATTTCCGGCGGCACAATTCACCGATGGTCCCTGTTGCCAACTGCGCTTACCTGCAATTGTTCCCTTTGGTTTTCACGGCAAATGGGCGCAGGACTAACGGGTTTTTGGGGCAGTGAGCTAAAATAGCGGCAACGTGAATTTTCTAAGCAATGGCTGATTCCTCCAGAAAGGGTGCGACTGGCTGGCAGGGTTGGTTAATTGACCGGGCGTGCCAAAGCCTGAAACGAGCCTACCGTGCTGCCCAGCGTCTCAAAACTTTAGAAGAACGGTACGGTCATCCCCTGCATCGCTCCCTCCCGGCTGACCCAGCCCAAGCCCGTTATATCCAGGGAATTTTAGACCGGCAATTGCTCACGATTCGGATGAATATGATGCAGTTTCAATTCTTTAACTTCTTAGCAGACCACGATGAGTTGCCTTGGGAAGAGGAGGAAGATGTTTTACAGAAATTAGCTTTTATTGAAAAAATGATTGCTCCCTATCGTCAGCAGGAAACCCCAACGAAATCGACGAAATCAATAAAAAGCATACTTTTTGATGATGTCACTGAGGAGGTACCCGCCAACAAAGCCACTCCATCCCGGCGGGCGAACCAAGCAGATGGCTCATTCATCGCCACCGTGAAAGAAATTGGCCGGGAATTACGACCAGGTTATGAAGAACAGGTTGTTCAAGAAATCCGTTTGTTTCGACAACAGGGCAAAACAGCGATCCGATTTCTGGTAATTTTATTCACCGTGCCACTGCTCACCCAAATTCTCACCAAACATATTATTTTCACGCCAGTGTTAGACCGTTTCATCAGTGTGAATCCTGAGCGTGCCCGTCCCTTTTTGCGGGAAGAGATTCGTCAAGAAGCGATTGATGAGTTTGTGCGCTATAAAGAAGCGATGGAATTTACCCACTTGATTGGTCTCAACCCGGAGTTTTCTACAAAACGGGAGGAGGCATTGCAAGAAAAAGCCCTGGAAATTTTCAAGAAAAATGCCTATCGAGCGGTGGATGGTTTAGCCAACTTGTGTGCCGATATAAGTGGGTTGATCGCTTTTGTGGTCGTAACTCAATTCGGTAAGAATCAGTTCCCAGTTTTATGGGGATTTGTTGACCGGTTTTTTCGGGGTTTGAATGACCCCACGAAGGTATTTATTTTTATTTTAGTAACGGATTTGTTTGTGGGGTTTCACTCGGCGGAAGGGTGGGAGGTGCTACTAGAAACCTTGTCGGAACATTTCGGCTTTACCCCCAATCGCTCGGCAATTTATGCGTTTATTGCTACCGTGCCGGTGATTTTGGATTCGGCGATCAAATTCTGGATTTTTAATTACCTGTCCCGCTCGTCTCCTTCTTCGGTGGCGGTTTTAGAAAAGATGAATCAGTGATCTCTTGCATGGGTGGCGATATAATTTCTAATTTTATTCCCATTCCCATCAACGCCCCCAAAATTAATTTATACCGGGTGGAGACGGGGAATTTAACCGGTGCATTCATTCAAGAACTGAGTAACGTGTTAACCGCTGAAGACTGGGCAAAAATTAACCGTTTATCCCTAACCAAAACCCGGGAGCGATTAATGTTAAGCCGGGGATTATTGCGGGTATTATTAGGTCATTTTTTAGGAATTAAACCCACAAAACTTCAGTTCAAAACTAATCCCTGGGGTAAGCCATATCTGGCGAATTATGCTTTGCAATTTAACGTAAGCCACAGTGGTTCTGCCCTGGTATTTGCCCTGGGTGATGGTTACTCGGTGGGGGTAGATGTGGAGCAAATTCGCCCGTTGCAATGCCCCCATCGCCTGATCCAACGCTATGGCACGCTTGCGGAACAAACCCACTGGCAAACCCTCACGCCCCAGGCACGGGAACGGTATTTTTTGCAACTGTGGGTCGCTAAGGAAGCCTACAGCAAAGCCTTGGGAACGGGTCTAACGGGGATGTTGGGGGAATTCGCCAACCTGCACACCCTGCACCAGCACCGCATTGCCCCACCGGGGGGGTGGCTTGCCCATCTGAGGCACTTTCGCATCGGGCAGGACTACCTGGGAGCCGTGTGTTGGGGGGCTACTCCGGGCGCAGACGCATCAACACCTGCCCAAACTCGATGGGTTGACCATTTTCCACCCCAATTTCGATAATTTCCCCGCTGGCGGGTGCCTCGATCTCGTTCATGGTTTTCATCGCTTCCACAATGCCCAGGGTTTGTCCTGCCTGTACCCGGTCCCCTACCTGCACAAAGGGGGGTTCGCCCGGTGCCGGTGCCGCATAAAAGGTGCCCACCATCATGGAGGTGACTTCGATGCCTTTTTTGGTTTCCTTGGCTTCTGGGGTGGGTCTTTCGCCGAGGGCAACCACCGGGGTTACAGACGGGCTGACCGCTGATATGACCCCCGTTTGCCCTTGCTCTAATGTCAGTTCAAAAGCATCACTTTTTAAGTGAAACGTAGTAATGCTCGTCTGCTGGAGCACCAGGAGCAATTCCTGGAGTTGTTGGAAGGTTAATTCCACCGCTATTCCCGTCCCAAATAGCTATCGGTGCGGGTATCCACCCGGATGCGTTCGCCGGTGTTGATGAATAGGGGGACTTGAATTTGGGCACCGGTTTCCAGGATGGCGGGTTTGGTGCCGCCGGTCGCCGTATCCCCCCGCACGCCCGGGTCGGTTTCGATGACGGTCAACACCACCGTATTGGGCAGTTCAATTTCCAGGATTTGGTCATTCCAGGTGACGATGCTGACTTCCATTTCTTCTTTCAAATATTTCGCCCGGTCCCCCACTTCCTTTGGCGAACACCGGCGTTCTTCGTAGGTTTCCATATCCATGAAAATGTACTGGTCACCCTCTTTGTAGGTGTGTTGCATGGTGCGTTTTTCCAAAATCGCCTGGGGCACCATTTCCCCCGCCCGGAAGGTACGTTCGAGGGACGCTCCCGTTTGCACATTTTTGAGTTTGGTACGCACAAAGGCTGACCCCTTCCCGGGTTTGACGTGTAAAAACTCCACCACCCGCCAGATACTGCCGTCGAGTTCAATGGTGACACCGGGTCGAAAATCGTTGCTGGAAATCATAGCGCCTGCTTCGGGGTAACGGGTTTTATTGTACCGTTAGAAGGCAATTCCGCCGATTCTGGCTTGCCACAGGCTATGATTGTTACAATCCGTTACAAATTCGGGAGTAAGGGATGGAAACTGCATGGTTACCGGGGACGGTGGTCGGGGCGGGACAGTACGACCCCCAGGCGATTGCCCGGATGTATGATGCCCAGTCGGGGCGGGTGTGGCGGCGGGCCTTGGCAATTCTGGGGCCCCTGGTGCTGTTTGTGCTGGGGTTGGTCACCGACCGATTGACGGGGCGTTTGGCGGTGAATGAAGCCCGCCGGGCCCGGGAATTTCGCCAACTGCTCACGGATTTGGGGCCAGCGGCGATCAAAATTGGGCAAGCCCTGTCCACCCGTCCCGATTTGGTGCCCCCGGTTTATCTGGAGGAATTAACGCTTTTGCAGGACCAACTGCCCGCTTTCCCGAATGCGGTAGCCTACCAGTTTATCGAGGAGGAATTGGGGCGACCCCCGGCACAGATTTTTGCGGAATTGTCCCCCCAGCCGGTGGCGGCGGCGTCCCTGGGGCAGGTCTATAAGGGACAACTGCACAGCGGGGAATGGGTGGCGGTGAAGGTGCAACGCCCCGGGTTGGTGGAGCAAATTAGTTTAGACATCTATATCCTGCGGCATTTGATGGCTTGGGTAAAAGGGCGGTTTAAGCGGATTCGCAGTGATTTGGTGGCCATTTTGGATGAATTTGCCACCCGGTTGTACGAGGAAATGGACTACACTCAGGAGGGGTTAAACGCCGAAAAGTTTGCCCAATTGTACGGGCACATTCCTGATATTTATATCCCGAAAATCTACTGGAATTTCACCGGGCGCCGGGTGCTGACGATGGAGTGGATCACGGGGATCAAACTGACGGATGTGGAGAAAATGGCGCAGGCGGGTTTGGATACCAAACAGATGGTCGGCATTGGGGTGCAATGTTCGCTCCGGCAGTTGTTAGAACACGGGTTTTTCCACGCTGACCCCCACCCGGGCAATCTGTTAGCCATGCCCAGCGGCCAGTTAGCCTATCTGGATTTTGGCATGATGAGCTATGTGAATCCCCAGCAGAGGTACGGGTTAATTACGGCCATTGTCCACATGGTCAACCGGGATTACGAAGCCCTGGCGCAGGACTATGTGGAGTTGGGATTTCTCACCCCGGACACGGATTTAACTCCGATTAAACCCGCCTTGAATCAGGTATTTACGGAAATTTTAGGGCCAGCGGGAGCCTTGTCCGCCAGTGTATCCCAATTGAATATTAAAAATATCACCGACAAGCTCTCGAAAATGATGTATGAATATCCTTTTCAAGTGCCTGCTTACTATGCGTTAATCATTCGTTCCTTGGTGACTTTGGAGGGGATTGCGATTACCATTGACCCCCAGTTTAAGGTATTAAATTTAGCCTATCCCTACGTGGCCAAACGATTGCTCACCGACCCGGCCCCGGAATTGCGTCAATCCCTCAAGGATTTACTTTTCAAAGACGGCACCTTCCGCTGGAATCGCCTGGAAAATCTGATCAAAAATGCCGCCCAGAGTGAGGATTTTGACCTGGAAAAAGTGATGGTGCAGGTGGGGGATTTTCTCTTTTCCGAGCGGGGCAGTTTTATCCGGGAAAAATTGGCGGAAGAATTAGTCTTGGGGTTAGACCAATGGGGACAAAATGTTTGGCAACAATTCCTGCCCAATGGGCATCACCCCACCGCCACCGTACCCGCCAGTTGGGAGCATTTGCGTTCCCTGTGGGGGATTTTGCAGGGCGTGCCGGGATTTGAACCCCGCCGGTTTTTACCCCTCGTCTCCCAGATGGTGTTCCGCCCGGAGACGGGCCAATTCGCCCAGTACGTTGCCCGCCGCTGGAGTGAGCGGTTTATCAGCCGCTGGTTGCGGGGGTTGGTGCTGAATGGGAGTTCCCCCACTCTGCTGTTGTCCCCCCCCTAGGGTCGTCTGGATGGTGTACAGCAAAATGGTTAGCTTGTAGGTCAAAAAACCCAGGATGGCGGGCAGGAGTTGCAAGCTCGGCCAGCGCACCACCAGGATAAATAACGCCACCACCAACAACAGCCGGGAAGAAACAAAGGGAGTGCGTCCAGCCACACCCAAATTCCCCACACTGCGTGCCAACAACCGCAGGTAAATCAGCCCGACCATCGCCCCCAACAGGTAGCTCACCGCCACATTCAGTCCGTACACCCACCAACAGAGGGCAAACGTGCCCCAACTCAACAGAAGCGTCACCCGCACCAACCAGAGTTTCAGGCGGTCGTACTCGGAACGGTGGGACTCGGTGGCGTTAAACATGGGGTTCCGGGGTTGCGACAGGGGTGGCACTGCGGCTGGGAAACACAAACCGCAGGAGGGGGGGTGCCAAAAACGTCGTTAAAATCACCATTACCACAATCCCCGCATCCAGGGCTTCACTCAGGGCACCACTGGTGGAACCTGCCGCCGCAAACACCAGCCCCACTTCCCCCCGGGGGATCATCCCCACCCCGACCGCCAACCGGTTGAGCTTTTCACCGCCCCAACCCACCCCCAACCCACTCGCCACCTTACCGACAATCGCCACCGCCACCAAAAACCCCGCCAGCACCAGCCCCTCCCGATTCGCCGGGATCGCCGGGTTGAACACACTGAAATCCGTTTTTGCCCCAACACAAACAAAGAAAATTGGCACAAAAAAATCCGCCAACGGGATCACCTGTTCTTCCAATTCCTGCTGTTTATCCGTTTCCGAAAGAATCAACCCCGCCGTAAACGCCCCCAAAATCGCCTCCAACTGGATCGCCGCCCCAATCACCGCCAGGATCAGCATGAGGATGAGGGACAAAATCAGCAAACTGCCCCGGGTTTTCAAATTATTCACCAGCGCCACAAACCAAGGGCTGAGCAATCGCCCCACCAGCACCGAACCCACCAAAAAAACGGCGGCACCCACAATCAAATACCCCACCCGGCTGAGTTCCACTTCCCCGGTTTTCACCAAACTCGCCACCACCGCCAGGATAATAATCCCCAAAATGTCATCCAAAACCGCCGCCCCCAGGATCACCTGCCCTTCCGAGGAACTTAACTGTTGCAGTTCCGCCAACACCTTCGCCGTGATGCCAATACTGGTCGCCGTCAGAGCCGCCCCCGCAAAAATAGCCGCAATCGTCGGCACATGGAATAGATAAATCAACCCCAGGGTTCCCGCCACAAAGGGCACCGTCACCCCGATCACCGCCACAATCGCCGCCTGCGCCCCCACCCGCAGGAGTTCCTGGAGATTCGATTCCAAACCAATCTCAAATAGGAGAATGATCACCCCCAACTCCGACAGCACCGACACCACTTCCCCCTCGGCATCAAAGGTGGCCTCCCACACCGCCGGGGACAGGTGCAAAAAAGGCTGTACTGCCTGCATGAGTAGGGAATCCTGCGCCGTCGCCCCTCCTTCAGGAAACACCAGCAGATGCAAAATGGAAACTCCCACCACCGCACCCGCCAACAATTCCCCCAACACCGGCGGCAAATCAAACCGGGCGCAAAGGCCCCCCCCCAACCGACTCGCCAGGTAAATGACCGCCAAACTCAACAGGACAGCGATCAAAACCGCCGTCGGATCGGCTGACACCGGCACAGTCGCCACAATCGGCATGGTCATCCCCTGGAACACAGTACTGGGTGAGAGTGTAGCCTAAATTGACCTGGAAAACCAGGGATTCATTTCAGGGCACCTCTATTTATTGTCACCGCTGGAAAATTATGTCGCTGAGATACCCATATTATTGAGATATTATTGAGAACCACAGACGGGGGCTACACCCCTGCGACCCATGTTTAGAAATGCCCTAAAAATAAACTAATCCAAAGGGGATACGGGACTCAGTTCCAAATCGGGATGGTCTTCCTGCACCTGTTGCAAATTCCACGTATTTTTGAATAATAAAACCGGACGCTCCTGCCCATCCTTGACCACCACCGTATTAAACAATCGTCCCACCCGTTCCAACGCTGACCAACCCCCCACCACCCAGCGAGCCAAACTGTAGGGCAGAGGTTCTAAAATCGTTTCCACCCCATACTCACTTTGCAGGCGAAATTGCACCACCTCAAACTGCAATTGTCCCACAGCGGCAACAATCGGGTCACGGCGGCTATCATCCGTAGAATAAAGAATTTGCACCGCCCCTTCTTCCGTTAATTCCATCACCCCTTTTTGAAAGGATTTCGACTTAGCGGGATTGGGATTTTTTAGGTAGGCAAATAGCTCCGGTGAAAAGCTAGGAATCCCCGGAAACCGAAATTTACCCCCGGTGGAAACCGTATCCCCAATGGCAAACATCCCCGGATTATTTAACCCAATCACATCCCCCGGATAGGCGACCTCTAGGGATTCCCGCTCCTGGGCAAACAGTTTTTGGGGGCGGCTTAAACGGATGGTTTTCCCCGTCCTGGGATGCTGTACCGTCATATCTTTAATAAATTTCCCCGAACACACCCGAATAAACGCCACCCGGTCCCGGTGTTTGGGGTCCATATTCGCCTGCAACTTAAAGACAAATCCGCTGAACTCCGGGTAATCGGGCGGGATCACCCCTTGGGTACTGGTATGCCCCCCCGGTGGCGCGGCAAATTCCAGGAAATAACGCAGGAATAATTCCACCCCAAAATTGGTCATGGCACTACCAAAAAACACCGGAGTCATTTCCCCCCGCTGTAGGGCAGAAATATCAAAAGGGGGAGCTACCCCATCCAGCAATTCCAAATCATCTTTGAGTTGATGATAAAGATATTGATCCAGATATTTTTCCACCTGGGGATCGCCCTGGTCAATCACTAATTCCCCTGCGGATTTTCGCCCCCGTTCCCCCCGCTGAAACAGATGAATTTGGTGCGCCTGCCGGTCATAAACCCCCTGAAATTGATCCCCCATGCCAATCGGCCAATTAATCGCACAGGGCGTTAAACCCAATTCCTGCTCAATTTCATCCAAAAGTTCCAAAGCGGGTCGTCCCGGCCGGTCTAACTTATTGACAAACGTAAAAATCGGCAACCGCCGCAGACGGCACACCTCAAACAACTTGCGGGTCTGGGGTTCCAACCCCTTCGCCACATCAATCAACATCACCGCATTGTCCGCCGCCGCCAAGGTGCGATAGGTATCCTCGCTAAAATCCTGGTGACCCGGCGTATCAAGTAAATTAATTGTAAAGCCATTGTACTCAAACAATAATACGGTCGAGGTAATCGAAATCCCCCGTTGTTTTTCCAATTCCATCCAATCCGAGGTGGCATGGCGTTGGTTCCGGCGTGCCCGCACTGCCCCCGCTTCCTGAATCGCCCCCCCGTAGAGCAGGAGTTTTTCCGTGAGGGTGGTTTTCCCCGCATCCGGGTGGGAGATGATGGCAAAATTCCGCCGTTTTTGTACCGCCTGCTGGATTTCCGCCACGATGGGCTGAACTTCGGTCATGGGTTTTGGCGACGGTCTATCCGCAACATGGGTAGGGAACTGGCGCTGGATTCACTGGTCAAATAACGCCGGGGCGGTTCGGGCATCGGGGGAATGTCTCGCCGGGAAGCCAACCACCGCCAGCCTAGGGTGCCCGTGGCGGCAATGAATCCCAGCCAAAACAGCGACCAAGCCGGGGTGGTACCGCCAATGACCATATCAATCACCCCCGCTGTGACCACCACGCTGACCACCGGGTAACGACTGTAGTAGGAACGGATGCGCCGGGAGAGGGACATGGACACGCCAAAGGTGAAGAATGTTTCTCAATCTTAGCCTAATGGATCAAGCCCAACCAAGTCAGCACCCCTTTGCCGGTGACCAACTCAATGACAATTGCCACTACAAAGCCCACCATTGCGGCTCGTCCGTTGAGGCGTTCGCTGTAGAGATTAAAACCCAATTTTGGCTCATCCAATTGGGGGGTTTTGCTGGGTTGAGGAACTTGAGTCATGGGTTACACCTGATCGTGTTTTTTTAGGTTATCCCTATTTTATCGTGTTTGCGAAACAGGTGAATTTTTCACCTATAGCCATCCTACTTGATTAACAAACAGTAATTCTGCAAAACCAAGTACGGGGGCGGTGCCCCTGCGACCCCTGTTCCCTTCTTATTTAGGATTGCTATAGCTTTTTTACCTGTAACCATCCTACCCGATGAACCAACAGAAATTCTGCAAAATCAAGTACGGGAACAGTGCCCCTGCGACCTCTAATTCTAAACTCAGTTAGGATTGCTAAGGATAACCAGGCTCCCAAAACCAGGGCGGGGCAATGTTCTGCAACCCTTGATTTTGTCATATATCATAATGATTTCCTTACAATTCCAGTATGATTCCCACCTAGAGGATTGAGCAAATAAAAGTCCCAAGCATGGGGGTCGCTGTCATCGGTTCTCACATTTGAGAGCAGTACGCATACCCGCCATCGCCTCGGCAACCGTGTGGGCTACCTGCACCTGGGGGGATAACTGCCGGAAAAAATTCTCAGCCACCGGGGGCATCCGGATCACAATCACCGGCTTGTGCAATTTCACCGCCAGCGCCAACTCCGCCGTTGTCCCCGCCCCCCAACCACAGCCAACCACCACCTGACTGGCGAGGACATTGACCACATTGCGTGCCTGCCCCAACCCAGTGGGAATCACCACATCCAGTTCCGGCACTGCCCCCGCCGCCGTGTCCTCCGGTAATATGCCTACCGTCAAGCCGCCCGCCTGTTTTGCCCCCAGGGTCGCAGAACGCATCACCCCCACATTGCGCCCGCCCGTCAGGACGACCCAACCCGCCTGGGCAATCTCTGCCCCCAAATCCCAGGCAGTAGCGCAGGTTGCCGGGTCAGCACCCTCCCCCGGTCCCATCACCCCAATGATGACCCTATGACTCAAGCTCTCGCTTCATCCGCTCCAGGGTTTGCTCCATTTGGTCAAACATCTGATGGGGGGTGAGACCAAATTGCCCCAGAAATGTCTCCAACTGCTTCATCGTCATCTGGGCGACAAAATCCTCCGACAACTCCACCCGCTTCATAAATATCCGGTACCGCTCCAGCAGGGTTTCCATCTGTTCGATGTACAGACGCTTTCCCTCCCGGTCAAACTTGCCGTAGCGGCTCCCCAGTTGGATCAGGTTTTGATAGTCGCTAAAAATTTGCTTGGCTTCAGACTGGACAATCTCCGATTCAAAAAAACTCATAGCTAATAACCCGTGTTGAGCGTCCTTTCTTCCACCTTATCCCTCCCAGACCGCCGCTTGGAGTGGGGAAACCCGTCACTGCCCGCCCCGATTGGCAATTTGTGACAGTTTTTGAAGCAACCTATAGACAATCGCCCAAAAAAATCTGTATCATTAGATACAGAAAGGTTAGATTGTTTGCCCAGCATACCTGGGTTGGCGGCTACCACACCAAGTCATAAGGAGGGTTGAGATCATGGACACGCAACAACAAGCCCGGTTACTGATGATGCAACGGACAGCCCAGATTCGGAATCGGCAACAAGCCCTCTTGGGTCGGGCGGCGGCGGAAGCGGGCATTAGCCAACTGCATGGCTATTTCGGCCATATCCAGGGGAAAGTGCAACCCACGTTTCGGATTGATTACGACCACGGTCCCAGTGCCCTGAGCTAGGCTTTTGCCGGGATTTTATGAGAGCTAATTCCAGGGGTGGTGGATGCACTGCCCCTATTTGTTTTGTGCCGACATTCTCCACTTAATCCGGTGTTTACCGCCTGATTTTTGGGGAACCTCTAAAATTAGGTCGCAGGGGCATAGCCCCCATCAAAGAAGCACCTGCGGTGTATGGTTCTCAAGACTATGGATGTCTCAGGAAGATAACCTTCCAGTTAGACGTGCTCTCAAGTACAGTCTTTTAAGTAGTTATGGGATACAGTTGAACCCCACTTGCCGTAGGTCAATCATGCTGAGGTTTTAGAATAATCAAGGCTTTTTGTATCCTTTA
>Ga0209018_1000460_pt1 | contig 37450 bp, 35 predicted proteins | sample YNPBryBLVA2012_FD_185814 | JGI IMG/M metagenome (GOLD analysis project Ga0209018, IMG submission 185814) | Anoxygenic and chlorotrophic microbial mat microbial communities from Yellowstone National Park, USA - YNP Bryant BLVA 2012 (SPAdes)... ...
TTTACAGCCGCCCTTGGCAGCGGGGCTCCGCTGCCAATCCGGGCCAGGTTTCGACTGGCGTTGCAGTCGGCGTGCGCCCGGAGACCACAGTGTATTATACACCACATGGTGCGCTTCGCGCACCCGCCATTCCTCCCGCGACTCAAGTCGCGGGTTTCCTTGCGGAGGGTCTATGAATTTCAACATCCAGATCCTACCTGCTGGCCCAAGCTTCGAGTCCGATCCAGGCGAGACCCTGCTTAAGGCCGCGCTGCGCCAGGGGATCGACCTACCCAACGGTTGTCGCAGCGGCTATTGTGGCGCCTGTGCGATCACGCTCAAGAGTGGCGTCATCGACTCTCCCAGTGGAGAGATCGAGGCACTCCACGGCCGACCGGCCGGTACCTGCTTGACCTGTCAGGCCGTGGCCCGGTCCAACTTGATCATCGAACTTACGCCGCCGTCGGCGCTCAGATTCTGAACGCGCTGGGCAGGAGGGTTCGGCTTGGGCATACTGATTCTGCGCCTTCGCGTCACAGCAGACCGGGTGGTCCAAAGACCTATAACCGCTTGTCCCCAACCGAACTCGTCCAAAGGGCGCCGCCTCAGCTTGTCCTCTTGAGGCGGTGTCGGTACTGGAGCCGATCGATGTATCCCAGAGTACGCCTCTTGATCGCTGGTTCGCTGGCATTCCTCCTGGGGGCCTGTGCTGCCACAGGTCCGGTCTCCTCGGTCTGGATCCAGCCGGGTCAGACACCCAGACAGTATGAGCGCCTGGTGGTCTTCGGCGTGACCAACAACCCGAAGGTCAGGCGCGCCTACGAAGACAATTTCGTCAAGCGGCTCCAGACGCTCGGTATCACCACCTGGGCTTCACACGAGCTGGTGTCGGATCGCCAGCTGGGTCGCTTGGCACGGATGACCGAAGGCTATGCGAAGGTCAAGGCCGATGGTGTCCTCATCACCCATCTGGTGACCGACGAGTCAGCCAGCACCCAGCCGGCGGCGCGGATTGGCTCGGTGCCGGATCACGATCATCACCTGATCGGCTATTTCAGCCGGGTCTATGACGAGGTCTCCACCCCTGGATATTACAGCGATCCCAAGGCGTTGCGGCTCGAGACCAACCTCTATGACGCCAAGCAAGAACGGCTGGTGTGGTCGGGTCGTTCCCAGCCGCTCGACCCCAACTCGGAGCACACCACACTCAGCCAGGTGATCGACGAGGTGATCGCTCAGATGCAACGGGACGGCCTTTTGCCGAACCGTCCGCTAGAGCAACGAACCTCCGAATAGCGCGATCAATGCCTGTAGGATGGACTCGTCGTCGGCACGCTCGGCCACCCGGATGGTCTGGAAGCCCAGATCACGCGCGGTCTGAGCGGTGCGTTCGGCGATCACGACCAGGGGCGTCTCCAGGAGTGGCGCTCGTCCCGCTTCGCCCAAGAGCGCAACCAGATTGAGCAAGATCTCATCGCTGGTCACCGTCACCAGATGGACCTCATGCCTCCAGCGGGCCAACACCTGGGTCGGGTCGACCTCGGGTCGCACGCGCCGATAGACCTCGGCGTAGTACACCTCGGCCCCGCGCTCGCTCAGGGTCCGGGCGAAGAGCTCGCGCCCGCCAACACCGCGCACGATCAAGACCCTGCGACCACGCATGTCAGAGAGTTCCGGCATCTCAAGCAGCGCCTCGCTCTCGTAACGCCCATTCGGGACCAGATCGGGCGCCCGTCCAGCCGCGGCGAGCGCGCGTGCCGTGCCGCGCCCGACCGCTGCGACCCATTTCACCCCTGGCCAGGTGCCAGTGCCGACCAGGGCCAGTGCCTGCTCGACCGCATTGGGACTGACGAAATACATCAGATCCCAGGGCTCACCCAGGAGCGCCTTGGCCCTCGGGTCGTGGGTCGGCGCGATGGCGATGGTCGGAAAACGGATGGCGCGCCCGCCCGCCGCCTCGATCAGGCGGCACAGCGGTTCAGCCTGACCGGCAGGGCGGGTCACCAGCACGCCACGACCGGCGAGATCGACGGCCCTGATCATGGCTCAGTGCCCCAGGAGTGCGTTTAGGATGGCATCAGCGCCCTGAGCGAGCAGATCCTCGGCCACCCGCACCCCGATCGCCTCGGGCTCGCTGCGCGGACCAGATGCCGTGGCGCGCAGGATGCGCGTGCCATCGGTGGTGCCGACGAGCCCCTTGAGGATGAGCCGATCGCCCTCGAGCACCGCATGGCCGCCGATCGGCACCTGGCAGCCGCCATTGAGCCGGGCGTTCAGGGCGCGCTCGGCGCGCACGCGGTCGCTGGTGTCACGGTCGGCCAGCGGGGCGATGAGCTGATGCACGCGCGCGTCCTCGATCCGACACTCGATGCCGATGGCGCCCTGGCCGATGGCCGGCAGCGAGTCGTCTGGATCAAGGGTGTCCCGGATGCGCGACGCGAAACCGAGCCGGATCAGTCCGGCGGCGGCCAGGATGATGGCATCGAACTCACCGGCATCGAGCTTGGCCAGACGGGTGTTGACGTTGCCGCGCAGCGGCTCGATGCGCAGGTCGGGACGCCGATCGGCGAGCTGACACTGACGGCGCAGACTGGAGGTCCCGACACAGGCCCCCGCCGGCAGCTCAGCGAGGCGCGTATAGGTATTGGAGACGAAGGCGTCATGGGGATTCTCACGCTCCATGATCACCGCCAGATGTAGACCCTCGGGCAACTCGACCGGCACGTCTTTCATCGAGTGCACGGCGATATCCGCCTCACCGGCCAGCATCCCCTGTTCCAACTCCTTGACGAACAGACCCTTGCCGCCGACCTTGGACAGGGGCGAGTCGAGCAGCTGGTCACCCTTGGTGGTCATGCCGATGATCTCGACCCTGAGATCGGGATGGAGCGCCTTGAGGCGGGCGGCGACATGCTCGGCCTGCCACAGGGCCAAAGGAGACTTGCGGGTGGCGATGCGAATGCTATTGGACATAGTGGATCCTGGAATCGAACCGCGTTCGACCGCAACGGGCGCGGACGTCGTGACGACAGGGTTCAAGATTGAAAACAAGATTGATCGACCGCAGGGATGCGGCCTGAAGCGCGATTGTGTCACAGGATGGCGCGGCAGGTCTCGGATCGCTGCATTGAGACCACTTCAGCGCAGTTCGGAATGGTGGCTTCGGGTGTCGAGGATCTGCTTGGCCGTGGCCTTTTGCAGCAGCGTAAACAGCTTGCGTTGCGCGACACTGTTGCTGCTGCTGGGCTCACCGATCAGTTCGAGACGCGCCTCAAAATAGGCGATGTCGGCCTCGAGCTTGGCCAGATGGATACGCACCTCGCGCAGACGCCGTTGGTGATCGAGCGCGAAATCAGGTGTCACAGGACGTTCAGCGGGATCCGGATCTTTTGGCATGAGTGTTCTCGTCTTCGGCGGCACGCCTATCGCCCTGTGGTCTTGGACCAGGCTCAAGCATTGAATAACGCGATCATTTCAATTGGCTTCGTGCAGCCTGCGCCGTCGGCGACCGGCGTGTCGGGCGCCCTGTCGAGTATGCTATAAAACCTGCGCCCTGGGCCCGCGTCCACCGGCGTCGTGCTGGATCTTTTGACTAAGAATGGCAGACCAACAAATACAATCGAAATTCCGCATGGGCAAACGTTTAGATTCGTTCCGGGGCTCAAGCGCGCTCTACGGCGGCAACGCCGCCTTCATCGAGGATCTCTACGAGCGTTATCTCGTCGACCCAGAGTGCATCGATGCCGCCTGGCGCACACGCTTCGACAGACTGCGCCGCGAGACGGCCAATGCCTCGCTCGTCGCCGAGACGCCGCATGGCCCGATCCGTGACAACTTCCGGCGTTTGGCCCAGGAGCCGTGTGCAGGTGCCACCACGCGCTCGAACGCCTGTCTCGACCCGGCTGCCGCCGAGAGACAGGCGGCCGTGCTCAGTCTCATCAATGCCTACCGCTATCGCGGCCATCAGGTCGCCGACATCGATCCGATTCGGTTGCGCGAGACGCCGCACGTCGTCGACCTCGACCTCGAATATCACAATCTGAGTCCGGAAGACCTGGACCAGGTCTTCAACACCGGCTCGCTCTATGCGCCAGATCGCCTGTCGCTGCGCGAGATCCTCGCCATCGTTCGGGAGACCTATTGCGGCACGGTCGGCTCCGAATACATGCACATCACCAGCACCCAGGAGAAGCGCTGGATCCAGAAGCGACTGGAAGGCTATCGCGCCCGACCCGAGCTGGATAGCGAGGGCCGGCGCTGGCTGCTCAGACTCCTGACCGCCGCCGAGGGGATCGAGCGGTATCTCCACCAGCGCTATGTGGGTCAGAAGCGTTTTTCGCTGGAAGGGGGCGAGGCACTCATTCCGCTGCTCGACGAGCTGATCCAGCGCGCCGGACGCCAGGGGATGCAGGAGATCGTGATCGGCATGGCCCACCGCGGACGGCTCAATGTGCTCATCAATATCTTCGGCAAGCCGCCGGCTGCGATCTTCAACGAGTTCGAAGACAGGATCCAGATGGACTGGCGTCAGATGGTTGGCGACGTCAAGTATCACCTGGGCTTTGCCACGGATGTCGAGACCCCCGGCGGGATCGTCCATCTGGTGCTCGGGTTCAATCCCTCGCACCTGGAGATCATCGACCCGGTGATCCAGGGCTCGGTGCGCGCGCGTCAGCGCCGCCGCGGCGATCGCACCGGCGATCAGGTGCTGCCAGTGCTCATCCATGGGGACGCAGCCTTCGCCGGTCAGGGCGTGGTGATGGAGACCCTGCAACTGTCGCAGACGCGCAGCTATGGCACCGGCGGCACAGTGCACATCGTCGTCAATAATCGGATCGGTTTTACCACCAGCCACCCGCTCGATGCGCGTTCCACGCCCTATTGCACCGATGTCGCCAAGATGGTCGAGGCCCCGGTGTTCCATGTAAACGGCGACGACCCCGAGGCCGTGATCTTCGTAACCCGGCTCGCGCTCGACTTCCGCAACAGGTTCCACAAGGACGTCATCATCGATCTGATCTGCTATCGCCGACTCGGACACAACGAGGCCGATGAACCGGCGGTTACCCAGCCGATGATGTATCAGAAGATCCGTAGCCACCCAACACCGCGCGCGATCTATGCCGAGCGCTTGATTGCCCAGGGTGTGCTCACCCGGGCGGAAGAGCAGGCGATGGTTGCGTCCTATCGCGAGTCGATCGAACAGGGGGTGGTGACCGCACGCCCGGTGCTCTGCGATCTGGATCGGCGCATGCGGGTCGATTGGAGCTTCTGCCGTGGGACGCACTGGGATCAAGACCTCGACACCGGTGTACCCCTGGAGAGGCTGCGCGCGCTCACGGCGTCCATGCTGCGCCTACCCGAGGGCTTCAGCCTCCATCCACGGGTGGAGAAGGTCTGGGAAGAACGGCACAAGATGGCCCAGGGCGATCAGCCCCTCGATTGGGGCTATGCCGAGACCCTGGCCTATGCCACCCTGCTCGATGCCGGGGTCCCGGTGCGGCTCTCGGGTCAGGACGTTGGACGCGGCACCTTCTTCCACCGCCATGCCAAGGTCCATGATCAAAAGACCGGCGAGTCCTACACCCCGCTCCAGCATCTCGGTCCGCATCAGGGCGCCTTCATCGCCATCGATTCCATCCTGTCAGAAGAGGCCGTACTCGGCTATGAATACGGCTTTGCCACCGCCGAGCCGCATGCACTCACGCTCTGGGAGGCCCAGTTCGGCGACTTCGCCAATGGGGCGCAGGTGGTCATCGACCAGTTCATCACCTCGGCTGGGGTCAAGTGGGGGCTGTACTGCGGTCTGGTGCTGTTGCTGCCGCACGGGCTAGAGGGCCAGGGCGCCGAGCACTCCTCGGCGCGTCCCGAGCGCTTCTTGCAGCTCTGCGCCGGGCACAATATCCAGGTCTGCGTACCGACCACACCGGCGCAGATGTTCCACCTGCTGCGACGTCAGATAGTGCGTCCCTATCGCACACCTTTGATCGTGATGACGCCCAAGAGTCTGCTGCGCCATCGGCTCTCCGTGTCCGCGCTCGAGGAGCTGACCTGCGGGCAGTATCAGGTACTGATCCACGAGATCGACCCCATCGATCCCGCGGGGGTCGAGCGCGTCATCCTCTGTAGCGGCAAGGTCTATTACGAGCTGCTGGAGGCCCGGCGCGCCCGTGGTCAGACCAATGTCGTGCTGCTGCGCATCGAGCAGCTCTATCCCTTCCCCAAGCAGGCGCTGGCGCGCGCACTCGCCCCCTATTCGAGGGTCGAGGAGATCGTCTGGTGTCAGGAGGAGCCCCAGAACCAGGGCGCTTGGGACCAGATCAAGCACCGGCTCTCTCCGCTCATCCAGGACGGCCAGCGGCTGTATTATGTCGGACGACCGCCCTCCGCCGCGCCGGCCGTCGGTCATCGCGTCGCCCATGTCGAGCAGCAGGAGCGTCTGATCGGCGAGGCCCTGAGCGGCCATTACAATCCGGCCATGAATCAAAGGATCTCACCCCAATGAGTCTCGAAGTCCGCGTGCCTGCCCTGCCCGAATCCGTCACCGATGCACGGGTGCTGACCTGGAGCAAGGGGCCGGGCGAGGTGGTCAGGGAGGGCGAGCCTCTGGTCGAGCTGGAGACCGACAAGGTGATCCTAGAGGTGCCGTCTCCGCGTGCCGGCGTACTCAGGGAGATCCTGGCTGAGGAAGGCGCGCGGGTACAGGCCGATGAAGTGCTGGCGCTGATCGACGAGGGGGCGGTGAGCGCCCTGCCCGGCGCAACGCCCACACCCCCTGCCGCCTCCCAGCCGACGAAAAGTCCCACTCCACTCGCAGAAGAGGGATTGGGTGAAGGGGGGCCTCAGACAGGCGCCTCCCCCCATCTTACCCCCTCGGCGCGCCAGCTGGTCAGGGAGCTCCACCTGGATCCGAGCCAGATCCCCAGCCGCGACGGGCGCATCCAGAAGGCCGATGTCCTGGCCTATCTGGACGCGCGCGAAGGTCAGGTGCCGGAGCGTCATCCGGATCTCGCCGCTACTCGCAGCGCCCCCGGCGCTGACCCCCAGCCACCGGAATCCACGGGCGAGACCGCAACAGGCCCTCGCCCCGAACGGCGCGTACCCATGACCCGGCTGCGTGCGCGCATCGCCGAGCGGTTGCTTCAGGCCCAGCAGAACGCCGCACTGCTGACCACCTTCAACGAGGTCGATCTGAGTGCGGTCAACGCCCTGCGTGCGCGCTACAAAGAGACCTTCGAGCAGCGTCACGGCGTGCGGCTGGGGCTGATGGCGTTCTTCGTCAAGGCCGTGGTCGAGGCGCTGCAACGCTTTCCGGTGCTCAATGCCGCGATCGACGGCGAGGACATCCTCTATCACGGCTATTACGACATCGGCATCGCCGTGAGCTCGCCGCGCGGTCTGGTGGTGCCGATCCTGCGCAACGCCGACCGGCTCGGCATGGCCGAGATCGAGCAGGGCATCGCCGAGTTCGCCCGCAAGGCCAAGGACGGCAGCCTCAGCTATGAAGAGCTCACAGGGGGCACCTTCTCGATCACCAACGGCGGGGTGTTCGGCTCGCTGCTCTCGACCCCGATCCTCAACCCGCCGCAGAGCGCCATCCTGGGTCTGCACCGGATCCAGGAGCGTCCGATCGTCAAGGACGGTCAGATCCTGGTCGCGCCCATGATGTATCTGGCACTCACCTATGACCACAGGCTCATCGATGGGCGCGAGGCGGTGCAGTTCCTGGTCGCGATCAAGGAGCTGGTGGAAGACCCGGTGCGGTTGCTGTTGCGTGTCTGACGAGGGGCCTATCCGCGACGACTGGCCGGCCCGACTGGGTCGGGCCATGCTGTTTGGGGCCTGGGTCTCGGGGCTGGCGTCGCTTGGGCTGTTCTTCCATCAATGGCTGGAGCGGGACCACAACCCCAATCCGCATCCGCTCAGTCTCCAGGGGGCCGATGGCGTGGTCGAGGTGACGCTCCGACGCAATCGGGCCGGGCACTATGTCGCAAGCGGCAAGATCAACGGCGAGCCGGTGCGCTTTCTGATCGACACGGGCGCAACCGAGGTGGCACTGTCGTTGGACCTGGCGCAGCGGCTGGATCTGAGGCTCGGTCCGGAGGGGACCAGCCACACCGCCAATGGGATCACCCGCGCCTGGCCCACGCGGCTGGCGCGGGTCGAACTCGGCGACCTGGTTGCGCATGGGGTACGCGCGAGCGTGCTGCCGAACATGCCGGACGACGAGGTGTTGCTGGGCATGAGCTTCCTCAAGCCGCTCGAACTGATCCAGCGCGGCGATACCCTGACCCTGCGAGGTCAGTTACCTTGAAGATGACGGCATTACTCCGTTATAACCGTCTGATCCTCGTTGCCCTGCTGGGTCCGGCCATGACGTTGGTGTCGATCCTTGATCCAGGTCGGTCGCCGAGGCGATCCCAACCCGCGTCCCTAAGCCTATCTGGGAAGCGATGGGATAGAGTCCTGGTTGGATGGGACGGCGGATGCGATTGCGCCCCTGTCAGTCCGCGACTCGACCAGACGGACGCGTTTAGTTGAGTTCCGGTAAGCCGGCTGACGGCCCTGATCGATCTACAACCTTATTTTTCGCCTCAACGAGGTTGCCCAGCCGTGCACTGGAGCAACCCTTCGGATCCTGTTTCATGCAAAACGCCATCATCTCCTCCCCCCATGTGCCCCGAGTGAACCGGGTCGATCGCATCATGTTCGAAGTGCTACTGGCACTCATCCCCGGCATCCTGGTCATGACCTGGTTCTTCGGCTGGGGTCTGCTGATCAACATCGTGCTCGCCGTGACCTTCGCGGTGATGTTCGAAACCGTCGTGATGCTCCTGCGCGGACGCCCGCCGCTGATCGCACTGCGTGATCTAAGCGCCGTGGTGACGGCGGTGCTGTTTGCGCTCTCGGTCTCGCCGACGCTGCCTTGGTGGTTGACCCTGCTCGGGATGTTCTTTGCCATCGTGCTGGTCAAACAGCTCTATGGTGGCCTAGGCTACAACCCATTCAACCCAGCGATGGCCGCCTATGTCTTCTTGCTCGTCTCCTATCCGGTGGCCATGACCACCTGGCTGGCGCCCTCCGGGCTAGCCGAGCATCCGCTGAGCTTCATGGAGTCGTTGCGTCTGATCCTGGGCGGTGCGCTGCCGACTGGGCTCGAATGGGACGCCGTCTCCTCGGCCACCCCGCTCGACGAGATGCGCGGCAAACTCAAGCTGGGGCAAACCCTCGACCAGATCGTCCAGAGCCGGACCTGGGGCCTGCTCGGCGGACGCGGCTGGGAATGGGTCGGGGTGGCCTTCCTGCTCGGTGGGGCCTATCTCCTGGTACGACGGATCATTACCTGGCACATCCCTGTGTCCATGCTACTTGGCCTGACGGCCGCCTCCGCCTTATTTTGGGTCATCGCCCCGCAGACGCACCCGACACCCCTGTTCCATCTGTTCAGCGGTGCCACCATGCTCGGGGCCTTTTTCATCGCCACCGATCCGGTGACGGCCTGTACTACCAAGAAGGGCCAGCTCGTCTTCGGTGCCAGTATCGGTCTTATCGTCTATGTGATCCGCTCCTGGGGCGGCTATCCGGACGCGGTGGCCTTCGCGGTCTTGTTGATGAATATTGCCGCCCCGACCATCGATTACTACACCCAACCGCGTGTCTTTGGACATGGGAGCGCACGTACATGAGGACCAAGCTCGTCTCTCTCCTGCTATCCGGCGGGTTGCTCGGCGCCTTTGCCGTCATCAGCGTGTCCTTGGTCGCGATCACGCATGACTCGGTCGAGGCACGCATCGCCGACAACCAGTACCTGGCGATGAAGCGCAAGCTCGATACCATCCTACCCACTGAGCAGGTCAACAATGATCCGCTCCAAGACCGCCTCCAGGTCAGTGCGCGCCAGCTACTCGGCGCCGATTTCACCCAGGTCTATCGCGCGCGTCACGACGGCTCCCCGGTCGCTGTGGTGCTCGAACCCGTGGTCCCGGACGGCTATGCCGGTCCGATCAAGCTCTTGGTGTCGGTGCTGCGCGACGGCACCCTGGGCGGGGTGCGCGTGGTCTCGCATCACGAAACCCCTGGGCTCGGCGACAAGATCGAGGAGTCTAAGTCGGACTGGGTGCTGGGCTTTACCGGTAAGTCGCTGACCAACCCCCCGCTCGAGAAGTGGGCGGTGAGGCGCGACGGCGGTGAGTTCGATCAGTTCACGGGGGCGACCATCACACCGCGCTCGGTCGTCAAGGCGGTGCGTGACACCCTGCTCTATGTCCAACAACAGGGCGAGGCGCTCTACGCGCCCCGCGAGGACCAGGCCGGCGGGCCAACGAGCGGAGGTCAGGGCTGATGTCGGCACCCCAATCCTATCGACGTATCCTCAGCGCCGGCCTCTGGAGCAACAACCAGTCACTGGTGGCGCTGCTCGGGCTCTGTCCGCTGTTGGCGACCACGACCTCGGCGACCAATGGGCTTGGGATGGGCCTGGCGACCACGGCAGTCATCACCTGTTCCAACGGCACGGTTTCCCTGGTACGTCATCTGGTGCGGCCCGAGATCCGCATCCCGGTGTTCGTCCTGGTCATCGCCTCCTTCGTCACCCTGGTCGAGCTGATCATGCAGGCGTTTTTCTATGACCTGTATCAAGTACTGGGGCTGTTCATCGCGCTGATCGTAGTCAACTGCATCATCATCGGTCGCGCCGAGGCATTTGCATCCAAGAATCGCCTCGACCGTGCGCTGCTCGATGGTTTTGCGGTGGGACTGGGCGCGACCCTGGTGCTGACCACGCTCGGTGGGCTGCGTGAGCTTGTCGGTCAGGGCACGCTGTTCCATCAGGCCGATCTGCTGCTCGGCGACTGGGCCAAGGTGCTCTCGCTGAGCCTGGGCAAGGATTTCCAGGGCGCACTGATCGCCATCCTGCCGCCTGGGGCCTTCATCGGCCTTGGCCTGATGATTGCACTCAAAAACCTCTTCGACCAACGCGCCAAGCGCCGGGCGGCGGCACAGGTCGTCGTGGCGGCGCCCACAACAGTTACGGCCACCTGAACCGAGAACGTCCCGGCCCTCGTATCCGAGGATCGAGCACCGAGGGTCGTGATATATTAGAGAATCATGTCAAACGTCTCGACGGCTGAGACCCGCGACGACACCAGTGTCCGGGTATCCAGACAACGATAAAGAACGGGGAGAGAACCTCATGTCCAAGAAGCATCCGATCATCGCCGTTACAGGTTCTTCCGGCGCCGGCACCACGACCGTCAAGCGCGCCTTCGAACACATCTTCCATCGCGACAACATCCGCGCGGCGGTGATCGAGGGCGACAGCTTCCACCGCTACGACCGTGCCGCGATGAAGATCGAGATGGCCGCCGCCGCCCAGCGTGGCGAGAGTCTCAGTCATTTCGGACCGGCGGCCAATCGCTTCGACCTGCTCGAAGAGCTCTTCCGCGAATACGGTGAGAGCGGCACCGGGAAGAAGCGGTATTACATCCACAGCGACGAGGAGGCGCGTCAGCTCAATGCCCGGCTCGGCACCTCGCTCAATCCCGGCGAGTTTACGCCCTGGGAGGATCTACCAACCGGGACCGATCTGCTGTTCTATGAGGGTCTGCACGGCCTGGTCGTCACCGAGGACAACAATGTCGCCCAGCATGTCGACCTGGGCGTCGGCGTGGTGCCGATCATCAACCTGGAATGGATCCAAAAGATCCACCGCGACAATCTCGAACGTGGCTATTCGGCCGAGGCCATCGTCGACACCATCATGCGCCGGATGCCGGACTACATCCGCTACATCACGCCGCAGTTCTCGCTGACCGACATCAACTTCCAGCGCGTGCCCACGGTCGATACCTCCAACCCCTTCATCGCCCGCGACATCCCGACACCGGACGAGAGCTTCGTCATCATCCGCTTCAAGGATCCAAATAAGCTCCAGATCGACTTCCCCTATCTGCTCGCCATGATCCCCAACTCCTTCATGTCGCGCCGCAACACCATGGTGGTGCCCGGTGGCAAGATGGGCTTCGCGATGGAGATCATCCTCCAGCCGATCATCGAGCGCATGATGGACGCGCGCAAGGTCTGAGGATCCATCCCGCGACAAAGGCCGCGAGGGCGAACCCTCGCGGCACCCGCCGCACCCCCCCTTCCCGACAACCCCTTGATTTTGTCAGATGTGAATGCCGCGCGCTTTGAGTTGACGGCGCACGATTGGGTCGGTGCGATTCTTCGAGGTCGCGGCCTTCATGAATACCACCACGCGGTCGATGTCGCGGATGACGCCCAGTAGGGTGTCACCGTCCGGATAGTGCCGGGTCAGCGACTCGAAGGCCAGGTCCATGAGTGTCTCGTCAGCGCGCGCGATCCCGACGGCGTAGGCGATGTGGCAGGCGAAGTTTGGATACCGATAGTGCAGACGGGTGGCAAAGCGACGCCAAGACTCGACCCAACCCTGCCACTCGACCTCCGAGACATTCGGACGGCTGATGCGCAGAAAGAGCACGATCTTGACGAACTCAGCCTGCCAGGCCCAAGGCTTGGCGTTGCTCTCCTTGCGCAGGCGCTCGATCGCCCGCCCGTGGTACTGCTGGCAGTGATCGCACTGATAGTAGAGCGCCAGCGCATAGGCGATGAACTCGCGGTCGAGTTCGCTGAGGATGAAGGGGTCGGATTCTCCAGGTGCGCCTGAGAAGGTATGGGCGTGTAATTCGTTGAGAACGTCGTTGAAGGGTTGGCCCTGGATGGACTCGCGGACTGCCTGACTGGCCACTGGAAACCTCTGGTTGTAAAAACGGCCTTTGCAGGCGCAGATGCTACGCATGGTCGAGGTCACTGGCAACCTGACCGGCTGGGCGGCCTTGAATGGGATTGTTCCTAAAAATGTTATTTCATAACATTCGTGCCCGCCCATTCATCGACACGCATCCCGGCAGGAGTTCCACTCATGCGTCCATCGATCCTAACCGCCGGTCTGGCGACGGCCCTGATCGCACCGGCCGCTGCCGTTCAGGCCTCTAGTGAGGCCGAAATCGCCCAACTCAGATCCATGCTCGAACAGATGCGCAGCCAGTACGAGCGCCGCATCCAGGACCTGGAGGATCGGCTCGCGCGGGCCGAGCGTCAGTCAAGACCTCCCTCGGCATCCGCCGCCTCAGCCGCGACCGATCCGGCGATCTCCCAGCCGATGCGGGCTCCATCCGTGTCGACCTCCTCTATACCAGCCTCCACCACCTCGCACCCCTCCGATTTCCGAGGCGCGCTCAGCTCGGGCACGGCCTTCAACCCACAGATCTCGGTGATCCTCAACGGCAACTATTACAACGATGGACGCCGTGGCTCGGGGGCCGCATTGGTCGGGCAGGCGCTGCAACCCTCGGGCGGTCTGGCCCATGACCAGGATCATGTCCATGAGGCGGATCATGGCCATAGCCACGGCGGGCTGAACAATGGCTTCAACTTCAGCGAGGCCGAGCTGTCCTTCAGTGCCACGGTCGATCCCTATTTCGACGCCGCCGCCTATCTCGCCGTCATGGACGAGGGCGATGTCCATCTGGAGGAGGCCTGGTTGCAGACGCGCGCCCTGCCCCACGGACTGCGCGTCAAGGCGGGCAAGTTCCTGAGCGACTTCGGGTATGCCAACAAGCAGCATCCGCACGCCTGGGACTTCGTCGACCAGAATCTGCCCTATCTGAACCTGCTCGGCGATCATGGTCTCCAGGACACGGGCGTACAGCTTACCTGGCTGCCGAGGCTGCCGGTCTATACCCTGCTCGGGGTCGAGGCGCTCCAGGGCGATCAAGAACGCTTCGGTGCCACACTCAGTAATGAGGATCAGGAGCGACTGGGACTGGATGCGACCAAGAATGGCCCGCGACTCTGGACCCTCTTCGCCAAGGTCGCACCGGATCTGGGGCAGGACCAGGCGCTGCAAGTCGGTGTCTCCTATGCGCACAACACCCAGCATCAGGAGGTCCAAACGCACACCCATGCCGACGAGGACGAGATCCACGAGAACGCGCTGGCGGGCGAGGCCGATCTCTGGGGCTTGGATCTGGTCTACAAGTACGACGGCTCAGGCCCGCACGGTCAGGGCGATTTCAAATTCCAGACCGAGTATCTGCGTTCGGTCAAGGATCTCGACATCGTCTCCAGCCCGCATCCCGAGATCATCGGCTCGCGGCGCACCTTCACCACCGACGGCTTCTATGCCCAAGCGCTCTATGGCATCGCGCCGCGCTGGACGGCCGGCGTGCGCTATGACGTGCTGGGCCTGACCAACGAGGTTGGCGGCGGCGAGCATGCCGACTATGGTTCCTCGGATCGTTGGAGTCTGAACCTGACCTGGAAGCTATCAGAATTCTCGCAACTGCGCGCCCAGTATGCGCGCAACGACATCCTGGTGGCCGCGAACGAGCGCGAGCGCTTCGACGCCTTCTATCTGCAGTTCCTGATGAGCCTGGGCAGCCACGGCGCTCATGCATTCTAGCGGCGCTCAGGCGCGGTCTTGAGTATTGGAGAGAATTCATCATGCCATTCAGAATCCTGATCTCCCTCCTGGCTCTGATCCTGATGGGAAACGCACTGGCCGCGCCGCTCAATGTCGTTGCGACCAATTCGAGCCTGGGCGCCCTGGTGCGTGCCTTGGCCGGCGAGCGTCTGGAACCGACCGTCTTAGTCGGTCCCGAACACGATCTGCACCAGATCCAGGCCAAGCCAAGCATGATGCGCGCGTTGCGAGACGCCAATCTGGTGGTGGCCATCGGCGCCGAGCTAGAGGTCGGCTGGCTGCCGGCGGCGATCGCCGGCGCGGCCAATCCGGCCATCCAGCCGGGCCGGGACGGCTATTTCGAGGCCGCCGCCCAGGTCGAGCTACTCGACGTCGGCAAAGCGGCCGACCGCGCACTCGGCGACGTGCATCCACTCGGTAATCCGCATGTCGATCTGGACCCGGTGCGTATGGTCCAGATCGCCGCTGCCTTGGCCGAGCGTCTGGCGCGGCTCGATCCGGACGGTGCGGCGATCTATCGCCAGGGCGCCGCGGTCTTCGCCCAGGCGGTCGAGCAGCGTGTCGCCGACTGGCGTGCACGGTTGGCGGGGGCGCCTGGTGTGCTGCTCTATCATCGTGACGCCGTCTATCTGCTCGATCGCTTCGGGGTGCCGCTGCTCGGCACCATCGAGTCGACTCCGGGTGTGCCACCGACCGGACAGGATCTGCTCGAACTGACAACCAAGCTCAAGGGACGCGCCGGCGTGGTGATCTATGCGCCCTATCAGTCGCCCCAGGTACCCACGAAATTGGCGCGTGATCTCGGCTGGCCCGTGAAACGCCTGCCGCTGGCCCCGCCGCTTGAGGCCGATGGCACGGGCTATCTGGATCATATCGAGCACTGGGTCGAGGCCATCGCGGCGGCACGTCCCTAAAATCCGGTGCGCGCCTCAGATCCCCACCCCCTATTGCGGCTCGATGCCCTGGTCGCGGGCGATACGCGACCTGTGATCGGACCGGTCTCGCTACAACTCGAGCGGGGTGAGGTGCTCGGACTCTGGGGACCCAACGGCACCGGCAAATCGACGCTGCTAAAGGCCATCGTCCGTTCGACGCGGATCTTCTCGGGGCATATCGAACTCCAACCCGGCTTGAAGCTGGCGTATCTGGATCAGCAACCACTGCGGCGTTCGGTCATGCCACTGACCGGGCGCGAGCTGTTGTGGGCGGCGGGGGTGCAGGCCGCGCGTCCGGAGGTTCTGCCGGATGGGCTTGCGCCCCTGCTCAACAGGCGCATCGACCGGCTGAGCGGGGGTCAATACCAACTGCTCTGGATCTGGTCGGCGCTCGCGACCGACGCCGATCTGGTCTTGCTCGACGAGCCGACCAACCATCTCGATCCGGCCAATCGCGCCGCCTTGATCGAGATCCTGGCGCTGGAACGCAACGGGCGCGGGATGCTGATCGTCAGCCATGATCACGACCTTCTTTCGCGCGTCTGTTCGCGTCTGCTCGAAGTGCGTGATAGGGGTCTCATCGAGGCGCCGACGACTCGGGGATAGGAGCGATGACAGAGACCCTATTTGATCCGTTGTTTCGCCTGCCGCTGCTGACCGGGCTGCTGCTCGCCGGACTGCTGCCCATGCTGGGCGCACTGGCGATGCTACGCGAGGAATGGCTAGCGGCCTTGGGACTGGCGCATCTGGCCTCGGCCAGCGCGCTGCTCGGTCAGGCGCTTGGGGTGCCGGCAGTGGTCGGGGCGACCCTGGGGGCGCTCGGCGGTGGGGCGATCAAGACATTCCTCTCCGCGCGCGGCAACATCGCCTATGGCTTCATGATCCTGGCCGGCTGGTCGGCCACACTCCTGATCGGCGCCAATACCGCGCTTGGCGAGCAATTGGCCCAAGCACTGGTCGAGGGTCAGATCTATTTCGCGGGGCTCACCGAGCTGATTGCCGGCCTGCTGCTCCTGGCACTCTGCATCCGCACCCTGCCGCGACTCATGCAACCCGTGCTGCGTGCGCGCTTCTTTCCGCGCTATGAGACGGCCAATCAGCTCCCCGCCTGGCGCTGGCATCTGGGTCTGGATCTATTGACGGCAGGCGGACTGGCCATCGGTACCCTGACGCTGGGTTTGATGGGTGCCTTCGCCCTGGTGCTGATCCCGGCCTGGATCACCTTTCGACTGGCGCCGAGCTGGCGCTGGACGCTGATCGGCGCCAGCCTGACCGGCGTAGCCGGCTATTTGCTGGCATTCGTCGCCGCGCTCGAACTCGATCAGCCGTTCGGGCCAATGCTGGTCGGTGTGCTGCTCGGGATGACACTGCTTGTCAGATCGCTCGAACGATCACGACCGATGCAGCTCGATTGAACCACCTGGACGCACGGGTGAATCCTATTGGGACGGTGGCTCAGAACGCCGCCCCCAAGGCCTCGCCCAGGGTCCTGACCACTGTGATCTCCAGGCCCTGGACGCCCTCCTTGGGCGCGTTGCCCTTGGGCACGATAGCGCGCCGGATGCCGTGCTTGACCGCCTCGCGCAGCCGGTCCGGGCCATTGGGGACGGGCCGCACCTCGCCCGAGAGCCCGACCTCGCCAAAGGCCGCCAGATCCAGTGGCAGCGGGCGGTCGCGATCGCTCGAGAGCACCGCCAAGAGCACCGGCAGATCGGCGGCGGTCTCGGTGATGCGCACCCCGCCGACGACATTGACGAAGACGTCCTGATGGAACAGACCGATACCGCCATGGCGGTGCAAGACCGCCAGCAGCATCGACAGCCGGTTCTGATCCAGCCCGAGCGCCACCCGGCGCGGATTGGCCAGCGGACTCTCATCGACCAGCGCCTGGACCTCGACCAAGAGCGGGCGTGTCCCCTCGCGCGTGACCATCACCAGACTGCCCGCGACCGGTTGTTCGTGACGCGAGAGAAAGATGGCCGAGGGATTCTTGACCTCGCGCAGTCCCTGATCGCCCATGGCGAACACGCCCAGCTCGTTGACGGCGCCGAAGCGGTTCTTGATCGAGCGCAGGATGCGGAAGGGTCCACCGTGCTCGCCCTCGAAATAGAGCACGGTGTCGACCATGTGTTCGAGCACGCGCGGCCCGGCGAGTGCGCCGTCCTTGGTCACATGCCCGACCAGGAACACCACGGTGTCACGCTGCTTGGCGAAGCGTACCAGGTGTGCCGCCGACTCGCGCACCTGCGACACCGACCCGGGTGCCGATTGCAGCGTCTCGGTATAGAGGGTCTGGATCGAGTCGACCACCATCACCCGCGGGCGCTCTAGCTCGGCCTGGGCCAGGATCTGCTCGACACAGGTCTCGGCCAGGAGACGGATGCCGCCGCCAGACAACCCCAGCCGGCGCGCACGCAGGCCGATCTGCTGGGGCGACTCCTCGCCGCTGACATAGAGCACCGGCTGATCGGCAGCCAGCGCGGCACAGGCCTGAAGCAACAGGGTCGACTTGCCGATGCCCGGATCACCGCCAATCAGGACGACGGATCCGGCGACCAGACCGCCACCGAGCACCCGGTCCAGCTCGCCGATGCCGCTCTCGACGCGCCGGCGCTCTTCCGGATTGACCTCGGACAGGGTTTCGATCTTGTTGGAAGCGACGACCCCGGCATAGCCGATGCCGCGCTCGGCTGGACGACGCAGCGGTTCGGCGACCTCCAAGAGGCTGTTCCAGGCGCCGCACTCTTGGCATTGACCGGTCCATTTCGGATAGCGTGCCCCGCAGTCGTTGCAGACATAGACGCTCTTGGGCTTGGGAGCCGTGGCCATGTGTCGTCACTCCCCCAACAGACGCCGCTTGGCCGCGTTGATGCGCGCGGCCAGATAGTCCGAGCCACCGCGATCTGGGTGCAGACGCTGCATCAGCCGCCGATGCGCGGCCCGAATGGCCTCGGCATCGGCCTTGGCATCGACGCCGAGGATGGCGCGCGCCTCGGCCTCGCTCATCGGACCCGAGTCGGGCGGCAGGCCCGGCCCCGTCTCGCCATTGGCCGCCCCAGCACCAGCGCCGAGTCCGAGCGAACGCAGGATCTGGTGCAGCTCGGGCACCAGACGCAGCAGCGCGAGCAATCGCAACAGCACGGGAATGGCCGCGCCGATGAGCGCGAACAGCGGGCTGAGCCGGCCGGTGAGCACGGCGAACACCAGCACACCGATCAGTCCCCAGATCGCCGCCTGACGCAGTCGGCGCACCAAGCGCGCGCGCGGCATTGTGCTCAGCCGGTGGAGCAGCCACAGCGCCGCCATCAGCAGCAGGATCACAACTAGAAGCCGTGGCATGATGATTCACCTCTTGCGAACACACCGTCCCATCAGACTGACTCATTTCTGCTCAGGCATAAACGAAGCTGAGGTCCTGCTTCAACAAGTCCGGCCTCACCGCAACCGTGAGGCTACCGCCAGCGCCTTCCTCTTCCAGGGGCGTGACGTCCGGCGAGACGCGCCGTAGGCGCCGTCGGGACGGCCAGACCATCCGCCAGGATGGTTTCTGGCTGCATTTCAGATCCCGATCTTGGCTTGTACCGCAGAGCGGGCAGACCCAGGCGTGCACCCAGAGCGGTAGCCCCTCCTGCACCGCGCCACAGGCCGAGCAGGTCTTGTGGCTTGCAAAGGACCGGTCAGACACAACCACCAGACCGCCACGCCGTTCCGCCTTGTATTCCAACGCAGGCGCTTAAGCAGCGCCGTGTGTGGCTCGGTGAGGCCGACAAACCAGGGCTCCGCCACCCGAGAGATCGGGGCCGAGATGATCTTGCCAGACAAGCGCAATGGCTCACTCATGCGCACCCAACCAAGATTCGGGATGCGAATGCGGCAGCCGTCGATGCTGAACTGATCGTTGGTGAGCGTGAAGCGGTCGTGCACGCCCTTCCTGCGAAACCTTGGGTACTTAGGGCGACCGGTAAAAAAGTTCTCGAATGCAATACCCAATTGGAGGATCGCCCGTTGCGTGGCACACTTGGTCACCTCCACCAGCCAAGGGAATTGCTCGCGCTTGATGGCGTTGAGTGGGCGGCGCAGCGCGCCTTCCGAGGGTTTGGGCAAGGATGGATCGGCCTTGTACGCCTGATACTGGCGCTGCCATTCGGCCAAGGCCCAGTTGGAGACAAAGCGCGCCACATTACAAGCATTCTTGAAGTAGGTTGCCTGTACGTTGTTCGGATCGAGCGCCATCTTGTGGGCGATGATCATTGGTCCTGGTGTTGCCTGAACAGGGGCTCAATCAGGTCAGCCGCCTGACACAGCACGTCCTTGTACTGAGCCTCGGCCTCAGCAATGGTGCGCAGACCCTGCGTCACCTGTCCCACGGACTGGGGGACCTCAGCAAACCGCTCAGGGCGCAGCCGGGTGAGATCATAACGCCGCCGACCGCCAGGTGTGCGCTCGTCCGGTCAAAGCCGCCCCTCGCGCCCCCAGCGCCGCCGTGTCTGGGGCGAAACACCCAGGAAGCCTTCAGCCTCTTGAAGGCTGACCATCTTGCGGGACATGTCAAAAATCTACATTAAAGCGCATGAAAGAGCAAATTGGATCGAGACTGTTCAAACCCCTGTCAAGACCGAACGCCCAGATGCGCCTCCCCTGGTCCCTACTGAACGCACTCAAGGTCCCGATCACACCGACCATCTGGAGCTGCTTTGTCAGCATGCTGAAACAGCTTGGCGCCTCAGAGGTCGGCGGCCAGGTTAAGTGGCGCTTTGTGCTACTCATCTTGCTTTTGTTCGGGATCAACGGACTGAACGTCATTAACAGCTACGTCAACCGCGACTTCATGACCGCGATCGAGCACCAGGACATGGGTGGATTCATCCTGTATGCCCTGCTCTTTATCTTTGTGATGGGCGTCTCTACGGTGGTCGCCGTCATCTATCGCTATACCGAGGAACGTCTGGGGTTACTGTGGCGCAAATGGCTCACCGAGCGCGTCATCGACCGCTATCTCAGCGAACGGACCTATTTTCGCCTGCATGTCAACGGCGAGCTGCCCAATCCAGATCAGCGCATCTCCGAGGATATCCGCGCCCTCACCGCGACCACCCTGTCCTTTACCCTGATGTTCCTCAACGCCAGTTTTACCGTGATCGCCTTCTCGGGCGTGCTCTGGACCATCAGCCCAATGCTGTTCGCGGTCGCGGTCGCCTATTCCATTCTCGGTTCGCTTTTGACCATCTATCTCGGCAAACCCCTGGTCAAGCTCAACTATGACCAGCTCGACTGCGAGGCCAACTTTCGCGCGCGTCTGGTCCATGTACGCGAGAATGCCGAGTCGGTAGCCCTGCTGCGACGCGAGGAACGGCTCAGGGCGCGGCTGCGCGATCGCTTGAACCAACTGACGGCCAATTTTCAGCGCATCATCGAGGTCAACCGCAATCTCGGCTTCTTCACTACCGGTTACAATCACTTGATTCAGATCATCCCGGTGCTGTTGGTCGCGCCGCTCTTCATTCAGGGCGAGGCCCAGTTCGGGGTCATTGCCCAGTCGGCGGTCGCATTCGGGCACCTGCTCGGCGCCTTCTCGCTGATTGTCACCCAATTCCAGTCGATCTCGAACTACACGGCCGTGGTCGCACGACTCAACGCACTGCGCGAAGCCATGAATCAAGCGCGTCCAGAACAGGCCCCGCACGTGGAGTTCTGCGAGGCGTGCGGGAGCATTGCCTTCGAGCATCTAACCCTGCGCTCGCCGCGCGACGGACGGGTATTGATCCGAGATCTGAGCCTTTCGCTTCCGGTAGGCGTGAATCTGCTGGTGCGCTCGACCAGCAAAGCGGCCGAGAAGGCCTTGTTTCGCGCCACGGCGGACCTCTGGCCCCATGGCGAGGGGCGGATCCTGCATCCAGGGCATGATGCCATCTTCTTCCTGCCTGAGCGGCCCTATATGCCGCCCGGCACACTGCGCGAGGTCTTGCTGCGTCCCTGTCAGGAACCCTGGTTGCCGGACTGGAAGATCCAAGACACGCTGGAATCGCTGCATCTGACCCCGACCCTGCACAGGGCCGGCGGTCTGGACACCGAACACAACTGGAGCGATCTGCTGTCGCTCGGTGAGCAGCAGCGGCTGAGTTTTGCCCGGGTGCTGCTGGCCGAGCCGCGTTTCGTCTTTCTCGATCATCCCAGCCGCAGTCTGAGCGAATGCTCGATCGGCGAACTGCTCAATCTGTTGCGTCGGCAAGGGATTACCTATCTCACCCTGGGCGACGCGGAGGACGACCCGCATTTCTATGACCGACTGCTTGAAATTGCGTCTGATGGCAGCTGGTGTCTGCGTCCGCCGACCTCCGACGACCATCAAGCCGGCGCCTCGCCTCTGCCCAATCCCGCTCGCCGACAGACCGATTGGGATCAGAACACGGCATCGGGTCGATCGGAGGACTGAGCATGATCGCCCGCTTCCCGGACGACTTCCTCTGGGGTGTGGCGACCTCGGCCTATCAGATCGAGGGATTCCCGCTCGCCGACGGGGCCGGGCCCAGTATCTGGCATCGTTTCGCGCACACACCTGGACGGGTCGCCGGAAACGACACCGGCGACCTGGCCTGTGATCACTATCATCGCTATCGCGAAGACGTGGCGCTCATGGCTGAGCTGGGGCTGAACCTCTATCGCTTCAGCCTGGCCTGGGGCCGGGTGCTGCCCGAGGGATGGGGGGCGGTCAATCGTCTGGGGCTGGACTTCTACGCGCGCCTGGTCGACGCCCTGCTGGAGCAGGGCATCCGACCGATGGCGACGCTCTATCATTGGGATCTGCCGGTGGCCTTGCACGAGCGTGGCGGCTGGCTCAATCCGGATAGCCCCCATTGGTTTGCCGACTATGCCGAGACCCTGTTTCGCGCGCTAGACGACCGCGTGCCTTTTTGGATCACGCTCAACGAGCCCTGGGTGATCGCGGTACCCGGCTATCTGGACGGCCAGCTGGCACCCGGACATCGCGACCTCTTCGAGCCGCCGCGCGTGGCGCACCATCTGCTGTTGGCCCATGCCGAGGCCGTCGCTGCCTATCGCGCCCTGGGGCATCATGAAATCGGGGTAGCGGTCAATCTCGAACCCCAGTACCCGGCCTCATCCGCCCCGAGCGACCTTGAGGCCGCACGGCGCCGGGATAGCTTCGTCAACCGCTGGTTCCTGGATGCCATCCTATTCGGGCGCTATCCCGAAGAACTGGCCGACATCTTTGGCCCGGCCTGGCCGGAGTTCCCGGACGAGTCATTGGCAAGGATTCGCTGTCCGGGCGATTTCATCGGGGTCAACTACTATTCGCGCGGACTGGTGCGCGCAGCCCCCGGCTCGCCGCCGCTCAACGCCATCCGCGTCACACCGCCAGACGCCGAACTCACGGCCATGGGCTGGGAGGTCTACCCTCAGGGGCTGACCGAGACCCTGGTATGGCTCAAGGATCGCTACGCCAATCCGCCGCTCTACATCACCGAGAACGGCGCCGCCTACGACGACCCGCCGCCGCGCGCCGGGCTGGTCGAGGATCCCAGGCGCATCGCCTATCTGCGCGAGCACATCCTGGCCGCCGCGACCGCGCTGGAACAGGGCGTCGACCTGCGTGGCTATTGCGTCTGGTCGCTGCTCGACAACTTCGAATGGGCCGAGGGCTATTCCAAGCGGTTTGGTCTCTATCGGGTTGATCGTACCGACCTAAGACGCTGGCCCAAGGCCAGCGCAGGCTTCTATCGCGACGTCATCCGTTCGCGTGGTGCGATTGTGTTTCGAGCGTCGGCGCCGCCCACAGCCGGGTGTGCAGCAGATGCAGTCCCTCGCGATGCGACAACAGCGCACGTTTCTCGCGCAGACTAAGTGAGTCCTCGCCCTCGTCCTGGAGCTGAAGCACCAACCCCTCGAGGATATGCCGCCGCCGACGGGTCTGTGGCTCGTCGTGCAGCAGCACGTCATGCAGGGCATAGACGCGGGGATTCATGATGGCCCGGATCCAGAACGCCTTGGCTTCAACGGGTGCGGCGATCGCGGGCGAGGGTTCGGCCAGCCGTTCCTCCAATCGGTGCAACACCTGCGGCTCCTCGGTCTCGGCCGGGGTCAGAAAGAGTCCGGCCCGCTTCAGGCTCAAACCCAGCGAGGTACGGCTGGTGAGAATCGAGACCGGAACCGAGAGCACCAATCCAGCGAGCACAGGCGTGAACCACCAAAAGAAGTCCGGCACCTTCACATAGGTGACATAGCCGACCGCGAGCGCGATCAGCGTATGGACGCCATGCGCACCCAGCGCCTCCAGCACCCCGGTCTGATGATCGCTACGCTGCTGGGTGGGCCAGCCGACGCTGGTACGCAACAGGATCGCCGCCACGAACTTGCTCTGAAACAGCATCAGCACCGGCGCGAGCAACACCGACATCAGGCTCTCGAGCAGCACGCTGAGACTGGCCTTGAGCAGACCACCGAAGCGCGCCGCCTCGGTGCGATCGAGCGCCAGCAGAACCAGCGCCAGGAGCTTGGGCAAAAATAGCAGCGCGAGCGTCACCCACAGCACCGTGGTCATCTCGACCACATAGGACTCAGGCCAGATCGGCATGATGTTATAACCAAAGAAATACACCGGCTGTTGCAGACTCTTGAAATAGGCCTCGACCCCGGTGGCGATCAGAAACAACAGCCACAGCGGCGAGGCGGCATAGGACATGACGCCCATGGCGAAGTGCAGTCGGCTGAGCAGTTTGAAGCCGTGCGCCAGGATCAGACGCGCATGTTGCAGGTTGCCCTGACACCAGCGCCGGTCACGCTTGGCATAGTCGATCAGGGTCGGTGGGATCTCCTCGTAGCTGCCGCCGAGATCGGGTGCCAGCTGCACCTTCCAACCCGCCCGCGCCAGGAGCGCCGCCTCGACGAAGTCATGGCTGAGGATGTCGCCGCCGAAGGGTTCGCGCCCCGGAAGCCTCGGCAGACCACAGTGATCGGCGAAGGGTCGCACCCGGATGATGGCGTTGTGGCCCCAGAAGTTGGCCGTGTCCTGCTGCCAGAAGGCAAGCCCTGCGACGAACAAGCGTCCATAGAGACTGCCGGCGAACTGGAGCATGCGCGCAAAGAAGGACGAGCGATTGACCGGCACGGGCGGCACCTGGAGCAGCGCGAGCCGCTGATCGGCCTCCATGCGGCGCACCATCTCGACCAGGGTCTCGCCGCTCATGATGCTGTCGGCGTCGAGCACGATCATATAGCGGTAGCGCCCACCCCAATTACGGCAGAAGTCGGCCAGATTGCCGCTCTTGCGCGCCGTGTTCTCGACCCGGTTGCGGTAAAAAAGCGGCACCCGATCACCGAGTTCCTCGGACCAGCGCCGCCAGTGCTGTTCTTCCTGGAGCCAGATGTCCGGCTCGCGGGTGTCGCTCAAGACGAAGAACTCGAATCCGTCCGCCTTTCCAGTCGCGACCAGTGAGTCGCACATCGCCCGCAGTCCGGCGAAGACGCGCTCCGGGTCTTCGTTGTACACCGGCATCACCAAGGCGGTCTTGAAATCGTCGCCGGATACTGGCTCGGCAGTCGGCGCGACGCGCTCGCCTGGCAGACGCTGGAATGCCAGCAATAAAAAACCGATGGTCGCCGTCCAGAACGAGGCGCTGATCCAGAGCATCAGAATGGCGTAGAGGATCAGCAGCACCAGTTCCAGCGCCGAGAGTCCGCCGTCCTGGATGGCCACCGACAGCAGCGATAGACAGAAGACGGTGGTGAGCAGAACCAGGGTGAAATAGAGCGGACGCGCCAGATGGCGCGTCAAGAAGCCGCTCGTGCTCATGGCCGCACCTCAAGGGTGGAGTGGCGCTGTCCCCAAAGCCCCAACAGACGCCCGATCCTGGCCAGCAGACGCCGCAGCATGTGATGGCAGCACAGTCGAATGATGCTTGGCTCCATGGTCAGGGGCGCGCGCTCTGGCACGGCCCGAAAACGTACTGCGCGGATGGATTCGGCGAGGGGCTCTTTGTTCAGACCGGACCAGCGCCCCGTCCAGCCCGGCACATGTCCGCCGAGCACGGCGGCGCGTGCCGCCGAGATTTGATCAGGATCCGAGTCCAGACCCAGCTCATCGACCAGCCAGCGATCGAGCAGCCGCAGGGTCTCCTCGATAGAGACCTCCAGGGGTTCGCCCAGTTGACCGAGCCTGGCCCTGAACTCAACCCGCTCGATCACGCGGCGCAAGAGCACCTCGATCTCATGCGGATCTTGCACGCCCAGGGCGTTGAGATAGAGACGCACACGCCGCTCGACCGTTGCGTGGTCCTCGGGGCTGGACCAGGCGGATGGCACGGGCGTCTCGAGGATGTCGAGCTGGTCGATCACTCCCGCACCCATCGATAGCTCCAGGTCTCGGTGAGTACGTCATTGCCCTGACGCAGGAAGGCGCGCAGATCCGCCGGCCCGCGTCCGTCCGGCTTGAGCTCAAAGAACAGCCGCCAGCCCTGAGTATGCGGATTCCACTGCACGATCGATTTGGATAGCTCGCCCGAGGTGCTGGTGACCACGGCCTCGATCTCGGGCTCGGTCTCGGCCTCCAGCCCGCCCTTGGGGGCGCGCTCGGCCAGCGAGGCCCCGGCGAAGTCGACTATGAACTTGCGTCGGCTCGAATCCAGGATGTCGGTCCCGGCCGCGCCGACACGGGTCGAAATCGCACGTCCACCCAAAAGGCCCGCCTCTGGATCCTGAGTGAAACGCAGACGGTATTCGAGCTTCAGCTCCTCGCCCGGCTCCGGCCTCTGCTCGGGTATCCAGTAGGCGACGATGTTGTCGTATCGCTCGGCGTCGCTCGGGATCTCGACCAGCTCGACCATGCCTCGCCCCCAGTCACCGATCGGCTCGATGAGTGCACTCGGACGGGTCTGATAATTGGCCTCCAGGTCTTCATAACTGTGAAACGCGCGATCGCGCTGGAGCAGCCCGAATGAGCGCGGATTTTCAACGATGAAATCGCTCACCCTGAGCCCAATCGGGTTGACCAGTGGACGCCAGATGCGCTCGCCAGTGCCGTTGACGACCAGCAGACCGTCGGAGTCATGGACCTCGGGCCGGAAGTCGTCGATAAAGCGGTCGGTGTTCTCGCCGTGGAAGAACATGCTGGTGAGCGGCGCGATCCCGAGTTTCTGGACCGAGCGGCGCATGAACAACCGCGCTTTGACGTCGACCACCGTCTCGAGCCCAGGACGGATCACGAAGCTGTAGGCACCTGTGACGCTCTCGCTGTCGAGCAGGGCAAACAGGGTGATATCGACCGCATCGCGCGCGGGCTTGAAGACCCAAAACTCGCGAAAGATCGGGAACTCTTCTTTGGTCGGCAGCCCGGTGTCGATCGCAAGCCCCCGAGCCGAGATCCCATAGTGCAGCCCCTTGGCGACGGCACGGAAATAGCTTGCCCCCTGGAACACGATCACCTCGTCGAATACATCGTCCCTGTTGATCGGGTAATGCAAACGCAACCCGGCGAAGCCGAGATCCTCCGGCATCTCCTCGGGAACCTGGTTCTTTCCGTAGTCGAAGAGATCATGCTTGAATGGGACTATCCGAGAGACACCCTCCTCGACCACATTGACCGTCACCCGGTCCTTGAACAGAAACCCCCGCGGAAAGAACTGCATCTGGAACGGTAACCCTTCAGCCTTCCACAGGCTCTGGTTGCGGTCGAAACGGATGTCGCGATATTTGTCATAGTTCAGATCGGCGAGATAATCCGGGAGCGCCGGGCGGTCGGGCTGATAGTCGCTGGCGGCGAGTTCCTGGGCGCGCCGGACCACGGCGGCAAAGGTGAAGGCTCCCGGAGCGCCCTCGCTTGGCGTGGGCTCGACCAGACCAGGGGTGTCGTCCGCCCACAGCGGTGCGCCGGAAATCAATGTCGATCCAAGGGCCAGGATTCCGAACAGTCGAGCGAGCGTCATGATGTTCTCGATGAGGTGTTGAGTGGAACGCCAAAAGGTGCTTGATAACGCCGGCGAATCCGTCGTACTCGGTTCAGGAGCGCAAGCACCGGCGGCTCGCGCCTGGGCAACGAGCCACCGTAACGGAAGGGCGGGAGGCATAGGCGCGCGGATTTTAGCTTGAATTGGTGCCGCTGGCATCAGTCATGCTCAAGGATATAGGCCTCGACACGACGGTTCTTGCCGCGCCCCTCGGCGGTCGCATTGTCGGCGATCGGACGCACGGGCCCGAGTCCCTCGGCGCTCACACGCCCCTCATCCACACCACGCTCAATCAGCGCCTCGCGCACGGCCTGGGCGCGCTTGAGCGATAGGGCCTGATTCAGCGCCGTGCCGCCAAGACTGTCGGTGTGGCCCTCGATGCGCGCGCTCAGCTCGGGATGGGCCCTCAAGAGCGCGGCGATGCGATCCAGGCTCACCAGCTCGCCCGCCGGCAGGGTCGCCTGCCCCGGGGGGAAGCGCAATTCAGACTCGGAGAGGTTCAGGAGCAGACCGCGCTCGGTGAAGGTTCCCCTGAGCTGGGCAAATTCGGTGTAGAGATCACGCAACCGGGCCAGCTCGGCGGCGTCCGCGCACTGATCGCCCGAGGGGCGCTCGGCCTTCGGCCATTGGCGAGCCCTCTCTAGTTCGGACTCGAGCACCGCGATGCGTTCCCGCGCCTCGGACAGCGCCTGACTCTCGTCCTGAGTCGCCGCCTCGGCGCCCTGCTGCGGCGCGGCCAAGCGGGCACGCGCCTGCTCCAGCGCCTCGTTCAGGCGCGTTTGCAAATCCTTGGCCTCGGCGCGCAGCGCCCTCCGTTCGGCCTCCAGCTCCTGGATGCGGGTCTCGGCGGCGGCGAGCTTCTCGGCCTCCCGGACCTTGTCGTCAGACTCGGCGCGCGCCGTCTCCAGCACCGCCCGCAGTTCGGCCAGTTGTTGCTCGCGTTCGGCCAGCTTGGCCTCATGCGCGTTGACGGCCCGTTCGTGCTCCTGTTGCAGGGTTGCACGCGCCGCGCGCTCGGCCTCGAGTTCGGCCGTAAGCGCCGCGACCTTGCCGGTCAGTGACTCGCGTGCCTGCGTTGACTGCGCCACCTGGCGCTGGTTCAACTCAAGCTCCATGCGCATCCTTTGCAGCTCGGTCTGGGACTCGGCCAGCTGCGCGCGCACGGCTTCGTGCGCTTTGGAGAGCGTCTCGAGCTCGGCCTTGACCGCAACGAGCTCGTCGGCCAGCGCCTGCGCCTCGGCGGTGCGACCCTCAGGCGTGCCCAGCAGGCCAAGCCCCTGGATGAGCCTGAGTACCTCGGCATCCTCTGGCGTGGTCCGTGCCAGCGACACCCGCTCGTTGAGATGACGCTCCAGTTCGGCGATTCGCCGCTGATGACTGGTCGCGGCCGCAGCGATGGCCTCGTTGACCCGGGCCAGATCAGACGTAAGCGCCTTGACCTTGTCACGTTCGGCCTCCAGTTCTGACTGGATCTGGTTGCGCGCCTGGATGAGACGCTCCTTCTCGGCCATCACCTCGGCGGTCTTACGCCGCTCGTCGGCCAATACCGCCGCGTGCGCGGCCTTGATGCCCTCTATGTCCTGTCCCAGGCCGATCTTGATCTGCTCAAGCATCTGGATCTGGTCGCTTAGATGGCGCTTTTCGGACTGGAAATGCTCCTTGAGCCGATCGATCTCGGCGCGGCAGGCGTTCCAACCCTCCTCGGCGGCCAGGCGACGCGCCTCGGTCTCCTTCGTCCGATCGCTCAATTGCACGATCAGAGCATCCTTCTCGGCGATCTGGGCCTTGAGACGTTCGTCGTACCAGCTGTAGAGGATATAGACGCCGACCAGCGCGAACATCAAGGCCAAGGCGATCAGCCTCCAGAAAGACTGACTACCGGACTGAGCAGGGGCGGGTTCAGACATCGTCGTCTCCGGTATGGTTTGATCCGGCGATCATCGCTTACCAGCAAACGCAACCGTCCGCAGTGCCTGCTGGGCGATCTCCAACTCTTCGTTGGTCGGGATGACCAGGACCCGGACTTCGCCGTCGGGCACGCTGATGCAGCGTTCGCCGTGCAGGGCGCGCGACTCGTTGAGCGCGGTGTCGAGCACGATACCCAGCCGCTCCAGACCCTCGCAGGCACGTTGCCGGATCTCGGCGTCGTTCTCGCCGATCCCACCGGTAAACACGAGGGCATCGACCCGCCCCAGCTCGGCGTAATAGGCACCGATATAGTGTTTGAGTCGATGGCTGCTGACGGCGATGGCCAGCTCGGCACGCGGGTCGCCCGCGGCGGCGAGACGATGGATCTCGCGCATGTCGTTGACGCCACACAGACCCAGCAGTCCGCTCTGGCGATTGAGCAGCTGGTCGAGACCATCGGCGTCCAGACCCAGATGCTTGACCAGATAGATCAGGATGCCGGGATCCAGGTCGCCGCTGCGCGTCCCCATGACCAACCCTTCGAGCGGGGTCAAACCCATAGAGGTATCGATACACTGCCCGGCGCGGATCGCAGTAGCACTGGCGCCATTGCCCAGATGCAGTGTGATCAGGTTGCACTGTTTGAGCGGTCGCCCGAGCAATGCGGCCGCGCGCTTGGCGACATAGTGATGCGAGGTCCCGTGGAAGCCGTAGCGACGGATACGGTGTTCGGTATAAAGCGCCTCGGGGATGGCATAGCGATAGGCCGATGGCGGCATGGTCTGGTGGAAGGCGGTATCGAAGACAGCGACGGCGGGGATTCCAGGGAAATACCCAAGCGCCGCTTCGATACCGGCCAGATGACCAGGATTGTGCAATGGAGCGAGCGGGATGAAGTCGCGGATGGCCGCGATGACCCTGTCATCGATCAGTGCCGGCTGATTGAAGCGCGCCCCGCCATGCACGACGCGATGACCGATGGCCATGAGCTCGCTGAGGTCGCTCAGTACCCCGCTGTCGCGCAGCGCGCGGATGAGGCGCTCCATGCCCTGTTCGTGATTCGGGATCGGGAGCGTTTCCTGCTTGGACTGGGCGACCCCAGCCTCATCCAGCCACTCGAGTTTGACCTCGCCCTCCGGCTCACCGATCCGCGCGACCAGACCCGAGGCCAATGTCTGCCAATCCTCGACCCGAAACAGCCGATATTTGATCGAGGAGCTACCCGAGTTGAGGACCAGAACCTTCATCAAGCGATCTCCTCGTTGCAGACCATGGATGCCTTGGGTTCATCCTGCGCCTGGATGGCGGTGATGGCCACGGTGTTGATGATGTCGGTCAGGGTACAGCCGCGACTGAGGTCGTTGACTGGCTTGTTTAAGCCCTGGAGCACAGGTCCGATGGCCACGGCACCAGCACTGCGCTGGACGGCCTTATAGGTATTGTTGCCGGTGTTGAGGTCGGGGAAGATCAGCACCGTGGCATGACCCGCGACCTCGCTGTCTGGCAGTTTGGAGCGTCCGACCTCGATGTCGACCGCCGCATCGTACTGGATCGGCCCCTCGACCTTGAGGTCGGGGCGGCGCTCACGCACCAGACGCACTGCCTCGCGGACCCGATCGACGTCCTCACCCTTGCCGGAAGTGCCGCTCGAATACGACAGCATGGCGATGCGCGGTTCGATGCCGAAGGCCGCCGCCGTCTGGGCCGAGCTGATGGCAATGTCGGCTAGTTCATCTGAATTCGGATTGGGATTGACGGCACAGTCGCCATAGACCAACACCCGATCGGACAGACACATGAAGAACACACTGGAGACGAGCTTGACCCCGGGCTTGGTCTTGATCGTCTCGAACGCGGGCCGGATGGTGTGCTGGGTGGTGTGGGTCGCGCCCGAGACCATGCCGTCGGCGTCGCCATGATAGACCATGAGGGTCCCGAAATAGCTGACGTCCTCCAACACGTCATAGGCCATCTGTTCCGAGATCCCCTTGTGTCTGCGCAGCTTGTAGTAGGTCTCGGCATAGAGCGCACGCTTGGGCGAGGTGACCGGGTCGATGATCTGGATGGAGTCTAGATGCAGACCGAGTTCGGCAGCGCGGCGCCGGATGCGTTCGGGATTACCGAGCAGAGTCAGGTCTGCGACCTTGCGCAGGCTGAGGATCTCGGCGGCGCGCAGGATGCGCTCGTCCTCACCCTCGGGGAGCACGATGTGCCGGCGTTTGGACTTGGCGCGACGGATCAGTTCGTACTCGAACATCAGGGGCGTGACGCGCTCGGAATGATGCACAGCAATCCGTTCACGGAGTTGATCGAGATCGACGTTGGTCTCGAAGAGGCCAAGCGCAGCAGCGATCTTGCGCTCATCGCTTGGCAGGAGACTGGCCTCGATCCGGCTGACATGCATGGCGGTGGTGAAGGTATCGGTCGGCACTTGGAGGATGGCGACCTTGGTGCGCCGCAGACCCTCGATCAGGTCACAGACCTTCTCAGCCGGTCGCAGACCGCCGGTGAGCAGCAGCCCAGCCACACGCGGGAAGGCGCTAGAGGCATCGGCGGCTAGACTCGCGAGGATGATATCCGAGCGATCGCCTGGGGTGATGATGAGACAGCCGTCCTCGACATAGCGCAAAAAGTCCGGGATCTCCATGGCCGCGATCTTGTAATTGGTGACCACCTGGTTGAGCGCATCGTCCCCCCCATAGAGACACTCGGCAGCGAGCGCCTGCCGGATCTCGCCCACGGTCGGCATGCCGAGCGCCGGCTGTTCCGGGAGCACATAGACGGTCTCGGTCTCGGTGAGCAGCGGCTGGACCTGACGGCGGATCGACTCCAGGTCCTCGGGCGCGACCCCATTGATGACACTGGCCAGGAAATCGGCACCGCGCTCGCGCATCATTTCATGGGCGATGTGCAGTGCATCCACGGCCTCTTGCGGGGTACGCCCGAAGCCCTTGATCACGGCGACCAGGCTACAGCCAAAGTTGTTGGCCAGATCGACGTTGAAGCCGAACTCCAACGATGGGATGAGCCCGTTGTAGTCGGTGCCGGCGCAGACGACCAGGTCGCATTGTTCTTCCAGGAGCTTGAACTTGTTCATGATGAGCTTGAGCAGCTCGTCATAGCGCCCGCTGCCGATGAACTGGCGTGCCGTCTCGACCGTGCAGCCGTAGAGCATCTCGGGCGAAAAGGTCAGATCATAGCGGGCGCAGATCAGGGCCGTGAGATTGTCAAACTCGGTGTCCTGAGGGGCCAGGGGTCGGAAGAAACCGACCCGGCGCCCGACAGCCGATAACATCTCCATGAAGCCCAGCACGACGACCGACTTGCCGCTGCCGGCGCCAGCACCGGCGATATAGATGCTCTGCATAGTCGCTGCCCTTTGGATCGAATCGATTTCGAGAGCGTCCAGTTTAACCCATTGCACTGGCAGGATCTCGACCCCGAATGCGTGGCAGGTACAGATTCGCGGCTTGCTAAACCGCCGGATCGTCTCCTAGACTAGCGGCCAGTGGAGATGGCATTCCTCCCCCGACCGCCGTTCATCGGCTGATGATGCCTACCTTACCGAGATCCACCGGGGTCCGGGTCGGTTAGGGGTGTCTCCCCGTCTCTCCGTCCTGCGCATTCCCAGACTTGAATCGAATCGCCGCTCGGGAGGCGTATGACGCCTGTTTTTGCCGTAGCCGTCTTTCTTGGGGCCGGACTGGGCGCCCTGCTGCGCTGGTCCATGGGTACCGCCCTCCATCCGATCTTTCCGACCCTGTCGCTCGGACCCTCGCGGCCAATCCATCCGGACGCCCGCTCATTAACGGACCTAGAATCCGTCTGCGTGCCCGGCGCGCGGTAGGTACAAGCTACCTCGCCTCGGCCTGCCGGTCATGAAGACCCTGGTGATCGGGCTGGGCCCTTAGGTTGTTCGCGCGCGCCGGATGAGCGCCTGTCATTCATTCAACACCGGAGGTCAGGATCATGCACGGCTGTTTCCTTAAGTTCTACGTGGCCGAGAGCCGGCGTCATCATCACAAGCTGATCTATGAATGGCTGCTGGAAGAGGCCAAGACATTCGGACTCCAGGGCGGATCGGCCTTCCGCGCCATCGCCGGCTTTGGCCGACATGGACGGCTGCACGAGGAGCATTTCTTCGAGCTGGCCGGTGATCTGCCGGTGGAGGTCGGATTCGTGACCTCCGAGTCCGAGGCCGATCGGTTCCTGGCCCATCTCGCCAAGGAAAAGCTCAATCTCTTTTATATCCGGGTACCTGTCGAGTCAGGCTTTACCAATGGAGACGCCACATGACCGAAATCTGGCTTCAGGCATCCATCTGGCTAGCTCTAGCGCTACTGGCCGGCCTGCTATCGATCTGGCTGCGTGTGGCCACCGCACTCTCCGAGATCCTGGTCGGCGCCATCGCGCAGCTCTTCATCGGCGCCTTCATCGGTGCGGCGGTCCTCGGGGCCGACCAGAGTTGGGTGAAGTTCCTCGCCGGCACCGGCGCCATCCTGCTGACCTTTCTGGCCGGGGCGGAACTGGATCCACAGGTGTTGCGCAAGAGTTGGCGCGAGGCCGGCGCCGTGGGTCTGGTCAGTTTCGCCGCGCCCTTCCTCGGCTGTACCGCCATCGCCTTCTGGGGGTTGGGCTGGTCGGCGGACGCCAGTTGGCTGGCCGGGATCGCGCTCTCGACCACCTCGGTGGCCGTGGTCTATGCGGTGATGCTGGAGTTTGGACTGAACAAGACCGACTACGGCAAGACGGTGCTGGCGGCCTGTTTCATCACGGATCTGGCGACGGTCCTGGCGCTCGGCTTTATGTTTGCGCCCTTCGGTTGGAAGACCCTGGTGTTCTTCGGCGTCGCGCTGACGGCCTTCGTGCTGCTGCCACGGGTGACACCGGCCTTGTTCCGGCGCTTCGGCAACCGCCCCTCCGAGCTGGAGGCCAAGTTCATCCTGCTGTGGCTGTTTGCACTCGGCGCCCTGGCGACCTGGGCCGACTCCGAGGCGGTGCTTCCGGCCTATCTGATGGGCATGGTGCTCGCGGGGACGGTCGGCAAGGATCACGCCCTGGTGCGGCGCCTGCGCACCCTGACCTTCGGGCTGCTCACCCCCTTTTATTTCATCCGCGCCGGCTCCCTGGTCTCGATCCCGGCCCTGGTGGCGGCACCCATGGCGTTCTTCGTCCTGCTGGGCGGCAAGATGTTGACCAAGGTACTCGGTGTCTATCCGCTGGCCCGCGCCTTCAAGGCCCCGCGTCAGGAGGCGACCTATACCACGCTCCTGATGTCGACCGGGTTGACCTTCGGCACCATCTCGGCCCTGTTCGGTCTTTCCCATCAGGTCATCGATCAGGCCCAATACTCCTATCTGGTGGCCGCCGTCATCGGCTCGGCGGTGGTCCCGACCCTGATCGCCAACGCCTTCTTCTTGCCGCACCACCTGCTGCCGCGTGACGGGGAACAGGCGACCCAGTCAGATCCATCCACAGTGACGACGAGGACGACACCATGAAGACGATCCTGTTGGCCTACGACGGCTCACAACCCGCGATCAAGGCCTATGACTGGGCGGCCGACCTGGCTGCCAAGTATGGCGCCACGCTGCGGGTCCTGATGGTGGCGCGCCCGCCGGAGTTCGGCGACGATGTGGAGACCGAGGCGGTGATCGAAAGCAGCCGCAAGCACTGTCGCAAGGTGCTGGACGCGCTGCGCGAGAAGACCCAGGCCGCCGGTCTCGCGGCCCAGTTCGAGGTGACCGTGGGACATCCGTCCGAGCAGATCATCCTGCGCGCCGAGGAGTGGGGCGCAGACCTGATCGTGATGGGACATCGCGGCACCGGGCTGCTGTCGCGCTGGCTGATCGGCTCAGCGGCACGCCAGGTGATCGCCTATGCCCCCTGCGCGGTGATGGTGGTGCGCTGAGTGGAGCATGGCCCGGCACCCCGAGATCTGCCCAGCCTGTTTTGCCCGACTCGAGGCCGAGGCAAAACGCTGTCCCCGCTGCGGCGCCCTCATGGCCGAGCTGAGCGCGCGCGACTACCGCGAGAAGCTGCTCAGGGCGCTCATGCACCCCCTGGCCGAGGTGCGGATGCGCGCCGTCATCGCCCTGGGGCTGCGCGCCGAGCCAGAGACCGCGGATGCCCTGGCCCAGTGTGCCCTGAGCCATCCGACCGACGTGGTCGAGGGGCTGGAGGTGGTAGAGCGGCTTAGGGACTGGCCCAAGACCGAAGCGCGCGACGCGGCCCTGATCCGGCTGAGCGCGCATCCCTCGCGTCTGGTGCGACGGGCCGCCGCACGCGCCTGCTCGATCATCGCCAACCGGGGCCTTATTCATGCTTGAAATCGCCATTCCCGGCGCCGGTCCCCTGCGCCTGTCCTATCTGGTCGCCGACTACAACGGTACCCTGGCCCAGGACGGCGCACTTCTGCCCGATGTCGCCGAGACACTGCGCACGCTCGCTGCCGACCTGGAGATCCACGTCCTGACCGCCGATACCTTCGGACGGGCCCGCGCCGAGCTGGCCGGGCTGCCATGCCGGGTGGTGATCCTCGGTCCGGGCGCCCAGGATCGGGCCAAGGAGGACTATCTGCGCGCACTGGACGCCGAGCACTGCGTGGCCATCGGCAACGGGCGCAACGATCGTCTCATGCTGGCAGCGGCGGCGCTCGGGATCGTGGTCGTCCAGGGCGAGGGCGCGGACGTGCAGACCCTGCTCGCGGCCGATGTGGTCGTGCCGGACATCCTGACCGCCCTAGGACTCTTGCAAGCCCCGCAACGTCTGGTGGCGACCAGACGGACCTGACTGAAACGGCAGTAAATGACCGCCATCAAACTTTGAACACCGCCTCCCACAGCGAAACGATCGATCTCCGCCGCGCCACCCGCTTCGTGGTGTTGCTCGGCCTGGTCAGCCTGTTTGCCGACATGACCTACGAATCGGCACGCAGCCTCACGGGCCCGTTCCTGCAAACCCTTGGCGCCAGCGCCCTGGTGGTGGGCGTGGTCGCCGGCTTGGGCGAGCTGCTCGGTTACGCGCTGCGCTTCGTCAGCGGACGGATCGCGGATCGCACCGGACGCTATTGGACCATCACCATCCTCGGCTACTGTGTCAATCTGCTTGCGGTGCCGGCGCTGGCACTGTCCGGCCATTGGGTGGTAGCGGTGGGGCTGATGTTTCTGGAACGGATGGGCAAGGCGCTACGCACCCCGGCACGGGACGCCCTGCTCTCCTTCGCCGCCCGGCGGATGGGGCGCGGCTGGGGCTTTGCGCTGCACGAGGCGATGGACCAGATCGGCGCCACCCTCGGGCCGCTGCTGATTGCGGTCGTGCTCTACCTGAACCATGACTACCGCAGCGCCTTCGCCTGGCTGCTGATCCCGGCGCTCCTGTCCCTGTTGGTCCTGGCGGTCGCATGGATGCAGTTCCCCCAGCCCGGACAGCTCGAGTCGAAGACGCCGGTGGTGGCGACCCAGGGCTACGCCCGACCGTTCTGGCTCTATCTGGCCGCGACCGGCTGCCTGGCGGCCGGGTTCGCCGATTTTCCGCTGCTCGCCTTCCATTTCCAGAAGGAAGGTAGCGTCACACCCGACTGGATCCCGATCCTCTATGCCATCGCCATGGGCGCCGACGCATTGGCGGCGCTCCTCTTCGGCCATCTTTACGACCGCCGCGGCCTGGGTGTCCTGCTCGTCGGCGCCTTACTCTCCATACCCGTGGCGCCGCTGGTCTTCTTCGGCAATTTCGAGGCAGCGCTGCTCGCCGCGGTACTCTGGGGTGTCGGCATGGGGATGCAGGAATCGATCATGAAGGCGGCGGTCGCCGCCCTGTCCCCGGTGGAGCGGCGCGCCACTGCCTTCGGCACCTTCAATCTCAGCTTTGGCCTGTTCTGGTTTGCCGGTAGCGCGCTCATGGGCTGGCTCTACGGCGTCTCCCTGATGGGGCTGGTCGTCTTCTCGATCGCCGTCCAGCTCCTCGCGGTCGGGCTGCTCGCGTGGGTGGTGCGTGCCCTACCCCGGGGTGAGGGGGGCTTCTGAACCTGAGCTCCCGCTCGCCCCCATCGGAGATGGATCGGAGTCGTTCCAAGTAAACAACCCTCGACTGAAGTCGAAGGCTTTATTGTGAGACGCAGCAAACATGGTTGACCGCATCCCCAACATTGGGCGTGTTTACAGCCGCCC
>Ga0209018_1000461_pt1 | contig 37413 bp, 29 predicted proteins | sample YNPBryBLVA2012_FD_185814 | JGI IMG/M metagenome (GOLD analysis project Ga0209018, IMG submission 185814) | Anoxygenic and chlorotrophic microbial mat microbial communities from Yellowstone National Park, USA - YNP Bryant BLVA 2012 (SPAdes)... ...
AGGCGAACGGCCGTTTCGGGGCCTTGGCTTCAGAACGGCCGCCCAAGATGTGTCTTGGACACCCTCCCCCTTGATCCCCCTCCCGCGAGCGGGAGGGGGGCGCATCTTCCTCCTCCCTTTCTGAGGGAGGAGGGTGCTGCTCGTGTGCCTGACCGCCTTTGGAAAGGCTATTGGCCATTCTCGGCTGGTCGATGACTCCGGCAGAGCCTCAGCGGCACCGACAAGCCTCCGCGACCGCTGCTCGCCGCGCTGCCCGAACCGCCCGACGAAGACTGGCTACCCTCTTGGCCGCCCCTGAGCCGCGGGCGGGCCGCCCACCCCCTGAATCCCCCTCCCGCGGGGCGGGAGGAGGGTCGGGGTGGAGGGTGCTTCTCAGCCTTGCTGAGCGGACGAGTCTGTGGAGCCCCGCCGTGCGTACCACCGGACTGGAACCTTTGAAGGGTAGGCCGACGTTCGGGAGCCTTTGCACCGCTCGTGCGTCGCTCTGCCTTGGTCGCGCGGACCCAGGCCGTTGGGTCTCGCGCCGGCCCCTGATCTGCCGGGACTGAAGCCCTTCCCCTCGATAGCCCTCCTGCCGAGCAGAGGAGGGGACGGACTCTTTGATGGCCCTCGGCCAAGGACAACTGGGCGGGGAAGCAATCGCGGTGCCACCGAAAACGTTCCAAACGGACCGAGAACCGATGCGATCGCGTTGGTGGGAAGCCCTCGCCCAAATCTCCGAGGCGTGGAGAGCTGGCGTCGGCCCGCCCTCAAGTTGTGCGCGGATGCGTTCCAGCCTGAGCCCACAGGCCCTGACGGAGGGCGCCGACGCTTGCCGATCAGTCCCGGGAAGGTTCTCCCGACCCCGCTCCTGCCGTCCTCGGGGTCGCACGAGGCCTGGCGACTCCGCGACCCGCATTGGAGCGGGCTTGCTCGCATCCTAGGAGTGCGGCAAGACGGACGGCTAGCGGATCGGACGGGCAAGCGCGGAGGATCCGGGTTGCGCGCCTGAGCATGAACCCGCCAGGGCTTAGGGCAGGCACGCGCGACTGGGGTGCAGCCTAGCGCGATGAGCCGTCGGCTCGGCCGATACCCCCAAAGCGGGCTTCTGACGACCAACCGCGGCTGTCGAGGTTGGCTGGGACGGGCTGTCTCCGTGCCAGGCCGTCGGGACGCCGCGGCCGAGGGGCCGGCAGGGTGATCGGACCGAGAGCCCGTGCAGCAGCCGTCCAAAGGCGGCCCTCCCCGGGTGGTAGGTGGAAAGCCTCAGCCGATCCCATTCCCTCTGCGGACGACGGCAAAGCAGGGTTGAGGTCCGGTGGTTCCGTGGGAGGGAGGGGGCTCGCCCAAGCCCCAGCCATCCTCTTAAAGCCGCCTTAAACTCGATCGCATATCCTCCAAGTGACGGTCGCTTCCAGCGGCCGCGGAGGAAACCATGGGCATCCACAAGACTCTCTCCTTGATTGCGCTCGGAGTTGCGCTCGCCGCAACCTCCCCCGCCATCGTCATCACCCAGTGGAACTTCAACTCCAAGACGCCCGACGGCAGGACAACAACCGGGAACGAGGATCCCTCGATCGGTTCCGGCGTGGCCTCGCTGATCGGGGGCACGACGGCGACGTTCGCCAGCGGAGACGCCAACGGCGGATCGACCGACCCGGCCACGGGAGACGACTCGGCGTGGAACGTCACCACCTTTGCGGCACAGGGCCAAGAGGGCGGTCAGCGCGGAGTGCGGTTCGACGTCTCGACCGTCGGCTACGAGAGCATCGTCGTCTCCTGGGACCACCGCCATAGCAATACGTCCAGCCGGTTCGGGCGGCTGGAGTACACGCTTGACGGCAACGCGTTCACCTCAGACTTTCTGCCGAACGACGGTCTGTTCGACGGCAATCTGGGCGACACGTGGTTCAACGGACGCTCGTTCGACCTGTCCTCCATTTCGGGCGTGGCGAACAACCCGAACTTCGGGTTTCGGATCGTCGCCGTGTTCGCGCCGAGGACTCAGGCCTACCAGGCATCGAACAGCTCCAGCAACTACTCCTCGGCCGGCACGTGGCGGTTCGACATGGTCACGGTGAGTGGGAACCAGATTCAGTCGGTGCCGGTCCCCGAGCCGGGGACGCTCCTCCTTGGCATCGGTGCGCTTGGCGCGGCCCTGGGCGCGCGCCGGCGTCGCCGCTGACCCTCGCCCCAACGGCGCAGCCCCGCGAACGCTTCGCGGGGCCGCACGCTTCGACCGTCCGACGGTGGCACGGGGGGAGACCCGTCGCCGGGCCGGGCTCTAATGCTTCCGCTGGGAGCGCTGCTTGTCGACCAACCGGAACGTCAGTTTGTCCGCGCGCCCCAGAACCTCGCCCTTGGTCATATCGAAGTGAATCAGGCGGCATCGCCGGTAGAGCGAGCGCGTGCCATCGGAGTGCTCGTCCACGAAGCGGGCCCCGGTCCACCCCAGCGGCGGCTGGGTGCCGTCGATCGGCTCCACACCGACGAAGGGGCGTTTCGTCCTCACCTCGGCCGTGAACAGGAGGTCGTGCAGGTCATGGTTGTCGCCTCCGCGCCAGGGGGCCTCGGTCCCCACGCCGAGCCCGTTCCAGGTCCAAAGCTTCGGATAGCGGCACTTCCATTCCGCCAACGGCTCGTACTCCGTCCTAGCCCACTTGTCCGGAGCCAGCACTTCGACCCGCGAGCCGCGCACCGCCACCCTGGCCCAGGCGGATTCGGGCGCCTTCGGGAAGCCGGGGTCCATCGCGGGGTCCCCATAGGCCGCCACATGGTCCTGCTCGTACCGGTAGGCCCCGTCGCGACCCTCGCCGCGCTCCAGAATCGCGAGCAAGGACCGGTTCAGGGCCGAACGGTTCGCCTCGCCCAGGGTCTGCCCGCGCAGCAGCGCGTTCCAGAGCTCCGACAGGTAGAGGGCGCTCTGGGCGGTGCCGCGTCGCCCGTTGCCGGCGTAAGCCACCGCACCGTTGCGGAGCAGCCTCGCGGCCACCGAGCGTCTCTTCGGATCCTGGTCCAGAGCGGCCGTGGAGCACCCGCCCGACACGACGATGCACGGCGCCAGCAGCACGTCGGAGTCCCAAGTGTACGTGCTGCCCATGGCGGTCCAGATCGCGTGCGAGCTGTGATCGATCGCACCGACCCTGGTCAGCGGCGAGAGCGCGCCAACCGGCTTCGGGCCGTTATGATGGCCCATGTGGCGCAGCCCGGCGAGTTCCAGCGGGTTGCCGCTTCGCAGAACCCACTCGGCGGTGGCATAGGTGGACGAGACCGAGGCGTCTCGGATGTCTCGGATGGTCAGGCTTCGGCACGCTTCGAGCGTCCCAGAGGCCGCGTCCTCCGCGATGAAGCGGGCGAACGCAAGGTCCACGAACGGGTCGGCGTCCGTTTGGGCGTAGGGATGATCGGTGACGAGGTCCGCGTCGGTGCCTTGGGCGTCGCCCGTGATGGCCAGCGGCACCGCGTCGGGCCAGCCGACCACGCACAGGTAGCGGGGATCCCGCCCGACGGCCTTGCGATAGAGGGCGAGATGCCCGACGATGTCCGCCGGAGTCGGCGAGGTCAGCCAGAGGGCGCGGCCTCGCTCGCCCTCGACGGCGTCCAGGTCTACGACGTAGTTCGTCGTACCAAGGCGCACCGCGTCGCCCGTGCGCAGAGGTCGTTCGCCGTCGCCTTCGTAGCGATCGTCGCCGTTCTGGTCGATCTGGACCCACCAGCGTTCCGTCTGCGGGTCCTGGCCGACGAGGAAGCGGCAGTCCGTGCCGCCGAGGTGGAGGGTGCCCGAGCGGTAGCCCGCCTTGCTGGGTTCGACTCCGGCCGGCGTCGCCGCAACCGTGTCGCCTGCGGGGAAGCGGCGCTTCCAGACGGTTTCGAAGGGAAGCGGCACGACCACGCCATCGTGGCCCGAAGCCAGCAGCACGCCCGCCAGAGAGAGGCGGGGCGACGCGTTGGAGCCGCCATCCAGCGGGTGAACCAAGCTGAGGTAGTCCACCCTCAACCGATGCCGAGCGAGCCAACCCGCCACCGCGAGGCCATCCGGCAGGCGCTCGTAGCGGAACCCCCGGTCGGCGGGCGAATCGGTTCGCAGGCCCCCCACCACCAGCAGGCTCGACGCACCGAGCCTGCTCAGGGCTTCGCGGACCGCGTCGGAGAGACCTCCTGAGCAAGGGAACAGTGGCACGCGAAGGCGGGCCGAGAGCACGGCGGCCGCGAGCGCGCTCGTTCGTTCGCTCCTGTCGTAGGCGACGGCGGTAGGCGCCTTGCGCCAGAAGGCGGTCGCCAGCAGACGTGCCGCGTCTTCGGCCGTTGCCGCCGGCATCGTCTGAAGGGCCACGCTCTGGGGGGCTCCTGCGGGCGGCTCAGGGCCGACCCAGAAGACTCTTTGGGGCCGATAGCGACGAAGGTAGTCCAGCAGCTCCGGCCGCCAGGGCGATTCCGGGTCGACCGCACACACGACCGGCTTGCCGCAGGCGAGCGTCGCCGCCGGCACCGTGGCCAGGAACAGGTCGTCCCGCCAAGAGGCCCGTTCGGACACCGGCACGAGGAACACCGCCCGCTTCAGCGAAGTCGGAGCGGCCTCGCGCTGGACCGGCGGACGCTGACCTTGGAGGGCGGGCCGCGCGGGGACGCGCGACAAGGCGCCCGGGCCCAGAGCCGCGAGCGGCAGCGCCAAAGCGGCGGCGACCGTCCACGACGGAATGCCTCGGTTCGTTCCCTTGAACACAGCTGACGTCACACTTCTCTCCGCCTCTCTGGCTTTCCTGCAGGAGCTTCTGCCGGGCAGGGCATCCTCCGCAAAGCCCTCGCCCAACGGGGCCTCGGCCTCCGAGGCAGGATTCCTGGATCACCGTCTTGGGCGGCCATGTGGGAAGTAGATGTCGATGATCCTCTGCAGCGCCGCCCTGGCGGCTTCGCCGTGCGAGCGGTCGTACTTCTGCATCCAGACGTAGTACCAGCCTTCGCCGAAGTTCGGGTTCAGGCCCGGACGGACGCCGCCCGGGTAGATGACGGCGGCGTGGCGCGCGAACTCCTCTCGGCTCATCGGGATGAGCGTCCTGTAGTGCGCGAGACGGTCGCAGATCTTCGCCGACGGTCGGAGTCCGCGCTGGGCGATGGCGGCGCGCAGCTCGGCTGGGTTCTCGTGCTGCACGCCCCAGAAGTGGATCAGCGGGGTCAGGTCGCAACCAACCGCCTCCGAAAGGCGGAGGATGCGGGCATCGGTGGGATCGGCGTTCCGGTCTTCCGGCTGCACGCCCTTGAGATAGTCCAGTTGGTAGGTCCTCCAGAACCTCTCGAGCGTCTTCCAGCCGAAGAGCTTGGCGATCTCGACGTACTTGGCGTACCCGCGGTGCTGGTAGCGAACCTCGTTCCGCTCGCTGTCCGAAATGTCCATCGGCTTGCCGTCGCGGAAGTTCTGGGTGACCATCCACATGATGGCGGCCTGGTCCAGCGAGATGTTGGGGTTGTGGAAGGACCTTCCGAACGCTTCGTCCAGAGGGACTCCGAACCCCTTGTTCAGGACAGCCACGTAGGGCAGGTTGACGACGGCTTCGACCTCCCCGCGGAACTTCGTGAAGAGCTGGGCATGGCCCAGTTCGTGGAAGACGGTGGCGCCGTCCGTCTGCGGGCCCTTCAGCAGCCAGTGGTCGCTGTGGCCGTCCTCGGGTTTGTGCGGGTCGTAGTTGAAGTTCGACTGCGGGTACCCGGGGTAGAAGGCGTCGCCGCGCAGCACCACGTCCACCTGAAGATAAAGGACCGATTTGGGGCGCACCTTCGGGCGGCCGAAGAGCGTGGACACGATATCGAGCGCCTTGTCCCAGTCCTCCAGGAGCCGGGCCGGGTCGTCGTAGCGGAAGACCCACGAGGTCGGCACCTGCATCATGAACCTGTCCGACTCGAAATCGGCCCAGGGGCCGGGATTTCGCCGCTCGATTTCCCGCCACTGCTTCAGGGAGGTCTTGTCGAAGGATCTGGCGGAGAAGAAGGGCGCAGGAACGACGTTCTGGATGGCCACCCGGACGATGCCCGCGTTCGCCTTGGGAGGAACCTCGATGTAGACGCCACCGCCCAGAGGGTTGGCGACGAGGGTGGTTCGGGCCTCGATGGGGAACACGAGCGACACCCGGTCCAGCCGCTTGATGGTCGTCTTTTCGCTGAGGTCCCACGAATGCGCCCCAACGCGCACCGCGAAGCCCTTCGCAACGAGCGCGGGCGGCACCGTCACCCTGGCGAAGGAACCTGGCGCGAGGTAGCAACCGGTGGGACGGCGCGCCGGATCCTCATCGAACATGACCGGACTGCCCCAAGGCGTCGGCTGGGACGCGTTGATCCTGACTCGATAGCTCTTGGACGGATCGGGCGCGGCCCGGACGGACCCAGGGAAGTAAGCCGACGTCTTGAACGCGGCACCCTCCAGCACGGAGCGGTACTTGACGAGGTTCTCGGGCGTGTAGGCGTGGTCCAGCAGCGCCTGTTGCAGCTCGAACAGCGCCTGATCCAGCTCGATGCCGGGGGTCGGCCTGCGGGGGAAACCGTTCCAAGTCTTCGGGTTGAGGAACAGAGGCCCCTCCTTGGCCTCGTAGCTTTCGACGACCCGCAAGGCCCGGCGCAGCATGTCCGCGCTGGCTGCGAGCTGCCTCCCATCCCTCGCGAACACCTCCCTGATCCTCACGAGTTCGGCGCCCTGCAGTGGGGCGGCGCCGTCGAGATGGGCCTGGAGCCGATCCAGCGCCGATGCCAGCTGGGCGGTCGCATCCCGGCTTGCCTCGTCGGAGCGGGATGAGGAGGGTGCTGGCCTCAGGTCACGCCATGGGAGACCGTTGCCAGAGCTGCCCAGGAAACCGATCGTCACCACCGCCAAGATTGCCGCCGGGTCCAAGATCTTCATGCAGCGCCTCTCCCAGTCGCTTCTTTCGACTGGAACGGCTGGCTTCCTGCCTCTGGGGGACGCTTTCTCCTGTTGACTCGGGTCGGGCGTTGCATCCCTCGGACGCCGGAACCGAGTCCCGCGTGGACGGCGCAACCCACGCGAGGTCTTGCGGCGGCCCGACGCAAGAGGATCTGGATGCACCCCGTCACAGCCCCCGCTCGTCTCGCGCCGCTGGGCCCCAAGAGCCTTGCCGCCCAGCCACTGGCCTCCGCCGCCGGCGAGAGGAGCGGGCGCGCCGGGCGCTGCGCAGCGGGGGGCGCCCTTCGATCCTCCCGGTTGGCGCATTTGCGGCTGCCAAGGATCAGACCCCGTAGGCCTGGAGCAGCCCCGAGCCTCCGGCACCTGGCTGGCCGATCCGCGGCCGTTCACGGCGTGCCCTGCACCACCGCCTCGAGCATCTTGGCCTGGTCCAGCTCTACTCCCAACCCCGGTCCGTCGGGGACGGGCAGACAACCGTCCTCCAGCGGGAGGCCGAACTGCGCGTCCCACGGCGGCCTGAGCAGGGTGCCATGCAACGATAGCTCGGTGAACTCGACCGCGTCGGTCACGATCTCCGTTGCCGCGAAGAGGTGCGCCTTGGCGGCGATCTCCAGCCCCAGGCCGAAAGCCGTGCCGAGGACGCACTTCAGCCCCGCCGCCTCGGCCAGCGCCGCGATCTTCTTGGCCTGCGTGAACCCGCCCGCTTTGCCAAGCTTGATGTTGAGGACGTCGGCGGCCTCGTGCCGGATGACGGCTAGCGCATCCTGCGGGGTGAAGCAGCTCTCGTCGGCCTCGATGAGCGTGTCGACCGACCGCCGCACGAACGCCATCCCGGGCAGGTCGTGTGCGGCCACGGGCTGCTCCAGCAGCTCCAGCCCGACCCCGTACCGCTCGCAAAGGCGGCAGAACCGCACCGCCTCCTTCGGGCTGAAGCCTTGGTTCGCGTCCGCGCGCAGGGAGGCTTCAGGTCCGACCGCCTCTCGGATGGCCCGCATGCGCTCGGCGTCGGCCTCGGGGTACCCGCCCACCTTGGGCTTGAACGCCCGCACGCCTTGTCGCATCAGGACCGCGCAGGCCTCGGCCATGGCCTCCGGCTTGCCGCCTGCCACCTCGATGGCCACAGGCACCCGCGTGCGCCGCCGGCCTCCCAGGATCACGCTCACCGGCATGCCCATGGCTTTCCCGGCCAGATCGTGCAGCGCCATGTCGATCCCCGACTTGGCGCAGCCGTTGCCGCGGTAGCCGATGACGCGGCCGAGATGCTCGCGGTCCAGCGGGTCCTTGCCGATCAGCTGTGGCCCCAGATAGTCGGCGATCGCCGCCCGCACCTGCTCGACGGTCTCACCAAAGAAGCCGATGTCCGCCTGCGCCTCGCCCCAGCCCGTCACCCCCTCGTCGGTGTCGATCCGCACGAGGACGTATTCCAGCATCGGCGTGGGCCGCAGCGGGGTGAAGCGGCTGCGCATGCCCCATTCGATCTTCGTGCCCGCGCCCTCTCCTGGATACAGGGGATAAGGGATGTCCAGCCGGACCGCCGTAGCCGCAACCGAAGTGATCTTCATAGGAGGCCGGCCAGCTCCGGGGCGTGTTCCACGAAGGCGGCGAGGAGGCGGATGGTCGCCTCCATGTCGTCGAGATGGCAGAGCTGCACGGTGGAGTGCATGTAGCGGACCGGCGCGCCAATGGTGGTGGCGATGGTGCCAATCCGCGAGCGCTGCATGGCCGAGGCGTCCGTGCCGCCGCCGATGTTGCGCTGGAAGGGGATGCCCTCCCGTTCGCAGAGCTCGCACAGGAACCGCACCAGCCTAGGATCGCCGATGGTCAGGTTGTCCATCACGTAGATCCCCACTCCCTTGCCCATGTCGCAGGTGACGCTGTGGGGCTTGACGTGGGCGGCGCGCACCAGGCTGCCGTCGATCGCCAGCCCGAGGTCCGGCTCGATGGCGAAGGCCGCAGTCGGCATGCCCCGGACGCCCACCTCCTCCTGGACGGTGCTGACGAAGTAGGCGTCCACGGGGGCTTCCGCCACGCGCTTCATGGCCTGGAGCATGCAGAACGTCCCGATCCGGTCGTCGAAGTTGCGGCCCATGACCACCTTCTCGTTGAGCTGCACCAGCTCTTGGGCGAAGGTGATGGGATCGCCGAGCTGAACGAGCTCCTCCACCCGCTCCTTGGGCAGTCCGACGTCGATGAGCAGATCGTCGGGCGACGGGATCTTGTCGCCCTCGCGCAGGTTGAAGTCCGGGGCGATGACCCCCTTGAGCGGCTGGCGCCCATGCACGATCACCATCTGGGACTGGAGCGTCTGCGGGTAGAGCCCGCCCACGCGCTGGAAGCGGATGTAGCCGTCGGCATCCACCCCCTTGACGATCGCGCCGATCTCGTCCACATGGGCGGCCAGCGCGACGCGGATCGGCCTGTCGCCCGCTCGGCAGGCCCGTTTGAGGCCGATCACATTGCCCAGGCGGTCGCGCCGGACCTCGTCGCACACGCCCCTCATTTCCTGTGCGACGAGCTCTTGGACGGCACCCTCGAAGCCGGAGATTCCGGGAGTATTGACGATCCGCGCGAGCAATTCCAGGTCCATCGTTGCGTCTCCTCGCGGCTGCATCATACTGGGCGGCTTCCCGTGGATTCCAATGGGTCGCGGAGGCGAGGAGTCCTCGCCGGGCAGTCGGCTGGTCGGAGCGGTGCTCCTAGAGCTCGAAGGAAGCGCCCAAACCCAGCTCTTCGGCGCGTTCCAAGGCCGCGGCCGCGGCGGCAAGGTCCATCACGGCGACACCGACGGACTTGTAGAGCGTGATCTCCTCGGCGTTCTGACGCCCGGGCCTGGTGCCCAGAACGAGCTCGCCGAGTTCGGCGTGGATGCTCTCCGCAGAGAACACGCCTTGGGAGATCGGTGCGAGCAGGTCGCCCGTCTCGGCGAGCGCCGATTCGAGATGGTCCACGACGACCTTGGCGCGGGCAACCGTGGCGGAGGGCACCTCCTGAACGTGGGGTTTGTAGGAACCGATCGCGTTGACGTGCGTTCCCGGCCGCAAATCCGCGTCGTCGAACACCGGACGGGCCGAGACCGTCGCCGTGCAGACGATCTCCGCCTCCCGAAGCGCCTCCGCACCTGAGGAAGCGACCTCGACGGGCAACCCGAGGCCCGACGACATCTCCTCGGCGAACCGATGGGCGGTGGCGCGGTCGGGGTCCACGACCCAAGCCCGCCGGATGGGCCGGACGCAGCAGACGGCCTCCAGCTGGGTTCGGCCTTGAGGGCCGGCTCCGAACACCGCCGCCTGGCACGCATCCGGCCGTGCCAGCAGGTCGGTGGCGACGGCCGAGCCGGCGCCCGTCCGCAGCGCGGTGAGCGTCGTGCCGTCGAGAAGCGCCCTCGGCTGGCCCGTGGAGGCGTCGAACACGACCACGACGGCCTGGATGCGGGGAAGACCGATGGCCGGGTTTCGGTCGAAGAGGGTGATCGCCTTGAACCCCAGAGACCCCGTTTCAGGCAGGAGCGAGGGCATGAACAGGGCTACTCCCTGCTGGTCGGGGAGATCGAGGTGCGTCCGCGGTGGCAGCACGGCTCGGCCACGCTGGAGCTCCGCGAAGGCGCGACGGACGGCGGCGATCGCCGCAGGCATCGGCAACGCCGCGCGGACGTCCCTGGCGCTGAGAAGACGGACGACGGGCATCGAGCTCTCCTGCCTCAGTGCCCCTATCCGCCGGCCTCGGCGCTTTCCGTCCGCAGCTCCGCGGGCAGCCACTCGGGTAGGTTGGCGACCGCCCGCACGGCTTCGTCGGACACCGGGACGCCCCAAGCCCGGAAGAACGGTCCCATGTTCCTGCCCGTCGCTCGGCTCAGGGCGCGCATCCAGGCGTCGCGCTTCTGGTCGTCGGTGCGCGGTCTCTCGGAGGGCGGCATCTTGTGGTACGACGCGATCGCCTCGCGGATGGCGTCCCAGCCGAAGGCGTCCACGACCTGCACGTACATCGTGAGCGCCAAGAACGGGTCCGACTTCCACCTCTCGAACGGAGCGCCGGCCTCCAGGTAGCTCCCGAGGCGCTTGGCCGTCTCTTCCCGGGCCATCGCGGGATGCGTGCTCTGCCACCACTTCTTGCCCGATACCCGCTCCATCGTGTACAGCGCGAAAACGTTGTTCGTGACCTCCACGGTGCCCTCGAAGGTCCAGAGGTCGGACTGGTGGTTGTGGCCGAGCTCGTGCCAGTGTCCCCACGTCTCCCCGTGCGGCGCTTCACGAAGGCGCTTGCTGTCAACGGACAGCTCGGAGATGCCCACGGTGTAGGCCATGATCGGGTAGCCCGAGTGCATCCAGCCAGCGGAGATCTGCTGGTCGACCACGAACCGCTCGGGCATGCGCCGTGCTCGAGGAATCCCGGCGAGATCCGCTTGGGCGTCGGACGCGTCGTCGTAGACCTGGCACACGGCGTCCGGGTCTTCCAGATTGCGGACCGCCGACGCGTGCACGGTGACGATCATGTTTTCGGCCTGGAGTTCGGCCCACGGGGCTGGCAGTTTGCGGATCCGCTCCCGCCACTCCTGCAGAGAGGTCTTGCCCTTCACGTACAGCGGAGCCTCGACGGCCCCGCGGACCGTGAGCTTCGTTCCGGACGGTGCCCCGCGATCGGGGACGACGACGTACACCAGGCCGCCGAACGCGTTGGCGGCGACCGTCTTCGGCTGGCTGATCGGGAATACCCGCGTCACCTCTGGCGCGCGCTCCCAGCGGTCCAGATGCCAAAGGGTGTCGGAGTGGCACCCGATGCGGAGCGACAGTCCCAGGCCGGCGGTTTGGGGAGAGACCTCGACCGTCAGCTTCTCGCCGGGTGCGGCGTAAAGGCCCGTGGAAATCCACCCGGCGTGGCGCCCGTCGAGCTCGATCGTTCTTGAAACGCGCGGGGCGTCGGCCGGCACCGCGCCCGGGAACACCGCTGCGGCGGGGTGCGGCTTCACCCGCTCTGGAGGTAGGGTCATCGCCTCCTGTACCTCGAGCGCCAGCGCGACGCGCCTCAACGGCTGGTCAGCGCGAACGGGCTCGGACGCCGAGGGGACAACGGCGCCACGAACCGCCGAGCGAATCCGTGCGAGCATCGGGCGAAGATTCGCCTCGCGTTCCGGCAGGCAGGCGGCGGCTTGGAGGATCGAGGCGGCCGCCTGCGCTCGGAGGTCGGGCGCCAAGCGGTCGGAGAGCAGCTCCTCCGCGGCCTTGAGCGCGTGGACCTCCGGCAACGGTTCGAGCGTGGCATCGTACAGACCTCCGGGCAGCGTCCCTTGGGTCATGCCGTCGGCCAAGGCCAGGCCCGCCTCCGCGAGGAACGGGTTGATGGGGTGGTCACTGATGCCGAGTTTGGGGTTCAGTTGGAGGAAGCCCCAGGCAGGACCGCCGGCGATCAGCGAACCGCCCTCGCGGAGGAAGCGCCGAAGGTTCGATCGCTGCCGAGGATCCAGCTTGCGGACGGCCATCACCAGCACGTCGCCGCTCAGCGGTTGGTCGAGATCCGCCTCTTGGACGCTCCATCCCCGCGACGCGAGGAACCGATTCACGTCCGGCAGGCCGGCGGTGAGCACCCGCGCGCCGGAGCGGTTCCTGGCCGCCCAGCGCACGAGGTTCTCGATCAGGCGTCCGGTGTCGCCGACGGCGAGCGCTCCCTGGCCGAAGTAACCCTCGTGACCGAGCGCGGCGTAGCGCGACCGGCCTCTCTCGGCGACGGCGACGACGGCGGCCTGCACGTTGGAGCCCTCCAAGCCGACGACGATCGGTTCCGCCTTGGCGCCGAAGACGGCCACGGGACCGGGGATGCCCGGCGACGCGACCGTGCGGACGCCTTCCAGAATCTCGGCGCGCCAGGTCGGCAGCGCCAGGACGGCGAGCAGAGACAGGATCACTTCTTCACCTCGAGGATCTTGGAGTCGTTCAGCAGAACCCAGACGTGCTTGGTGCCGTCCGGGTACCGGACCGTCGCGCGGGCTTCGTAGAGCGACGGCGTGGTGTGGACCCGGAAGCTCAGGACCTCCGCGGGCGGGGGATCGGTCAGACCAGCCTCCTTCCAGGTGCGCGGCCAGCTCCCATGTCGCTCCCGATACGCCCGCGCGGCGTAGTAGAACCGGTGCAGCGCTTGGCGGGCGGGCTTGGCGGGGTCGGGGACGAAGCGCGCGTCGGCCGGCGGCTTCTCCGTGAACTGGAGGTATCCCCATTGCTCTGGGCGGTGCATGTCGATGGCGCCCTGGGGACTCCAAACCCAGTTGTGCTCCGGACGACCCTGAACCTTTCGGTAGGAGCCGTTCGCCACCTCCACATCCCACTCGACGCGTGAGAAGTTGAGCCGCCACGTGGTCCCCTCAGAGGGACGCCACGGGGTGGGCGGCGGCGAGTCGTCCTGTGGAATCTGGGACTGGTGCTCGAAGAGGTCGTTCCAAGGGATCGCGATCTCGATGGACCAGCCACGGTCCTCGTCCTTGGCATCGTTCAGCGTTCCCTCCACGTGGACCGCCGTTCGGATGCGGCGGAAGTCCCAGTGGAACACCGCCGGCCCGCCGTCGCGGTACGGCTTGATCAGCATCAGGTCCCAGAGCGTGTTCAGGGCATTCATCTCCAGCTCGTAGTACTGGTGCGTGTCGCCGTCCGGGTCCAGGAACACCTCGAAGTCGTTGTCCTGGAAGATCACGCTGTCGCGGCGGGTGAGGGTGGCCCAGACGTGGGGTTCCTCGAGCTCGGCGCCGATGTAAAGGAACAGGTCGTCCCAGAGCATCTTCGCGCGCGTCCGATAGCGGGGCTTCGGGCGCTTGTGGCCCTCGATGTCCACAAAGTCCTCTGTCCACGGCGCCGTCGCCCAAGCCGGGTCGTCCAGTCTGCCATCGATGCGGATCTCGCCCGTTGCGCGGAAGCAGAGGTACTCCCTGGGCAGGGCGGGCGAGGATAGCGCCAATGTTGCCAGTGCCCAAGCCAAGCTCATGAGGACACCTCCCAAACCAGCGCGTCCTGGCGGATGGCCCACACGTGCCGGGAACCGTCCGGGTAGGTGACGGGGCAGTGCACCTCGAACAGGCTCGGGGTGGCGTGCAGAGCGAGCGGCAGACGGCTGTTCAGGCCTAGCTCAGCCAAAGCTTCCGGCCACCGCCCGTGCGCCCTGCGATGCTCGTGGAGGGCATAGTACGCCTCGTGCAGCGCGGCCCTCGCCTCGCGCGATGGATCCTCATGAAATGCCGCCTGGCCCGGTGGGAGCAAGGTGAACTGGACGTATCCCCAGTGTTCGGGGCGGTGCATGTCGATGACGCCCTGCTCGGACCAGACCCAGTTGTGCTCGGGACGGTCCGGCACCTTGCGAATCTTCGTTCCCTTGATCGCCACGTCCCACTCGACACGGGAGAAGTTCACGCGCCAGGTGGTGCCTTCGCTGGGTCGCCACGTCGAGGGGGGCCTTCCCGAGGCGTCCGGCCGATCGCGGGGCTCCATGATCGCAGTCCAGGGAATCGCGATCTCGACGCTCCAGCCACGGTCGGTGTCGAGGGGGTTGTTCAGCGTCCCGTCGATCCAGACCGCCGTGCGCAGGCCCGGCATCTCCCAGTTGGAGATCGGCGTGCCCCCGTCCTTGTAGGGACGGTTCAGCAGCAGGTCCCAGGTCGTGTTCAGCGCGTTGAGCTCGAGCTCGTAGTAGAGGTGGCTGTCCGAGTCCGGATCGAGGAACACCTCGAAGTCGTTGTCGAGGAAGATCACCGAGTCGTGCTCCGTCAAGGTGGCCCAGACGTTCGGCTCCTCCAGCTCCGCGCCGATGTAGAAGAACTCGTCGTCCCAGAGCATCTTGGCGCGCGTGCGGTACCGAGGCTTCGGTCGCCTGTCTCCCTCGATGTCCACGAAGTCTTCGGTCCAGGGCGCCTCTTGCCAAGCCGGGTCGTCCAGCCGCCCGTCGATCTCGATGGGTGAACGAGCCCGGTGGCAAAGGTAGCGTCGGGGTTCCAGCACGGACATGGCGCAGGCATTGTAGCACCTGGTCCAAAGCGCGTCGTCCCAACCAGGTGGCATACTGCCGCCGGAGTTGGAACCATGAGGATCGGCGTTGTCGGTATGGGATTGCGGGGCGGTCTGGCCTTTCTGGCGCACCGCCCGGAGCAGGACATTCGGGTCGTCGCGCTCGCCGACCCTGACGAAGGCGTGTACGCCAGGTTTCGGGAGAAAGTGGGCGACGACGCCTACGTGACGGACGACGTGCGCCGACTGGCCGAGCAACAGCTCGACGCGGTGTTCGTCCTGTCGCCGGACGATCTGCACGAGGAGCACGCGTGCTTGTTCCTCGAAGCGGGCGTTCCGGTGTACCTGGAGAAGCCGATGGCGATCACCATCGAGGGATGCGACCGGATACTCCAGACGGCGATGCGCACGCGGACCCGGCTCTACCTTGGGCACAACATGCGGCATTTCCAGGTCGTGCGCAAGATGAAGGAGTGGATCGACAAGGGGATGATCGGCAACGTCAAGACGGCGTGGTGCCGGCACTTCGTGAGCTACGGCGGCGATGCCTACTTCTGCGACTGGCACGCCGACAGCCAAAGGTCCACCGGTTTGTTGCTGCAGAAGGGCGCGCACGACATCGACGTGCTTCACTGGCTCTGCGGAGGCTACTCGCGCCAAGTGGTCGGCATGGGCGATCTGATGGTGTACGGAGACCTGCCCCACAGGCGGCAACCGGGCGAGAAGCATCGCGTCCAGTTCACCGATATCTGGCCACCCAAGAATCTGCGCAACCTGAACCCGGTGATCGACGTCGAGGACGTGAACCTGATGCTCATGCGGCTGGACAATGGGGTGCTGGCCTCCTACCAGCAGTGCATGTTCACTCCCGACGCTTGGCGGAACTACACCGTCATCGGCGACGAGGGAAGGATCGAGAACTTTGGCGATTCGCCGGGTTCCTGCAAGGTCTGCCTGTGGGACGTGCGGCGCCAGGAGCCGACGCTGACCTACGATGTGCCCCACGCGACGGGCGGACATGGCGGCAGCGACACGCTGATCGTGGACGAGTTCTTGCGGTTCGTGCGCGAGGGAGGCAAGACGGAGACGTCGCCCGTGGCGGCGCGCATGGCCGTGGCCGCGGGGTACATGGCCACCTGCTCGGTTCGGGGGGGAGCCCAGCCGCAGGAGGTTCCGGGGCTGGATCCGGACGTGGTTCGGTACTTCGACGAGGGCCAGGTCTAGCGGGCAGCTGGCCGACGGGGAAGGGGGCGGGGCCGTTCCGGCCCCGCCCCCGTCGTTCGGCCACGGACTCGGGATGGGGCTAGGAGCTCTCCAAACCCTCGCGCCGCTTGCGGAAGTGGATCTTGACCTCGTACTGCCCCGCGGACAGCTTGCTCTCCACGTCCAGCCCGCTCTCCCGGATGATCTTCATCATCTCCGTGTTCTCCGCCAAGATCGTGGCGGTGAAGCCGAGCACCTTGTTCGCCTGCGCCGTCTCCACGAGCGTCTTGAAGACCTCCGTGCCGACGCCGCGACCCTGCCAGTCATCCCGGGTGGCCATCGCGAACTCGGCGTAGTTCGTGGTCTGGTTGATGTAGTACCGGCCCGTGGTGATGATCACCTCGCCCTGACCCTCCTTCACCGTCGCCACGAACGCCATGTGCGTCTTGTAGTCCGGGTTCACGAGCTCGCGGAAGGTGGCGTTGGAGAGCGACTTCAGGACGGCCCCGAAGCGCTTCCGAACGGACTCCTCGCTGAGCGAGTAGAAGTGCCGCTTCAGCAGGTACTCGTCCGTGGGAAGGATCGGCCGGATCGTGACCTCCGTGCCGTCCCGCAGCGTGACCGTGCGGATGAGCTCCGACGGGTAGCGGTGCTCGACGGACGGTTGCTCCTTGGACACGTAGCCCAGCTCCTTCGCCTTCTCCAGCAGCTCGTCGCGGAAGTTGGGATGGGCGATGCGGATCAGGCTGAGCGCCCTTTCGCGCACCGAGCGGCCGTGGAGGTAGGCGACCCCGTACTCGGTGACCACATAGTGCACGTCGCCTCGGCTGGTGGTCACGCCGGCGGCCGGCTTGATCATCGGGACGATCTTGCTGATGGTGCCGCCCTTGGCCGTGGAGGGAAGCGCGATGATCGGCTTGCCTCCCTTGGAGCGCGCCGCTCCGCGGATGAAGTCCACCTGGCCACCGAAGCCGCTGTAGAAGCGGTTGCCGATCGAGTCGCTGACCACCTGTCCGGTCAGGTCTACCTCGATGCAGCTGTTGATGGCGATCATGTTGTCGTTCTGCGCGACGACGAACGGGTCGTTCACATAGTCGCTCGTTCGGAATTCGAAGAACGGGTTGTTGTCGATGTATTCGTACAGCTTCCGCGTTCCGATCACGAACGTCGCAACGACCTTGCCGGGGTGCAGGGTCTTCTTGCGGCAGGTGATGTTGCCGTTCTGGATCAGGGGGATGATGCCGTCCGAGAACATCTCGGTGTGCATCCCCAGGTCGTTCTTCTCGCCGAGCCGGGCCAGCACGGCGTCGGGGATGTTGCCGATTCCCGCCTGGATGCAGGCTCCGTCGTCGATCAGGTCGACGATGTACTCGGCGATCTTCGCGGAAGTCTCGTCCGAACCCTCGAAGCTGTGCTCGATCACCGGGTACCGCGCCGTGCAGAACGCGTCGATGTCGTTGATGTGCAGGAAGCCGTTGCCCAGGGTTCGGGGCATGTCCGGCTTGACCTCGGCCAGGATGACCCGGGCGACCTCGCAGGCGGCCATGCCGATGTCCACAGCGACGCCCATGGAGCAGTATCCGTGCTCGTCCGGCGGGGTGACGGAGACCATCGCCACGTCGATGGGAAGCTGGCCGTTTCGGAACAGCCTCGGAATCTCGCTCAGGAAGATCGGAACGAAGTCGGCGCGGCCTTCGTTGACGGCCTTGCGCATGTTGGCGCCGATGAACAGGTTCCGCACCCGGAAGTTCTCGGCGTACTCGGGCTCGGCGTACGGGGCGATGCCGTGCGTCAGGAGGTGGGTCACCTCGCAACCGAACAGGTCGTTCTTTCGGCTGCAGAGGGCTTCCGCCAGAGTCTCCGGCTCGCCGCAGTTGGAGCCGATGTAGATGCGGTCTCCGCTGCGGATCAGCTGGACGGCCTCCTCCGGCGTCTTCAGCTTCTGCAGGAACTGCTGCTTGAGGCTCTCGGGCAAGCGGGGGTTGAGAAAGCTGGGTTCTTGGGGCGTACTCATAGAAAACCTTGGTTTCGGATGGGAGTCAGGTCCGGTAGAGAACATCCAGAACCACGTCCCTCACCCCAGGCCTCTGGCGCAGATTGCGGGCGATCCTCTCGCACTCGGTCTTCAGGTCGACGGACGCGTTCCGGCCCTCGTGCCTAAGGGTACCCCGAATGTAGACGACGCCGTGCGAGACGCGAACGTCGGCCAGCGTCATGTCGATATGGTGGCGCATGAAGTCCCTTCGTACCTGCTTCGTCAGCGCGACGTCTTCCGCGTGAGCCATCGGTGCTCACCCCCAAGCTTCATTATCGCCGATCCACCGCGCGCTTGAAGGCGGACGTCGCCGGTGTGCCCGAAGGGCGCGCAAGGGGCCGGGTCTCTTCGACCCGGCCCCCGTCCCTCAGGAGACCTCGAAAAGCGTCGTGGCTACGGCGTCTGGTCGACGGGCTGGTTGCCCGGCAGGCCCTCGGGTGCCTTCTGTTGGGCACCGCCGCCCGCGATGTCGCCCTCCTTGATGCCCTCGCGCACGAACCGGTCGATGTTGGCCTTTTCCTCTTCGGTGGCTTTCGACTCCTCGCCGCCGCCGCAGCCCACGGCGGAGACGAGCGGCAGCGCCGCGAGGATCGCGAGAAGAAGCTTCTTGTTCATTGCACCATCCTTGTTGCGGGGGTTGGTGGGGTCGGCCCGGCAGGCCGGGCCGACCCCGACGGTTCTCAGTTGACCTGGAAGCGGACCATGCACTGCACGGTCGGATCGGCGTCGCACGGGGCGCCCTCGTACGCCTTCGGCGCACCCATGGAGCTCACGTGTCCGTCGGCGAAGCCGATGACGGCCTGGCCCTCACGGATCTTGGCCGCGTAGGAGTCCGGGATCGAAGCGCTTCCGCCGCCGCCGGCCTCGCGCCAGCCGCTGCAGGAGCGGGGGCCGCCGTTCCAGCGCGGGGTGATGCCCGCGAGGGAGTTGCTGCCGGGGTTGTAGGTCGAGCGGCCGGCGACGCACACGCCGAGCTCGATGCCCGGCCCGAACGTCGTGAAGTCACCCATCGGCTCGCCGGCCGAGAAGATCAGCGCCTGGTTGGCCACGTCGCGAAGAGCCGACTGGCTCTTGGAGGGAGCCTGAACCACGTCGCCGGGCCAGCGGCCCCACCAGCCTGTGCCCCAAGCGGCGTGCGGACCCGCCGTCGCGAAGCCGAACACGCCGTCCATGCGGTACCCGACCACGCCCAGCGCCCGGGTGATCGGCCAGTTGCCAACCGTGTAGTACGGGATGTTCTTGTGCATCGCGACGGGGATGCTTCCGTAGGACCACACGATGTCCCATACCGCGTTGGTCACGGGGTTCGGCTTGCCCTGCGGAGTCTTGAAGATGTCGTAGTTCCTCGTGTACGGCCAGATGACGAAGTGCCAGATCTGTCCGGTGCCGGCTCCGTCGTTCCACCAGGCGAGCGGGAAGGTGTCGTCGTTGTCCGCCGAGTACATCACCGCAGCCAGGTTCAGCTGCTTGATGTTGCTCACCTCGGCGCTCTTCTTGGCGGCTTCCTTCGCTTGGGCGAAGACGGGGAACAGGATCGCGGCCAGGATGGCGATGATGGCGATCACCACCAGCAACTCGATGAGGGTGAAACCCTTGTGCCTCATTGTGTCCTCCAATCGGGATACCGAGGAGTCCGACGACGGTGTCTCGCGCCCAGCTCCTCACGGATCCGCGACCAGTCTAAGAGGGATCGAAAAAACGCGCAAGGCGGCCTGGGACCGCCGCTCTAAAGAGCCGGGCCCGGCGCAAGCCGGGCCCGGCCATGGACGATGCCAGCCCGAAGCGATCAGTCGTCGACCTTGATGCGGGTCTCCGACTTGGGCGACTCGGGCACGTTCTGTCCCGCGGTCTCGAGAGCCGGCGCCGGCTCGCCACCGATGCGCTGGAGCTCCGTCGAGATCGAGCTGCGCTTCGACCAGTAGACGGAGAACCCGAGGACCAACAGACACCCGAGGGTGACGATGATCAGCACGGTGTTGCTCAGCGGCAGGATCACCACGGGGGCGAGGATCAGCGCGACCAGGTTCATCACCTTGATGAGCGGGTTCAGCGCAGGACCGGCGGTGTCCTTGAACGGATCGCCGACCGTGTCGCAGACCACGCCCGCCTTGTGCGCATCGGATCCCTTGCCGCCGAACAGGCCGTCCTCGATGAGCTTCTTGGCGTTGTCCCAGATGCCGCCCGAGTTGGCCAGGAGAACGGCCATGAGCTGGCCGCTGAGGATCGCACCGGCGAGGAACCCGCCCAGAGCCTGCGCTCCGACCAGGTTCAGCTCCATGCCACCGACCATCGTCGTCGCCTTTCCGATGGAGAACCCGAACGCGACCGCCGCGGGCAGGAAGATCGCCAGGATTCCGGGACCGAGCAGCTCCTGCTGAGCCGCCTTCGTCACGATCGCCACGCACTTGCCGTAGTTCGGCTTGCTCGTGCCGGCCATGATGCCGGGATCGGACCGGAACTGCCGCCGCACCTCGTTGATCAGCTCGAAGGCCGCGCGGCCAACCGCGTTGATCGAGAAGGCGGAGAACAGGTAAGGCGCGGCGCCGCCGATCAACAGACCGAGGAAGATCTCGGGAATCTCGATCCTCAGACCGATGTTGGTCAGCATCGCGCCCTCCACGTACGAGTGGAACAGAGCGACCGCCGCGACCACCGCCGTGGCGATGGCGAACCCCTTGGTGAGGGCCTTGGTCGTGTTGCCGGCGGCGTCCAGGCGCTGCACGGCCTTCATCGCGTTCTCGTTGCCGTGTCCCTCGCCGGACATCTCGTACACGCCCTGGGCGTTGTCCGAGATCGGTCCGAAGGTGTCCATGGCCAGGATGTAACCGGTGGTCGTCAACAACCCGAGACCAACCAGCGCGATGCCGTAGAAGCTCAGCAGATAGCCGCCGAACTCCGCAGGCGGGAAGATGAGCAGCGGTGCGATCAGAGCCACCACGATCGCGACCACCGAGAACACGCTGGACTCCATGCCGTAGGCGAAGCCCGTGAGGATCATCGTGGCCGGACCGGTCGTGGAGGTGCCAGCGACCTCGCGCACCGGCGACCGGTGCACCGACACGTAGAAGTCGGTCAGCTGCTCGATCGCGAACGCCATGGCGATGCCGAAGGCGATGCAGACGAAGAACCGCCACCAAGCGACGTCGCGGTGCTCCACGACCGCCAGCTCGGCCTGGACCGGCTGGGGCTGCGGCGCGGTGAAGTCGGTCTTGGCCTTCTCCATCATCGCCTTCAGCCGCTCCTCGCTCTGCGCGAAGGTGACGATGGCGTTGCCGCTGGTGTTCAGACGCTGCGGGCTCTCGACCTCACCCTCGATCGCCGCGACGAAACGACCCTCGCTGTTGGCATAGAGCTCCACCGGCAGGCGGCGCTTCTCGGTGATCGGGGTGTTGCGCGACTTGATCTCCTCCAGAAGCTTGTCCAGCACGGCGGAGTCGAGCGGTCCGAACCACTGGGTCGCGTTCGATCCCGGCATCTGGAGCTCGACCACGACGAACTTCTTGTTCGCCCAAGACTCCTTGACCGGCACCAGCTGAGGCTGGCCGGAGGCGTCCAGCTGGGGCTGGCCGCGCTCGTCGGTCTTGTAGGTCAGCACCTTCGCGAGATTCTCGGGAAGGTTGTTGAAGTCGACCTTCTGGAACCCGGCCAGCGAGCCGGCCTTGGGCAGGCGCGCCTCGTCCGTGTTCAGCAGGGTGTTGACGAAGGCCGTGTCGTTTGGGGTGTCCAGGCCCAGTGCCTTGATCCGGGGATCGCCCTGAACCTTCGAGGCGTCCACGTCGGCGACGGCGATCTGCTCCTTCTTCGCCACGTCGGCCTGGACGGCCTTCACCTTGCCCCACTGCTCGCGCACGATGTCCGAGACGGGGCGCAGCACGTTGGTTTTGACCTCGGTCCCGGGCCGGCCCATCATGAGCCACGCAACCAGGGCGGTGAGCAGCGCCGCCACGAGCGCGGAGCGCTGGAATCCGCCGCGGATCGGGCTCAGCGGGTTGCTGTCCACGTCCTCGTTCCCGCGGACCGTCAGGATGCCGAAGATGGAGGCTACGATGCCCACGCCGCGCGCCATCAGAGCGAACAGCACGAGCTTCATCCAGGTGGCCTGGTCGAAGATCGCCGCCGTGGCGGCACCCAGGATGATCGCCGCGACGAGCGTGACCTCATAGGACTCGAACACGTCCGCGGCCATTCCGGCGCAGTCGCCGACGTTGTCGCCGACGTTGTCGGCGATCGTCGCGGGGTTCCGCGGGTCGTCTTCGGGGATGCCGGCCTCGACCTTGCCTACGAGGTCGGCTCCCACGTCGGCCGCCTTGGTGAAGATGCCGCCGCCGACGCGCATGAAGAGCGCGGCGAGCGAACCGCCGAAGCCGAAGCCGACCAGCAGCTTCATCGCGTCGCCTTTGGCGGCCAGGAAGATGATCGTGGCGCCGATCAGGCCCATGCCCACGGTGATCAGGCCGGCGACCGAGCCGCTGCGGAAGGCGGTCTCCAGGGCCTTCTTGTAGCTCGTGAGGGCCGCCGCCGCGGTCCGGCAGTTGCCGTTGACCGCCATCAGCATGCCGGTGTAGCCGGCGATGTACGAGGCGGCGACGCCGCCGACGAAACAGATCGCCAGATACACGGCCAGCGCGGTGCCCCACGTCTTGTAGTAGAGCAGGAACAGGCCGATCGCGAGCACGACGACGAACGGAAGCATCGTCTGCACCTGCCGACGCAGGTACGCCAGGGCACCCTCCTTGATGGCGCCGCTCACTTCCTGCATCTTCTGGCTGCCCGGGTCCTGCGTGAGGACGCTCTTGGCGATCACGAAGCCGACCGCGAGCGACAGCAGGCCGAAGAACAGCGAGATGTAGAGGTAGATCATGTCGCCCTGCGTGAAGTTGAGGACGACGTTCTCTCCCTCCGCCGCCGCCGCCAAACCCGGCGCAAGCGCAAAGAGACCCGCGAAGAGCGCGGCGTACGTCCTCCGCGGGCTGCCGGCCGCCGAGCGGCAACCGGACTTGTGTCTGATCAAGCTCATGTCAGTGATGTACCCCCTGTCGGTGCACGTTCCTCTTGGGCGGAACCCCCGTTCCACCCTCCGAGCGTAGAATACCCGCTGGGTCTTTCGGCCGCTTGCGCGTCAGCCCTGCGTCGGCCGGATTTCGGCCCGCGCGTCGTGGACGGCCAGCTGGGCCTGCAGCATCTCCGCCTTCTTGCGAGTGATCCCCGTCAGGAGCACCGCGGGCGTGGAGGCCATGATCTCCTTCACCTGGTTGCGGTTCAGCGCGAGCATGTGCTGCAGGGCGCCGATCTGTCCCTCGTGCTTAGGGTTGGCCTCGACGAGCACCAGATCGTACAGGTTCGGGTCCTCTTGGGCCACGAAGCCGCGCGGGAGTTGCTTCTTCGGTCGTCCCTCCTCCTGTGCGATCGGAATCTCGTGGTCGCAGCTCTCGCAGATCAGAATCTCGGTCGTCTCGTTGTAGTAGTTCAGCTCGTTGCAGTAGCCGCAGCGGACCTGGAACACCGGCAGCGGCCGTCCGTCGCGCACGGGCACGCGCCGGTGGCAGAAGCTGCACAGGAAGCCCTCTTCGGGCGTTGCGGTCAGCTTGTTGACCTTCTGGCAGTAGGAACAGACCACGTCCACGCTCGGCACGTTCTTGGCCTTGACGAGGATGTACGTGCCGTAGGCCGTGGCGCCCCCCCCTCCGATCAGCAGCAGCAGCGTCAGCCCGATCAGCGTGCCCTCGCCGCGGTAGATCCACAGCACGATTCCGATCGCCAGCGCGATCAGACCCCCGATGAGCCATTCCAGGCCGAACTCCGCCCGGGCTTCGATCACGTCCGATGTTTTCTCAGCCTTCGGCATCCGTCTCCCCCTTTGGCCGCCATCTGGGCAGCCTAGACTGCAGTATAGCAACGGATTCGGCCGAATTCGGCTCCTTGGTCGCCCAGCGGATCGGTGCGCAAAAGGTCGTTCATGGGCGGCGGGCTCTGGTCGGGTCGCTCGGCAGGCTGCCCCTCCCGCGGCGGCCGACCCTGCGGGGCCGAAGGATCGCTGGGGGTGGCTGGGATCACCAGGACCTCTCGGTTGCCTTGGTAGAAGGCGGTGAACCCATAACGGCGACCGAGCATCTCGAAGGCGTCCATGGGACGGACCTCCGCAAGGTCGAGATCCACCGTCGCATCGATCCTCTCGAAGCCGGGGGCGAGGACGAGCTTCAGACCCGCCTGTTCGGCGATGGCCCCCAGCGCGGCGGAGAGGGGAACGCGCTCCAACCGGATGCTCAGCGGCGCCAGCTGCTCCGTTTCGCTCTTGGGCTCCGCCGGCCGAGGAGCTTCGAAGCGCTTGGGCGGAGCGTAGACGACCTCGGGCACGCCCGGGCGCTCGAGCCGCGGGTGCTCCACGACCGGCACCGGGCTGGGCGGCTCCGGACGCAGGTACCAGCGCGTGGCGAAGTACGACGCCGTGGCCAATGCCAACAGCAGAAGGCCGAAGGCTGCGGCCGAGACGGGGCGGGACCACTCCGGCGCAGCGGGCACGGGTCGGAACGGCGGAACGGGCCGGTTCGCGTCCGGCTTGAGCGGCGTGCCCCTCATCCTGCGGACCATGTCGATGCGCTTGCCCAGCTCGCCGACGTAAGCCGGGTACCGCCGCTCGAACTCGTCCAGGGCGTTGGGCTCCGGGTTGTCCGCAAGTGCCCACATCAGGCGATCCACGTCGGGCGGGATGCGGTTCATGCGGACGCCTCCTCGTAGGCGGCCCGGAAGCGCTCGCGGGCGCGGTAGAGACGCGTCTTGGCAGCATTGACGCTGCAGCCCATGCTCGCGCCGATCTCCTGAAGGCTCAGCTCGTCCCAGTAGAACAGGGTCAGGATCGCGCGGTCGGCGGGAGGCAGCTTGGCCAGAGCCTCTTGGATGCGGGGGTCGGCCGGCTCCTCGTGGGTCTCGTCCATGCTTTCGCGGCCCGAGGCCTCGTCCAGCGGAACCTGCCGCGACTTGTACCTCACCTTGCGCGCCTGTTGGATGCTGCGGTTCACAGCCACGCGGAAGAGCCAGGTGCTGAACCTCGACCGCCGATCGAAGCGCCGCAGATGGCGGTAGACGAGGGTGAAGATTTCCTGGACCGCGTCGGCGGCCTCGTCGGAATCGAGCAGCACGCCCTTGGCGATCGCGAAGACCTTGTCGTAGTACTTGCGGTACAGCTGCTCGAAGGCGGCGGCGTCGCCATGCAGAAACCGTTCGATGACGAGAAGGTCGTCATCGAACTCTTCGGGTCTCGCCTTGCCTGCTGCAGCGGACACAGCCACCAACAGCTTAGACGATGGAGCCAGAAGGCGCGTCACCCCGGCGCACGGACCGGGGTGACGCGGAGGCAGGAGGGGCTGGGTCTCAGGCCGCCTTGGCGCGCGGAGCCTGACGCTGGGCCCTTTCGTAGAGCTGGTCGAGCTTGGCGCCGATCTCCTTGCTGATCGCACGGACTTCCGACAGCTTGGCCTCGGCCTGAGCCTTCTTGCCCTGCTTGTGGAGGGAGTGGATTTCCGCCGCGAGCTTGTGCAGCCGCTCGTGCGGCGGCTCGATCGCCTTGAACTCCGGCAGGTCGCCGAACTGGCTCACCCCAAAGCTGTAGTACCATTGGCCCAAGGCGCACTGCTTGTGCGACACGAGCTCCTTCTCTTCGATCCTCTCGCCCCGGAAGAGCAATCCTTCGAGCCGCTCGACCCATCGCAGGTGGGCGCGCTTGAAGATCTGAACCTTCTGCTCGAACGACAGGCTCTCGTTGGCCGACACGGCGAACATTCCCAGCGAGAACCGCAGGCGGTCTGCGGCGTTGCGCAGGGTAGTAGAGCTGGCGGCCAGCTGGTCGGCCACCTGCAGCGTGTTCTCCAGGGCGCCCGCGCTCGCCGCCGACATCTCTTCGGTCGCTGCGCTCGCTTCCTGCGCGATGGCCGCAATCTGCTCGATCTCGCTCATCGCGGTGTCGGCGTTCTGGCGCGTGGACTCCGAGAGCGCCGCGGCCTCCTCGACCTGATTGGCGATCTGGTTGACGGACTGCAGGATCTCCAGCAGTCCCTCGCCCACCTGCAGCGACTGCTGCACGCCGGCCGTCACGGCCTCGACGTTGCGGTTCATCGCCTCCGCCGACTGCTGGGCCTGGCGGGTGACGCCCGCGATGATCTGGCGGATCTGTTGCGTGGCGGAGGCGGACTGCTCGGCGAGCTTGCGCACCTCGTCGGCCACGACCGCGAAGCCTCGGCCGTGCTCTCCGGCGCGGGCCGCCTCGATCGCGGCGTTCAGAGCCAGAAGGTTGGTCTGGTCGGCGATCTCCTCGATCGTGCCCAGGATCGCCCCGATGTTGGAGGAGAGGTCGACGAGCTCCCGAAGCTGGCTGGCCATCGCCTGCGTCTCCTGCTCGAGCCTGCGCATGAGGCTCGCGGACTCCTCCAGGCCTCGGCGGCCCTCCTCGGCGGTCTGGCCGATCCGCGAGGCCGCCTCGCTGGAGGTGCGCAGCTCGTTGGCGACCCTCTGCACCGCCTCCACGATCGCGCCCACGCCTTCCACTCCGCGGGAGGCCGCCAGGGCGGTCTGCTCGGATCCCTTGGCCACCTCTTGGACCGCCACTTGGAGCTGCTCGAGGATCTCCCGGACGCTGCCTTCACCCTCCACTCCGGCACCCTCGCCCCGCTTGGACAGGGTGTCGATGTGCAGGAGCGTCTGCTCGACGCCGCGCTGGACCTCTTGGGCGACGTTGCGCGTCTCCTCCACGATCTTCGCCAGCTGGTTCACGGCGACGTTGAAGTAGTGGGTGAGGCCTCCCTCCGCGGTGGACCTCACCCGGACGCTGAGGTCTCCCTTGCCGAGCTTTTCGAGCGCGCCGACGAGGTCCCCCATCTGGGCCTTGAGATCGGGCATCTTGTCGGAGATGTCCTCCTCTCGGCTGGAAACCTCGAGCGAGCGCACGTCGGTGCCGAAGCTGGCGCACAGGTCGACCAGATAGCTCTCGACGATCGCCTGGATGTCGTAGTTGAAGACCTTGTGCAGGGCTGACTCCGCCTTGCGCCGCAGCCACGGGTTCCAGAACAGCGCCCGACCCAGCGCCTGCCCCGCGAGCTTGGAGTACAGCGTGTAGCTGCCGATGTACCACTTGAGCGGGAGGTCGATCTTGTTGTGGGCTGCTCCGACCAGCAGCCTCTTCTCGAAGTACTCCGGGCCGAAGCGCCCCCCGTTGGCCGCCTCCTCGAAGATTTCGACGAAGTACTGGGCCTGCGTCCGCTCGAGCGCTTCGCGGAGCGCTTCGAGCGTGATGCCCTTCTTCTGGGCCATGCCCTCGAAGAACTCCCTCGTCTTCTTGAACGCGAACTGATGGTCATAGAACCGCTTGGCGATCTTCGGAGCCGCGCGCCGGGCCCACCCAGAGAGAAGGGCGAGGGTCCGCACGTCGCCCGGCGTCAGCCCGAGGAAGGTCTTGCGGAGGGCAAGGTTGTCGTCGTTGATCCGGTAGGCCTCGCAATAGCCGGTCATGCTTTCGCTCCCACCGGTATTGTTGGCAGGGTGCACGGCAACTTTAGCCGGGGTTGCGCCGTTCGCCGGGAGGGACCGTGTCGCCGAGCCTGAACTTGAACTCCGCCGGGAGCGTGCGCAAGGCAGAAACGTTCAGAGCCAGGAGCAATGCGGCTGAGACGGCAGGCATCCAGCGCCGGAAGGGCGCCTGCCGCGCGCCGAACGCCAGCCAAATCGAGAAGGAGGCGATGGCCGGATACAGGTAGCGGCCCTGGGCTTGGAAGTACTGCATATTGAAGCGCACGAACAGCGCGACGACGGCCAGGCCGAACACCGTGGCAACCAGCAGGCCGGCGGGTCGCTCCACGCGCAGACGGACCAGGCCCAGCACCGCGAGCAAGCCCGCCAGAATTGCGGCAAGAGCGTAGACCGGCGCGTCGAGCCAAATGTCCCAGTAGCCGAACACGCCGACGAAGCTGCACCACGTGCCGCGAAGAACTTCCATCCAGTAGCCTGCGAGTCCGAGCCGCTCGATGCCCTGGGAGGCCTGCATGGACCCCGCGAAGGCGTCCTGGAAGGCCTTGGCGGCCAGCGGGTCGCCGTAGAGGATGGCGTTGCGGACCCACCACGGCGAGGCGATCGCCAGCGCGAGGAGGAAAGGACCCACCGAGGCGGCGAGCCTCCGGCCCCGGTGGCGGTCCCCGTGCGCAAGCCATGCGGCGACGAGGAGTGCCGGCAGGAGCGCCACCCCGCTGGTCTTGGTGGCCACCGCAAGGCCTGCCAAGGCGGCGGCCCACCACAGGTCGCCTCGGCCCGGCCGTCCGGATGCCGCCCGGACCAGGAATGCCAGGGAGTAGGTGCAAAGAGCGATCAAAAGGGGATCGTTGGAGACGGCGCCGCTGAGCGCGCAGCCCATGGGCAGCAGGCCGCCGATCGCCGCGGCAGTCAGCCCCGTCGCCTCATCGCCGTCCAGCCACTTTCCTGCGAGGAACAGACCCCAAACGCCTGCGGCGCCGATCAGCGCGTTCAGAAGACGGAAGGCGAGCCCGGCCTCGGGCGCGTCCACGCGGTCCAAGCCCAGCGCCTTGCACCACGCGGCGGCGACGATGTAGAAGAGCGGAGGCTGGTGGCTCTGGTAAGTCTCGTAGAGGTTCGGGTCCTTCGGGTTGAAGACCGGCAGGCCGCGTCCTTCGAGCAGCCTCTGGACGTAGTTGGCGTGCTGCCGCTCGTCCGGAGCTCCGATGTCCATGGCGGTCACGTTGCCCTGCAGGAGAATGCGGCCCGAAGCCCGGTACGGCGTGAGGGTGGCGTAACCGATGGCCAAAATCGCGTGCAGCGCCGCGAGCACGACCGCGGCTTGCCAAGCTTTCATGGGCTGATTTTGCTCGTTCGTGCGGTCCGTGTGGCTCGTTGGGGCCCAGCCCCACAACTTTGCCGGGTCCGCGATGCGTCCAATGGATCGTGAGGTGAGGGAAAGATGAGGAACAGAACCCTATACGCGGGAGCCTGCGCGGCGGCGGCGATCGGCTTGGTGTACGCTCAGGCCACCGGCAGGTCGGTGGTCGAGAGCCACCTGAAGGCTTTGGCCTCGGCCCAATCGCTGCGGGTCGAGTACACGGTGCAGCCGATCGGCGGCGCGCCGGCCAAGTTCTCGGCGATTCTGGCCAAGCCCAACCTGCTGCGGCTGGAGACGGATGCCAAGCTCGTGGTCTCGGACGGCAAGGAGCTCGTCACGTACGACAAGAAGGAGAAAACCTACGTTCGGCAACCCCTGACGGAGGCGCTCTTGGCCTCGGCGCTCGAGCCCGCGGAATGGGCCCTCTGGGCGCCGTTCTTCCAGCCCAAAGCGATGGACCGCGCGACCCCAGTGCGGGCGCTTGGCCAGCGCGTGCGGAAGGGAGTGCCGATGCAGGCCGTCGAGGTCGACTGGCCGGGAAAGCTGGGGCGTGCCACGCTCTATGCGGACGGTCGCGACGGCGTCGTCCGGCAGGCCGAGTGGATGCGCCAAGAGCAGTCCGGCGCCAAAACCGTCGTGCTGGACACGAAGAGCCTGACGCTTGGCGGAGCCGTGGCCCCGGACGTCTTCGCCTTCAGGGTGCCGGAAGGGAGCCGCCAAATCACGCTCGAGGAGTTGAACGCTCTCAAGTGGCTCAAGGACTTCGACGAGGCCCTCGCCCTGGCCGCGAAGACGGGGAAGTACGTTTTCATCGACTTCTACACCGACTGGTGCGTCTGGTGCAAGGAGTTGCGCAAGAACGTCTTCCCGACCCCCGAGTTCAAGGCCATGGCCAAGAGCTTCGTGTTCGTGGAGATCGACGCGGAGGCGAAGCCCGCGTTGGCCCAAGCCTATGGAGTGGACGCCTATCCGACGTGCGTGATCGTCGACTCCCAGGGCGCGCTCGTTCACAAGATCGTGGGCTACAAGGACAAGGACGCCTTCGTCGCCGAGATGAAGCAGGCGATCGGCCTGCGCTGATCGCCGGTCCTTCGCCCGCTCTCCGGGGGCCGGAAGCGCCGGTCCCCGGAGCCTCCCCATTGGGTCCCCATGGAACCTAAGGCAGGCTCGCGCCGATAGGTAGAATGCGGGACGCCCGAAGGGTCCCTGAGGAGATGGAAACCATGTCGAGTCTGTCTGCCACGTCCGCCACGCCCGAGTCGGCGGAACCGTGGGGCGCGGACCAGTCCCCGAGCCGGCTTCTGGCTCCCGACGACTATCGCGAGATTCTCAACCAGCTCTTCCTCGCCCGCTACTTCGACGTCCGCCTGATCAAGGAGAAGAAGCGCGGCCATCTGCGGGGAACGCTTTATTCGAGCCACAACCAGGAGGCGGTGCTCGTCGGAGCGCTGTTCGGGCTCGAGCCGAAGGATTGGATCAGCCCGATCCATCGGGACATGCCCGCCTTCTTCCTGAAGGACGCGAAGCGCGGGTGGCGCAACCCTGAGCGCATTGGGATGTCGATCCAAGAGGTGTGCGCCCAGATCTGGGGCAAGGCCGCCTCCCCCGGCCGGGCCAGGGACAACTGGTCGCACATCGGTTCCCGAAAGAAGCGCATCGTGCACTCGACGTCGATGCTGGCCAGCACCGTCCCCGTGGCCGCCGGCATCGCCTATTCGGAGCGCCTCCGGGGTTCGAACGCGATCGTGCTCACGTTCAACGGCGAAGGGTCCACGGCTCGCGGCGACTTCCACGAGGGCCTGAACTTCGCCGCCGTGCACAAGCTGCCCATGGTGTCCGTGATCGAGAACAACATGTGGGCCTACGGCACTCCGCTGGAGCTGGGTTGCCCCACGCCGTTCGTGGCCGAGAGGGCCAAGGGCTACGGCATTCCCGGTCTGGTGGCGGACGGTCAGGACGTCTTCGACGTGTACGACAAGGTCAAGTGGTGCGTCGACTACGCCCGCGCCGGCAACGGCCCCACCGTGGTCGAGTGCAGGACCTACCGCGCCTACGGGCATGGCGACCACGACGACGACCGGGCCAGCAAGTATCGCAGCCCCGAGGAGGTCGCCGAGGGGCGCCGCCGGGATCCCATCGCGATCTGCAAGGAGAGGCTCGTCGAGCTGGGCATCCTGACGAGGGATGAGGCCGACCAGTTCCAGCCGGAGGGCAAGAGCGCTTCGGAGGTTCGCGACGAGGACTTTCCGCCGGACGTGGTCGCCTACGTGAGGGAAGGCGTGCAGTTCGCGATCCGGAGCCCCTACCCGGATGCCGAGGAAGCGGCCTGGTGGGTTTTCCACGAGGAGGGTGAGCCGCAGCCATGAGCATCGCTTCGGAACCGGTGGTGGTCGGAGCCAAGCGCAACTACCTTCAGGCGCTCAACGAGGCGCTGCACGAGGAGATGGAGTCCAACCCGGACATGATCTGCCTGGGTGAGGACATCGGGCTGCTGGGCGGAGCGTTCGGCGTGACCGAGGGATTGCTCGCCCGCTTTGGGTCCGACCGGGTGATCGACACGCCGATCAGCGAGAGCTTGATCGTTGGGGCCGCCGTGGGCATGGCGCTGGAGGGCCGCACCGTGATGGTGGAGATGCAGTTCATGGACTTCATCTCCTGCGGCTTCGACCAGATCGTGAACAACCTCGCCACGTTCCACTACCGTTCGGCGGGCGAGGTCAACATGCCGGTGGTCATCCGGGGGCCCGCCGGAGCCTACGGCGGGGGTGCGCTCTACCACAGCCAGATGAACGAGGCGTGGTTCTGCCACTCGCCCGGGCTCAAGGTCGTGTGCCCGAGCCGCCCGTACGACGCGAAGGGGCTGCTCAAGGCGGCCCTGCGGGATGGAAACCCGGTCGTCTTCTTCGAGATCAAGGAGCTGTACCGCAGGCGGGAGCTGGAGGAGGCGGTGCCCGGCCCCGACGAGATCGTGCCGATCGGCAAGGCGGCGGTGCGGCGCGAGGGCAGGGACGTGACGCTGATCAGCTACGGGCAGAACATCTACCACTGCCTGGCCGCGGCGGAAAAGCTCCAGTCGGAGGGCATCGACGCGGAGGTGCTGGACCTGCGAACGCTCGTGCCGCTCGACGAGGAGGCCATCTGGGAGTCTCTGGCCAAGACCAACCGGGTCGTCGTGGTGAACGAGGCTCCGCGCACGTGCGGCTTCGCGGGAGAGGTTCTGGCGCGCATCGCGGAGAAGGGCTTTGAGTATCTCGACGCCCCGCCGGCGAGGGTCACAAGGCTCGATACGCCGGTCCCTTGGGTCAAGCCGCTGGAGTCCTACGTTCTGCCGGATGTGGAGAAAGTCGCAGCAGCCTGTCGCAAGGTCTGCCGATACTGAGATCTGTTGGGATCCTCCGCCGCGGCGATCGGGCGTAGAATGGTTCCATGGAGAACGGAGCCGTAGGTCGCTCGGAGCTCGAGTACACGAGCCTGCGTTCGGAGATTCTGCAGAACGATCGGACGATCCAAGTTCTGCTCGTCCTGGGCTTTCTGGTGGTGAACGCCTTTCTCCTGGCCTCCTTCTCGGAGCAGTCCAGGGTGGTGGCCGTCTTCGCCCTGCTGGCCTATCTGCTGTTTTCCCAGATGGTGGCTCACAAGGCCGAGGGCACGTTGCGCATCGCGACGTACATCGCCGCCTTCCTGGAGCCCAACCTGCAGGGCTGCGGCTGGGAGCGCCGACTGAGAAGCATCGACACGCGGCTGTGGGCGCTCGACGCGTCGCAGGTGCTGGCGTGGAACACGGCGCTCGGGCTCTTGGCCGCTTGGAAGGACAAGGGCCTTGTTCCGGCCGTCGCCGTCGTCGCCTTGGCGTTCTTCCAGAAACGGTCGCTCCAGCGCCTGAACTCACCGGAGGGTTTCGCGGCCCAGTGGAGGGCTGTTTTGGAGCGCGAACGCTCGGAAAGGTGAATCTCCCGAAAATCGGACCGAACTTTTCGAGACTGCCGATGCGTCCTTGCATCGGCAACGCAAACAAGATGGCCTCCGATCGCGGCGAGCGACGAGAGGTAGAGACCTATCCTCCCCCTTAGGCTCCTCCCTTAGCATCGGAGGAGCCGTTTTTTCGATGCGGAAGGGCCTAGAGGGGCTTGCGGGCTTCCACCAGGTCGTCCATCGTGCCGTTCGCCTCCAGAACACGCGGCGGCTCGAAACCGGCCTCCCGCAGCAGCTCTTGCAGCTCTTTCAGGGAGTAGGTCCTGCCGCCCGCCGTTCCCGCGAGCATGTTCACGGCGAACAGCGCGCCGGCCCTGGGCGACGTGCGATCGTCCGACATCAGATGGTCCCGGATGACGAGCCTCCCGCCGGGCTCGAGGGCCTCGCGGCACTTGCGGAAGAGAGCGAGGTTCTCATCAGGGCCGTTCATGTGGATGATCGCGGAGAGAAGCGCCAGATCGTTCCCACCGGGCAGGGGATCCCTGCGCAGATCGCCCGCGACGATGCGGACCCGGTCCGACAGCCCCTCCTCCGCCATTCGCCGCTGCGCGAGGGGGACGACCTCCGGAAGGTCGAACAGCGTCGACTCGGCTCTCGGGTTCGCCCGAAGGAAGGCGATCGTGTAGGTGCCGGAGGCGCCACCGACGTCGAGAAGACGAGCGGACTCCTCGGGGCGCAAGGCTGCGATCGTGCGGTGCGCCTTGCCTCGGCCGAGCACGTGCATCGCTCCGATGAAGGCAGCGGTTCGGTCCAGCGCCGGCGCGTCCGGGGGCAGGGGCCCTACCTTGTCCGTGAGGCCGGACCAGGTCTTCCAGAGGCCGGCGAGGTGCAGAACGTAGGGAAGCACGGTGTCCGGTGAGTCGGCGGAAAGATGGAGCTCGGCTTCCGGGGTGTCGGTGTAGCGGCCCTGCTGCTTGGTCAGGCACCCCATCGAGGTCAGGGCGTCCAGCAGGATTTCAGTCGCCGAAGCGTTCCAGCCTCGCTCTTGGGCGAGCTCCTCGGCGGAGACGGCACGACCCTTGAGGAGGGTGAACAGATCGAGCTCGGCGGCCGTCAGGAGAACCCTGGCCTCCATGAATCCGCGCACCCGATCCAGAACGCCCTCCAGCCACGGACGGTTCGTCGATTCCATTTGGCTGGAACGATACCTTCGTGAAGTTCGTCCATTGCGGTAAGGTTTCACGAGAGATGCGGTTGGACGGTCGGTTTTGGGTTGGCTTCTTCGCCGGCGTTGCCACGGTGGCGACGGTTTTGGCCGTCCGGCGGGCGCTTCACGGAGAGGACCCGGAGGAGCTCGTGGAGTCGCTGAGCAAGAAGCTGGCCACCCTCGAGTCCAGCGTGGGGATCGGCGGCCTCGGCGAGCTCCTCGGCGACGAGCAACGGGGCTGAACGTCCCCCCGCCACCTGGTTAGGCGAGCGGCCGCCGGCGCAACGATGCCGTCGCCAAGGCTGCGGCCTCGATCAGTTGCGAGACGGTGAGCGACGCCGCCGCGGCCACAACACCGGCCACTCCAAGTCGCGGCGCCACCGCATAGAGGAGCACGACGAGAACCGCGATGCCGAGCAACATCGCCCAGAGGCGACTCGACGAGCGGTGTTCGGCGGCGAGCACGCCCCGGAAGAACCCTAGGGCGACACCGATCGCCGGAAGCAGGATGCTTGCGGCCACGCCTGCGCGGGCGAGAGGGACCAGGTCGGAAGGGACCCGGAGAATCGACTCGAACAGGTGCCGATCCAAGCCGAGGATCCACGCCGAGCCGAGCACGGCGGTGAGCGCGGACGCCAGCAGAACGGAGAACCAGGCCAGCGCGTGGAGTCCCCGGCGTTCGTCGTACAGCGCGATCACCGTTTCTGGCAAGGCGAAGGGGATGATGCGCACGATCCCGACGAGCGTGATCGCCACCTGCCAGGCGGCCATCGACCGCACGCTGTCGGGCATCCTCGCCAAGGCCGAGCCCAGCAGAGGCGTGACGGTGAGGCTCACCATCGTGGTCGCGGTGAGGGGCAGGTGGAAGCGCAGGAGTTGCCCGAGCGGAACCCCGGCAGCATCGGAGGTCTGGGAGTAGCGCTCCCGGATCAGGGGTTGCACGATCCAGCTCACGAAGAGGGACTCGACGGCGACGGAGCACACCAGTGCGATGGCCGTGGACTCGAGCGCCGGCACGCCCGCCAGTCGGAACAGCCCGAAGCCGACGAGACCGATCGTCGCCAAACGGAGGGTCGTGCCGAGGACGATCGGCCTCGTGTTGCCGCTACGGATGAGCAGGCCTTGCTGGAACCGCCTCCAGCCGATCAGCGCGCTCCAGGGAAGCATGATCCGCAGCGGCAGGTGGACGGCCTGCGCCACTTCCTCCGGCAAGCCCAGAGCCGATCTCGCGAGGAACCAGTAGAGCGGTGTGAACGCGACGATCCCGTGCGCCACGGTCACCCAGACCATCATGGCCAGGGTGAACCTGCGTACCCTCAGAAAGTCGGGTCGGCTCCGGGCGAAGGCCGTGCTGGTGGAGAGGAGGTCGATGACGGGACTCTCGATCCAGATGGATACCGCCATCAGGATCAGGAACCCGGCGGCTCCGACCGCGGGTTGGTCGCTTCGGGAGAGGATCGCCATGGCGATCGGGGTTTCGAGGCTCATGAACATCCACGAGACCGCCAAGGGCCAGAACAGTCTTGCTACGGCCGCAACGCCGTCGCGAGGAAGGGGAACCAACGGGGGTAGAGTCTACTCAGGAGCTTCGGTATGCGTCACGGCACGGAGGCCCGATGAGTCTGAAAGCGCGGATCAGGACCTTTCTGGACACCAGGCACGCCCTCGGGTGCGGTGGCGCCCGCGAGATTTTCAAGTACATCGGGCCTGGTCTTTTGGTCACGGTCGGATTCATCGACCCGGGGAACTGGGCCGCGAACGTGGCGGCGGGCGCTCAGTACGGGTACCAGCTGCTTTGGATGGTCACGCTCTCGACCATCATGCTGATCCTGCTGCAGCACAACGCGGCGCACCTCGGTATCGCCACGGGCCTGTGCCTCTCCGAGGCGGCGTCCAAGCACCTGAAGCCGGCGGCCTCGCGCACGGTGCTGGGGTCCGCCATGCTGGCCTCGGTTTCGACGGCTCTGGCGGAGCTGCTCGGCGGCGCGATCGCCTTGGAGATGCTGTTCGGGATCCCCATCCGGATCGGCGCGGGGATGGTGCTGGCCGGCGTGCTGTACGTGCTGTTCAGCAACACCTACCGGCGGCTGGAGAGGCTGATCATCGGCTTCGTGTCCCTGATCGGCCTCTCGTTCCTGTTCGAGCTGTCGCACGTGAGCGTCGACTGGGCTCAGGCGGGGCGCGGATGGGTCGTGCCCGCGTTCCCACACGGCTCGATTCCATTGATCATGAGCGTCTTGGGCGCGGTGGTCATGCCGCACAACCTCTTCCTCCACTCGGAGGTGATCCAGAGCAGGCAGTGGCAGCTGGAGCGGCCCGAGGTGATCGAGAGGCAGCTGAAGTACGAGTTCGTCGACACGCTGTTCTCGATGATCGTCGGATGGGCCATCAACAGCTCGATGATCCTCGTCGCGGCGACCGTGTTCTTCCGCCACGGCGTTCAGGTCACGGAGCTTCAGCAGGCTGAGCAGATGCTGAGGCCGCTGCTCGGGAACGCCGCCGCGGTGGTCTTCGCGGTGGCTTTGCTGCTCGCCGGCCTCGCCTCGAGCGTCACGGCCGGGATGGCAGGCGGCTCGATCCTGGCCGGGATGTTCGACGAGCCGTACAGCATCAAGGACATGCACACGCGGGCGGGCGTGTGGTTCACCCTCGTGGGGGCCTACGTTGCGATCCTCTTCATCGCCAACCCGTTCCAAGGGCTGCTGGTCAGCCAGATGCTTCTGAGCGTGCAGCTGCCGATCACGATCTTCCTTCAGATCCGGCTGACGTCGAGCGCCGCCGTCATGGGCAGGTTCCGCAACTCTCGCACGGACAGCGTGCTGCTTTGGGCAACCGGCCTGGTGGTCTCCGCGCTGAACGTCCTGCTGTTGTGGAGCGCCGTGACGGGGGCCGGCTAGCCGCCCTCGGCGAAGCGGCCCATGGCCCGGTACTTCGAGTCCCGGTGGACGCGCAGCTCGTCCGGCGAGAGCGGATCCAGTTCGGCCAGAGACTCCTCGATGGCGTCTCCGAGCAGTCTGGCGGCCTCGGCGGGCGCGCGGTGCGCGCCTCCCTTGGGCTCGGGCACGATACGGTCGATCAGGCCGAGCTCCAGTGCGGACTGGGCGGTGAGGCGCAGGGCCGCGGCGGCGTCGTCGCCCCGCTCGGGCTGCCGCCAAAGGATGGCGGCGCAACCTTCGGGCGGGATGACGCTGTAGATCGCGTGCTCGAGCATCAGGACCCGGTTGCCGACGCCGATCCCGATGGCTCCGCCGGAGCCGCCCTCGCCGATGACGGCCGCCACGGTGGGCACCCGCAGACCCAGCATGGCGAGGATCGAGTCCG
>Ga0209018_1000462_pt1 | contig 37351 bp, 28 predicted proteins | sample YNPBryBLVA2012_FD_185814 | JGI IMG/M metagenome (GOLD analysis project Ga0209018, IMG submission 185814) | Anoxygenic and chlorotrophic microbial mat microbial communities from Yellowstone National Park, USA - YNP Bryant BLVA 2012 (SPAdes)... ...
ACTGAAGCACCTCGCGCCCACCGTTCCCGGCAGCAGTCCCACGCCGTCGGCTTCCACGTTCGGCCCTCCGCGTCGGTAGCCGCCTGAGACGGGCGGTGAATCGACCCGCGCGCGTGAGCCGGTTCACCGCCCCTGGCATACCCCACCGCAGTAAGGGGGAAAGGAACATGAATGAACCGAACTGCCGTGTATTGGTGGTGGATGACGACCCGGAGATCGTGCGGCTGGTGCGGGCTTATCTGGAGCAGGCAGGCTTCCGCGTCCTGACGGCCCCGAATGGCGAGACGGCGCTGCACATCCTGCGCCATGATCGCCCGGCCCTGGTCGTGTTGGACCTGATGTTGCCTGACCGCGACGGCTGGGACATCACCCGCATCGTGCGCGGCGACAGCGCGCTCAAGAACACCTATATCATCATGCTCACGGCGCGCGTCGAGGACACCGACAAGATCGTAGGCCTGGAACTGGGCGCGGACGACTACATCGCCAAGCCCTTTAACCCGCGTGAGGTCGTGGCCCGCGTCCGTTCGGTGCTGCGACGGCGTGGGACTGCTGCCGGGAACGGTGGGCGCGAGGTGCTTCAGTGCGGCGCGCTGCTGCTGGATAATGCCCGGCGCGAAGTACTGCTCGACGGAAAGCCGGTGAACCTGACCCCCACCGAGTTCAGCCTGCTTCAGGCGATGATGCGCAGTCCAGGCTATGCTTTCTCACGGGCCGAACTGGTCGAGGTGGCCCTGGGCTACGACTATGAGGGGCTGGAGCGCACGCTCGACAGCCACATCAAGAACCTGCGCAAGAAGATCGAACCCGATCACAACAACCCGGTGTACATCCAGACCGTGTATGGAGTGGGCTATCGCCTGGTAGGACCGGCAAACGGATGAAAACCCTGCTCAGGCAGTTGTGGGTGCAGTTGAGTCTGGCCTTCACGGCGGTGACGCTGGCGGCTTTTGCGGTCGTCGGCGTGATCAGCCTGGTGCTGTTTGCGCCGCCGACCGTGCGCTCGAACGTCGAAAACTACCTCAACCAGCCCGGCGGCATGATCGGCCAGCTGGCGGCGTTTTACCACCGCCAGCAATCCTGGGAGGGCATCGTCGAGGCGTTTGAGCAAGAGCCGTTCAATCCGCTGGCCGACGTGCTGTTTATCCTCGACACGGAGGGCAGGGTCGTCTATGGCAATCCCGACCCGGCGGACCTGGACCCCCTGCGTCGGGAAGGCCACATCCCGATCCTCGACAATGGGGTGCTGGTGGGTTACGCCGGGTTTTCGCGCGGCGCGGCAGGCGTCGCCCGCTTGCAGGAAGGCGCGCTGCGTGGCATCAGCCAGAGCCTGATCCTGGTGATCGCGGTGGGCAGCGTGATCGGCATCCTGGTTGGGGTTGTGGTCAGCCGCGACCTGAGCGCGCCGCTAGACCGGCTGGCGGCGGCGGCGCGGGCTATCGGAGCCGGACAGTTAACCCAGCGAGTCAAGGTCGAAGGCAGTCAGGAAGTTGTCGCCCTGGCTCAGGCATTTAACGATATGGCCGGGAAGCTAGAAGAGGCCGAAAAGCTGCGCCGTAACCTGGTGGCCGACGTGGCGCACGAACTGCGCACGCCGCTGTCGGTCTTGCAGGGCAATTTACAGGCCGTTCTGGACGACGTGTATCCCCTGGACAAGGCCGAGATCGCGCGTCTGTACGATCAGACACGCCTGCTGGCTCGCCTGGTCGAAGACCTGCGTCTGCTTTCCCAGGCTGATGCCGGCCTGCTGGTGCAGGACCCGCAACCGGCAGACATGGCTCATTTGGTGATCGAGCAAGTTGAAACTTTCCGCCCGGCGACCAGCGGTAAAGGGATCGCCCTGATTGCGGATATTCCTGCCGCCCTGCCGCCGGTCAGGATCGACGCGCCGCGCATGAGCCAGGTGATGCACAATCTGCTGGACAACGCGCTGCGTTACACGCCGGAGGGCGGGACCATTGCCGTGCGGATGCAGGCCGAGGCCGGCTGGCTGCGCCTGGAAGTCCAGGATTCCGGCAGAGGTATCCCGCCGGAGCACCTGGCCTACCTGTTCGACCGCTTCTACCGGGTCGATGGGACTCGCAGCCGCGAGACCGGCGGGACGGGCCTGGGCCTGGCGATTGCGCGCTCGATTGTCCAGGCGCACGGCGGCGAGATCGGCGCGTCCAGCGACGGTATTCCGGGGCGCGGCAGCACGTTTTTCGTGCGGCTGCCGCTGGTCGCGGGCGCCGTATTGCCTGCGGAGGCGGCGCGGGGGGATTCTCCCGGTTGTGATACATCCGTAGAGGCGGCAACGGCCCTCACCGCCCAACCCCCTCTCCGTGAGGGAGAGGGGGAGCAACCCTAGACCGTAGAGGGGGTGTTCTGTAAGACCCTATCGGGTGGCGGACCGTTCGGGGAGCGGGAACAGGTCGTCGATGCGCATCATCTGCCCGGTGCGGATCGACTCGTTGGCGGCGATGCCCACCAGCACCGATGCCGCCCCGTCGATGTGCGATGCGGCCCGGTGGAACGGGTCCGGCGGCGGGTCCGGCGCGAACAACTGCGCCAGCATCACCGGGTCCGCGCCGCCGTGCCCGCCCTCGCCCGTCGGAACGGGAATGTCTTCGGGCGCGCCGAACAGCGGATACAGGCGGATGTGGGCGTGTTTGAAGGCGCCTTTGCTGGCCCCGACGCTGTTGGCCTGCCCGTCGCCCAGCAGATGATTGATGTTCTCCACGACCTCCATCTCAATGCGCCCTCGGTCGCCCGTGACCGCGATGCGCAGCCCTTCCCAGGGCGAATAGGCGATCAGACAGTACGACAGGATCGCCCCGTTGCGATAGCGCGCTGTGACGGCCATCGTGTCTTCGATGCTGATCGGCTCGCCGAACACGTTGCGGTCGCGGATGTAGCCGGTTTCCGCCTCGGCAGCCAGGTACAGGCCGCGAAAGGCTTCCTTCTGGTCCAGGAACAGGGCAAACGGGTCATTGGCCGCTTCGGGAACACCCGTATAGCGCGCGTAGGGGTAATGCTCGCCGCGCGCTTCGGCGTTTTGGCGCCCGTAGAACAGCAGATCGCCCATCGCAAAGACGCTGTGCGGGTAGGAATCGATCCACCAGTTCACCAGGTCGAAGTGATGGGTGGCCTTGTGTACCAGTAACCCGCCGCTGTTCTGTTTTTCGCGGTGCCAGCGCCGGAAGTAGTCCGCGCCGTGACTGGTATCCAGCAGCCACGAGAAGTCAACCGCCAGGGGCCGCCCGATACGTCCCTGCATGATGATCTCGCGGAAGCGCGTGTAGGCGGGTGAATAGCGGTAGTTGAAGGTCACACGCAGCGAGCGCCCCGTGCGCGCAATGGCATCGAAGATGGCCCGCATCCGAGGCAGGTCGGTGGTCATCGGCTTTTCGGTGATCACGTCGCAGCCCAGGTCCATCGCCTGGGTGATGTACTCGTGATGGGTGCTGTCCATCGTCGTGACGATCACCACATCTGGCTTGTGCTCGGTGATCATCTGCGCGAACTGTGCCGCCCGGTAAGTCGGGCGAGGGGGGAGGCCCGTGCGCGCGACAATCTGCTGATTGTACCAGTCCATGCGCGTCTGGCTGAGATCGCACAGCGCGACCAACTCGGTGTTGTCGCGGTACGTGCTCATGAGGGCCTCGACATACATCCCGGCACGCGAACCGGTTCCGACCAGGGCATAACGTTTCTTGGACGTCACAATGGACCTTTCTACAGGCGCTGTTGGATTTCAAGCGTCTGAAGCTCATCCTCCGAGAGATGCGGGCGCATGATGCGCCACGTCCCCCAGCAAATGATATACGCGCATAGCGCGACCGTCACGAACAGGAACACTGCTCTCGGCAGCAACACGCTGATCAGCACCGGGGCCAGCGTCGCCGCCAGCACGCCCAGCGATTCGAGCGGGTGAGCAAACACCAGCTTCAATGCCATTGTTGCCAGGGGGCGCAGCGGCAGGTCGAACAGGATCAGCAGCGGCCACACATACAGGTTCGCCAGCAATAACACCAATCCTGCCGCCAGGGTGACGCTGCCGGACATCCAGGCCAGCGGATCGGTGATGTTCATCAGCGGGAACAGGCGCAGGTTGAGGGCGATCAGGCCGAACAGCAGCACATCCGCCAGGGCTAGCGCCAGGGATTTCCATCCGTACTGGCGCATTGCACCGAAGAAGACGCGGAACAGCTCCGGTTGCTGACCACGCACCCGGCGCGACATAACGGCGAACAGGCCGGCGGTGGCGGCGGGCAGCGTGATCAGCGGGAGCGCCAGAACGACCCACAGCAGATTCGCCAGGATAAACGTCCCCCAACGATCCAGTTGTTCCCACAAATCATCATACTGGCGCTGCTCGTACATATCCGCTAGCTGTCCGCTGCGGTTAACCCTTGAGGCCCGTCGTGGCGATTCCCTCGACAATGTACCGCTGGAAAAAGGCGAAAATCACGAAGACCGGGACGAGCGACAGACAGAGCATGGCAAAGATCGCCCCCCAGTTCGTCACGGTATTGGGATCGGAGAAATTCCGCAGCGCCACCGACACCGTGTACAGTTCCGGCTTGGTCAGGTAGATCAGCGGGCCGAGGAAGTCTTCCCAGGTCCAGTAAAAGGAGAAGATCGCGGCGGTGATGATGGCCGGCTTGAGTTGCGGCAGAATCACGTGCAGGAAAATCTCGCGCTGCCCCGCGCCGTCGATCATGGCCGCTTCATCCAGGTCCATCGGAATGCCGCGAATGAACTGGATGATCATGAAGATGAAGAACACATCCCCGCCCAGGCGCGGCAGCAGCAGCGGCCAGAAGGTGTTGATCCAGTTCAGGCGGCTGAAGATGATATACTGCGGGATGATGAGCACCTGCCCCGGCAGCATCAGCGTCAGCATCATCAGCGTGAACCAGAACGTCCTGCCGCGAAACTTCACCCGTCCGAAGCCATAGGCGACGATGGTCGAGGAAGCGACGACGAACAGCGTTCCCAGGCCGGCATAGATGAACGAGTTCTGGAAAAACACGGCAAAGGAGAACCCGCCAAAGCCTGCCCACCCGGTGATGTAATTTTCGATGCGCAGTTGCGAAGGAATCAACGAGTTAACCTGCGTCCAGATCTCATCTGGCGCTTTGAACGAACTGGCGATCAGCCACAGCACCGGGTAGAGCATCAGCAGCCCGACCAGGCCGACGGTCAGGTGATACAGTACCGTCTGGGCAATCTTCCGGTTGCGCTTTCGAATCTGGAGTTGTGTGCTCGGCTGCCGGAGCGATTCGACGTTCTGCATCGCCTCACCTCACGTCGGTTTCGTAGTAGACCCAGAGAGAAGACAGCTTGAAGTTGATGGCCGTCAGGACGGCGATGATGCCCAGCATCACCCAGGCCATCGCTGCTGCGTAGCCCATCTGGTAGGTGACGAACGCGCGGTTATAGAGATACAGCGAATAGAACAAGGTGGTGTCCAGCGGCGCGCCCGTGCCACCGGTAATGATGAAGGCCTGGGTAAACGCCTTGAAGCTGCCGATGGTCTGCATGACCAGGTTAAAGAAGATAACCGGCGTCAGCAAAGGCAACGTGATGCGGAAGAACTGCTGCCAGCTGCTCCCGCCGTCAATCGAGGCGGCCTCGTAAAGCTCCTGGGGAATCTGGCGCAGCCCGGCCAGGAACACCAGCATCGGCGACCCGAACTGCCATACCGCCAGCAGGATCAGCGTCCAGATGGCGGTGTCGGGATTGCCCAGCCAGTTCACGGTATCCAGGCCCAACATTGCCATCACCGCGTTGACGACGCCCTGCCTGCCGAAAATCTGCCGCCACATGACCGCAACGGCCACGCTGCCGCCGATCACCGAGGGGATGTAGTAGGCAGCGCGATACCAGTACACCCCGCGCCGCTTGGTGTTGAGCAACATCGCCACGATCAGCGCGAAGATCAGGCGCAGCGGCACCGAGACGAAGACGTATTCAAACGTCGCCTTAATCGAACGCCCGTAGCGAACGTCGCTGAAAAACATCTGCTGAAAGTTTTGCAGCCCGACGTAGCGCCAATCGCCCAGGATGTCGTAGTCGGTGAAGGCCAGCCAGAGCGATATACCGATAGGGATCAGGGAGAACAGAAAAAAACCGATGAGCCAGGGGGAAATGAAGAGATAGCCTGCCAGATCATTCCGCTTGAAGTCTTTGGTTTTGAGGCGTGTCCGCGCGCCAGGGCGGACATCTGCCGTTTCGCTCAGGTCAGTGATCGGGATACCGGCCTCGGCCTGGCCCATGATAGCCTCCAGTGTCTGCTATATGTGGACAGGTTGCGCGTGGGGCGCGGACAAAACCGGTCCCCACGCGCAACGAGCGTACCAGAATTAATTGCCTGCTGCCGCTTGCAGCACGGCATTCCCTTCGGTCCGCAGGATGACCACGCCTTCCTCAGGGGTGATCTGCCCGTAGAGGATCGGTTCCATGAACAGCGGCGTGTACACATTGTTCAGGAAGTCACTGAAGCCCGGCGGGTCCGGCGGGAAGATCGGGCTGAAGTCTTGCTCGACCCGCGCCAGGAAGTCGAATGCCTCGGTCTGAGCCGCGTCCAGAGACGGCAGCAGATGTTCGCGCACGACTGTCGAGATCGGCACCCCGCGCTCGGCCAGCAGCACGTCGTTGGCTTCCAGGGAATTGGTGAAGTAGTTGATGAAGTCGGCGGCCAGGTCGGGGTTCGGGCACTGGGCAGTGATCGAGAAGAACATCGAGGGCTTGAGGTAGTTCTGAGATTGCCCGCCTTCAGGACGCGGCAGGTGCCACAGCCGGAAGTGGCGGTCGGGGCCGGCGGCGTTCCAGACTGCCGACAACTGATTGCTCCATTGATAGCGGATGACTTCCAGGCCGGTAACGATGGGGGAGTTCTCGATGCTGGTGAATTCCAACTGTTCGGCGCGGGTGGCATAGGCCCCGGCGGCCTGCAAGCGCAGGATCATGTTGTAGTAGTCGATGATCGGCTGGTCGTCCTCATAGCCGAGTTGGCCGTCCACGAACGGCAGTTCGCCCAGGCCCAGCAGCAGGGACTTCCACATCTGAACGTCTTCCAGGCCATAACCCATTGCCCAGATGCCCAGCGCGTCGTGCAGCGCCAGCGCGGTTTCCTCAAACTCCGTCCACGTCCAGTCGGGCGAGGGCAGGTCCAGCCCGGCACGCTCGAAAGCGTCCACGTCCAAGATGAAAGCCTGCGAGTTGGTGCCCAGGCTGATGCCGTAGTAGTGGTCGCCCACCTGCCCGCCGGCCAGCAGCGCCTCCGGCACGTTAGACACGTCAATGGCGCCGCTTTCATAGTACTCGTCCAGCGGCAGCAGCAGGTCACGGCTGGCCCATTCGGCTAGATAGGCATAGTCCTGCTGCATGACGCACGCCAGTTGCCCGCCCGCCGCCTGGGTGTTCAGGCGTGTCCAGTAGTCGTTAAAGCTGGCGAACTCGTAAGTAATGTCTACATTGGGGTGTTCGGCCTCGTACATCTCGATGACCTGGATGGTACGGTCATGCCGGGTCTGCGATCCCCACCATGTCACCGGCAGCACGGTGACATCCTGCGCCCTGGCGGTGCTTACTGGGACCCCGCCCAAAGACAGCAGCAGCGCTGCCACGAGAGAAAACAGAACGAACCGAAAACGAAGCTGTTTCATCTTGGCAATATCCTTTCGGCATAGGGATACTGGAAGTGGCGACCGCGTTTACTTGACCGGTCAATTTGATTTTATACCGATAATTTACCCTGGTCAATACCTGTAAATTGCCCCTTTGCCCCCTTCTCAATCCGTGTTATGATGTGAACGGTCAAGTTGATGCGTTAACGGGTGAATGCCGTGATTACAAAGAAGAAGCCCACGACCATCCGTGAGATCGCCAGGCTCGCCGACGTCTCGTACCAGACGGTGTCGCTGGTGATTAACGGCAAGCCCGGTGTCTCAGAGAAAACACGCAAGCGCATTCTGCGGCTGATGCAGGAGTTGGATTACCACCCCAACCGCGCCGCCCAGATGCTCACCACCAACCGCTCCTACACTCTGGAACTGATCATCGTCGATGTCACCGTCGCCGGGCGGTTGGCCGATTCGACTAAGAATATGGTGCGGACGGCCCGACAGGCCGGCTACAGCCTGCTGGTTTCGGAAGCCGATCTCAAGAGCCTGCCCCAGGCATTGGACAGCGCCGCCGCCCGGCTGGTGGACGGCGTGGTGATGTATGCGCCGCGCCTGCGCCTGCCGGACGATGAACTAAAAGCCATGTGCAAGGGTATCCCCCTGGTACGCCGCGATTACGTGCCCGGCTCGAAGCTGGCCTGGGTCGGCTTCGACCAGGTATACGCCACGCGCCTGGCGACCGAGCATCTGATCGCCCTGGGCCACCGCCAGATTGGGGCGATCCCACCGGACCCCGATCTCCTGAACGGCTACTGGCGCTTTACCACCTGGCGCAATGTGTTGATCGAACACGGCCTGGAGCCGGGACCGTCGTTCCCCGGCGATTACTCGATGCTCAGCGGCTATCTGGCGACACAGCGCGTCATCGAGAGCGGGCAGCCGTTCACGGCGCTGCTGGTCGGCGCGGACAACATGGCCCCCGGCGTCATGCGCGCGCTGCGGGAACACGGCTTGCGCGTGCCCGATGATGTATCGGTGATCAGCTTCGATAACGGCGAGATCGCCGCCTACACCGAACCGCCCCTCACCACCGTCGAATTCAAGTTCGCCAAACAGGATGAGATGGCGGTCAAGTACCTGATCGACCTGATTAACGATCCCGATACCGAACCGCACCAACTGGTGTTGATGTCTGACCTGATCGTTCGAGAAAGCACGAGGCCGCCCCGACAGCCATGATGATCTCCCCGATATCCCACGAACGCTATACGGCTGCACTGGACTTCGCCGCAGGCCAGCTTGAACGCCTGATCACGCACGCCCCGGATTATTTCCCGATGTACACCCTGGGCGGGCGGTGGAAACACGCGGGCGAAAGCTGGACCAACTGGTGCGAGGGCTTCCTGGGCGGCCAGTTGTGGCTTCTGTATGCCCATACCGGCGACCGTCGGTGGCGCGACAGGGCCATACATTATTCCCGCCTGATCGAACACCGCAAGACGGATCGCGCCGTACACGACCTGGGCTTTTTGTTCTGGCCCACCTGGAAACGCTGGTACGACCTGGAACCCGACCCGGCCATCAACGACGTGGTGATCGAAGCGGGCGCAACACTGGCGCAGCGGTTCCGGGAAAAAGGGCAGTATTTGTGCTCCTTTGTGGCCGAGGACAGCCTGTTCATCGACATCATGATGAACGTCGGGATCATCTTCTACGCTGCGCAGCAGACCCACAACTCCGATCTGTGGCGCATTGCCATGCAGCACAGCCTCACGACCCGGCGCTATCTCGTCCGGGGCGACGGCAGCACGGCTCACGAGGGCCTGTTCGACCTGCAAACGGGCGCTTTTTTGCGTCAGAGTACCCACCAGGGCTGGCGAGATGACTCCTCATGGGCACGCGGGCAGGCCTGGGCGCTGTACGGCTTCGGCACGGTCTACGATTTCACGCGAGATGCGCGCTTTCTGGCGACCGCTGAAGCCTGCGCCAGTTACTATATCGAGAACACGCCCGCTCACGGCGTCTGCCCGAACGACTGGCAGGAGCCGGACCCACCCCTGCCTTACGAGAGCAGTGCGGCGGCCATCGCCGCCAGCGGTCTGCTGAATCTGGCCCACCTGACCGGCGACCCGGCCCGCGCGTGGCTCTACCGCGATTACGCCCTGCGCATCCTCGACACGCTGACCGGACCGGACTTTTTGGCGTCGGAGACGCCCGGTTGGGAAGGGGTGCTCAGGCACGGCATCTATCACCAGCGCAAGGGCCTGGGCGTGGACGAGAGTGTGATGTGGGGGGATTACTTCTTTTTGGAAGCGTTGAGCAAGGCGGTTCACGATGACTGAACGGCGCGTTGCCCTGGTCACGGGGGCCGGGCGCGGCATCGGGCGCGGCATTGCGCTGGCCCTCGGTGAGCGCGGCTGGGCCATCGTGGTGAATTACCGCGCCAATCAAGACGCTGCCGAAAGCGTCGTCCGCGCCGTTCGAGAGGCAGGCGGCGAGGCGGCAGCGGTTCAGGCCGACATCGCCCTGGCCGACGAGCGCCACCGGCTGGTCGAACAGGTCTTTGCACAGAACCGCCGGCTCGACCTGCTGGTGAACAACGCCGGCATGGCCCCTCGTCGGCGCGTGGACCTCTTGCAGACCGACGAGGCCAGCTACGACGAGGTGATGGCGACAAACCTGAAAGGGCCGTTTTTCCTCACCCAGGCAGTCGCGCGGCGGATGATCGCGCTGCTGGAGGCGGGCGTGTACGCGCAGAAGCCGCTGATCGTCAACATCGGCTCGATCAGTGCCTACACCAGCAGCACTAACCGGGCGGAATACTGCCTGTCTAAAGCCGGGCTGGCCATGATGACCCGTCTGTTCGCCGACGCGCTCGCGCCGCACGGTATCCTGGTGTACGAAGTCCGTCCGGGCATTGTCGCTACGGATATGACCGGGGCCGTCGCCGAGAAGTATACGCGCCTGATTCAGGACGGCCTGACCCCGATCCGGCGTTGGGGGCAGCCGGAGGATGTGGGCCGGGCGGTGGTCGCGCTGGCGGAGGGCTGGTTCCCGTTCTCGACGGGCGAAGTGATCAACGTGGACGGCGGCTTTCACCTGCGCCGTCTTTAGTTCCCGGAGGGCAGCAATGGTGTTTCGACGGGTGGCGCAGTTGCGCACGGTGGCAGAGTTCCGGACGTATCTGGCAGAGATCGGGGCTGACCTGCCCCTGGACGAGGAGATGGCTTCCGGCCCAGACGCGCCTCTAGCGCAGCCTATGACCGTCGCCGGCAGGACCATCGGCAACCGGCTGGTTGCCCTGCCGATGGAAGGGTGGGACGGCACGCCGGACGGTCAGCCGACCGACCTGGTTTTCCGGCGTTGGAGCCGCTTCGGCCAGAGTGGGGCCAGGCTCATCTGGGGCGGCGAGGCGGTGGCCGTGCGCCGTGACGGGCGCGCCAACCCCCGCCAGTTGATGATCAACGCGCGCACGCTGCCGGACCTGGCCCGGCTGCGGCAGACGCTGGTGATCGCACACCGGGATCGCTTCGGGAGCGCCGATGATCTGTTGATCGGGTTACAACTCACCCATTCCGGGCGTTTTGCTCGCCCCGGTAGCCAGGGCCTCCCGGAGCCGAAAATCCTCTATCATCATCCCCTGCTCGACCGCAGGCTCAACCTGCCGGAAGATTATCCGCTGATGACCGATGACGAGATCGCCGGGCTGGTGGAGGATTTCGTGCGGGCGGCGACGCTGGCGCAGCGGATCGGGTTCGACTTTGTGGACCTCAAGCACTGTCATGGCTATCTGGGACACGAGTTTTTGAGCGCGGTAGACCGTCCGGGGCGCTACGGCGGCAGCTTTGAGAACCGCACCCGCTTTCTGCGCGAGATCGTCGCGGGCATCCGGCGTGACGCACCAGGCCTGCTGATCGGCGTGCGTCTGAGCGCCTTTGACTGGATTCCGTTTCGCCCCGGTGCGGATGGCGTGGGCCAGCCGGAGCCGTTCGACGGTGTGTACCGCTATGCCTTTGGCGGCGACGGCAGCGGGACGGGCATCGACCTGACGGAGCCGCGCGCCTTTCTCGACCTGTTGCGCGCGCTCGACATTCCGTTGGTCTGCATCACCGCCGGCAGCCCCTACTACAACCCGCACATCCAGCGCCCGGCCCTGTTCCCGCCCTCCGACGGCTACCGGCCGCCCGAAGACCCCTTGCTGGGCGTGGCGCGGCAGGTCGGCGTGGTTGCCCGGCTCAAGCAATCTCACCCGGACCTGTTGCTGATCGGCTCTGGCTATTCCTATTTGCAAGAATGGCTGCCGAATGTCGCCCAGCATGTGGTGCGCACCGGCATGGCCGATGGCGTCGGGCTGGGGCGGATGATGCTGGCTTACCCGGAGATGGTGAGCGATATTCTGCAAGGCAGGCCGCTTCAGCGCAAGCGCATCTGCCGCACATTTAGCGATTGTACCACCGCGCCCCGACGCGGCCTGATTTCAGGCTGCTATCCGCTGGACGACTTCTACAAGGCGCGCGCCGAGGCTGCAACGCTGGCGGCTTTTAAACAGGGCAAGGCAGGAAGTTGACCGATCAGCGTGGCCCTGCGCCGCGCCATGCGGAATCTATATGCATAGCGGAGGATACGGCAGCCATGAACCCAATCCGTGTTGCCGTTGTTGGTACAGGCCAATCGGTTGGCAACCATTTGCGCGCGCTTCGCAATCTCGGCAGCCGCGTCCAGGTCGTTGCCGCCGTCGATCTTGATGAGGCGCGGGTGAAAGCCGTCTGTGCCGAATACGGCGTCCCACACTGGTACACCAGCACGACGGAGATGTTGGCCGAGGAACAGCCGGAGCTTGTCTGCATCGTCACGCCGCCGGCCACCCATAAACCGCTGATTATCGAATGTTTGGAAGGCGGGGCGTGGGTGTTCTGCGAAAAGCCCCTGTGCCGCTCGCTGGAGGAATTCGATGCAATCACCGAGGCCGAGCAGCGCACCGGGCGCTACGTGAGCACGGTGTTCCAGTGGCGTTTCGGCTCGGCGGCCCGCCATCTCAAGCGCCTGATCGAGGACCAGGCGCTCGGCAGGCCGCTGGTGGGCGTGTGCGAAACCCTGTGGTATCGTAACGAGGCCTACTACCGCGTGCCCTGGCGCGGCAAATGGGCTACCGAAGTCGGCGGCCCGACGGCAACCCTGGGTATTCACCTGATGGACCTGTTCCTGTGGTTGCTCGGCGACTGGCGCGAGGTGCACGCCATGATTGCCACACTCGAGCGCCCTATCCAGGTTGAGGATGTGTCGATGGCGCTGGTGCGGTTTGAGAGCGGCGCGTTGGGTAGCATTGTCAACAGCGTCCTGTCGCCGCGCCAGGAAAGCCGGCTGCGGCTGGACTTCCAGCGGGCCACCGTCGAGGTGAACGCCCTGTATCGCTACGACAACGAGAACTGGCGCTTCAGCCTGCCGGAGGGCGTCGCCGATCCAGAGGCGTTAGCGGCCTGGCAACTGCTTACAGACAACACGCCCAGCCACCACGATGCCCAGCTGGTCGAAATCCTGGATCGCATGGAGAGCGGCAAAAGGCCGCCCGTCAGCGGGCCGGAGGCGCGCCGTATTCTGGAATTCATCGCCAGCCTGTACAAGTCGGCGTTGTGTGGGCGGCCTGTGCAGCGCGGTGAGATCGTCCCCGGCGACCCGTTCTACGCCGCGATGAACGGCGCGCTGGAAGCGGTGGGCCAGTGAGTGTCGGCTGCCTGTGTCAGTGGTGGTTTGATGTGACCGTTTGTTTCCCAGGAACACAGCCTACAGGGATGGAGGAAGGAGGAAGCGGTGACACATCCGCAGTGGAGTCTACCTGAAGATCGTTATTTCGATCCCGACCCGGCGCAACGCCGCGTGGCGCGCGAACTCTACGGCGCCGTAGCGACGCTGCCGATTGTCAGCCCACACGGGCATGTTGATCCGCGTCTGCTGGCCAACGAAAACGCCTCGTTCGGCACGCCCGCCGATCTGCTGATCATCCCCGATCACTACATCTTTCGGATGCTCTATTCACAGGGCATTCCGCTGGAAAGCCTGGGCGTTCCCCGGCGCGACGACGGCCCGGTCGAGCGGGATCACCGCAAGATATGGCAGATTTTTGCCGAGCACTTCGATCTGTTTCGTGGCACACCCACCGGCGCCTGGCTGGCCCACGAACTGCGCAACGTGTTCGGCGTGCAGGAAAAACTGTCCGGTCAGACGGCCCAGGCGATCTACGACCAGATTGCCGCGAAGCTGGCAACGCCGGAATTCCGCCCGCGCGCCCTGTTCGAGCGATTCAACATCGAGGTTCTCTGCACCACCGACGGCGCCGCCGATTCCCTGGAACATCACCGCGCCATCCGCGCGTCCGGGTGGCGGGGGAACGTGCGGCCTACCTTCCGCCCGGATGCGGTGGTGAATATCCTGGCATCCGACTGGCGCCAGCAAGTCGAAGCTCTGGGCGTGGCCAGCGGTGTGAGCGTCGGCACGTACCCGGCCTTTATCCGGGCGCTGGAAGAGCGGCGGCGCTTCTTCAAGGCGATGGGCGCGACGGCCACCGATCATGCCGCCGTGAGCGCCTACACCGAGGCGCTGAGCGCCGTCGAAGTGGAAGCCATTTTCCAGCGTGCCCTACGCGGCAAGGCGACCAACGACGACGCCCGCCGCTTCACGGCCCATATGCTGATGGAGTTTGCCCGGATGAGCGTCGAAGATGGGCTGGTGATGCAGCTTCACGTTGGGGCGGTGCGCGACCACAACGAACATATTGCCGCGCGCTTCGGCCCGAACATGGGCGGAGACATCCCGGAGCGCAGCGAGTTCACCCACAACCTGCGTCCTCTGCTTAACCGCTACGGCATTGATCCACGCCTGACGCTGATCGTCTTCACCCTGGACGAGACGGCTTATGCCCGCGAACTAGCGCCGTTGGCCGGGCACTACCCGGCGCTTAAGCTCGGCCCGCCCTGGTGGTTCCACGACAGCATCAACGGCATGAGGCGCTATCTCGACCAGGTGATGGAAACCGCCGGGCTGTACAACACCGTCGGGTTCAACGACGACACGCGCGCCTTTCCGTCTATCCCCGCCCGCCATGACCTGTGGCGGCGCGTCAGCGCCAACTGGATCGCCGGGCTGGTCGTGCGCGGCATCGTGGACGAGGACGACGCCCACGAGATGATCCGGGACCTCGCCTATCGCCTGGCGAAGCGCGCTTACAAACTGGGAGAGTGAGCTGTGGACCTGCAAACACGGACCGGCCTGGCCGTCTATCCGCGCTCGGTCGTTGAGACGGAGCACGCGACGTACTTCCTGGCCTCCACGTCCGCCGGCAAGCGGTTGGGCGTCTTGGGGGAGGCGGCGGGCTTCGAGGGCGTGCGGCATTCGGGAGAGGTCCTGTTGTGCCTGCTCACGGCGGACAACGCGGCGCTCTTGCGCGAAAAGCTGCCCTGGCTGCGCCCGCAGCCGCTGGGGCTGCGCAGGTCGGCAGGCTGTGGCGACCGCCTGGGCCTGGCGACGCCGGGGCACATCCGCGCCGTGCGCCGCGCGGGTAGCGTGGCCCCCATTCTGGCCCAGCAGTCAATGCGCGAGAATGCCCGCACAGGCCGCACGCCGCAACAGGTGATAGATGAGGCTATGTGGGGCGTCTTTGAAGAGGGCTGGCGCGACCCCTGGGGCGCGGACGCCGATCACCTCAAGACGACGGCGGACATCGACCTGTGCCTGGCTGCCGGGTATACCTTTTACACGATTGATCCCGGCGAGCACGTCGATAACGCCGCCCACACCGACTCGCTGCCCGTGCTGCGCAACAAGCTGCCGGCCCTGCCCTGGGATGACCTGGCCGATTCGCCGGACGGATTGCGCGCCCGCTACCTGGACCGTGTCTTTTCCGTCGAGGCGATGGCGGTCGCCTTCGACGAAGAAACGCTGCTGCGGGCGGCCTGCAAGTATGGGCGGGCAGTGGCCCACACTGCCCGGATGTACCACCACCTGGCAGCAGCGGCGAGCGGCAGGCCGTTTGAGCTGGAAGTGTCGGTAGATGAAACCGAAACGCCCACCTCGCTGAGTGAGCACTTCTTCATCGCCGTCGAACTCAAACGCCTGGGCGTGCAGTGGGTCAGTTTGGCCCCGCGCTACGTGGGCCGCTTCGAGAAGGGTGTGGACTACCTGGGCAACCTGGATGAATTCGAGGCCGAGTTCGCCCGCCATGCCGCCATTGCGCGCAGCCTGGGGCCGTATAAGCTCAGCTTGCATTCTGGGTCGGATAAGTTCAGCGTCTATCCCATCGTCGCCCGGCACGCGGGCGATCTGGTGCACCTCAAGACGGCGGGCACAAGCTACCTGGAAGCCCTGCGCGCCATTGCCGGGGTAGACCCGGCCCTGTTCCGCGCCGTTCTGGCGCTGGCGTGCGAACGCTACCCGGTGGACCGGGCCAGCTACCACGTTTCCGCCGGGCCTGACCGCATCCCGAAGCCGGACGCGCTGTCGGACGGCGACCTGGCGGGCGTGCTGGATGATTTCGACGCGCGGCAGGCGTTGCATGTGACTTTCGGCTCGGCCTTGCAGCAGTTCGGGGCGCGCATCAGGGCGGCGCTGGCGGCGCACGAAGAGGCGCATTACACGGCGCTGGAGACGCATTTCTGGCGACATCTGGCCCCCTTCGTGGGTGGCCCGGCAGCAGGGGAGGAGTAGACACGATGAACCGGGAAACACTGACTCGCCTCTACGACTTTACAGGCCGCACGGCCCTGATCACCGGTGGCGCGGGCATCCTCGGCGGCGAAATGGCTTGCGCCCTGGCGGGCATGGGCGCGAACGTCGCCATCCTGGACCGCGACCCTGCTCTGGCCGACCGGCTGATGGACCGCCTGCGCAGCGGCCCCGGTCGCGCGTTGGTCGTCGCCGGCGACGTGTTGAAGCCCGAATCGCTGGCCCAGGCCGAGGCGAAGGTTCGCGCCGAGTTCGGCCCGGTCGATACGTTGATCAACGCCGCCGGGGGCAACCGTCCCGACGCCACCACGACGCCGGACAAGACGTTCTTCGACTTGCTGCCGGAGGCCCTGCGCGGGGTGTTTGACCTGAACATCCTGGGGACGATGTTGCCCTGCCAGGTGTTCGGGCGCGGCATGGCCGAGCGCGGCACAGGGGTGATCCTCAATGTGTCGTCGATGAACGCCTTTCGTCCCCTGACCCGCATCGCGGCTTACAGCGCAGCAAAAGCCGCCGTCAGCAACTTCACGCAGTGGCTGGCGGTGTACATGGCCCAGACCTACGGCCCGAACATCCGTGTGAACGCCATCGCGCCGGGCTTTTTCTTGACCGATCAGAACCGCTACCTGCTGACCGACGCACAGACCGGCGATCTGACGCCGCGCGGCCAGCAGATCATCAGCCACACGCCGCTGGGCCGCTTTGGGGAGCCGGAAGACCTGCTCGGCGCGGTGCTGTGGCTGCTCTCGGACGCGGCGCGCTTCGTCACCGGGATCGTCGTGCCCATCGACGGCGGCTTCAGCGCCTACAGCGGCGTATAAACGCCGGGGGCGTCATTCCCACACGCCGACGTAGGGCGCGTGGGCTTCCAGGTATTCGCCGACCAGGGCTTTGGCCCGCGAGTACGACAGCACCAGCGGATGTGCCATCAGCGCCGCGATTGCCGTCTCGCGGGAGCGCGTGCGGATGGCTTCGACGGCCAGGCGTTCGTAATACTTCACGTTGCGCATCAGCAGTGCGTGGCTTTCGGGAATGTCACCGACGGGCTGCGGGTGGATGCCGTTTTGATCCACCACGCAGCTAATTTCGACCACGTCGTCGGGCCGCATGAAGGGGATCGCCCCGGCGTTCGGCACATTGAGCGCGATGTGCAGCGGCTGGCGCGTCTCGAACGCCTCAGCGATGCTCAGCGCAACCCCGGCATAGCCTTCGCCTTCCTCGCCGGAGAGTTCGACTTCGGTGGTGTCCTGGTCGGCCTGGTCCATGGCGGGCGCGTCGGGTCGGGCGTAGTGCATGTAGGTCGCGCCGCGCCGCCGATTATAGGCGAAGTACCGGCGCAGGGTTTCTTCCGGGCTGCGGGCTACTTCGGGAGCGCGCAGCGCCTTGAACAATTCCTCGTTCAGGCGCAGGATTTCCTCGCCGCGCGTCATCTCGTCCCCCTGGATCGATTCGACGGCCCGTTCGGCGTAGTAGTAGTAGAACAGATACTCGTTCAGCCAGGCCCCATTCCAGCGGACCAGTTCCGGCGCGAAGATGTTTAGCGCTGAACCGGCCAGGAAGGCAGGATTTTGTAGCAGGCCCGGCAGCACATCCGTCCCATCGACCCACACCCGCCGCGCCCACGACAGGTGGTTCAGGCCGTAGACCTCAGCCCGCACCCGCTGGACATCTACGTTCAGCCAGTGAGCGACGGCGTGCTGCGCCGCGTTTGCCCCGTCGCAGATGCCCACCGTGCGGGCCAGGCCGGCGTCGCGCAGCGCCTGCGTGACCAATCCGGCAGGATTGGTGAAGTTGAACATCCACGCGCCGGGGTTGTGCGCCGCGATCTGTTCGGCGTAGCCCAAGATCGCCGGGATGCTGCGCATGGCCATGGCAAATCCGCCGGGGCCGGTGGTTTCCTGGCCCAGGACACCGTGCCGCAGGGCGATGCGCTCGTCCAGCACGCGCCCCCGGTCGCCGCCGACGCGGATTGACGTCACCACGTAGGCCGCGTCGGCAATAGCGCTGCGCGGGTTGTCCGTCGTGGTGATGTGCACGGCGCTGCCCGCCCGCTGCGCGACCAGGCGGCAGATTCCCCCGATGATCTCCAGCCGTTCCCGGTCGATGTCCATCAGGCAGAGTTCATCCAGGCCCAGCCGCGCGGCGCGCCTGAGCGCCGCCGAGACGAAGAGCGGGGCGCGCACACCGCCGCCGCCGATCAAGGTGAGTTTCATAGGGTATCCTTTCCAAGTGCCGCTACAGTCTAGCGAAGAATGGCGCGCTTGAGCAACAATCCCGATGGCATGGGTTGTCGTGCCGGCTTCAAGCCGCCACTGCCCTCTCTGTACTCAGGAGCCGCGCTGTAACTTTTGACTCCCGGCTGCATCCAAAGGCGCAGGAAAAGCACACTTATCCCTGAGGAGATACAACCATGCCCCTGATGGACGACAATACCCGCGAACAGGTCCGCAACCTGCTCAGCGATCTGACCGGCCCGGTCAAGCTGTTGGTGTTCACCCAGCAGTTCGAGTGCCAGATGTGCGCGGACACACGCCAGATTTGCGAGGAAGTGGCCGCGCTTTCTGACAAGATCACCGTCGAGGTGGCCGATTTCGTGGCCGACGAGGCCCGCGCCAAAGCCCTTAGTATCGACAAAATCCCGGCGATTGCCGTGCTGGGCGCTGCCGATCACGATTACGGCATCCGCTTCTACGGCATCCCGGCGGGTTATGAGTTCATGTCGCTGCTGGAGGCGATCAAGATGGTGTCGGCGGGTACGGTGAACCTGGCCGCCGAGACGCGCGCCTTTCTGGATCAACTGACCGCCCCGCTGCATTTGCAGGTCTTCGTCACGCCGACTTGCCCCTACTGCCCGCGTGCGGTGATCCTGGCGCATCAGTTAGCGCTGGCATCGGACCTGGTCCGCGCGGATATGGTCGAGGCCAACGAGTTCCCGCATCTGGCGGTCCGCTACGACGTGATGGGGGTGCCGCGCACGGTGATCAACGAGGACACGTTTATCGAGGGCGCCGCGCCGGAGTTCATGGTGCTGCAAAAGCTGCAAGAGGCGCTTCAGAATTGAGAGCGAGGGCCACTGCGATGGACATCACACTCGATTGGCACGTAGACGAACTGGTCGAGGCCTACCCGCAGGCGGCGGGCTTTCTGGCGGATCATGGGGTGGTGTGCATCGTCTGCGGCGAGCCGTACTGGGGCACGCTGGGCGAACTGATGGCTCACAAGCAGATCGCCGATCCAGAGGCCGTGCTGGCCCGGTTGCAAGCGTTCCTGGCCCGTCAGGAAGCCACCTGACCCATGCGCCGGTTTCAACCCAGACTCTGGCCGGTCGCCAGGGGAGGCAAATTTGGCCCACTTTAGTGGGCTTTTCGTTCGTCGCCGGGGACTTCGAGTCCCCGGCGAAAAGGTACGTTGGGGCGGCGGCTATTCCAGGAAGGAGCCGTCATCGTTGAGCAGGTGGTAGCACAGGTTGACGCCGTGCAGCCGCCAGGGTTCCACTGCCGCGCCGGGCAAGTATTCCAGGTCGTTGATGCCCGTGTTGCGCACCCAGATGTCCACGCGCCGCCAGGGGCCGACTCCGAAGATCACGTCCATCGCCGCATTGATCACCCCACCGTGACAGACCACCAACACCGCGTCGTCGATCTCGGTGTGGCGCGCCGTGACATCGTGTAAGAAGCTGCCCACCCGCGCGACAAAGTGCAGCCAGCTTTCGCCATGCGCGAAGGTCGGGGAAAAGGGGCGCTGTGTGGCCCAGAAGTCGGCATAGACGGGCGGCGGATCGAGCGGGACGGGCGAGGCGTCGGGATAGCAGTTGCCCACCTCGCGCAGGCGGTCGTCGCCGACAACGTGCAGGCCGGTCGCCTGGGCAATATGGGCAGCGGTCTCCTGCGCGCGGCGCATCGTGCTGGCATACATAGCCGTCGGGCGGACGTGCTGCGCCAGCCAGTCGGCGACGCGCCCGGCCTGCTGCTGACCCAGGTCGGTCAGCCCGGCATCGACATAGCCGCCTTCCCAGTTCGGTAAGTTGACATAACTTTGCCCGTGTCGAATCAGATACAGGCGCATGGCCTCTTCCTTGTCGTCGTATACACTGCTGCACAAGGCGGCTGATCTTAGCGTTGCCGCGCCGCCTGCGCAAGGGAAAATGTCTGTGCGGGCGTATCCCGGTTTCCGCGTTTCCGCCCGCCGCTTGACGCCTGCTGCTGCGACGCTACTATTTATGCCCATGTCCGATGCCTCCTCTGCCACCCTTCTCGATGCGGCTGCGGCCCGCACGGCGGCGCGCAATGCCGCTGCCCTGGCCCTGGCCTCGATCCTGGCCAAAGGCGCGCTGTTCGTGTGGCAGTTGGTGCTCACGCGGCTGCTGGCCCAGGCGGGCTACGGTATCTACGGAACCATCGGCGGGATGCTGTCCATCGCCGCCGCCGTGCCGGACTTCGGCATGGGTATGATCGTGCTGCGCGACGTGGCGCAGCGCCGCGATCTGGCCGGGCGGGCGCTCGGCGTCACCTTGACGATCCAGCCGCTGCTGGCAGCGCTGGCTTACCTGGGGCTGATCGCGGCAGGATGGCTGCTGGGCTACGACGAAACCATTCGCGGCCTGCTGCCCCTGGCCGGGCTGAGTCTGTTCGTGGACGTGCTGGGCAACATGGTGCATAACCAACTGCTGGCCCGCGAGCAGATGGTCATCCCGTCGATCATCGGCGTGGCGCACATCGGCGCGCTGATCGTGCTGGTCGGCGCGGCGCTGTTGGGCGGGCTGGGTATGGTGGGCCTCTACGGCGCGACCCTGGCGGCGGGCGCGCTGCGCGCCCTGGCCTACTGGCTGGCCCTGATCCAGACCGGCGTGCGGGCCTCCTGGCCGGTCGATTGGAGGCTGGCGCGGCGGCTGGCGATCAACGGCGCGCCGCTGGCACTGAACGCCTTTTTGGGATTGGCCTATCAGCACGCCGACAAGCTCATCACCACCGCCACCATCGGCGCGGAGAACACAGCCCTGCTGACGGCGGCCTTCGTCATCGTGCAGGGAGCTATCGAACTGCTGAGCACAACGGTGCTGGTGGCCGTCTTTCCGCTGATGTCCCGCCAGCATGGAGACGGTCGGCGGGACGCCTTCGACTTTCTGGTGGAAAAGATCGCCTACTTCACGCTGGTGGTCACGCTCCCGCTGGGCATTTTCACCTCGCTGCTGGCCTCGCCGCTGGTGGCGCTGCTGTTCGGCCCGACCTTCACCCGCACCACCGACGTGCTGGCGGTGCTGATCTGGTACGGCGCGATCACGATGGTGGCGAACGTGTTCGCGCAGATGCTCACCATCCAGAACCGCCAGCGGCGGACGCTGCTCATCCGCGCGTGTGGGCTGGCGCTCAACGTCTGTCTGAGCCTGATCCTGCTGCCGCGCGTCGGCGTGGCGGGGGCGGCAGTCAGCAGCGTGATTGCGGAACTGTTGACGACGGCCCTGCTGCTGCGCCAGTGGGAAGGGGCCGGGGCGCGCCTGCGGCGGCTGGCGCCGCGCCTCGGAAGGCTGCTAGCGGCGGGGGCGATCACGGCGGCGGTGCTGCTGCTGCTGCGTTCCCTAAACGGCGTGCTGGCCCTGGTCGTGGGCGGGCTGATCTACCTGGGGGCGGCGGGGAGGCTGATCGCCGCCACACCGGAGGACCGGGACTTCCTGCACGCCGTGCTGACGGCCATGCCCGGCGGCGCGCGGCTGGTCGGGCGCATTGGCGGCGTGCGGTAGAGGATGATTCCCCCACAAACGGCGCGATGGAGTATACTGGAACAAGTATTGCAGTGCGGTTTGCCGATCCTGCGCAGGGGCGGCGCACGCGCCCTCTGCCAGCTTAAAGCGCCTGATAAAGCCCATGACTGCTCAACCCAAACGTGTCGCCCTGCTCGTCACCTGCCTGGTCGATCAGATCATGCCGGAGGTCGGCGTGGCGGCGGTGAAGCTGCTGCGCCGCGCCGGGTGCACGGTCGATTTTCCCACCGACCAGACCTGCTGCGGGCAACCCTTCTTTAACAGCGGATTTCGTCCAGAGGCCGCGCGGCTGGCAAAGCGCGCCATTGACATTTTCGAGGAATACGACGCCGTCGTGCTGCCCAGCGGATCGTGCACCGGCATGATCCGCGTCGAGTACCCGCACCTGTTCGAGGGCGACTCGCGCTGGCACGAGCGTGCGCAGCGGCTGGCGGACAAGACCTTCGAGCTGACCGAATTCTTGGTGCATCAGGTCCATTGGCAGCCGCAGGCCGCGCCGAAAGCGCCGCGCGTCACTTATCACGATTCCTGCCACATGAACCGCGTGCTGCATATGCGCCGGGAGCCGCGTTCCCTGCTCACAGCGGCAGGCTGCGAGATCGTGGAGATGCGCGAATCCGACCGCTGCTGCGGCTTCGGCGGGCTGTTCTCCATCCGCATGCCGCAGGTCTCCAACGCCATGACCGCCGACAAACTGCGCCAGGCCATCGAGACCGGGACGGACATGCTCGTGTCGGTCGATCCGGGCTGCCTGATGCAGATGCGCGGCATGATCAAGGATGGCTCCGTCCGTGTGGAGCACGTCGCCGTCGTGCTGGAGGAGTTGACGCGATGACCGTGACTTTTCACCGCTTTCGCGCCGACTCCGGGCGCGCGGTCGCCGATCCCCACCTGCAAAAAGTGCTGGAAAACGCCACCGGCAACTTCCGCGAGGGGCGCGCGCGGATGCTGGCCGATGTGCCCGACGCCGACCAACTGCGCGATCAGCTCAAGGCGATCCGCTCGGCCACGCTGTCCCGGCTGGCCGATCACCTGGAGACGTTCGAGCGCAATGCCGCCGCTGCCGGGGCGATCCTGCACTGGGCCAAAGACGCTGACGACGCCTGCCGCCTGGTGATCGAGATCGCGCGGCAGCATGGCGTCACGCTGGCCGTCAAGAGCAAGTCGATGGCGAGCGAGGAGATTCACCTCAACCACGCGCTGCAAGAAGCCGGGGTGACGCCGGTGGAAACCGACCTGGGCGAGTGGATCATTCAACTGGCCGGCGATCCGCCCGCGCACATCATCGTCCCGGCGATCCACGTCACGCGCTACGAAGTGGCCGAGTTGTTCAGCCGGGAGTTGGGCCGCCCCATCCCCGGCGACGACATCCCCGGCCTGACCGCCGTCGCGCGCCAAACGCTGCGGGAAAAGTTCCTGGCCGCCGGGATGGGCCTTTCCGGCGTGAACGTGGCGGTGGCCGAGACGGGCAGCATCGTCCTGGTGACGAACGAGGGCAACGGGCGCATGGTGACGGGCGCGCCGCCGGTGCACGTGGCGATCATGGGGATCGAAAAGATCGTCCCGACGTGGCAGGACGCCGCCGTGTGGCTTTCGCTGCTGGCGCGCAGCGCGACCGGTCAGCCGCTGTCCATTTACACCACCGCCATCACCGGCCCGGCCCGGCCCGAAGACCCCGATGGCCCGCGCGAGGTGCACATCATCCTGCTCGATAACGGGCGCAGCCGCCTGCTGGGCACGCCCTACGAGGAAATTTTGCAGTGCATCCGCTGCGGGGCGTGCCTCAACGTCTGCCCGGTCTACCGCGAGGCGGGTGGGCACAGCTACGGTAGCCCCTACAGCGGGCCGATTGGCGCGGTGCTGACGCCGCTGATCTTTGGCCTGGAGAAGTACGAGGCGCTGCCGCACGCCAGTTCGCTGTGCGGCGCGTGCCTGGACGTGTGCCCGGCGCGAATCGACCTGCCGCGTATGTTGCTGGCCCTGCGCGCCGAGGAAGTGGAAAAGCGCATCCTGCCCTGGTACGAGCGCATCCCGGAGCGCGTGGCGGCGTGGGGGTTGGGCCACGCCCGACTGTACCGGCTGGCGGCGGGGCTGCTGCGCGTCTTCTCACGCCCGCTGGTGAAAGGCTACGCGACCCGCTGGCCGCGCCGACTCAACCCCGCCGGTGAGCGCGATCTGCCCGCCCTGGCGAAGCGCTCGTTTCGGGAGATGTGGAAGGACCTGTAGGGCGATTCACCGCCGGGGGCCGGCTCAGAAATAGCTGACCGCGCAATGCATTCAGTCGCCGCCCGCAGCGGCGAAGGCCGCCGGGGAGCGGTAGCACAGCAACAGGTTGTCCAGCCAGGGGGCGCTTTCGACCTGCGCGCCGATGATCACGCGGTTGAAGGGGGTAAGCTGCGCGTTCGCCACCGGCAGCGAGGCCAGACGCGCTCCCTGGGGCGTATGGACGTTGAGCACGGCGATGCTCTGCCCGCCCGTCACCGGGCGCACGGCCAGTTCCAGCGTTACCCAGGTGTTGAAAGGCAGGGCGATTAACGGCGAGAGCGCTGTTTGCTCGCCGTTTTGATCCTGCGCCAGCCCGACCGAGGCGCGGCCATCGGCGTCGAAGGACCAGACCAGCCGCCAGCCGGTGAGCGCATCTCCGGCATTGCCCGCCGCCAGATACACGCTCAGCGGCGGGCTGCCCGCCGTCGGGACCAGCAGATCGAACACGGCGCGCGTGTAGCCGCCGGGCAAGGGAATGGTCCACGCGGCAGTTTGGGCCAGGTGCAGCGCCGTGTCCCGCGCGATCCGTTCCGGCACGAAACCCGCCGGCGCACTGCCGGGCAGCGGCCCGGCGCCGTCGAAGTTCAGGAATGCGATCAGCGATTCTTCCGGCTGGCACAGCGGCACGGCGCTATAGGCTGTGCGGGCGAAGCGCAGGGTTTCCAGCGTGGCGCGCACAGGCGCCAGCGCCGTACCCGTCAGGCGCAGGTCAGGCGTCGGGGTCGGGGCCAGGCGCGTTTGCAGCGCATTTTGCGTTCCCTGGATGACTGCCGAGCGTGTCAGGAACGCCTGCAAGTTGGCCGTCGCCGTCAGGTTGGGCGTGCTTGTTGGCGTGGCCGTTGCCGTGAAGGTGGGCGACGGCGTCGGGCTGACGGTAGCCGTCGCCGTTGGCGTGGTGGTGGCCGTCGGGGTGAAGCTGGCCGTCGCCGTCGGCAGGGGGGTGAATGTGGCCGTCACGGTGGGCGTGGCGGTAGCGGTCTGGGTCGGGGTAGGTGTGGCCGTGCTGGTCGGCGTGCGCGACGGCGTGATGGTGGGCGTCGGCGTGATCGTCGGCGTGTCCGACGGGGTGAAGGTGGGCGTCGGCGTGGCCGTGATGATGATGGGCGTGCGTGTGGATGACGGCGTGAGCGTGATGACCGGGAAGCCCGTCGGCGACGAGGCAAAGCCGATGATGATCGGCGTCGAGGTGGCCGTCGGCGTGGGCGGGATGATCACCCCGGCGATGGAGATAGGCGTTGTGGTGGGGCGGCTGCGCGTCAGGAAGGCGGCCCCGCCTCCAGCAGGAATACCCAGCAGCAGGATGATAACGACCAGGAACAGTCCCCACGACAACAGCGGGTTAAGCCGCCGGGGCATCAGGCCGCTGCGCCGCCCGCGCAGCCGCGCCCGTCCACGCTCCAGATCGCTCAGGACGGCGTTCAGGCTGCGATAGCGTCGCCAGGGGTCTTTTTCCAAACAGCGTTCCACAATGGCAACCAGGCTGCTGGGCGCGCGCCCGCGCAGGTTCGGCGTGGGGGTGTAGAGCACCTTGTGCATCGTCCCGGCGTGGCTGGGGGCGTCGAAGGGCATTTTGCCGCTGAGCATGAAAAAGAACAGCACCCCCAATGCCCAGATGTCGTCGTCGATGCTGGGTTTGCTACCCTGCCAACGCTGCGGGCTGGTGAAGTTTGAATTTGCCAGGGTCAGGCGGGTGGTGGAGGTGGTCAGGCGTGTGCCCTCAGCGAAGCGATATAGCCCAAAGTCTACGATCACCAGCCGCAGTGTGGGCGGCCTGGGGCGTGGCATGCGGCGGCGGTAGACGACACGCGGGGTCGAGACGCTTGTTTCCTCCGGCGGGGGAGATTCCGCCGACGCTTCGGGGGTCTCCACCTCCTCAGCCGGTTCCTGCGTCGCCGTGAGAGCCGGTTCAACTTCTGGGACGACGAAGATATTGCTGGGCCGCAGGTCGCCGTGCAGCACGCCCTCCTCGTGCGCCAGAGTCAGCGCCTGGGTGATCAGGGTGGCCCACTGGCGGAATGTCTTGGCGTCCAGCGGGCCGTTACGGGCCAGGTAAGCGTCGAGTGTTTCGCCGTCCAGATAAGGCCGCACTAGGTGTAGGCGGTTTTCGTGGGTGAAGATGTCTTGATAAGGGGCAGTGGAGGACAGGTTCAGTGTGCGCAGCGCGGCGGCATCGCGGGAGAAATCGGCCAGCACGTCAGGAGCAACCGTCATCCGCGCGTCCAGGGCGCGAATCACGACCACCTGGCCGGTCTGCGTATCTTCGGCCAGGTAGAGGTCGCCCAACATGCCGCGCCCCATATCCTGGCGCAGGCGATAGCGGTCGGGAAGTGTCATGTGGCGTGCGGCTCACCAGCGATAGGATGTTGGAGTGATTATACCCCTCCCCCAATGTCCGACCAACCGGGCGCGGGTACGTCGGTTCCACCGCAACAAAACGGGTGAGGCAGCATACCTCACCCGGCATCCACTACGATAGGGCAGGTGAGAGTCGAACTCACACGGATTTCTCCCGTAGATTTTAAGTCTACTGCGTATGCCATTCCGCCACTGCCCCACTGTGTTCCAGTGTAGCAAAATCGGGGAAAGGCGTCAATGAGAGGATGCGACGGTTACATCGGGGACGAATGACATAGTGGAAAGGTGTAATAGGGGACATTTCTTCGCCGGCGGAATGGATCATGATAAGAAATGCTTCCAGGATCGTTTTTTGTTCCAAATAGAGTCCTACAGGAGATAAACCCATGAACGCGATGACTGAGGCCAATTTGCGAGCCGCTTTTGCCGGCGAGAGCCAGGCCCACGTTAAGTATCTGGCCTTTGCCGAGCAGGCGCGTCGTGACAAACTGCCTAACATCGCGCGCCTGTTCGAAGCGGCTGCCTACGCCGAACAGGTCCACGCTATCAATCACCTGCGCGCGTTGGGCGGGATCGGCAGCACGGCGGAGAACTTGGGCGAGGCATTCGGCGGTGAGACCTTCGAGATCGAGCAGATGTACCCGGCCTATACAAACGTCGCTGAGGCACAAGGTGAGCAGCGCGCGTTACGGTCGATGAACTGGGCGCTGGCAGCCGAAAAGGTTCACGCGGCGCTTTACGCAGCAGCCAAACCGCAGGCCGAGGCCAGGCAGGACATCGCTGCCCAGGACATCTGGGTGTGCACGGCCTGCGGCTTCACGATGGAAGGCGAACCGCCGGACGTGTGCCCGGTCTGCGGGGCCAAACACGACAAGTTCCGCCAGTTCTAGGCCGCCGTGGTGGCCCGGTTTAATTCGATAATCTATACCGACGGCCTCGAACGAGGCAGAGGGGCAGATATTCCCGGCGCCAGTTGACCTTCAGTCTGCCGACACGACGGAAGAGGGCAGCGGCAGGGTGATCGTGAACACGCTGCCGCGCCCGACCTCGCTTTCGACGCTCAAAGTGCCGCCGTGCAGTTCGACGATCTCCTTCGCAATGGTCAGACCCAGGCCCGTCCCGCGCACGCCGCTTTCCTCAACGCGGAAGAACGGCTCGAAGATTTTATTCAGTACATCCGACGCGATGCCCACACCGGTATCCTGTACGCGGATCAGCGCGGCATCCTGCCGGGCCTCCAGCGCCACCGTAATCTGCCCGCCTGCGGGCGTGTAGTTAATGGCGTTGACGACCAGGTTGGTGATCACCTGGGTCAGGCGGTCCGGATCGACATCAGCACGTAGCGGATCGGGCGGCAGGTCGCCGGTCAGACGGATGTTCTTGGCCTCGGCTTCGGGCCGCTGAACCTCGAACACGTTCACCAGGAGGTCCTGCAAAAGCACGGGTTTGCGCTCCAGCGTAATCACCCCACGCTCAAAGCGCGAGAGGTCCAGCAGATCATCGACCAGCCGCCGCATCCGGCCCGTCACCAGGTCCATGACCCGCAGGTGCTCCTCCAGCTTTTCGGGCTGGCGGCGGATCAGGGCCAGCCGGAGGATCATGTTGGTGATGGGCGTGCGCAGTTCGTGCGAGGCGTTGGCGATGAAGCGCTCGCGCTGAGCCTGGAGCGCCTTGCGCTGGCTGATGTCGTGGATGAGGGCGACACTGCCCAGCAGCTGACCATTCGGCAGGGTGACGGTCGTCATGGTCATCCCGGCGTCAAAGACGCTGCCATCCTGCCTGCGAATCTTCAACTCGCCCTGCCAGGGTTCACCGCGTTCCCAGGCCCGGATGATGTCTTGGGTGGCCTGTTCGCCGTTTTCGGCAGGCACGATCATCGCCAGCGGGTGACGGTTGGGTTGGGCTAACAGGGCGCCGGCTCTGTAGCCGGTCAGATTGGTGAAGGCCTGGTTGACGTAGCGGACCTGGTTCTGATCCGTGTAGATCACACCCTCGCCCATCGCTTCCAGGATAGCGATCAGTTCTGCTGTGCGCTCCTCCACGCGCTGGGTCAGCTCGGCGGCGTGGCGCTGCACCTGGGCGAACAACCGGGCGTTTTGCAGGGCGGTGGCGGCCTGGCCGGCCAGGATCGACAGCAGCTTCGCGTCGGCCTCGCCGAAGACATCCGGCTCGTAGCTTTGCAGGGTCATCACGCCGACGACCTGGTCGCCGCTGATCAACGGCACGTAGACCGCCGAGTGGGGGGTGGGGCCTTCACCGACCTTTATCAGCTTGGCCCCTGTGCTCCGATCTGCCAGCAGCGCCTCGTAATCGACGATCAACGGCTGGCGGGTACGGATGGCCTGGCTGTCTGGCCCTTTCCCCAACGGCATCGGCGGAAAGTTCGTTGGGTCCATTTCGGCATCATCGATGATGGCGAACACACAAGTGATCTGTCCGGTCGCCGCGTCATATAAGGCCAGGATGAAGTGCGGCACGGCCAGGAGGAGGTGCTGGACGATCTCGCGGAACATCACGCGGCCGATTTCGCGCACGTCCAGGGTGGTCGTCAGCGTGCGCCCGATCTCGTACAAGGCCAGCAGTTCGCGGTTGCGCTGTTCCAGGTCGGCGTTCAACCGTTCAAGCACGGCGGTGTGCCGCTGGAGCGCCTGGTAGAACTGCGCGTTTTCCAGGGCGATGGCCGTCTGGTCGGCGAACATTTGCAGCCGTTCGGCGTGGGTCGCGTTAAAAAAGCCCGGCGTCGCGCTGTCCAGGTTGATAAAACCGATTACCTGGCCGTGCGACCGGATCGGCGCGGCGGCATAGGAGCGTACCCAGGCCGTCGCAGGCATGTTGATCCAGCTTGGAGAGGTTGCCGTATCGCTGATAACGCAGGGGGTGCCGTTGGCAAACATGCCCCACAAGTTCGGTGTATCCAACGGCAGGCTGAAATTTTCGATGTAGGATCGCAGCTTTGCCGGGTAGCCGCGCCAGTAGGCCACGCGTGCCCGGTCACCCTCAATGAGCATGATGTTGGCCGAATCGTGCGGCACAACGCGCCCCACGTTAGCCAGGATGCGGCTCATCACCTCGTCGAAGTCCAGCACGCTGGTGAGGGTGGCGGCGCTGTCGCGCAGGGCCTCGGCCAGGGCGCGCTGCTCGCGCTCGGACTCCTCGGCCCGCCGGCGGGCGGTAATGTCCATGATCGACACGAACACTTTGGCCCACGTTTCCACATAGCCCGGCGCAATGGACACCGAGACCAGGGTTTCCAACGGATCGCCTTGCATTGTCCGGCTGGAAACTTCGGCCTTGAAGTGGGTTTGGCCCGCGCTAAAGGTGATTAGCTCCTCTTGAAAGGCTCGCATGGCGTTGGGACCGAGCAACTTTGCCAGGCTGCCCAGTATTTCTGTCTTATCAGCAGCCTGATGCATGGTAACTGTTGCCTGGTTGACATCGATCACCTGGACCAGGGCGGCGCAGTGAATCACGTCTTCCGGGTGTTCTGTGAAGTAGACCCGCAGGTCGTCCACACCTGCCGCGCGCAGACCATCGATGTATTGCTTGACCTGTGAGAAATCCTCTTCCCACAGCGAAATGGGCGAGTCCTCGAACAGGCTGCGGTAGCGTGCTTCGCTCTCCTGCAACCGGCGCTCGGCCTGCTTGCGCGCCGTGATATCCTCGTTGACGGCGACCGCGCCGGTGATGTGCCCATCTGGGTCGCGCAACGGCACCGCCGAGTTAAGTATGATCTTGTGCGTCCCATCGAAGCACTCGATCTCAAGTTCCTCGTTCAGAGAAGCCTCACCCTGCGTAATGGCGCGTGCGCCGGCCCACTCCTCTGGCCGGACCCGTTCGCCCGTGCTGAGCCACCAGGCTTTGTATTGACCATACTTCTCGATTCCTACATATTTTGCCCCGACCCAGATCTGCTGACCAGCCGGGTTGCCATGGGTGACATTCCCATTTGCATCGATAAGCCATACGCCGACGGGCAACATCTCCATCACCTGACGCAGCAGCTTTTCGCGCTGGCGCAGGGCTTTTTGGGCCTGCTTGCGTTCGGTGATGTCCAGAGCGGTAAAGGTGACGCCCGCCGGGAGATCGGCGGGATCGAGGGCGGCGGAGCTGAGCAGCACGTCGATGATGCGCCCGTCTTTACACTGCCAGCGGGTTTCCACCGTGCCGACGCCCGTTTCCCTGATCTGCGCGTATTTGGCCTGCCCGACGTACTCAAACTCGGCGTCGTCGGGGTAGAGTATCCGCGCACTTTGGCCGATCAGTTCGTTGGCGGTGTAGCCGGTCATCCGGCACATCTGGTCGTTGACCCACTGCATCACGCGGTTGGAAACCAGGCCGATGCCGGTCGGCGCGGCCCGCAGGATGCCGCTCAGGGTGCCTTCGCTTTGCCGCAGCGCCGCCTCGGCCTGCTTGCGCGCCGTGATGTCAACGGCGTAGATGCGCGCTGTGTTGAACTCGGCATTCAGGCTGATGACCTCGGCGAACACATTGCCACTGAGTTCGACCTCGCGGCTGAAGGTCTGCCGTTCGCGCACGGGCAGGGCGGCCAGGATTTCAGCCATGTCTGGCGGGAAGAAGGCGCGCACGTCCGTTAATCCATACGCCTGAAGGGCTTCTACGGCGGCAGCGTTGGCATACGTGACCTGCCCGCTCGCATCGATCTCGATCACCGGATTGGGGTTCAATTCCGGGAAGGATGCCAGGTGGCGGATTTTTTGCTCAGCCTCTTCCCGCTCGCGGCGCGTCCGCAGCGCCGTGATGGCATAAGCCAGGTCGCCGGCCAGTTCTTCGAGCAGGGTTGTTTCCTGCGCGTCAAAGGCATCGGCCTCGTCAGCGTAGACGACCAGCGCGCCAAGAGTCTGATTTTTGCGACGCAAAGGCGCTACGCAGGCTGCGGCATGGCCGTACTTGACCATCAACTCGCGCAGAGGGGCGTAAGCTGGCTCTAGAGAGCTGTTCTGGGTGAAACTGATCGCGGCTGGACACCCGGCTATAGCCGCCACGAAGTTGTTATATGCTTCCTTTTCCCAGACAAGGAATTGTTGTTCGATGGCCTGGGCTGTTGCCCCCGCCACCGCGACGGTGTAACCCCGTGCCGCCTGGTCTTGCTCGACCAAGCCGATCCAGGCCGCGCGATAGCCGCCGGACTCAACGGCAACCCGACACACTGCCTGCAACAGGGCAGTTTCATCGTCGGCGCGGATGATCGTCTGGTTGGCGTTGCTGAGCACGCGGAAGGCGCGGTTAACCCGGCGCAACGCCCGTTCGGAAGCGCGAATCAGGACGTACAGCAGCAGCGATGTTGTGATGAGGAAAAAGATGTCCTTGAGCGCGTTGAGCAGAGGATATTTCTCCAATTCAATAGCCGCGCCCAGCAATCGGTCGGTCAGCAGCATCCACAGGACGCCAACCAGCAGGTACGCACCGACGATGCGGAGGGGTGGCAGGCGTTGGGGGGGTGTTGCCGGAGTTGCCGGCGAGTCGGTCATTTATCTGTCCTCCGGTCTCTGTCGGGCTGATGCTACTATCGGGCGGGCGTCTGCCCTGTTCAACACCGCAGGGTACACCTTTATTATACGGGATTCTCCGCCGGCGAATAGCACTCTTCGTAATAGACTCGCTGCTTATAGGTGGTCGATAGCCTGTACGGCCACTGGGCCTTCTAACGCGGATTTGACGGCCTTCTCAGCAAAGGTTAAGCCATCAGACGCGCTTTTGTGCGGGATTATGCGTATAATCTGGGTAGAACCTGGGGCTTGAGATTCAAAGGAGGGTGAGATGTCGTATTACAACAACCCCTGGAACAGCGAAGTCACCCCCGCTCCGGTGGCGCGTGTCAGCGTGCAGACCGTGTTGCAGCGGGTTTATCTGTGGATGGCGCTCGGCGCGCTCGTGACGGCGGGCGTGGCCTTTTTGACCGTGACGAACCCGGCGCTGAACGCCCTGGCGCGCAACCCCATCGTCCTGTTCGGTGCGATCATCGGGGAGCTGGTGCTGGTGCTGGTGCTCAGCGCGGCGCTGCGGCGACTGTCTCCGGCGGCGGCGGCGACGATGTTCTTCGTCTACGCCGGGCTGAACGGCTTCACGTTGTCCATCATTCTGGCCTACTTCGAGGTCGGCTCGATTGTCTCGGCCTTCGTGGCGACGGGCGCGCTCTTCGGCGCGATGACCATTGTCGGCTTCACCACGCAGCTTGACCTGACGCGCTTCGGCACTTACCTGATGATGGGCCTGATCGGGCTGCTGATCGCCATGGTGGTCAACGTCTTCCTGGGCAGCAGCGGCCTGGACCTGCTTATCAGCATCGTGGGCGTGTTGATCTTCACCGCGCTCACAGCCTACGACACGCAGAAGATCAAACACATCGCCGCCGATCCGTCGATCCAGGCCGACGGCAGCATCGCCATGAAGCTGAGCCTCATCGGCGCGCTGACGCTGTACCTGGACTTCATCAACCTGTTCTTGTTCCTGCTGCGCCTGATGGGCGGTGGCAGCCGCGACTAAGTGTCTTTTCGCCATACCACCGGGTAGCGGCAGAATTACATTCCGCCGCTACCCTTCGACATCTGGCACCGGGACTATCTGGCCTCTTGCAGCACCGGGGCAGATTTGCCGTTGCCGGAGGGGGTTTCCACCGCCTCTTCCCGCCGGAACTGACTCATGTACAGGTTGTAGTACGCGCCGCGTCGCGCCAGCAGTTCGGCGTGGGTGCCCCGCTCGACGATCTCCCCGTCCACCAGCATCAAGACCTGGCTCGCGTTGCGGATGGTGCTCAGACGGTGGGCAATGACGAAACTCGTCCGCCCGCGCAGGAGCTGCTCCAGCGCCTTCTGGATCAGGCGCTCGGTGCGCGTATCCACGCTCGATGTAGCCTCGTCCAGGATCAGGATGCGCGGGTTCGCCAGCGCCGCGCGGGCGATGGCGATCAACTGGCGCTGACCCTGGCTCAGGCCCGCGCCGCGCTCACCCAGCACGGTCTGGTAGCCGTCCGGCAGCCGCTCGATGAAGGTATCCGCCGATACGAGCTTCGCTGCGGCGATCACCTCCTCGTCGCTGGCATCCAGCCGTCCATAACGAATGTTGTTCATCACCGTGTCGGAGAACAGGAAGGTGTCTTGCAGCACGATCCCGATCTGACTGCGCAGGCTGGCGGCGGTGACGTCGCGCACATCGAAGCCATCGATCTTCACTGCGCCCGCCGTCACATCGTAGAAGCGCGGGATCAGGTTGATGATGGTCGTCTTGCCCGCCCCGGTCGGTCCGACGATGGCGATGGTCTGGCCCGGTTCGGCGGTCAGGTTGATGTCACACAATACCGGCTCGCCCGGCTTGTATTCGGCGCGCACATTGGTGAATTCGACACGCCCCTGAATGGGCGGCATTTCCAGGGCGCCGGGCTTGTCGGTGATGTCCGGCTGTTGGTCCAGCAGCCCGAAGATACGCTCCCCGCCCGCGATGGCGTTCTGGACATTGGTCCACATGACCGCGATCCGCTGGATCGGCTGGTTAAACCGCTGGGTGTACTGCATGAAAGCGAAGACCGTGCCCAGCGAGATGACCGACGTGCCCAGCAATGGCTCGTTGCGTAACACCGACAGCCCACCTGCCACCACCACAATCCCCAGCGCCAGGTAGCCCAGGGCTTCCAGTGTGGGATTGAGGGCGCTGGTGAAGCTGGCTGCGCGCACGGCAGCGTCGCGGTTGGCGGCGTTGGTCTGGCGGAATTGCTCGATGTTCTCTTCTTCGCGGCTGAACGCCTGCGCCTCGCGCACACCAGCGATGCTCTCCTGCAAATCGGCGTTGACGCTGCCCATCTGCTGGCGGCTCTTGCGGAAGGCGCGGCGCGCCTGCCCGGAGAAGTGCACCGTTGCCGCGATCATCAGCGGCAGGACGATGATGCTCAGCAGCGCGTAGAGCAGGTTGGTCTGAAGCATCTTGATGACAATCCATCCCAGCAGCAGTACGCTGCTGAGTACCTCCACCAGCGTGTTGCTGAACGCCTGCTGGATCGCCTCCGAGTCATTGGTGATGCGGCTCATCAGGTCGCCTGCCTCACGCTCGGCGTAGAACCCCAGCGACAGCCGGTGCAGGTGGGCGAACAGGTCCACGCGCATCTTGCGCAGGGCGTGCTGGCCAGCCCAACTCATCGCATAGAACATCAGGCCGCTGGTGATCGCCCCGCCAATGTACAACAGTAACAGCGTGCCGACCAGCCCAGCCAGACCGCCGATCTTGGCGTCCAGCGAGGCGTCGGGCGGGAGGGTCGTATACCAGCAGGACGTGCTGCCCTGGCTGGGGAAGAGGAAGCAGTCCACCGCCTGCCCGGTCAGGTCCGGGGTCACGACCTGCGTCCACGCCTGGACGATCATCAGCACCAGCACGATCAGCAGCGCGAGCAGGTAAGGACGAAAGTAGTGGCCAAAGCGGGCCAGCGTCGCGCCCAGGTTTTGGGGCCGGGATAGATCTTGCTGCATCAGGTGGCGCGGACCGCCACCGGGACCTCCAAACATGGTATTCTCTAAGCCTCCTGCGCTGCCGACGCGAGTTCGACCTCGGCGGCATCGAGTTCGGTATCGCCGACCAGTTGCGAATGATAGATTTCGGCGTAAATAGCGCTGTTTTCCATCAGCTCTTCGTGTTTGCCGCGCGCCACAATCCGGCCCTTGTCCAACACCAAAATCTGATCGGCGTTGAGCACCGTGCTGATGCGCTGCGCGATCACGAAACTGGTGCGGCCTTTCATCAGACGGTCCAGCGCCTTTTGAATACGATATTCCGTCACCAGGTCTACACTGCTGGTCGAGTCGTCCAGGATCAGCAGGCGGGGATCAAGCAGCAGCGCGCGCGCAATGGCGATGCGCTGCTTTTGTCCGCCGGAGAGCGTCGTGCCGCGCTCGCCCACCGGCGTGTCATAGCCCTGCGGAAAGTCCATGATGAAGTCGTGCGCGGCGGCGGCCTGTGCGGCGGCGATGATCGCGTCCATGCTGGCGTCGGGCCGCCCGAAGGCGATGTTGTCGCGGATCGTGCCGCTGAACAGGGTTGTCTCCTGCAAGACGATGCCGATCTGGCTGCGCAGGCTTTCCAACGTCACATGGCGGATGTCGTGCCCGTCGATCAGGATGGTGCCGGCGTTCGGGTCGTAGAAGCGCGGGATCAGGTTAATAATGGTCGTCTTGCCGCTGCCGGTCGCCCCCAACAGGGCCACCGTCTGGCCCGGCTCGGCGATGAAGCTGACATCGTCCAGCACCGGGTCGCTGCTGTTAAAGTAGCGGAAGGTCACGTTGCGGAACTCGACACGTCCTTCGATGGGGGGCAGGTTCACCGCATCCGGCGCATCCGAGACATCGCTCTTGGCGTCTAGAATCTCGAAGATGCGCGTGGCCGAGGCGCCTGCCTGTGCCATCATGGTGATGATGAAGCCCAACAGGCCGATGGGGAAGAAGACATACATCAGGTACATGCTGAACTTCTGGTACTCGCCCAGCAGCAGCGTGCCCTCGATGATCTGCTTGCCGCCGAAGTACAGGATCGCCGCCTGGCCCACCTGGGCGATCAAGAAGACCACCGGGAACAGGAAGGAGAGAGTCCGGGTGACTTTCAACTGCTGCGTCAGCAGGTCATCGGCAGAACGGTTAAAACGCGCCTGTTCATACGGTTCCCGCGTGAACGCCTTGACCACGCGAATCCCGGCCAGGCTTTCCTGCAAGATGGTGTTCAGCGTCGAGATGCGCTGCTGCACCTGGACGAACAGCGGCTGTGCAATGCTGCCGAAGACCATGAACAGGATCAGCGCGATGGGCAGAATGGGCAGCACGACCAGCGTCAACTGCCAGTTGGTTGTCAGCAGCAGGACCAGCGCGCACACCAGCAGGATGATCGTCTGCGCGACCATCACCAGCCCCTGCGCGATGAACATGCGCACTTTTTCCACATCGTCGGTGGCGCGAATCATCAACTGGCCGGTCTGGTTGCGGTCGTGGTAGCTAAACGAAAGACGCTGAATCTTGGCGAAAATCTCGTTGCGCAGATCGAAGGCGATACCTTGCGAGGTCTTTTCGGCCATGTACGCCTGCACGAACGAGAACAGGCCGCGCATGACGGCAAAGGCGACAATGAGCAAGGCGGCGTTGATCAGCAGCATTTCGGCGTTGGCCTGGTCCAGGCGAAGCTGATCGAGCGTCTTGCCCGTCTGTGTCGCCGCTACCCCTTGCATAAAGGTGGGCAGCGCCAGGATGGTGTTGGCTATCGCGCCGGAGGTAACGGCGTTGATCATGTTTTGGGTGAGCTGCGGCACGGCTAACTGAGCGATGGACGCAACGAACAGCGCGCCATAGGCCAGCAATGCCGAACGGCGTTGTCTGCCCAGGTAGCCGAGCGCGCGTCCCAGGCTGGCGAAGCTCGCCCCGCCGCCCCTGCCGCCGCGTGCCCGGCGGTTTGTATGTGAGACCGGCATGGTAGGTGCTTGCAACGTTTCCTCGCTTTCTCTTATTCAACCGATACACAGATACAGTTGTTCCTGACAGACAGGCTGGGAAATCGAACCGCACTATTTTCTACGTCTGGCCCTGTGGATATACGTCTTCCGGCCTGGATTTGTTCCGCGCGATGCCGTGCAGGAACAACCGAATCAGGTGGTCGGTGGCCTGAT
>Ga0209018_1000464_pt1 | contig 37282 bp, 29 predicted proteins | sample YNPBryBLVA2012_FD_185814 | JGI IMG/M metagenome (GOLD analysis project Ga0209018, IMG submission 185814) | Anoxygenic and chlorotrophic microbial mat microbial communities from Yellowstone National Park, USA - YNP Bryant BLVA 2012 (SPAdes)... ...
GCGCAGGTGGTAAGGCCTGCAGAAGAATGACGCCCCCCGCAGCCTCTCGGATAGACGGTTAGTCGGCGTCAAGCTGTTGTCGGGCGCCGTTGGCCATCATAGAGGGGTTCCACTGCTCCATACCCAGCGTCACCCGTACCTTGCGTTCAGTGACGGCCTGGGCGGCCGCGCGGGCCTGCTCGAGGATCATCCCTGCCAGCGGGCAGAACGGCGCAGTGAGGATCATGGTGATCAATACCTCCCCGTCCTCCGCAGTGATCTTGCGCACCAGCCCCAGATCCACGATGCTGATGCCGATCTCAGGGTCGTACACCTCACGCAGCGCCTCGTGGATGCGCTGAATCTCCTGCTCCGACAGGGGGGTCTCCATGTCGCTCATCTCTTGCTCCTTGCGGTGATCTGGCAGCCATTATACCACTCTCCACCTCTGCTGTCAAAAAAGCAGACCATTGTCGCTGAAACCGGCCGTTTGCACGGGTGCTTGAACGTGCTATACTGATGCACAGGCGAATCCAGACCGAGGAGGTTCCTGTGCTTGACGTTGAGCGAATCCGGGCGGATTTTCCCATCCTCTCACGCCAGATGCACGGCAAGCCACTGGTCTTTCTGGACAGTGCGGCCAGTTCCCAGAAGCCGCTGGCGGTGCTGGAGGCGATGGATCGGGCCTATCGGGAGTACTACGCCAACGTCCACCGCGGCGTGTACGCCATCAGCGAGGAGGCGACCCTGGCCTACGAAGGGGCGCGGGATAAGGTGGCTGCCTTCATCAACGCTCCGGTGCGGGAAGAGGTGATCTTCACCCGCAACGCCACCGAATCCATCAACCTGGTCGCCTGCGCCTGGGGGCGGGCCAACATCGGGCCGGGCGACCGTATCCTGCTGACGCAACTGGAACACCACTCCAACATCGTCCCCTGGCAACTGCTGGCCCAGGAGAAGGGGGCGGAACTGGTCTACCTGCCGATCGGCGACGACGGGCTGCTGCAGATGGAGCGCCTGGATGACCTGCTCGACGAGCGCGTCCGACTGGTGGCCTTCACGATGATGTCCAACGTCCTGGGGACGATCACGCTGGCGCGGGAGATGGTGCAGTGCGCCCATGCCGTTGGCGCGGTGGTGTTGGTGGATGGGGCACAGGGGGTGCCGCACCTGCCGGTGGACGTGCAGGAGTTGGGCTGCGACTTCCTGGCCTTCTCGGCCCACAAGATGTGCGGGCCCACCGGCATTGGCGTGCTCTACGGCCGGGAGAGCCTGCTGGAAGCCATGCCGCCCTTTCTCGGCGGCGGGGACATGATCCGGCGGGTGGATTGGGAACGCGCCACCTGGAACGACCTGCCCTGGAAGTTCGAGGCCGGCACGCCGGCTATCGTCGAGGCCATCGGTCTGGGGGCCGCGGTGGACTACCTGAGCAGGTTGGGGATGGAGGCGGTGGCGGCCCATGAGCGCGAGACGGTGGCCTATGCGATGGAGCGGTTGTCGGCGCTGTCGGGGATGCGCATCCCCGGCCCTCCTGCCGACCGGCGTGGCGGCGTGATCGCCTTCACCTTCCGCGACATCCATCCCCACGACCTGGCCCATCTGCTCGACCAGGAGGGGATCGCCGTGCGTGCCGGTCATCACTGCGCCCAGCCGCTGCACAAGCGCCTGGGGCTGACCGCCACCGCCCGCGCCAGTTTCTACCTGTACAACACGCCTCAGGAGGCTGACCGGCTGGCCGACGCGCTGGAGCGGGTCAGTCATCTGCTGGGCAAGGGGGTTGGGTGATGAGTGACCTCTACCGCGAGCACATCCTCGACCATTACGCCCATCCGCGCAACTGGGGGCGATTGGACGCGCCGGACATCGTCGCCGATGCCGACGATCCATCCTGCGGCGACCAGGTCCACCTGGAGGTGGGTCTCGACGCAGACGGGCGAGTCGAACGGGTGGCCTTTGAAGGAGACGGCTGTGTGGTCAGTATGGCCTCCAGTTCGATCTTCACCGAGCACATCAAGGGGAAATCACTTGAGGAGGTGGAGGCGCTCACGGAGGAGGATGTCCTGCGCATGCTGGATGCCCCGGTGGGCGCCAATCGCCGTCGCTGCGCGTTATTGCCGTTGCAGGTGTTGCGGGCGGGGCTGAAGGCGTATCGGGAGAAGGTCGGCCGGCGGTAGGGTCAGGAAGACATCGTGGCGGCTTCTCGCTTCAGCAGGTCCGCCAGCTCGACGGGGAGCAGGTCGCGGTTGTCGGGGGTGACGGTCACGACGGTGGGAGCAGAGGTGGGCAGGCGCATCTGCACCGCCTCTATCAATTCCGGTCGCACGACGACGAGGGCCAGGCGGAACTGGTGACCGCGTAGCAGGTCCAGCGCCAGTGACCACCCCTGCTGTCGTTCGATCTCCAGCGGGCCGATCTCGTCCACTACCAGCAGGTCGCAGGGGACGGCGTCGGCCAGCCTCTGGGTGCCCCATTCCAGCGCCGCCGGGTCGAAGCGGAAACGGCCGAGGGTGATTTCCCCGTCGTTGGTGGTCAACGGGCGGCTCTCGCCGCTGCGCACGTCCACCACCACGCGCTGATCGGAGCCGTCCAGGTTTGGAGTGAGCAGGCCGCCGCAGGCAAACCCCGCGGCCTGCGCCTGCGCCACCACCTGGCGACAGACGGTGGTCTTGCCTACCCCCCGCTGGCCGGTGAGGATAAGGATGTGTTTGCTCACGGTCAGGGAACCCTCTGCTCAAACAGACGAGCCGGTGCGGCGGGGCACCGGCTCTTGTGGTGGAGATGGCGGGAATCGAACCCGCGTCCGAAGAGATCGGCCATAGACTTCTACGAGCGTAGTCGGCTCTTTTCTCTTGCCGGGGGAGTCGCTGCCGACCGCGCTGCACCCCGGCTCAGCCGATGTCTCTCAGGCCACCGTATCGGTGTCGGGTGGCTGCCCGCCGGCATTGTGACACCCGGCCCTCGGCCCACCGGCGCGAGATCGAGGGGGGCGGGACCGCGCAGGGCGGTCCGGTTTTTGTTCCTCTACCGCACTAGGCGGCGACGGGAACAGCAGCCCAATTGTTGGCACTCTTGGGTTTGCTCTGTTGTTAACGGGGCCAGAGCGCCCCGGCTCGCTGTCTGTGACCAGCCCTCCCCGTCGAGACCGTTCATCCCCACAGACGAATACATTATAGCACAGAAGTGGCGGTATTGCAACAATAACTAGGACCACTGCATGTAGTTGTCCTACAAGCGGAACACGGCCATCAGCACCGCTGCGAGCAGCGCCAACGCTGCCCCGAAGAGGAAGGGGGCCGACGCGCCAAAGCCGGCCCATGCTCCCACCCCCTGCCACAGCACCCCGGCGATGAGTGAGGCCGGGAAGTCGAGGATGCCCAGCACCGCGTTGTAGGTGCCGTAGGCGCTGCCGCGCAGATGCTCCGGCACCAGGTCGGCGACCATCGCCTTGGCCGCGCCGTAGGACAGCCCGTAGTAGAGGCCGTAGAGGGCGTACAGCGCCCAGACCTGCAAGCCGGTGCGGGCCAGTCCCACCCCCAGGTAGATGGCGGCGTAGACCAGCCAGCCGCCGATGATCACCCGGCGCCGGCCAATGCGGTCAGATAGCGCCCCTGCCGGGGTGGAGACCAGGGCGTAGATCAGGTTGAAGGTGATCAGCATCCCCAACACGCCCAGGACGTTCAGCCCCCGTTCCTGAGCGCGCAAGACCAGAAAGGCGTCGGAGGAGTTGCCCAGGTCGAACAGGCCGACGATGAGCATGAACAGGGCAAAGCGTCGGCCCAACCCGCGAAAGGAGATGCGTGGTCGCTCGCTCGTGGCCAGCCCCCGTACATCCTGGGCTCCCACAGCCAATGAGAGCACGGCCAGGAAGGCCGGCACCAGGCTGACCAGCACCACGATCTGGAAGGCGTTGCGCCCCAACTGCGCCGCGCCGCGCTGCGCCAGCCAGACCGCCACCAGAGCGATGAGCAGCCCCACCACCGCGCCCCCGGTGTCCGCGGCGCGGTGCACGCCGAAGGCCAGCCCGCGCTGCTCCGGGGCGATGGAGTCGGCGACCAGCGCGTCGCGGGGAGCCGTGCGGACACCTTTGCCCACCCGGTCAGTCCAGCGCACCCCCGCCACCGCGCCCCATGAGTCGGCGAAGTAGAAGAACGGCTTGCTGACCGCAGAGAGGGCGTAGCCGACCACAGCCAGCCACTTCCGTGTGCCCAGGCGGTCGGAGAGCCAGCCGGAGAAGAGCTTGAGCAGGCTGGAGGTGGCCTCGGCGATGCCCTCGATGAAACCGATCAGGCTGGTGCGGATGCCCAGCACGTTGGCCATGAAGAGCGGCAGGATGTTCAGCACCATCTCGCTGGAGATGTCCATGAAGAAGCTGGTGAGGCTGACAGCCCAGATGTTACGCGGCAGTGACCGCAGACGGGAAAGGACAGTATTCACAGCATCCTCCTATCGAGGGACGACGGATCACGGACGACAGGCGACAGACGACAGACGACAGACGACGGATCACGGACGACGGAACACGGACCACAGACGACTGACGACTGACCACGGAACACGGAACACGGCTCACAGGCCACACGCGGATTCCGCATTTCCACCCTCACCCTCCAACCCTAAAACATCCCCCTCTCCACCCGTTCCCCCCTCCCGAAGGGTGGCTCAGCGCGGTGGAAGATCTCAGTGCCGCGGATCCAACGCAGCAGCGGTTTGGGCAGCCAGCCGAAGATGCTGGCCGGGCCGGAGAGCTGGCTGGAATGACAGGCCGCTGCCCGCTCGCGCACGTCATACACCCGGCGGATGTCCACCCGCGTCGTGACCGGCAACTTGTGCGCCAGCACCTCCCGCAGGTTGATGTCCCGGTTCTTGCCCAGCGCCGTGGGGTCGCGCCCGAACAGCGGCATCAGCCGCACCGCCAGGCGGATCAGCGTATGCGGCATGAGGGTGTAGTAGAGCCTCTGCGGCGCCTGGTCGGGTGGCAGCAACCCCGCCCGCACGCGCTCGAAAGCGCGCACGGTGGCGCGGTGGATGGTGATATGGTCAGGGTGGCCATAGCCGCCGAACGGGTCGAAGGTCAGCACCACCTGCGGGCGCAGTTCGCACATCCACGCCGCCACCTGTCCGGCCAGGAACTGGGGATCGGCCTGCACCAGGGCCTGCGGGTGCTGGTTGGTCTCCGCGCCGGCCATCCCCGAATCCCGGTAGCCCAGCAGGTGCACCCCGGCCAGGCCCAGGACTTCAGCGGCGCAGCGCAACTCCTCCTCCCGGCGACAGGCCAGGTCGGCGCATGCGCCGAGGTCATCGCTGTCGCTGCTGCCGACCTCGCCGCGGGTGGCGCAGACCAGATGCACTTCCACCCCCTCACGGGCGTAACGGGCCAGCGTCCCCCCTGGTCCGAAACTCTCGTCGTCGGGGTGGGCGAAGACGGCCAGCAACCTCCGTTGTGACATATTCCGCACCTCCTGCCGACAACCTGTACCCTCCCGCAGGTTCTGGCGCCCTCTGCTCTGGAGATTGTGCCAGAACCTGCGGGAGGGTAAGCACCGACCATCTGCGCTATCTTACATCCGATGCGGGAAGCGGTCAACCGCGCCTTGCACTTTCCCCCCGTCTGTGGTATCGTGCCCCGCAGAGTGGACGAGCGGTCGGGGCGGTTGGAGAGCATTCGACGGGCGCTGGCAGCCGTACTGCTGGTCTGCCTCTTCCTCCAGGCGCTGGGGCACGCCCGAAGCGCCTCGCTCACCTTCGACGAGGGCCCCCACCTGGCGATTGGCTACGCCACGCTGCGCACCGGCGACCTGCGCCTGCAGCCAGTGCACATCCATCCCCCGCTGGCGAACGTGCTGGCCGCCCTCCCCCTGCTGGGACTGCCCGATCTGCCCGACCCGCGCGCCATACCCGGCTGGGAGATCGCCAGCCTCTCGGCCATCACCGATGGCGTGGTCTGGCAGTACCCACACCCGGCGCGACTGGCGCTGGTCGGCCGCCTCCCCATCATCCTGATGACCCTGCTGCTGGGAGCGCTGGTCTACCGCTGGGCCAGCGACCTGTTCGGCGGGTGGGCTGGGCTGCTGGCCTTGGCGCTGACCGCCTTCGACCCCAACATCATCGCCCATGGCTCGCTGGCTACCACTGACATGGCGGTCACGCTGTGGGGGACAGCCTCCCTCTTTCTTGCCGCCCGCGCCCTGCGTCACCGCCGATCGGCCCTCTGGATCGGGGCGGCGGTGGCGCTGGGGCTGGCGCTGGTCTCCAAAGTCTCCGCTCTGTTGCTGGTGCCGGTGATGTCGCTGCTGTGGCTGCTGGGTCCGCCTGGCTCCTCCTGGCGGCGGCGGTTGCTGACCACGGCGGGCGGGTTGGGTCTGGCAGCGCTGGTGGTGTGGGCGGCCTACGGTTTCGAGGTGCGCACCATCCCTGGATTCCCCCTGCCGTTGCCGGCTGCCACCCACGTCGAGATCTACCGCGCGCTTCAGGAGCATTATCGTCTCGGTCACCCGGCCTTCCTGTGGGGACGCAACAGCGATCACGGCTGGTGGACCTACTTCCCGGTTGCCTTCGTCCTCAAGACGCCTCTCCCCACTTTGCTGCTACTGGTTGTCAGCAGTTGGTTTCAGGTTTCGGGTTTCAGGTTTCGGATGGCCGCGGGCAACCTGCAACCTGTAACCTGCAACCTGAGACCGTCTATCCGCACCTGGACTCCCCTTCTCCTCTTCCCTCTCCTCTATGCCCTCTCCGCCCTTTTCAGCAGTGTAGACATCGGCTACCGTCACCTGCTGCCGCTGCTGCCGTTCGTGTTCATCCTTGCCTCGCGCATGACGTATGGCGTATGGCGTGTTTCGTCTTATCCACGCACCACGCACCACGTTTCACGTTTCACGTTTCACGTTTCACGCCTCGGCCTCTCCGCTCTCCTTGTCTGGCTGGTCGTGGGGACCGTAGGCGTCGCCCCGCATTATCTGGCCTTCTTCAACGAACTGGCGGGCGGGGCGGCGGGGGGATACCGCTATCTGGTGGACTCCAACCTGGACTGGGGACAGAACCTGTGGCAACTGCGCGACTGGATGCGCGATCACGGCGTGACGCAGATCTTCTACGCCCACTTCAGTCCTGCCCGGCCTGCCGTGTATGGCATCCAGGCCGACCTGCTGCCACCCAGCCCCGACGCTGCCCCCTTCGCCCCGCTCAACCCCGCCCCGGGCCTCTACGCGCTGGGGGCGACGGTGCTGCAGGGGGTCTACACGCCCGACGTCAACACCTATGCCGCCTTCCGCAGCCGCGAGCCGCTGGCCCGGCTGGGGTATGCGCTGTTCCTCTACCGCGTTTCCCCTCGCCCCCCCGTCGGCTGGGCGGCCGTCTGCGCCTCTCCTCTCCCCGTGCTCGCGCCGGAGGCGGTGCGGGCGGGCTTTGGCCGGACCGACCTGCGCGTCGCTCAGTTCGACTGCGGGCAGAGCCTGCTCTACCCCGCCGGCCTGGGGGCGATCCTGCTGCCGCCGGACACCGAGGCCCCGCCAGGGGCGACCGCCGACCTGCAGGCCTGCCGCGCCGACGGTCAGCCTCTCTACACCCTCTACCGGGCGGAAGGCGGCCCCCCTGTTCCCCAACATCCGCTGGAGGCGACGCTGGACGGCCCGCTGACCTTCCTGGGCTACCAGGTGACGCCAGAGACGGCCCGCGCCGGCCAGGAGGTGACGCTGTGGACCTTCTGGCGGGTGGATGAAGCGCCCGTTCGCCCGCTCTCCCTGATGGCCCATCTGGTGGGCGACGACGGCGCGCCACTGGCGGTGGGGGATGGCCTGGGCGTGCCCATCGAGCAGTGGCAGCCCGGCGATGTCATCCTGCAACGCCACCGGCTCGTCATCCCTGAAGGGACACCTGCCGGCCGCTACGCCCTCCACGTCGGCGCCTACTGGCTGGACACGATGGCCCGCTGGAGTGCGCGCCTGCCCGACGGCACCCTCGCCGACCACCTGTCCCTGGCTGAGGTGACCATCTTTGACCGGTGACTCCAGTCATGGTATGATGGTGGTCGGTGGCTAGTGCCCGACGGACGTGGTCTGTCGTCCGCGGTCTGTCGTCTGTAAGGAGGTCGTCTATGGGCAACACGAACGCGCCAGCGCCGTTCTCGCTCGGCGGTCTGGTGCTGAACCTGGCCATCGGGCTGGTCCTTTCCCTCGCCGTGGCCTGGTATTACGAGCGGTACGGCCAGTCGCTGTCCAACCGCCGCAAGTTCGCCCAACTGCTGCCCGTGCTCACGCTGACCACGGGACTGGTGATCTCGATTGTCAAGTCCTCCCTGGCCCTCTCGCTGGGACTGGTTGGCGCGCTGTCCATCGTCCGCTTCCGCACGGCGATCAAGGAGCCGGAAGAACTGGTCTTTCTGTTCATCGCCATCGCCATCGGCCTCGGCGTGGGCGCTGACCAGCGGTGGGCGGCGGTGGCGGGCACGCTGGTCATCCTGGCCACGATGGCCGCCCGCATGCTGGTCACGCGCCGGCCGCCGGCCAATAACTTCTATCTCAACGTGCTGGTGAATGAGGGTCAGGAGACCGCGCTGTTCAACCGGGTGAACGAGCGGCTGCTGGCGTATGTGGACGAACTCGACTTTCGCCGCCTCGACAGCCGCGACGGGACGATGCAGCTCACCTACTTCGTCAAATGCCGCGACCCACAGGCGCTCAATGACCTGATGGACGGCCTGAAGCGCGACTTCCCCATCGCCGAACTCAGTTTCATCCAACAGGACCAGGCCCTGGGAGGGTGAGTGAGGATCGCCAGGACCCCTCCCGCCTCTTGTCCCTCAGCCACCCGTGCCCGCCCCAGATTCCCGCTCGTCGTGCAGACCGGCCTGTTGCTTCTGGCCGTGGCGCTGGGCTTCTTCATCCATCAGCAGGGCTGGCACCGCCCGGTGGAGGGCTTCCTGCGCCTGGTGGGACGCGACCCCGCCTCTGCGGTCACGGCGCTGCTGCGTCCCTCCACGCCGCCTACACTGACCGTGGACATGCGTTTCCGGGACTACCAGCGGCTCGTGGGCCAGCGCGACCGCGCCCTGCGCCAGACGGCCAACGTGGCCACCGATCAGGAGTACGTTCCGGCCACCCTGGGCTGCTCCGGCGCGTCCGTCTCCGTCCAGATGCGCCTGCCTTCAGGGCCGGCGGGGCTGTTCGCCGGGGACGCCTGGCCCTTCGAACTGGTGCTGGAGGGAGATCTGTCGGCCTTGGGCCTGACGAGCCATCACCTGACCCTCACCCCCGCCGATACGACCACGCTCTCCACCTGGGGGCGCCTGGAGACGTCGCGCCGGGCGGGGGTCCTGACCCCGCGCTACCTGCTGGTGCGTCTGCGGCTGAACGGCAGCGACCGCGGCCTCTACGCCCTGGAGGAGACACCCGATGCCGCCTGGCTGGCGGCTCAGGGGAGAGGCGGGGAAGTGCTGGTTGCCTACGACACGACTGCCTACTGGCAGGCGCGCGCCGAACTGGGGGATGCCTTGCCGGGCGGCGGCTTCCAGTATGCCCGACCCGTCGCCCTCTGGCCTCTCAGCCCAGACCTGACAGCGGACGCCGCTGTCCACGCCCTGGAGGCATTGCAGGCCGGCGAGCGCGCCCCCTCCGAGGTTCTGGAGGTGGAGCGGATGGCCGACCTGCTGGCGATCACCGCCCTGTGGCGGGGCGCGCCTGAACTGGACTGGCGGACGTTGCGCCTGGCCTGCGACCCCGTCTCGGCCCGTTGCGCGCCCATCGCCGCCGGCACGGCCTTCACCCCCACCGCCTCTTTGCCAGAGTTCCTCACCGACGACCCCGTTCTGCAGGTCGCCACAGTGCGCGCGCTGGCCCGCTTCAGCGACCCCGGCTACCTGGCGCAACTGCGCGCCGACCTGGAGCCCGACGTCGAATCGTTGCGGCTGGCGCTGGGGGTCAGCAGCAGCAACCTGGAGGGGCCATGGCCAGCGTTGGAGACGCATCAAGAGAAGATGCGTCGCCTGCTCGCCCCCTCCGCCCCGCTGATTGCTGCCGTCGAATCGGGCAGCGCCGGCCTGACGTTATACCTGGGCAACCCCCTGCCTTTTCCGGTGGAGGTGCTCAGCCTGGACTTCGGGGAGAACAGCCTGTTGCCCGTCGCGCCGGAGTGGGTAGCCGCCGACGACCGTGCATGGCTGGTTGAGGCGAGCGACCTCGTGGTGCTGCGTGCCGTCCGCAATGGCACGCTGCGCCCCGTCCGTCTGCGGGTGCCGGCGACGGCGTTACCTGCCCACTGGCAGCCGCTGGACGAGTCGCCACTGGAGATACGCGTCCTCGTGCGGCTGTTCGGGCTCGAGGAGCCGACCGTGGCGGTCATTGCCCGCGCCGTGGAGGGATCGCCGTGAACGCCTGGACCGAACCTCCCCGTTACGAGATCAAGATAGAGTGCGACTCGGCCCTTCTCCCCCAGGTGCTGGCCTGGGTGTGGCTGGACCCGGCGCACTGGCGTCCCACCTACCCTCCACGCCAGGTCAACAACATCTATTTCGACACCGCTGACAACGGCAGCCTCAATGACAACCTGAGCGGTGTGGGGGAGCGCCACAAACTGCGGCTGCGCTGGTATGGCCCCGCGCTCCACCGCCTGACCGACGCCCGCCTGGAACTGAAGCGCCGGGAGGGAGGCGTTGGCTGCAAAGAAATCTGCCCTCTCGACATGACGCTCAACCTGCCGACCACACCCTGGCCCGTGGTGTGCCGTCGGCTGCACGAGAGCGTCGAGCCCCGCGCCCGCGCCTGGCTGACGCCCTTCGCCTTCCCGGTGCTCATCAACCACTACTGGCGGGTCTACTACGCCACGCCCGACCAGGCGCTGCGGCTGACGGTGGACAGCGGCCTCCGCGCCTACGACCAGCGCTTCTCCACCCACCCCAACCTCTGCCGCCCCGCGCCGCTGGCTGAGCGGGTGATCATCGAACTGAAGGGCGCGCCGGAACAGCAGCCCCGCCTGTCCGAGGTGCTTGCCCGCCTGCCTTTCCGCCCCGGCCGGTGTTCCAAGTACGTCTACGGCATGCTCGCCGGTGTGGATCTCGAGTGACTGCTCGGGCTGGCGGTCGAAACCGCATAGCCCGCGCAGGCGGGCCTTGCCGAAGGTAGGCTGCGGGAGACGTCGAATGGAAAGCAAGGGGTCCCTACAGACCACGAACGCCGCGCGGCGTGGGCTGGCGTCATCTCATCGCTGGCAGCAACTGGCGGCGCTTGCGGTGCTGCTCCTGGCGGCCTTCGCCGCCGGCGTGCTGTTCGCCCCGACCCTGCCCTACGCCGCTCCCACTCCCTCCCTCTCCCCCCTGCCCCCCACGGCCATCCCTCCCACGGCCACCCCCGCCCCTACCCCCACTCCCACTTCCCGCCAGGCCGGCGACCTGCTGGAAACGCTGTACATCGAGATCGCGCCGCAGGATTTCGCCCGCATCGAGGCGGACCGGCAGGAGGGGCTGCGGCTGGGCATCCTCCTCGACACCAACTACGTCCCCGCCACCCTGCGCATCGGGCAGGAGGTGATCCCGGTCGAACTGCGCCTGAAGGGAGACTGGATTGACCACTTCGCCTTCGACAAGTGGTCCTTCCGCGTGCGCGCCGTGGGCGAGCGGACCTTGTTCGGCATGGCCGACTTCTCCATCCAGGACCTGCCGCGCCGCAGTTACCTCGACGAGTGGCTCTTCATGGAAAACCTCCGCCGCGAGGGGGTATTAGGCCTCCACTACACTTTCGTCCACGTCGTCCTCAACGGCAGGCCGATGGGCATCTACGAAGTGGAGGAGGCATGCGCGCCGGAACTGATCGAGTCGCAAGGGCGCCGCCAGGGGCTGATCCTCCGCTTCGCCGAGGACCTGCTCTGGGAGTACCGCGCTGCCTATGACGACCAAACCATGGCCCCCGGCGTCGAGCGGTTCTACATCATTGACGACTTCCAGTCGGGCCGCATCGCCGCCGACCCCGTGCTCGCCGCACAGCGGGACGCCGCCTTCGGCATGCTGCGCGCCTTCCTGGCCGGCCAGCGCCCCGCCTCCGAGGTGTTCGACCTGGAGACGATGGGCCGCTTCCTGGCCCTCAGCGACCTGTGGAACGCCCACCACGGGCTGATCTGGCACAACCTGCGCTACTACTACAACCCCATCATCGGCCTCCTGGAGCCGATTGGCTCCGACAGCAACCCCCTGGCCCCCGACCTGGACCCCGAGATGGTCGGCCTGCCGCAGAGCGCCTTCTACAACGACCCGCAACTGCAGGCTGCCTACGTCCGCGAACTGTGGCGCGTCAGCCAGCCGGGGTATGTCGAGGGGCTGGAGGCGGAATGGGGGCCTCAGTTGGACGCGCTGCGCGCGGTCGCTGAGCCGGAGTTCGGCGCGGAGGCGCTGACCCCGCCCTGGGACCGCCTGCGCCGCCGTCAGGTGCTCATCCGCCAGATGCTCGCCCCCTACCAGACCGCCTACGCCTACGTCGAACAACCCACCGCCGCCCCCAGCGGGACGGTGCCGATAGACCTGGGCAACCTGGTGGACCTGCCGCTGGAGGTGGTGGGATTCATCGTGGATGGGACGCTGCACCCGGCCGACCCCGCCTGGGTGACGCCGGAGTCGCGCCCCTTTACCGTGCCGCCGGAGCAGACGGGTGGCGCGCTCGTCCTGCGCGCTCTGTCCGACGAGGCCAGCGATATGCCCTACGTCCACCTGCGGGCGCCGCGCGCGGCGCTCGTTCCCACCGGCACGGCCCAACTGCCGACGCTGGGCCTGGTCACCCGGCTGTGGGGCATGGCCCAGACCCACACCCAGACGGTCATCCCGGCCTACCCCCCGCTGCTGGCGGAAGGCCCCCTGCCCGCACCCCCCGCTGTCGCCGAGGCGCTGGCGCAACACCCCTTCCTGGAACCGGTGGAGGGAGAGGAGATGCTCCGCGTCACCCCGGGGGCGTGGGAGGTGAGCGGCGATCTGATCCTCCCTGCTGGCTACGGCCTGTACATAGACCCAGGCACCACTTTGCGCTTCGGCAGCGCCAACATCCTCTTTGCCCGCGGCCCGTTGCGCTTCCACGGCACCGCCGATGCCCCCGTCCTGCTCCAGCCCACCGGAGATCGCTGGCAGGGCATCGTGGTGCTGGAAGCCGGGACGCCTTCCACCTGGGAGTACGTCACCGTGGAGCGGGCCGCCACCGTGGAGCGGGACGGCTGGTCTCTCACCGGCGGGGTCACCTTCTACCGCAGCCCCATCCGCCTGGATCATTGCCGCATCGCCGACACCCAGGGCGAGGACGGCATCAACGTCGTCCACGCCCGCTTCGAGTTCGTGGACTCCGAGTTTGGCCCTGCCCTCTCCGACGCCTTCGACGCCGACTTCGGCGAGGGGGTGATCGAGAATTGTGTCTTCCACGACACCGGCGGCGACGGCATTGACGTCAGCGGCACGCTGGCCGAGGTGCGGAGCGTCCGCCTGCTCCACATCGGCGACAAGGGCATCTCGGTGGGCGAGTCCAGCACCGTTACCGCTCAGGAGGTGACCTTCGAGGACGTCCGCTTCGCGCTGGTGAGCAAGGACCTCTCCCACGCCACGCTGACTGACGCCACCATCGTCAACGCCGGGCTGGCCGGGCTGGCCGCCTACATCAAGAAACCCGCCTACGGCCCGGCCTCCATCACCGCCAGCCACATCACCTTTGTGGACACGCCACCCGAGCGGCGCACGCTCGTCCAGACCGGCAGTTGGATTGACCTGGAGGGGGAGCGCATCTGGGGAATGGAGGTGGATGTTGCCGCGCTCTACCCCTGAGAGTCGCCCTCGCCGCTGCCTCTGGCTGGCCTCTCTGTTTCTCGTGGCAGTGTTGCTCGCGGCGGGCGTCTGGCTTCTGCGCGACGGGCAACTGCGGCCCGCTGAGCGCGCGTCGCTGTACGCGGATGTGGCTGGCTGGCTGCGCGACAACAGCCTGCCCGACGAGACCGTCGCCGCGCAGGAGACGGCGCTCCTGGAACGGCTCGCCAACCGCCCTGTCGTGGCCCTGCCCCGCGATGGCCCCTCATCCGACCTGCTGGCCGTCCTGCAACAGGCACAGCCGGACTACTGTCTGGCCCTCAACAGCCTGGCCTGGCAGGAGGTGCGCTACCAGCCCTGGTTCCAGGAACGATACCAGCCCGTCTACCAGACCGGCTCCCCTTACGATACGGCGACCCCGCTGACCCTTTTCCGCTACACTCCCTCGCCGTTCGACGCCGGGGAGGTGATCAGCCTGACCGTCCGATTTGCCGCCGATGATGAGCAGGTCACCCTGGAGGGATATCGCCTGGGGGAGCATCGCCTCACCCCAGGCGAACCGCTCCACCTCACCCTCTACTGGCGGACGGCGCCGCTCTCCGAGCCGCTGCGGGCTGAGGTGCGCCTGGTGGACGCGGAAACAGGACAGGTTCATACCATCATCCAGAACGCCGCTCCCGGCGGCCTGCCCACCGACCGGTGGAACCCCGGCGCGCTGCTGGCTGACCGTTACGCCGTCGGCGTGCCGGCTGACCTGCCGGCGGGCGACGCCGTCCTCGACCTGGCCCTCTACCGGCCCAGCGGCCAGCCGCTGACCCCGCCGGACGGCGCGGAGCGGTTCACGCTGGCCCGGCTGAGCCGTCCACCGGCCGTCAGCGCCGCGCCGCTCACCCCCGACCATCCGCTCAGCATCACCTTCGAGGGCGGCATCGAACTGCTGGGCTACGACCTGACCGGGCACGTCCCGCCCGGCGGAAGCGTGCGCGTAGCCCTCTACTGGTGCGCCACCCGCCCCATCCCGCTCGACTACAAGGTCTTCGTCCACCTCCTGGGACCCGACGGTCAGGTGCTGGCCCAGAGCGACGCGATGCCCGTGGGTTGGACCCACCCCACGAGCCGCTGGCAGCCGGGGGAGACGGTGCGCGACGAGCACCTCTTCGCCGTTGACCCTGCCATCCCACGCGGCGACTACTGGCTGGCCGTGGGCCTCTACGACCCACAGACGGGCGAACGTCTCTCAGCGCGGGATCAGCACGGCAATGACCTGGCCGACCAGCGCGTCATGCTGCAGCAGGTGCAGGTGCGATGAAGCCATCCCCACCCCGCCTCCTGTTGGTCCCGCTGCTGCTCCTGGCGGCGCTGGCCGCGCTCCTGTGGCTGTCCGACATCGTCGAGCATGGCACGGCAACGCCCCCCTCCGCCGGTCCGCTCTTTTCCCCACCCCCCGACGAGTACGACCGCAGCCTGCGGGTGAGCCTCCGCCCCGGCGACCCACAGGCCCAGGTGGTCTTCGCCGTGGGCGGTGCGGTGCCCACCCTCACCGTGGGCACGCTTTATACCCACCCGCTGCTGCTGGACGCCCGCTTTCCCGGTGTGACGGTGATCCGCGCGCGGGAGGTGGCTGGCGGCGTGGCCGGGCCGCTCGTCAGCGGTTCGTACGTCCTCGGCGTGGAGCATACCCTGCCGATCCTCTCGGTCATCGCCGACCCCGCCGACCTGTGGGACGCGCAGCGCGGCATCCTCGTCCAGCCCTGGCAGCGCGGGCCGGAGTGGGAGCGGCCAGTACATCTCACCTTCGTGGAGAACGGAAGCGTGGCCTGGAGCCTTCCTGCCGGCCTGCGGGTTGATGACGCCGCAGACAAACCCTCCCTGCGCCTGTACTTCCGCAGCGAGTACGGCATCTCCCGCCTAGAAGCGCCCCTCTTCCCCGGCCTCCCCTCCTACAAGCGCCTGCTGCTCCAGGCGGGGGACCGGTCGGGTCGCTGGACGCTGCTGGAAGGGCCGCTGCTGTGCGCCATCGCCGCCGACCTGGGCCGTCCGGCGGTGGACGGGCGCTTCGTCCTCCTCTTCCTCAACGGCGAATCGTGGGGGGTCTACTGGCTGAGCGAGCGGCCGGACCGCTTCCTCCTGGAAGATCGCTTCGGCGTCACCGTCGCCGACCTGGTGCGCGATGGCAACTGGGTGGAGGGGGATGACGCGCACTGGCGCAGCCTGCTGGACTGGGTGGCCAACCATGACCTGAGCGACCCGGCCGCCTTCGCCGACCTCCAGGCGGGGTTGGATGTGGACGGCTTCACCGATTACGCCATCTTGAGCATGTACTTCGGTCGGCCTCCGGAGGATTTCACGGCCGTGCGGCCAGGTCAGGCGGGCGGGCGCTGGTTCTGGCTGTACGACGACGCCGGCAGCCTCCCTGCGCCCGAGGCCAGGACGGCGTGGCTGTCGCCGGAGGCCGCGGATGACCTGTCCACGCTGCTGCGCGCGCTGCTGGCGAACCCCGCCTACCGTGCCCGCTTCCTGGCCCGCGCCGCTGACCTGCTCAACACCGCGCTGTCGCCCGATGAGATGCAGGCGCGGGTGGACGACCTGGCGGCGCAGTTGCGCCCCGACATCCCCCGCGAGGCGGCCCGCTGGCCCTCGCCGCTGGTGTGGGAGGAGAACGTCGCCGCGCTGCGGGACTTCACCCGCCGCCGCCCGGACGCGCTGCGCGGGCAACTGGTCGCCGCGCTCGGCCTGCGCGGCACCGCGCCGCTCACCTTCACCGTCACGCCGGAGGGCGGCGGCAGCCTGTACGTCAACGGCCGGCCGGTCCCTGGCCCCTCCTGGAGCGGCACCTACTTCCTGGACGGCGCGCTCACGCTCACCGCTGTGCCCGCTCCCGGCTACGCATTCGCTGGCTGGACGGATGGCCCGTCCGACCCGCAGATCAGCCTCACTGTGGACGGGCCGCGCTGGATGACTGCCCGCTTCCAGCCGGCCACCGATGAGTCCGCCCTGCGGCCCAATGACGTGATCTTCAACGAGGTGTGGATCAACGACAATGGCACCCACTATGCCGGCCTGGGCAATCGGCCTATCACTGGCGACTGGCTGGAGTTGCGCGTCACCCGGCGCACGGTGGACCTGCGCGGCTGGCGTATCACGGACAACGACACCCTGACCGGCACCGCGGAAGGTTCCCTGATCTTCCCGCAGGATGACCGGCTGGCTGCTGTGCCGCGCGGCACGCTCATCCTTATCGTCGCCACCGATGACGATGCCAACAGGGCCTACTTCGACCAGGATGACCTGGATCCCCGCGACAGGCGGATGGTGCTGTTCGTGGGCAACGGGTATCTGGACGCGACCACCGACCCCGGCTTCGCCATCGGCACGGGGGATGACAACCTGGCGCTGCTGGCCCCTGGCCCCACCTCCTCCTTCGCCGACGATGTGGGGGTGGACTTCGTGGCCGAAGGGGAGGCGGTCACGCCGTTCTCGTTCGGCGTGCTGGCGGATGGGGTGGTCTTCTCCGCGCCGTTCCGCGGGCTGGGAGCCGACGATGGCGCCCTGTTCACCGGCGACGCCGACAACGACCGCGCCGCTGATTGGATCGTGGATCCGCCGGCGGAGCAGTCGGGCGACGGGGTGCGGCTGGACAGCCCCAACATCGTCACCCCCGGCACGGCGAACTACCGCCAGGGGGAGGCGCTGTGGCGCACGCTCGCGCTGTGGGGGCTGTTGGTCATCCTGGCCGGCGGGGGGCTGCTCCTCCTGGCGGTCCGCCAGCGGCGCGCTCAACGCCGGCGCAGCAGCAGCGGCAGGTAGATGCGGTTCGTCCTCCCTAACAGGCCGTAGATGCCGGTTCCCTCAGCCCAGGCGATCAGGTGGTTGGGCGATTGCTCGGTGACGGTGATACCGTTGGTCACCCAGGTGCCGGAAGAGAGCCGATAGAGGCCGATGGTGCTGGGGATGGCTGCCCCCGAGTCAGTGAAGCCCAAGATCAGCTGCACTGGGTGAGTAAGGGTGACCGGCCCGGTGGGAGGGCGGCCGGCAGCCAGCGAGAAGAAGTGGTGGAAGCCCTGCAGGTCCCCCTGGACATCGCTGTGGCCGTCATAGGCCAGGGTGAAGACGGTCGTCTCGCTCACCGCGCCGGGGGGCACTGTCAGCATGGTGAGGCGGCCGGGCAGCGCCAGCCACACCGCACCCCCCTGTGGCCCAATGTTCGCCGTGGCGAAGGGGGTGGGCGTGGGCACCAGCGCCAGTCGCTCGACGAAGGCATCCGAGTAGCCGCGGTAGGACATCGCCGGCGACTGAGTGGGCAGGTCCCATGACCAGGTAGTTCCCGTGACGTGCACCTGCCAGTTTCGATCCACCGTCACTCCCCAGCCTGTGTCCGCGTTCCGTCCGCCGATGAAGGAGGCATACCGCAACACGCCGTTGGCGTCGAGGCGCGCCAGGAAGCCGTCCTTCTCCCCCCCTCCGTAGGTCGGTTGTAGCGCCCCTACGCGGGGGAAGTCCTGTGCGCTGCCCGTCTCGCCGGTCACGTAGGCGTTCCCCACGCCGTCGAGCGCCAGGTCCCACGCCCTCTCTGCGCCGCTCCCGCCGATGAACGTGGAGTAGAGCAGATGGTCGCCCTGCGGGCTGAGCCGGGCGACGAAGGCGTCGTACTCCCCGCCGCCGTAGGTCGGCTGAGCGGCGTTCACCCGCGGGAAGTTGCGGGAAGCGGTGTGGCCGGCGACGAAGACGCTGCCCTGGACATCCACGGCGATGCCCCAGCACTCATCCCGCCCGGAGCCGCCCAGGAAGGTCGAGAAGAGCATCTCGTTGCTCCAGGGGTTGAGTTTGAGCACGATGCAGTCATCCCAGTCGCCGCCGTAAGTGCTCTGCAGCGGATGAACCAGCGGGAAGGTGGGGGAGGAGGTCATCCCGGCGGCGTAGACGTACCCCGCGTTATCCACCGCCAGGCGGAAGACCTGGTCCCGTTGGGCCGCGCCGATGTAGGTCGAATAAATCAGCACGCCGTCGGGGTCGAGGATGGAGATGAAGCCGTCTTCGTCATCCACGCCGTAGGTTTGGGACTGCCAGGGGTTCAGCAGGGGGAAGTCATCGGAGTAGACCTCGCCGCCCACGTAGACGTTGCCGGCGGCGTCCACGGTGATGTCGTCAATCTCTTCCGACTCGCTCCCGCCCAGGAAGGTGGAGTAGGCCAGCGTGCCATCGGCGTTCAGTTTGACGATGTAAGCATCCTCATCCCCACCAAAGGTCGGCTGCCAGGCGCGGTAGACCGGGAAGTCGGGGGAGAAGGTCTCGCCTGCCACATAGACATTGCCGTCGCGGTCCACGGCGATGCTGTTGCCCTCCTCGGATGAGCCGCCGCCGAAGAAGGTGGCGAACACCAGGCGGCCGTCGGTGTCGAAGCAGGCGACAAAGACGTCAGTGGGTGCCCCGTGCGGCAGATTGGCGACGTCGCTGTGCGGAAAGTTGCCCGAATGGGTGATGCCCGTGACGAAAGTGTTGCCCTGTTCGTCCACAGCCACCGCCCAGCCCTCGTCGGTGCCGGAGCCGCCGAGGAAGGTGGCGTACAGCAGGCTGACCTCGAAGGTCAGGGGGAGGCGGGGCTCCCATCGGCCGCGGACGGCGAGGCCGTAAGTGCGCTCGTCAACGGCCCGCAGGCGCACGTCCACGGGCACGCGGCGGCCATTGACCTCCTGGTAGGCGGCTCGGACGGTCTGGCGCAGCACACCTCCGTCTGCCAGGCCGAGCCGCAGGCCGCCGTTCTCATCCGGCGCCAGTGAAGAGACCCCCTCATATTCGAGGCGCACGGCGTCAAGGGTGGCGCCGGGTTCGAGCACGAAGCGGGAGGTGAGGGCGCGGTCGCTCGCCTGATAGGTGACGTGGACGCCAGGGTAGACATCCTGGTAGGTCGCCTGTGTGGTCAGCGGCACGTTCTCGCGCCAGCCGCCGGGGTCGTTGCCCAGATAGTAGTGCGCGACCGCAGACGCTGGCTCATTCTCCACAGGGCGTGCCTGCGGGTTGGCACCGGTCAGGCGAAACCCAAGACGCGCGCCAGGAGTGGTGAGCACCACCCGGTCAGGGGCGAAGCGGCCCTGCACGTCGCCGGATGCGGTGTAGAAGGCATAGGTGGCCGCATCGTAGGCCAGGTAGACGGGCAGGGAGGCGCCGGAGGCAGCGGCGCTCTCTTCAGCCCCGACAGCCGGGGCAGCCCGCGCCGACGCCAGCGCGGCCGTGCTGGCGACCAGAAGGGTCACCAGGAAGAGACAGAGAACGACGATCGGAGTCTTGCTCATAAGTCATTCCTCGTAACTGTTACTATCTCCAGTCCAGTACACCTGCCCTATCGGCGCAGTTCTTGCGGGTGCGGCGCGGGTCGCCATCCGCGCTCCCGCCGCAAGGTTGGCCGCCAGGGCCGCCGGATTGCGATCCGGCGGGCACCGGGCGGTCCGGCGGAAGCCCTGATCAAGAACTGCTTCTCCCGCGATGGTGCAGCCTCTCTCCCGATCACGCCCCTGCACGTCTTGACCTCAGGGCACCGTCAGGCTTCTCAACGTGATGTCACTCCGGTCGCCCGCCGTCAGGCGGGTCATGTCGTCCAGCCAGTAAGCGCCGCTGCGCAGGGTGTAGGCGCCGGGGGGTGTATCAGCGGGGATGGCGAGCGTGTGGCGCTGCACGATCACATCGCCGGGCCGCCACCCTTCGATCGGCACGCCCAGGCCGTCCCCTACCGCCAGGGGAACACCATCGCTGGCCGAGAGGTGAAGCATCAGCGACAGGGGGCGGGCCGGTGGGCGGAGCACGCGCCAGTAGGTCAGCACCTCCACGGAAATGCCCGCGCGGGCGGTGGAGGGGGCCTGGTAGCCGAGGAAGGTCAGCACCCCTTCCAGTGACACTTCCCCCTCATCCACACGCTCCGGTGGCGTGACGGCCCCACCCGGCCAGCGCCAGATGGCGAAAGCGGGCAGTTCGGTCGCCATAGGCTGGACGTAACCCAGGCGCAGGCCATCGAGCGACATCCGCTGCACCCAGGTTGGCCACCATTCCAGGTGCTGACTATCGGAGGGCCAGCGCAGCCGGTCTACGCCCGGCGTGGCGCGCACGTACCATCCGGCGCCGTCAGCGGGAAAGAGCCACGCCTGCGCGCAGTCGAAGGTGACCTGGCGCAAGGTGGTGGAGCCGAACCCTTCGGTCAGTGCTTCCGTCGTCAACGGGACCGTCGGCGTGGTGCATTGCGCGACCCACGTCCCGTCCTCATCGGCTGTCACCTCGTATATGAAGATCGCGTGGGCCACGCGGGCCAGCGGCTCGCGGTGGCGGAACCAGTCGAAAGTGGAAGGAAGTGGCAGGGGCACGCCGTCGAGCGTCGTTGCGCTGATGGCGTAGAGACCCGGCGCGGGGTTGAAGCGACGGGGAAGCACCGGCGGCGCGCCGCGCATCGGCGCGATGGGCTCGTACACCACGCCATAGGCTGCCGGATCCAGGAAGGTGAAAACGGAGAGGCGTACCGGTCCCAGGTGATGCTCCTGCTGGTAACGTGCCAGCGCGCGCAGCCCCTGCCCCCAGTCGGTGTTGGAATCGGCCAGGAAGCGGTAGCCGTTATCCGGCCCGCCGACCAGTTCGTTGAAGTAGGCCAGGTAGTGGGGGGCAACGCCCACAGTCCCCACGACCAGCCAGACAAGGAGGACGGAGAGGGCGAGGCGTGAAGCGTAAAACGCGAAACGTGAAACGTGGTGCGTGGTGCGTGGGTAAGACGGAACACGCCATACGCCATACGTCATGCGCGAGACAAGGACGAACAGGAACGGCAGCACCGGCAGCAGGTGACGGTAGCCGATGTTCACGCTGCTGAAGAGGGCGGAGAGGGCGTAGAGGAGAGGGAAGAGGAGAAGGGGAGTCCAGGTGCGGATAGGCGGTCTCAGGTTGCAGGTTACAGGTCGCAGGTTGCCCGCGGCCATCCGAAACCTGAAACCTGAAACCTGAAACCAGCAACTGACCACCAGCAGCAGCAGCGTGGGGAGGGGCGTCTTGACCAGGAAGGCCACCGGGAAGTAGAGCGCCCAGCCGTGCATGCGGTTCTGGCCGAGCAGGAAGGCCTCTCGTCCGTAAGCGATGTTCTCCTGCAGGCGGAGCCAGCGCTCGATGTGGCTGGCCGCCGGGAGCGGCAGGCCGCCCGCCAGGCCGGCCACCGGCCGCAGTTCGAAGCCGTAGAGCGCCCAGACGACCAGCCCGGCGACGGCGACCATCGCGGCGTAGGAGAGCGCCCGGCGGAGTAGCGCCCGTGCCCGCGCGGAGGAGGCTGTCAGCCAGGCATCGGTCAGGGTGAGCGCGCCCAGCAGCGGGATGAGCAGCAGCGCGGTCAGTTTCGTCCCCTGGGCCAGCCCCAGCAGGACCGCCGCGCTCCACCAGCGGCCGGCGCGCGGATGACGGAGATAGCGGGCGAAGGCCCAAACCGCCCAGAAGATGAACGCCGTCGCTCCCAGGTCGGTGGTGGCCAGGCTGGAGTGGGCCAGGAGGTTGGGGTCGAAGGCCAGCAGGAAGAGCGCCAGCAGTCCGGCGACATGACCGGCGAGGTCGGCGGCGCAGCGGTAGACGGTGGCGGCCAGCAGCACCGCCAGCAGCGCCACCGGGATGCGGCAGGAGACGATGACGCGATCGAGCGGACGGTAGGCCAACACCGTCTCTTGGGTTACACTGATAAGGTCGCCCGCGGCGTAGCCTGCGGCCTCCTCGGGCGGCAGGAGGTCGGGCACGAAGAAGAGCGGCCAGGCGAGCAACGCCTTGGCCAGCGGGACATGCTCGTCGAGGAGGCGCATGTGGCCGGTGCGAAGGTACTCGTAGCCGCTGGTGATGTGGAAGCCCTCGTCAACGGTGGCGGAGAGCGACGTCGCGGCGGCGAGGGTCTGAGCAAAGAGGAGCGCCAGCAGGGCTACGGCAGCCCAGGAAGGCCAACGCCAGGTAACGGAGGGTGGCGCGCCGCCGGGCGCGTTGGCGCTGTGCGACAAGGCCATCTCGATCGTTCCTTGCCCGGGTGGGCGGGGAGCAGTATACCATGCCGTCCTCGGAAGTCAACGGTGGGCACCCACGCTTCTCGCTGCTTGACATTCCTGTGCTGCTGTGGTAAAATATGAATGAACGTTCATTCAGTGAGAGGGCCGATGGAGGAATCCAATCCCATCGAGGCGCGCCGGACACAGATTCTGGAAGCGGCGGCGGCGGTCTTCGGGGAGAAGGGGTACCAGCGGGCCACCATGAAAGAGATCGCCACCCGCGCCGGAGTGGCCCCGGGCACCATCTATCTCTACTTCGCGGGCAAACGCGACCTGCTCTTCGCCATCGCCGACCGTCTCGTGCGCCGCGCCGGGGAGGAGGCGCTGCGCCAGGCCGCTCAACTGGACGACGTCCATCAGTACATCACCACCGTCCTCCATGATCGCCTGCGCTTCGCCCGTCAGAACCTGCCCCTGCTGCGCGCGCTGGCCACCGAGGTCTGGACCGACCAGGCCCTGCTCACCCAGTTCCTCACCCAGGTTGTGGCTCCGCTGGTGGCTGCCGGCGCTGTGTATATGAACGAGCGCATCGCGCAAGGGAAGATCCGTCCCGCCCGGCCAGAGATCGTCCTCCCCAACGCGGTCGGTGGGTTGCTCATGCTCACCCTGCTGCGCTCCGTCGCTCCCAACTCCCCTCTGGCAGGCCTCTCTGAGGACGAACTGGTGGAGGAACTCTCGCGCCTATACCTCTATGGGCTGCTGTCATCTCCGCAGGAGGCAGGGGGATGATCGCTCGCACCCTGACCGTGGCCCGCAAAGAACTGCTGCATATCGTCCGCGACCGACGCACGCTGGTGGTGATGTTTCTCATCCCCATCGTGCAGCTCTTCCTCATGGGCTACGCCGCCACCACCGACATCGAACACCTGAGCACGGCGGTCTTCGACGCCGACCGCACGCCGCAAAGCCGGGCGCTGATCGAGGCCTACCGCTCCTCCAACTACTTCGATATCGTGACCTACGTGGCCGACACGGAGGAACTGGGGCGGCTGCTGGATCGCGGCGTCGTGCGCGCCGGGCTGATCATCCCTGCCGGCTTCGGCTCGGACGTGGCGGCCAGCCGGCAGGCAGCCATCTCCGTGGCCATTGACGGCTCCGACCCCAATGTGGCCAACGTCGTCTACGCGGCGGCGCAGCAGGTGGGGACGGCGCACAGCCTGCGCCTGATCGAGCAGCGCATGGGGCTCTCCCTGGCACAGATGATGCCCGTAGAGGTCCGCCCACGCGTCTGGTACAACCCGGAGATGAAGAGCGTCAACTTCATGATTCCTGGCCTCATCGCCATGATCCTCTTCCTGCTCACCTCCATGCTGACCGCGCTGGCCATCGTGCGCGAGCGGGAGCGAGGGACGATCGAACAACTGATGGTCACCCCGATCCGGCCCATTGAACTGGTGGTGGGCAAGGTGGCCCCGTACGTCATCGTCGCCTTCTTCAACGTGCTGGAGGTGCTGGCCATCGGCGTCTTCTGGTTCGGCGTCCAAATCCACGGCAGCCTGCTGCTCCTGCTGGCGCTCTCCGTGGTCTTCCTGCTGACCTCGCTGGGCATCGGCATCTTCGTCTCCAGCGTCGCCAACACGCAGCAGGAGGCCATGCTGCTGGTCTGGCTCACCCTGCTGCCCTCCATCTTCCTGGCCGGCTTCTTCTTCCCCCTGGAGGCGATGCCTGGCTTCCTGCAGGCGATCAGTTACATGATCCCGCTGCGGTACATGCTCATCATCATCCGTGGCATCATCCTGAAGGGCGTGGGGTTGGATGCGCTTTCCGGTCAGGTGGTGGCGCTGGCTATCTTCGGGGCCGTGATCATGGTCGCTGCGGCGACGCGGTTCCGCAAGCGGCTGGAGTGAAACTTGGGCCAATGGAAACAATGAGCCAATGGACAATGAACAATGAGCCAATGAACAATGAACAATGGGCCAATGAACAAAGCGTTATTGAGACGGAGAACCTGACCAAACGGTTCAGAGGGGCCGTGGCGGTGGATCGGCTCAGTCTGAACGTGCAACGTGGGGAAGTCTTCGGCCTGCTGGGACCGGATGGCGCGGGTAAGACGACCACCATCCGCATGCTCTGCGCCATCATGAACCCCACCTCCGGCACAGCCCGCGTGGCCGGCTTCGATACCGTGCGTCAGCCGGAGGAGATCAAGCAACGCATCGGCTACATGGCTCAGCAGTTCTCCCTCTATGGCGACCTGACGGTGCGCGAGAACCTGGTCTTCTTCGCCGATGTCTTCGGCGTGAGCCAGGAGGAGCGGCGACAGCGCATCCCCGCCCTGCTGGAGTTTTCCCGCCTGACCGAGTTTCAGGGCCGTCGCGCCGCCCAACTCTCCGGCGGCATGCAGAAGAAACTGGCCCTGGCCTGTACCCTCATCCACCGCCCGCAGATCATCTTCCTCGACGAGCCGACCACCGGCGTGGACCCCATCTCCCGGCGCGAGTTCTGGGACATCCTGACCGAACTCCACCTGGAAGGGGTGACCCTCTTCGTCAGCACGCCCTACATGGACGAGGCGGAGCGGTGCTCGCGGGTGGCGCTGATGTTCGGGGGGCGTGTCATCGTCTGCGACACGCCGGAGCGCATCCGCGAACGGGTGCCAGGCCACCTGCTCGAACTGCGCCCCGACCGGTTGCGCGAGGCCAGTCGGCTGTTGCAGGGGCTGCCGGAGGTGTTGGAAGTGCAGACCTACGGCGACCTGCTGCACATCTTCGTCGCCGACGCGGAGGCGGGGCGGGCCGCCGTGATGGACGCCCTGTCGCGGGCCGGGATTGCCGTGACTGGCCTGCGCCTCCCCCGGCCACGGATGGAGCAGGCGTTCATCTCGCTGATCAGACGGCAGACGACGGACGACGGACGACAGACGACGGACCACGGACCACGGACTGCGGGTGATGAACCACGCGATGGGCGATAGGCGATGGGCGAAATGGATGACTACGCGGTGATCACCGACCGTCTGACCAAGAAGTTTGGCGATTTCACCGCCGTGGACGGAGTGACCTTCAGCATCCGCCGTGGCGAGATTTTCGGTTTCCTCGGTCCCAACGGGGCAGGCAAGACCACCACCATCCGCATGCTCCTGGGACTGCTGCGGCCCACGTCGGGCACCGCGCGCGTGCTGGGCTTCGACGTGGCGCGCCAGCCGGAGGAGATCCGCAAGCGCATCGGCTACATGTCCCAGCGCTTCAGCCTCTACCAGGACCTGACCGTGGGCGAGAACCTCGACTTCTACGGGCGTACCTACGGCGTGCGCGGCGCCCGGCTGAGCGAGCGCAAGCGTTTCGTGGTGGAGATGGCCGGGTTGACCGGCCGGGAGCGGGAACTGACCCGCAACCTCTCCGGCGGCTGGAAGCAACGTCTGGCCCTGGGCGCGGCGATCCTCCACGAGCCGGCCATGCTCTTCCTCGACGAGCCGACCGCCGGGGTGGACCCCATCTCCCGCCGCGCCTTCTGGGACCTGCTCTACGAACTGGCGGCGGGGGGGACGACCATCTTCGTCACCACGCACTACATGGACGAGGCGGAGCATTGCCAGCAACTGGCCTTCATCTACAACGGCCGCCTGGTGGCCCACGGTTCCCCCGATGACATCAAGCGGCTGCAGATGCGCGGCCAGGTGCTGGAGGTGGATTGCTCTGAGCCGGAGCGGGCCATCCAACTGCTGCGCGCCACCAGCCGCTTCGACGAGGTCGCCCTCTACGGTTCCCTCATCCACGTCGTTGTCGAGGGGGTGGCGGCGCATCAACCTGTCATCCAACAGACCCTGGAGGAGAATGGCATCCGTGTCCACACGATGGACGTGATCCTTCCCTCTCTGGAAGATGTGTTCATCTCAAGCGTCAGGAGAGCGCAATGAAGAGACGTGCCCTGATCGTCATCGCGGCGCTGGTCTGCCTGTCGCTGGCCGTTGGCGGTTACTTTCTGCTCCGTTCTGGCGCCTGGCGCCGCGAAGCCCCGTCGGAGGAGGTCATCACCGCCTCCGGCTTCATCGAAGCGGAGGAAATCAGCGTTGCTCCAGAGATCGGCGGGCGTATCCTCGCCGTAGAGGTGGCCGAGGGGGACCTGGTCGAAGCGGGGGCGGTGCTGGTGCGGCTGGACGACTCCCTGGCTCAGGCGCAGGTCGAACTGGCCCGCGCCGACCTGGAGGTCGCCCAGGCCACGCTCGACCAGGTGCGCGCTGGCGCCCGCCCGGAGGACCTCCGTTCCGCCGAGGCGCAACTGGCCCAGGCGGAAGCCGCCCGCGACGGCGCCTATCAGGCCTGGCAGGATGCCCTGGCCATGCTGGCCGACCCCCAGGATTTGGAGGCCCAGATCGCCCTGGCCGAGGCCCAACTGGCCCAGGCGGAAGCGGGACTGCGCCAGGCCAGTGCCCTGCGCGACGCGGCGCAGATCGCCGCCGACCGGTTCAACGACGCCTACGAGCAACACCCGGCGGGTGAGCGGCACCGCGTCTTTGTCGCCAGCGGCCCCCTGAGCGCCCTGGCTCCCCTTCTGCCGGCGGATGTGGTGCAGTTCCTCATCGGGAAGGGGCCGGGCACGTACACCTACGAGGACTGGGAGTTCGTCGTCGCCGCCTCTGGCATCACCGTCTACCGCTGGATCACCGTGGACTACCCCCTCCAGGCGATGCTCCTCCCCAACGCCTACTGGCGCTCGTGGGTGGGGGTCAACACCGCCCAGGCCGCCTACGAGGGGGCTCAGCAGGCGCTGCAACTGCTCTACCATATGCGCGACGATCCTCAGCAGGCCGCGGCACAGGCCGACGCCGCGGAGGCGCAGTACCGTGCCGCCGAGGCCGCGGTGGCCCTGGCCCGCGCCCAGTTGGAGGGGTTGGAGACCGGTGCCACTGCGGAGGAGATCGCCGCTGCTGAAGCGCTGGTGCAGCAGGCCCAGGCCAGGCTGGAGAGCGCCCAGGTCACGTTGGACAAGATGACCCTCACCGCCCCGGCGGGCGGCTGGGTGTTGGAAGTGGCGGGCCACGCTGGCGAACTGGCCGCGCCCGGCGTCCCCATCATCACCCTGGCCGACCTCGACCAGGTGCGGCTGACCGTCTACGTGCCGGAGAACCGTCTGGGCCGGGTGCAGGTGGGCCAGACGGTGGAGGTGCGGGTGGACTCCTTCCCCGACCGCACCTTCACCGGCCGGGTGGTGGCCATCGCCAATGAGGCGGAGTTCACCCCCCGCAACGTTCAGACACAGGAGGAACGGGTCAACATGGTCTTCGCCGTGGAAGTGCTGATCCCCAACCCCGACCATGCCCTCAAGCCGGGCATGCCCGCCGACGCCCGCATCCTCCCTTCGACCGCAGGAGGTGAACCGTGACCGGCCGACATCGCCTCACCGTTTGCCTGATGCTCGTCACGATCGGTCTCTGGCTGACCGCCTGCACGGCCCGGCCAGCGAACGGTTCGATCACCGCCTCCGGTTTCATCGAGGGAGATGAGGTGGTCATCGCCTCAGCAGTTGGTGGTCGGGTGGCCGAAGTGCTGGTGGAGGAGGGGGATGAAGTGGCAGCCGGGCAGGTGCTGGTGCGCCTGGATGATGCCCTCCTGCAGACCCAGCGGGCGGAGGCGCTCGCCGCCGTCGCCGCCGCCGAGGCCAACCTGGCCCGTGTCCGGGCCGGCGCGCGTCCGGCAGAGCGGGAGGCAGCCCGCGCCGCGCTGGCGCAGGCTGAAGCGGAGCGGGACGGCGCGCTGCGCGCGCTGGAGCACGCTCGCCAGGCCCTCAGCGACCCCCAGGAGTTGAACGCCCAGATCGCTCAGGCCGAGACCGACGTCGCGCTGGCCGAGCAAGAGTTAGAGACGGCCCGCGCCGACCTGAACCAGACGGAGATGCTCTACACCGTCTATGACGACCAGGGAGGCGACGTCGAGCGCACCTGGTCGCTCAACGTCCAGGCCGCCCGCGCCGCGGTGGAGGCCGCGCAGGCCCGCCTGGACGGGGCCAACCGTTACCTGAACGCCCTGTACGGTATCCGGGCCCGTCCCCTCGCGCTTCAGGCACAGCTCCACGCCGCCGAGGCCGCCGCCCAGGCTGCCGAGGCGGCGGTGGCCGTCGCGCAGGCGGCGGTGGACCAGGCAGAAGCCGGGCCCACGCCGGAGGAGGTTGCCCTGGCCCAGGCGCAACTCCATCAGGCCCAGGCCGCGTTGGGGTTGGTGGACGCCCAACTGGCCCAACTGACCCTCACCGCGCCGATCTCCGGCACGGTCACCAGCCGCAGCATCCACGCCGGGGAAACAGCGGTCGCGGGGGGCACGCTGCTCACCCTGGCCAACCTCGATCAGGTGACGCTGGTGCTCTACATCCCGGAGAACCGGATCGGCCAGGTGGAGGTGGGCCAGCCGGTGGAGGTGAAGGTGGACTCCTTCCCCGGCCGCACGTTCGTCGGCCATGTGACGACCATTGCCCGCGAGGCGGAGTTCACCCCGCGCAACGTGCAGACCCAGGAGGAGCGGGTCAATCTGGTCTTCGCCGTCAAGGTGACCATCCCCAACCCCGACCACGCGCTTCGTCCAGGGATGCCCGCGGATGCGGTCATCCGTTGACCTCGAGGGTAGCGCTCTGAGCGGAGGGTACCCCGGCGGTTGAAACTGTGGGCCGGGGGTCAGCCGCCGCGACCAGCAGTGGCGCCCGGCGGGGATGGTGGGTGAAACGGCTGGGCGCGGTCCCCCGACCGCGCCCAGCGAGGAGAGAGGTCGGGTGACGGTCACCTCAACGCCAACCGTCACCTGACCCGATGCAAAGGCTCAGCGCTACTCCTCTTCCGCTTCCTCAGCCTTCCGCCGTCTGACCAATTCCGGCTCCGCGCCGCCCTCCATCGGTGGCGCCGCCACCTCTTCCTCTTCCGCCCGCTCCTCGCTCGGGGCTACCCGCACGATCATCTCGGCGGGGTCGGAGAGGACGCGCACCCTGGCCGGGACCGCCAGGTCGCCCACCGTGATCTGCTGGTCCACCTCAGTCAGCAGGCTGAGATCCACCTCGATGCTGTCGATCAGGTCGCCAGGCAGACACTCGATCTCGACGGTTTCCGCTCCCTGCAGCAACACCCCGTCCCGGCGCACCACCACAGGGGACTCGTTCACCCACACCAGGGGAACCTCGACGGTGATGGGTTTGCCCATCTCCACCTGATACAGGTCAATGTGCACCATCTGCCTGTGAATCGGGTCCCGCTGCAGGTCGCGCACCAGCACCTGGACGGGGGCCTTCTCTCCGGCGATATGCAGGGTGAGCAGGTGGCTGGTGCCGACCTTGCCCAGCACCGCCTCCGCCTGTCGGGCCTCAATCTGCAGCGGCCGGCTCCCGACCGCGGGGCCGTAGATGACGGCGGGCACCCACCCCTCCCGTCGGAGACGGTTCACCTCTTTTCCGGTGACCGTCCTCGGTTCAGCATTCAGCACAATCTGATCCATCCTCTTGCCTCACTTCTGTCCATCAAAAAGGCGGGCTGGACCCGCCTGGTCTGGTGAGTGCATTTTAGCCCAACTGGGCGCTTTCGTCAAGCCGGACTTGTCCTCACCGTCAGTATGAGTTACAATGCCCCTTACCAGAGAGGTGCATCATGCGAGCAGTGGACATCATCATCAAGAAGCGGGATGGCGAAGAGCTCTCACCGGAGGAGATCACCTTCTTCGTCGAGGGGTACACGCGGGGAGAGATCCCCGATTACCAGGCTGCCGCCTGGCTGATGGCGGTTTACCTGCGGGGGATGAGTGACCGCGAGACGGAAGACCTGACCCTGGCGATGGCCCGGTCGGGCGAGACATTGGACCTCAAGGATGTGGCCCCGCTGGTGGTGGACAAGCACTCCACGGGTGGTGTGGGGGACAAGGTGAGCCTGGTAGTGGCGCCGACGCTTGCCGCCTGTGGCCTGCCGGTGGGCAAGATGTCGGGCCACGGCCTGGGCTTCACCGGCGGCACCCTCGACAAACTGGAATCCATCCCCGGCTTTCGCAGCGACCTCTCCACCGAGGAATTCAAGGCCCAACTGGCCCGCATCGGCCTCGTCCTCAGCGGCCAGACGCTCGACCTGGCTCCGGCGGACGGCAAGTTCTATGCCCTGCGCGATGTGACCGGAACCGTCTCATCGCTGCCGCTGATCGTCAGTTCGATCATGAGCAAGAAACTGGCTGCGGGGGCCGACGTCATCCTGCTCGACGTCAAGGTGGGCAGCGGGGCGTTCATGAAGACGGTCGAGGAAGGGGTAGCCCTGGCCGAGGCGATGGTGCGCATCGGCACGCGGCTGGGGCGCCGCATGCTGGCGCTGATCTCCGACATGAACCAGCCGCTGGGTTGGGCGGTGGGCAACGCGCTGGAGTTGCGCGAGGCGATCGCCGCCCTGCACGGCGATGGCCCCGCCGACTTCTGGGAGCACTGTCAGGTGGTTGCCGCCGAACTGCTCCACCTGGCCGGCCAGGCGCGCGACGTGAAGCACGGCGTGCAACTGGTCAACGCCGCCGTCAACTCGGGCGAGGCGTGGCGTAAGTTCGTGGCGCTGGTGGAGGCGCAGGGAGGGGACGTCTCCTACGTGGAGGATCCCGACCGTCTGCCCCACGCCCGGCTGGTCGAGCCGGTGGCTGCGCCGGCCAGCGGTTTCCTTCAAGCCGTGGACGCGGCGGAGGTGGGCCTGGCGGTGGTCGACCTGGGAGGCGGACGGGAGAAGAAGGGCGATCCCATAGACTACGCCGTGGGGGTGATCACACACTGCAAGGTGGGTGATCGCGTGACGGAGAGGACACCGCTGTTCACCATCTACGCCAATGACGAGGGGCGGCTGGCTGCGGCGCGCGAACGGCTGTTACAGGCCCATACCATCGGCCCCCGGCGAGTCGGGCCGTTGCCGCTCTTCTACCGCAGGATTCCCTCGGCGTGAGCAGACGTTCGCTCCCCCTCGCCCTGGCCGTGGCTGGCGCGCTTGCCGGGCTGGTGGGTGCGGTGGCCCCGTGGATTCCCCATCGCGCCGCCGGACTGAACATCGGCGGCTTCGACCTGTTCGAGGTCAGTAAGTTCCTGCCGGCGGTGCGCTCCGGCGCTGTCCCGCTGTGGCGTGAGGCTTTCCTGCTTCCCCTGCTGATCTCTGCGCTGCTGCTGGCGCTGTTGCCGGCCTGGTCGGCCCTCTCCCATCGCCCCTGGCGCTGGCTTCTGCCGTTGCTGGCCGTGGGGATCGCCCTGGCGGCGCTGCCCCCCTACCCGGCCATCCTCAGCGCCCACCACGACCCGGAGTATCGCGGTCAACTCCTGCTGGCAGCGGCGACGCTGGTGTTGAGCGTCGCCAGTCCGCTGGCGCGACGGCTGCCACGGCGGCTGCTGGCAGCGATGACCGGTCTGCTGGCGGTGGTGGGGCTCATTCTGCCGCTGGGGGCGTTTGCCCGGGCCTATCCCCTTTACACCCGTCTCTACGGTGCGTCGCCGGGGGTGGGATGGGGGTTCGTGGTGTACATCCTGGGCATGTCTCTGGTGCTGGTCAGCGCTATCCTGTTGATCCCTGACCGCGCCCGATTACGAATGTCAGCAGGAATCGTGGAAGGATGACACTAAACCGCGCCAGCGCGCCCGGCTATACTGTGGGTACCTTATGGAGAGGCTCAACGTGCCACAGGTCCGGGTGGTCATCATTGACGAGCACGAGCCCGTGCGCCAGGCGCTCGAGGCCCGCCTGCGCTCGTCTCCCGAAGTCGAGGTCGTCGGCTCCGCTGGTTCCTGGCAGGAGGGTGTGCTCCTGGCGGCGGAGCGCGCTGCAGACGTGGTGCTGCTGGAGACGAAGCGGGCGGATGCCCAGGGCCTGGCCGCCCTGCGCCGACTGAGGGCGGAATGTCCCCGCACTGCTGTGGTCGTGCTCACCTCTTATTCCGACGCCGAGGAGCGCCAGATGGCGCTGACGGCCGGCGCAGCGCGCTACCTGCTGAAGGAGATCGGTTCCACTTACCTGGTGCAGGAGATCCTCGCCATCGCCCGCCCCTCGGTGACGTAGCCTCCTCACCTCCTCGTGGGACAGGCCGAACGGGCGACCGCTCCCGTCGTCTCCGGGTAGCGCTCATCCTGCTGTGCCTGGTCCTCTTCGCCCTGGTCGTCGTGCGCAACGCCTGGCTCTCCGATGACGCCTACATCACCTTCCGCACGATAGACAACTTCCTCAATGGCTATGGGCTGACCTGGAACGTGGCCGAACGGGTGCAGGTCTATACCCACCCGCTTTGGATGTTCTTGCTCTCCGCCGTCTCCTTCTTCACCCGCGAGGTCTATTTCTCCAGTCTGGGCCTGTCGTTGCTCCTCTCCCTGGTCACCCTTGCCCTGGTGATGGCCCGGGGAGCGCGCACGCTGCCGGGCGCGCTGCTGGGCGCAGCCGCCCTGACGCTCTCCAAGGCCTTCGTGGATTACTCCACCTCCGGCCTGGAGAACCCGCTGACCCACCTGCTCTTCGCGCTGTTTCTGCTGCTGGCTCTCCGCCGCGACCTCACGCCGCGGCTGGCCCTCTTCCTCTCGCTGTTGGCCGCCCTGGGGATGACCAACCGGATGGACACGGCGTTGCTGTTCCTGCCGACGCTGCTGGTCGTCGGGCTGCGGCTGCGCTCGTGGAAGGGGTGGGCGGCGCTGGCTGCCGGGATGGTGCCTTTTCTCCTATGGGAGGCCTTCGCCCTCTTCTACTACGGCTTCCCCTACCCTAACACTGCCCCGGCCAAAATGAACGTAGGGCTGACCCCCCGCGCCGACTTGCTGCGCCAGGGCGTCTACTACCTGCTGAACTCCCTCCGCTGGGACCCCCTGACGCTGGTTCTGACCGTGACGGGAGGCGTGGTGGCCGGGCTGGGTGCGGGTCGGCGACGCGCCCTGCCGGCCATTGCTGGCATCGTCCTCTACGTGGCCTACACCGTCTGGATCGGCGGTGACTTCATGAGCGGCCGTTTCCTGACCGCGCCGCTTCTGGGGGCGGTCGTCCTGCTTCTGGACGGGCTGCGGCAACCCCCGCGGTGGCTCTGGCTGGCCCTGTTCGCGCTGACCGTGGGGTTGGGCCTGGGCGGCCCCCGTACCCCTGTCCTCACCGGCTGTGGCCGCGCGGTGGACCGCGACCCGGCGCAGTGGGTGGACGTCAACCGCGTGGCGGACGAACGGGCCAACTACCACACCAACACCAACCCGCTGCGGCTGCTGGAGGGGGCCCGGCTGCCGGACCATCGGTGGGCATTGGACGGGCAGGCAGCGCGGCAGGCCGGCCCCGCCGTGGTGGAGAAGGGCTCCATCGGCTTCTTCGGCTACTTCGCCGGTCCCCAGGTGCACGTGGTGGACCTGCTGGGGTTGGGCGACCCGTTGCTGGCCCGTCTCCCGCCCGGCGACCCGCGCAGCGGCGTGGGCCACCTGGGGCGTGTGGTGCCCGACGGCTACATCGAGACGCTGGAGAGCGGGGAGAATCGCATCCGCGACCCCAACCTGGCTTTCTACTACGACCGGCTGGCCTTCGTCACCCGCGGCCCGCTGTGGGATATGGGCCGGCTGGCCGAGGTGTGGCGCTTCAACGTCGGCGCTTACGACGCCTATCTCGACGCCTATGCCTTCTATCGCGGGGCTGCCTTCGTCCAGCGGTTGGAGGTGGTCAACCCCACCGATCATCCCTACGTCTTCGCCTACGTCTGGAACAACGGCGCGGCGGAGGCGTTCCTGCTGGATGAGGCTTCCCGGCGGGGAGCGTCCTACGTCCTCCAGTGGACGATCACCGCCGCCGGGGCGGAGTATGACGGTCCGGCGATCCAGCAGATCGCCTTCGGCAACCCGCTCGCCGACGATGAGACGCTGAACGTGGGGGTCTTCTTCAGCCAGAGCGCCGACCACCCCACCTACGCGATGTTCGAGCGGCGCTTCTGGTTCCGCCTGGAGGAAGACGGTGGGCTGACCGTCACCATGCCGGGGATGGAGTGGGCCAACCCTCAGGCCCCTGAGGGGATGTGGGTCTCAGAGGACATTGACGCGGTGCTGCGCGACGCGTCGCAATAGACCGCTTCACTCGCATCAAGCCGCGCGTCAGGCAGCGCCTTCGGCCTTGCTCAGCCGTAACTCCTCCTCGATCCGTTCCGCCACATAGATCTTGAGCAACGACTGATACGGCACGTCTCGTTTGTTCGCCAGTACCTTCAAATCCTCCAACATCGTCTCCGGCAGACGAATCGAGATCGTTCTCGTCGTCGGTTTCAAATTGGCCAGTCGCACCTTACCGGCGGTTCGCCAGTTCACGTACTCCGTCGAATCATGCGTGGACCAGAAGGCTCGCTCTTCGTCTTCGCTCTCAAACCTCGGTATCCTCTTCAATTCCCTTCTCCGCATTCTCATACTCCTTCCGTTCCCGACGGCTCATGTCACGGGCCGAGATGACGCGGATCAACTGCCCCCGAACCGTGACAACTACAAACAACTTTTGACCTGCATTGGTCTGTCCGAGCACATAGTAGCGAGGTTCGACGCTCGAATGGCGCTCATCCGCGGCAACCAAGAGGGGCGAATTGAAAAAGACCTGCTCACATTCGGCCTTTGACACCTGATGCCGAATCCAGTTCTTCTCGCGGTTTCCTTCGTCCCATTCGAAACCTGTACACCCGAGAAGTCGGTCCATAAACGCTCCCTACCCATATGTATACAATGAAAATATACGCTTGTCAAGCGACGGTACGCCAAAGGCGGGACTTTCAGGGCAAACACCGCGGAGGTTTCACCCCTACCACTGTGCAGGCTCACCCTCCAACAAGACCAGCCCGGCGGGATCGAGGGTCAGGGTGATGTGTTCCCCTACCGCTGGCGCCGGCTGACTCGACGGCCAGTCGCCGGTCAGTTCGATGCCGTCCGGCGTACGCCAGGTCAGCCGGTAGGTGCCGCCGCGGAAGGCGCGCTCGATCACCGTGCCCTCGACCCGATTGACCCCCGTCCCCGCAGGTCGGATCGCCTCTGGGCGTACCAGGAGCACCGTCCGGTCGTCGGCTGATGGCGTGCCCACCACCAACCGACCCAGAGGGGTCTCCACGGTGTCGTCCCCTGCCGGTCGGGCGGGCAGGAGGTTGGTCAGCCCCAGGAAGCGGGCCACCTCCACGGAGGCAGGGCAGTGGTAGACCGCCTCGGGGGCGCCCTGTTGGATCACCTGGCCAGCATGCATCACCACGAGCCGGTCGGCCAGGGCGAAGGCCTCCTCCTGGTCGTGGGTGACGGTGATGGCCGTCACGCCCACCTGTCGCAGGAGCGCGGGCAGTTCGGAGAGCAGCCGCTCCCGCAGGGCGCGGTCGAGCGCGCCCAGCGGTTCGTCCAGCATCAGCAGGCGCGGCTGGGGGGCCAGGCTGCGGGCCAGGGCAACCCGCTGTCGCTCCCCGCCGGAGAGCAGATTCACGTCCCGCCGCGCGAAGCCGCTCAGTCCCACCAGTTCCAACACCTGCTCCACGCGCGCGCGGATGGCTGGCTGCGGCCAGCCGGCCATGCGCAGGCCGAAGGCCACGTTGTCGAAGACGTCCTTGTGGGGGAAGAGGGCATACTCCTGGAACATCAGCCCGAACGGGCGACGGTGGGGCGGCACGCCGGTCACGTCCCGGCCGTCGAGCAGGATTTGACCGCTGTCGGGGGTCTCCAGGCCGGCGATCAGCCGCAGGAGCGTCGTCTTGCCGCAGCCGGAAGGGCCCAGCAGGCAGAGGATTTCCCCCTCTTCCAGCGTGAAGGTGACCCCCTTCAGGCTCCAGCCATCGGGGTAGGACTTCTGCAGATTGGCGATTTCTAGAAACATAGGATTATGCGGTTGTGAGGTTTCAGGTTTCAGGGTTTCAGGTTACAGGTTGAACCTGAAACCCTAAAACTCTCCCCTGAATCTCTCGATGGTCACAAATCCGAGCACGCAGACGAGCATGAGCAGGGTAGAGAGGGCCAGGGCCTGGCCGTAGTTCGTCAGCCCCGGCTGGCCCAGCAGCCGGTAGATGGCGACTGGGAGGGTGGGGAACTGCGGGCGGTAAAGAAGCGCGGTCGCCCCGAACTCGCCCATCGAGACCGTGAAGGCGAAGACCGCGCCCACGGCCACGGCGCGCGCCACGATCGGCAGGTCCACTTCGCGCCAGACCTGCCAGGGGGAGGCTCCCAGCGTCGCTGCCGCCTCGCGCAGTTGGGGTTGGATGGAGCGCATCGCCGGGGCGATGGCGCGGATCACGAAGGGAAGCGCGATCAGGGTGTGGGCGAGAACGACCAGAAGCGGGGAGGTCCGCAGGTTGAGCGGTGGTTCGTCCAACGCCACGATATACCCCAGCCCCAACGTCACCGCCGACGTCCCCAACGGCAGCATAAAGAAGGGGTCCGCCCGGTAGCGGCGCGGTTGATCGCGCCCCGCCGCCAGCGGTATCCCCAACCCCAACGCCAGGACCACCGCCGCCAGGGCAAAGAGCAGCGAGTTTCCCACCGCGGTAATGGGCGGCGTGTAGAAGACGGAGCCGCGCGGGTTCTCGAACAGCGCCGCGTAGTTCGTCAGCCCGCCCTGCCCGACGGTGAGCGAGCG
>Ga0209018_1000466_pt1 | contig 37178 bp, 31 predicted proteins | sample YNPBryBLVA2012_FD_185814 | JGI IMG/M metagenome (GOLD analysis project Ga0209018, IMG submission 185814) | Anoxygenic and chlorotrophic microbial mat microbial communities from Yellowstone National Park, USA - YNP Bryant BLVA 2012 (SPAdes)... ...
CTGTTCCTCACGAACCTCGTCGCCATCGGCGCCAGCGCCTTCGTCGTGTTCTATCTCGAGGGCATGGACGAGCCGGAGGTGCGCGAGGCGGTCGCGCCCTCCACCCGCGAAGAGGCGCGCCGCGGCGCCTTTGCTCCGCTGCTGGAGAAGATCCACATGCAGTCGGCTATCGGCGACATCGGCAAGCTGCGCTGGCGCGTTCTGATGGTCGGCATCACCTTCGTGCTGCTGTTCATCCCGCTGAGGAACTCGCTCAACCAGCTCGCTGCAGAAACCGTGGCCCGCGGCGCCGCGCGCGAGGCCGTGCGGATGCTCGGCGGCTCCAACATCCTGGCCCAACAGCTCGACATCCTCAGCGACAGCGTTTCTCTTCGCCTCGTCGTGGCTGAGCCCGTTCCTCAGGAGAAGATCCGCGAGGCGGAGCGGTTCCTCGTCCGGCGCACGCGCCGCCCGGCCGCGATCACCGTGCGCAAGGTGGCCGGCGAAGAGGAGCTCGCCGCGCTGCGCGAGCGCCTCCGCCAGCCGCTCGTGCCCCCGGCCCCGCGCGAGCCGTCCCTCGCCGATTTCCGGTCCCTCGTCGCTCAAAGGGTCGGAACCCCGGTCAGGGAAATCTGGCCCTCCTCGACAAGCGAACTCGAATCCTACGAATTCGGCTTCAGAGGCAATGGACCGGTGGTCCGCCTGACTTACAAGTCGCCGCGCCCCCTCGATCCGCCCTCCCGCGAGATCATCGAGCGCGCGCTGCGCGCCAGGCTCGGACTCGAAGACTGCGCCTTCGTCTTCGAATGGAAACGCGGCGCCGCGCCGAAGCAGGCCCGCTGAGCCGTCAATCCGGAACGGCGCGCGCCTTCAGGATGCGGTCCAGCCGCGGGAATTGCGCGTCCAGGTAGGCATTGCCCTGCGTCTGAATGCGGGCCGCTTCCGGACCGCGCCCCGGCGGCAACCACTCCCCGTAGCCGGCATAGAGCTTCGCGAAGACATCCATGCCCTCGATGACCCGGCCGAATGGTACGAATCCGTCGCGGTCCAGCGCCCGGTTGTCTTTCAGATTCACGAACACCTGCGTGCGCCTGCTGCCCGGCCCGGACTGCGCGAAGCTCACCGTGCCCGCCCGGTTGGACTCGCGGCGCGGATCGTCTGCCAGCGGCGCCGTGTTCCACAACGCTTGCACCGCGGGGTCGCCGGCGATGCCGAACTGCACGATGAACCCCGGCCGCACGCGGTAGAAACGTGAATCGTCGAAAAACCGCGATGTGACGAGTTTCCAGAACCGCTCCGCACCCCTCGGCGCCCATTCCTTGCGAACCTCGATGACGAACGGCCCCTGCGTCGTTTCGAACCGCGTCTTCCAGACGTCCGGCATCGTGGCGGGAAGCGCCGGAACTTTCTTCGACTCCTTCGACGGCGGCGGACTGCCGCAGCCTGCCAGAAGCGCCAGGCACAGGCTCAAAACACAGGCACGCATGGCTGCCATTGTTTCTCGCCCGGGCCGCATCTGGCAACCGGCGGATGCTCGTGACACGGGTGGCAGAAAAATATCGCGCGCATTTTCAGGAAATTCTGGTTGCTGTCCCGCCCTCGCCGCGCAACGGGCGGGCTATCTTTGCCGCGGAGCTGGCCGCTGCGGGCGGTGGGGGAGGTTCCGGCGCCTGCTGCCGCGGCCGCTGATTTCGAGGCGGCCAGTTCCCGAAAAAGGTTCATCTGGCCGGCTGTCTGCGTGCTCCCCCGGTGAGGCGCGCGGGACTCAGGCCGACTCTTGGGCGTCGGCGCAAACGGCGGTGGCGCGCCGTTCTGCATTCCCGCGCGGGGTGAGCTCGGCAGCCGGGCGGGCCGGGCGGTGGAGGCGAACGCCCGGCCCGCTTCCCTTCCTGCGGCACTTATAATGGGGAAGTCTTTGAGGAGACCCTCCATGTCCCAGGCCGCCAGCAATTATGTACGCGCCCATTCCGGGCGCTTTCTCGAAGAATTGAAGGAATTCCTTCGCATCCCCTCGATTTCCACAGATCCGGAGCACACCGCCGACGTCGCGCGCGCCGCCCAGTGGGTGGCGGACAAGCTCCGCGCCGCGGGGCTCGAAAACATCGAAATCATCCCCACCCAGCGCCATCCGCTCGTTTACGCCGATTGGCTCCATGCCCCCGGCAAGCCCACCGTGCTCTGCTACGGCCATTACGACGTTCAGCCTCCCGATCCGCTGGAGCAGTGGGTCTCTCCACCTTTTGAGCCCACCATTCGCGACGGCAATCTCTATGCCCGCGGCTCCGCCGACGACAAGGGCCAGATGTACATGCACATCAAGGCCATCGAAACCCTGTTCGCCCTGTACGGGAAGCTGCCCGTCAATGTGAAATTCCTTGTCGAGGGCGAAGAGGAAGTAGGCGGCGCCAGCGTCGCGAAATACGTCGCCGAAAATCCCGGGAAACTCCAGGCGGACGCCGCGCTGGTTTCCGACACGTCGCTCTACGCCGAGGACATGCCGACCTTGTGCACGGGCTTGCGGGGGCTCGTCTACATGGAGGTGGAGGCCCGCGGTCCCGCGCGCGACCTGCACTCCGGGCTCTACGGCGGCGCCGCGCCCAACGCGGTGTACGGCCTGATCGAGTTGCTGGCCAAGGCGAAGGACGCCGAAGGCCGTGTCATCGTGCCCGGCTTCTATGACGACGTCGCCGAGCCGGCTCCGGCGGAGCTCGAAAGCTGGAAGTCCCTGCCGTTCTCGGAAAAGGAGTTCCTCGAAAAGGAAGTGGGCTCGGCATGCCTCGTGGGCGAGCCGGACCGCACGGTGCTCGAACGCGTCTGGTCGCGCCCGACGCTGGAAGTCCACGGCATCGCCGGCGGCTTCACCGGCGCGGGGGCCAAAACCGTGATTCCCGCCGCCGCAACGGCCAAGGTCAGCATGCGCATGGTACCAAACCAGGACCCGGAGAAAATGTTCCAGCTCTTCTCCACGTGGGTGGCCGCCAACGCGCCGAAGGGCATCCGCACATCCGTGCGCAAGCTGTCGGCGAGCCCCGCCGTGGTCGTCAACCCAGATCATCCCGCCATTCACACGGCGGCGGAGGCGTTCCACGAGATTCTCGGCAAGCCCACCGTGTTCATCCGCAGCGGCGGCAGCGTGCCGATCGTCGGCGACTTCGCCCGCCATCTCGGGATCCCGACGGTGATGATGGGCTTCGGGCTGCCCGATGACGGGCTCCACTCGCCCAACGAGAAGTTCCGTCTGGAGAATTTCTACCAGGGCACGATGACCGTGGCGGCATTCTTCGAACGCTACGGCGCCTGAGCCGGGCGGCGCGGCGTGCGGCGCGCCGTGAAGACCCAGTCCCGCTGCAGAAGGAAGTTCACCGGGAACAGCGACGTCTCCACGGCGATTTTCGCCGGCAGCAGGGCGAAGCCTTGCTGCGCCGTCAGCCAGTGGATTACAGCCCAGGACAGCAGGGCGTGCCCGGCAGCCACCGCCAGAAATTTCGGCAGCACGCGGCGGTGCGATTCGCGCGAATGAAACACCGCCCGGCGGGCTGCCGGGTACTGAAAACACAGCGCCGCTGCGCGCGCGGCCGAATGCGCCTCCGGCAAGGCCGGCAGGCCGGCCAGCGCAAGCCGGAACACCGCGTTGTCGATCAACGCCGTCGCCAGAGAGACAAAGGTGAACCGCAGCAGCACGAAATAGATCCGCATGGAATCCCGCAACGGGTTGAAGTGCGAGCTGCGGTTGTCCTCCAGATACACCGTGCGGATGGGGACTTCGTCGATGGAGAAGCCCGAGTGCTTCGCCATCAGCAACATATCCAGCTCGAACTCGTAACCCGCGGTGAAGGTATCGAGGAGACGCGAGGCCAAGGCGCGCGGAATGCCGCGCAAGCCGGTCTGCGTGTCCGCCAGCTTCACGCCGGCGATCCACCGCATCGCGGCCGCCGTGACCAGATTGCCCAGGCGGCTTCGCAGCGGCACGCATCCCTCAAACGAGCGGCAGCCGAGCACCAGCGTGGACTCGTCGCCCGCCGCCAGCCGTCGCGCCACCCGCTCGATGTCCTCCGCCAGATGCTGCCCGTCGGCGTCGGCCGTGACGACGCCCGCCGCGCCGCTCTCCATCGCGCACCGCAACCCTGTCTTCAGCGCCTCGCCCTTCCCGCGATTGGCCTCATGCCGCAGCAGCCGGACTTCCGGCCTCTGTTTCAGGCGCTCGAACAGCCGCTCGAAGCTGGGCCCGCTGCCGTCGTCGACAACCAGGATCCGGTCAAAGCCCCGCGCCGCCAGCTCCTCTACCAGCCGCGCAAGCCCGGGCGGCGGCTTGTATGCCGGGATCAACACGGGCGGCAGCGTCACGGGCTCGTGCATGGCCTTCCTCGAAGACAGGATGCCACGGCGGGTACAATGTGAGGGTTGTCCTCGCCCTCGGAACAGGTCTTCAAGAGCGCGGGTGTCGCCTCTTTCGCCGTTCTTCTGAGCCGCATCAGCGGACTTGTGCGCGAAGGGGTGATGAGCCGCCTCTTCGGCGCCGGCTCGGCCTACGACGCCTTCGTCATCGGCTTCCGCATTCCCAATCTCACGCGCGACCTCTTCGCCGAAGGCGCGCTGTCGGCCGCATTCGTCCCTACCTTCGTCGATTACCTCCAGCGGAAAGACCGCCAGGAGGCGATTCATCTGGCCAATCTCGTCGCCACGGCCATCATCCTCTTCGTGGGCGCTCTCTGCCTGCTCGGCATCCTGCTGGCCCCATGGTTCGTGCCGCTGCTGACGCCGAACTGGGCCCATACGGCGCCGGAAAAGACCGCCGCAGCAGTGCGCCTGACGCAAGTCATGTTTCCTTTCCTGCTGCTGGTGGCGCTGGCGGCGCAAGCCATGGGCGTGTTGAACGCCTTCAACCGGTTCGCCGTGCCCGCCTTCTCCTCGACCTGGTTCAACGTCGGCAGCGTCGTCTCCGGCATCGCCCTCGGCTTCTGGCTGGGGCCCGCGCTGGGGCTCCAGCCCATCGACGGGATGGCCTGGGGCGTCGTGATCGGCGGCGGCCTGCAGCTCCTCTGGCAGCTTCCTTCGCTGTACCGGCTCGGTTTCCGGTTTCGCCCCGCGCTCGACTTCGCTCATCCGGGACTCCGGCACATCGCCCGCCTGATGGGGCCGGCGATCATCGGCAACGCCAGCGTGCAGGTGAACGTGCTCGTCAACACGTTCTTCGCCGCGTCCATCGTCGATCCCGTGCGCGGCGTCGACGGCGCCACCGCGTGGCTGCAATATGCGTTCCGCTTCATGCAGCTCCCGCTCGGCCTGTTCGGCGTGGCCATCGCCACCGCCACGCTGCCCGCCGTCGGCCGCAGCGCCTCCAGCGGCGATATCGACGAGTTCCGCGAAACCCTCGCGCGTTCGCTCGGCCTTGTGTTTCTGCTGACCGTCCCCGCTTCCTTCGGCCTCATCGTGCTCGGGCCCTCCATCGTCGGCGCCATCTACGAAGGCCGCCGCTTCGAGGCCTACGACACGCACCAGACCGCCATCGCGCTCGCCTGCTATTCGCTCGGGCTGGCCGGCTACTCGGCTGTCAAAGTTCTCACGCCCGCCTTCTATGCCCTGAAGGACTCCCGGACGCCGATGGCCATCAGCCTCGCCTCGATCCTGATCAACGCCTGCATGGCCTGGACGCTGGTCACCCGCGCCGGCCTCGGCCATGCCGGACTGGCCCTCTCCACCTCCTGCGTGGCCCTGTTCTCCTTCCTCGCCCAGTTCCTCGCCATGCGGGCGCGCATCGGCGGCGTCTACGGCAGGCGGCTCCGCAGCGTCGTGCTGAAGACGCTGGCCGCGTCGCTGGTGATGTCAGCCGCCGTCCTCGCCTCCAGCCGCGCCATCGGGCACGTGGCGGGCACGGGGTTCCTGGCCAGACTGGCCGATCTTGCCGTCTCCATCCCGCTCGGTCTTGTCGTCCTGTACTCCGTGGCGCGCGCCCTGAAGATCGAAGAGCTCGAGATGGCGCGCCGCGCGCTCGCCTCTCCTGTCGCGCGGCGGCTCTCTCTGGAGTAGATGCTAAACTCCTATCTGATGCATCCCGACGTCGCCACTGCCCTGCGCCTTCAGGCGCTGGATCTGCGCGCCAATGAACTCAGACGCGAGATCGCGGCGCTGCCGAAGCGGATCCTCGAGATCGAAAAGGCGCTGGAATCCCACACCCGAAGGCTGGAGCTGGACCGCGCCGCTCTTTCCGCCAACCAGAAGGAAAGAAAAAAAATCGAAGGCGATATCCAGCTTCACCGGCAGAAAATCTCCAAACTCCGCGACCAGATGATGGAGGCAAAAACCAACCAGCAATACCGCGCCTTTCAGGAAGAAATCCAGTATTTCGAGCAGGCCATCAGCAAGGCCGAAGACCAGATCCTGGAGCTTATGCTGGAAGCCGAAAAGCTGGAATCCAATGTCCGGAAAGCAGAAGCGGACCTGGCCGAAGAGAAGAAAAGCGTGGAGGCCGAAAAGGAACAGGCCAAGGCCCGGACGCAGGCGGACCGGGAGGAGTTGAAGCGGATTGAGGCCGACAGAAGGGAAGTGGCCGCCCGCATCTCCCCGGAAGTGCTCTCTGCCTACGAGAGGCTCCGCACGCGCCATTACCCTGCCGGGGACGTGCTGGCCGAGGCGCGCGACGGGCGCTGCCTCGGCTGCATGATGACCATCCGCCCGCAGTTGTTCCAGGACGTGAAGTCCGGCGCCAGTGTCGTCTACTGCGAAACCTGCCGGCGCATTCTCTACGCCGAAGAGCCTGCGCGCGACGTCGAAGCGCAGATGAACGTCTGACCTTTGGTACGCCCGCCGGCCGCCTCCTCGGCCTCACCGGAACGGCGGGGAAACCATCCGCAAGGTGGTGCCGCATTCCCATTCCATTTGTTTTTCCTCTGCTGTTTGTTTGCCTGCTTTTCGCCCGTTACCAGGAACCCGACTCGCGCCAAGTGCAGTCCCCGGCGGGCGCTAGTGGCAGTAAAAGAATGCCGCTAGTTCTTTGACAGGATCGTAATGATTTGAAACAACCGCCGCTTTCGCAGCGTCTATACGGTCAGACAAGCACTTTCGGGCCCGCCGCCCGTCCCCCGGGCAGGCCGGCCCGGCTTGAGGGGCGGATGTTTTCTCCTCCGGCATCCGCCCTTTTTTTCATGTTCCCGACCCGGAGCGCTCACGCGACGGGCTCGAATCGGCAGGAGAAGTGGCGCAGGAAAGCCGGCTGCTCAACGATGCGGTATCCGGGCAGTTCACCCCGCCGCTCGTTCACTTCCAGAATCGCCTCCACCACGTAGTCGATGTGGCTCTGCGTGTAGACGCGCCTCGGGATGGCGAGCCGCAACAACTCGTTCCGCGCGTGTTCGCCGAACATCACGGATCCGATTTCGACGCTGCGGATGCCGGCGTGCAGGAACAACTCCACGGCAAGCGATTGACCCGGAAACTGGTGGCGCGGAATGTGCCCCAGCATCCTGCCGGCGTCGATGTAGATGGCGTGCCCGCCCGGCGGCTGCACGATGGGCACTCCGCCCTCGGCCAGGTGCTTGCCCAGATACGTCGAGGAGGCGATGCGGTAGCGGAGATAGTCCGGATCCAGCACCTCCTCCAGCCCCACGGCGATGGCTTCCAGGTCGCGCCCCGCCAGCCCCCCATATGTGGGGAAGCCCTCGGTGAGGATCAAGAGGTCCTTCTCCTGCCGTGCCAGCGCGTCATCGTTGGTGCACAGCAGTCCCCCGATGTTGGCGAAAGCGTCTTTCTTGGCGGAAAACGTGCATCCATCGGCGAGGGAGAACATCTTGCGCGCGATGTCGAAGGGCGGCCAGCCGCCGTAGCCCGGCTCGCGCTCGCGGATGAACCAGGCGTTTTCGGCGAACCGGCAGGCGTCCAGATAAAAGGGAATGCCGTGGCGGCGCGCCACCCGGCTCACCGCCTCGACATTCTCCATGGAAACCGGCTGTCCGCCGCCGCTGTTGTTCGTGACGGTGAGCATGATCAGGGGAATGCGCTCGCGCCCGCGCTCCTCGATCAGCCGCTCCAGCGAGGCAACGTCCATTCCGCCCTTGAAAGGCAGCGGCGCCTGTGTGTCGGCGGCCTCCGGCAGCGGCAGATCCAACGCTTCGGCCCCGGTGAATTCGATATTGGCGCGCGTCGTGTCGAAGTGCGTGTTGTTGGGCACGACGTGGCCAGGCTTGCAGAGGCAGGAGAACAGGATCCGCTCGGCGGCGCGCCCCTGGTGCGTCGGAATCACGTGTCGGAACCCCGTGAGCTTTTCCACCACACGCTTCAGGCGAAAGTAGGACTCGCTGCCCGCATAGGACTCGTCGCCCCGCATCATCGCCGCCCATTGTTCGGTGGACATCGCCGAAGTGCCGGAGTCGGTCAGCAGGTCGATCAGAATCTCCGCCGCCGGAACCAGAAACAGGTTGTAGCCGGCCTCACGGAGCACCTGCTGGCGCTCCTCGCGCGTCGTGTGGCGCAGCGGCTCGACGCTCTTGATTCGGAACGGTTCGATGATCGTTTTCATGGCGGTCCTGCCCCCAGTCTATGCCCGGCGGACGGCTTCGTCGCGCCGGGACCGGCGCCCGGATTTCCAGACAGATCCGTCCAGAATTGTTCGTGACATTTGTGCTACGATGCGCCCTAGATGGACGTCCGTTCAGGCGTCCCGGTAGTGCAAACTCTTTGGGAGCGTGCCCTGTGAAGATCTACGAAAGCACCGATGTCCGAAACGTGGCCCTCGTCGGCCACGGCAATAGCGGCAAGACGTCTCTGGCGGCGGCGATGTTGTATACCGCCGGAGCGACCAACCGCCTGACCCGGGTCGACGAGGGCAATACGATCACGGATTTCGACGACGAGGAAATCGCCCGCAAGATCACCATCTCCACTGCGCTCGCCGCCGTGGAATGGGACAAGAAGAAGCTGAACCTGTTCGACACGCCCGGCTTCAGCCTGTTCACCTATGACACCAAGATCTCCATGGGCGCCGCCGACTCGGCGCTGATTCTCGTCGACGGCGTGGCGGGCGTCGAGGTCGTCACCGAAAGAGTGTGGGAGTACGCCGAAGGCTTCCAGTTGCCGCGCGCCTTCTTCGTCAACAAGCTCGACCGGGAGCGCGCCGACTTCCAGCGCACCGTAGACAACATCATCGAGGTCTTCGGACGCCACGCCATCCCGGTGCAGCTGCCCATCGGGGCCGAGCGCGACTTCCGCGGCGTCGTGGATCTGATCGAGATGAAGGCTTACAGCTACACGCCGGAGGGAGATGGCAGGGGCAAGGAGATTCCGATCCCCGACGATCTGAAGTCCCGCGCCGAACAGGCGCACGGAGCGTTGATCGAAATGATCGCCGAGGGCAAGGACGAGCTGATGGAGCGCTACTTCGAGCAGGGCACGCTCCCGCCCGAAGACATCCTCGCCGGACTCCATGACGCCGTCCGCGAAGACCGCATCTTCCCCATCCTGTGCGGCTCCTCGCTGCTGAACATTGGCGCGGACCTCGCCATGAACTTCATGCTCGCCTTCTGCCCGAACCCCGCCGAGCACCCTGCCATCCGCGCCATGGTGGGCGACCACGAAGAATTCAAGGCCATCACCGACAAGGACCATGTGACCGCCTACGTCTTCAAGACCGTCGCCGACCCCTTCGCCGGCAGGCTCTCGTTTTTCAAGGTCTGTACCGGCGTGATGAAAAACGACGCCAACCTCGTCTGCATGCGCCCCAAGAGCCAGGAGCGGCTCTCGCATTTGAGCGTCCCGTTCGGCAAACAGATGCTGCCGGTGAACGAACTGCACGCCGGCGACATCGGCGTGGTGGCCAAGCTCAAGGACGTTCTCACGGGCGACACGCTGTGCGAGAAGGGCGACTCCATCGAGTACCCCAGGGTTCAGATTCCCGAACCGTCCATCGCCTACGCCATCGCCGCCAAGAGCCGGAACGACGAGGACCGCATGGGCAACGCCGTGGCGCGCATCCTCGAGGAGGATCCCGGGCTGCGCTTCTACCGCGATCCGCAGACCAACGAGTTCCTGCTCGCCGGCATGGGCGGGCAGCACGTGGAGATCATCGTCAGCCGCCTGAAGCGGCGCTATAACGTCGAAGTCGAGCTGCGCGCCCCGAAGATCCCCTACCGCGAGACCATCCGCGGCTTCGCCGACGTCCACGGGCGCCACAAGAAGCAGACCGGCGGCCACGGCCAGTTCGGCGATTGCAAGATCAAGATGGAGCCGCTCGAGCGCGGCAAGGGATTCGAATTCGTCAATTCGATCTTCGGCGGCGCCATCCCCAAGCAGTTCATCCCGGCGGTGGAGAAGGGAATTCTCGAGGCTGCAGCCAAGGGCTTCCTCGCCGGCTATCCGGTGGTCGATTTCAAGGTGACCCTCTACGACGGCTCCTACCACGAGGTGGACTCCTCGGAAATGGCGTTCAAGATCGCCGGGCGCAAGGCGTTCAAGCTCGCCATGGAGCAGGCCAAACCCGCGCTGCTCGAACCGATCATGAAGGTCGAGGTCCAGGCCCCGGTCGAGTTCGCCGGCGACCTGATGTCCGATCTCAACGGCCGCCGCGGCCGCATCACCGGCATGGACACCAAGGGCGCCACGCAGATCATCCGCGCCCAGGTGCCCATGGCGGAGATGCTCACCTATCAGAACGACCTCACCTCCATCACGCAGGGGCGCGCCTCCTACACAATGGAGTTCTCGCACTACGACTTCGTCCCGCAGGCCCAGGCGGAGAAGATCATCGCCGCTTACAAGGCTGCGGCAACGGGCGTCGCCGAAGAGGAAGAATAGCCCCCGGACTCCGGGAACCGCAGGGCGCGCCGCCTTTGAGACACAATCAGTGTATGCGCGCCCTGTCCCTCCTGGCTCTCATGATGGCGGTCGCCGCGCCCTCCGGCGCGCAACTGCATGCCGGCGCCGCCGCGCGCAAGATCACCCCGCAGTTCGACCGCCCCGTCTATCTCGCCGGCTTCGGCAACAACCGCGCCGCCACCGGCGTCCACGACGATCTGTGGGCGCGTTGCCTCGCCCTGAGGGCGGGCGGCGCACCTGTCGTTCTCTGTGCGGTGGATCTGATCGGACTTTTTTACGAGGATGTCGCCCGCATCCGCGCCGCCGTGCCCGGCGCGCAGTTGATCGTCGCCGCCACGCACGTGCACGAAGGGCCGGACACCATGGGGCAGTGGGGCCCGAAGCAGACCGTCAGCGGGCTCGACGAATCCTACAACGCCTTCGTCGTGCAGGAGACTGCCGCTGCGGCGAAGGAGGCCATCTCCCGGCTCGAGCCAGCCACGCTGTATCCCGCGGCCGTGACGCCGCTGGACGTGGCGCGCATGTATGATGACTCGCGTCCGCCGGTGGTTCACGACGCGGAGATCCTCTCGCTTGTGTTTCGCGGCCGCTCCGGCCGCACGATCGCCACACTGGTGAACTGGAACAACCACCCGGAGGCGCTCGGCAGCCGCAACACGCTGATCACCTCCGACTACGTCCACTTCCTGCGCGACGCCCTGGAGCAGGCCGGCTTCGGCACAGTGGTCTTCATCAACGGCGCTCTTGGCGGCATGCAGTCGCCGCTGGGCGCACAGATTGAAGACCCCGAAACCGGGAAGCCCGCCCCGAAAGACAGCTTCCGATTCGCGGAAATCGTCGGCCGTTACGCCGCGCGCCACGTCGCCGCGTCGCAAGAGCGTTCAAAGGCGGCGCGCGTGGACAGCATCCTCTACCGCGAGAACATGGTGCGTTTCCCCGTCTCGAACGCCGGATTTCGCATGGCTTCACAACTCGGGCTGTTCGGCGGGCGCAAGCCCATCAAGGACGGCGGCACGGAGTCGCCGGTGGGCTATCTCAGGATCGCCCGCGGCGCCCGGCCCGTAGTGGAGGCGGCGCTCGTGCCGGGAGAACTGTACCCGGAGCTCAGCGTCGGTGGCACGGTCTGCGAGGCGAACGCCGACTTCCCGTCCGCGCCCGCCGAGGCGCCCCTCAAGAAAATGCTCTCTGCGCCATACCGGATGCTGTTCGGCCTCGCCAACGACGAAATCGGCTACATCCTGCCGAAATGCCAGTGGGATGAAAAGCCGCCGTTCACATTCGGGGCCTCCAGGCCGTGGTATGGCGAAGTGAACTCCACCGGGCCGGACGCGGCGCCCGTGCTCGAGGCCGCCTTTCGCGCCCTGCTGCGCCAGCCCGGCGCAGCGTCGATATCAGACCAGTTATACTGAATTCTGACCGTTCCCCTTCATCTTTCTTCACGATCAGGAGACAGAATGGCCAAGCGAATTGCAATCCTCACCGGCGGCGGCGACGTTCCGGGCTTGAATGCCGTCATCAAACAGGTCACCTACCGCGGTTGCGCGATGGGCTATGAGGTGCTCGGCATCCGCCGCGGGTGGGAAGGTCTCACCCACCTCAACATGGAAGACCCGGCGAGCGTTTCCCGCTATACGCTCCAGCTCACTCCTCTCAACACGCGCACCATCGACCGCACCGGCGGCACGTTCCTGCATTCCTCTCGTACGAACCCCGCCAAGATGAAGAGCCTGCCCGAACACCTGAAGGGCATGTCCTTTCCTGCGCGTGAAACCGAGAAGGACGGGCAGAAGCTGGTGACCTATGACGTCACCACCTCGGTGCTCAAGAACCTCGAAAGGCTCGGCGCGGACACCGTCATCGCCATCGGGGGCGACGACACCCTCAGCTACGCGCGGCGGCTGCACGACGAGGGCGTCAGGATCATGGCCATTCCGAAGACGATGGACAACGACGTCCGCAACACCGAGTACTGCATCGGCTTCTCCACCGCCATCACCCGCGCCGACTCCGCCATCCAGCGCCAGCGCACCACCGTGGGCTCGCACGAGCGCATTGGCATCTTCCGCGTCTTCGGCCGCGACGCCGGCTTCACCGCCCTCTACACCGCCTACGTCACCAACATCCGTTGCGTCATCCCCGAATACAAGGCGGACCTCGACAAGCTGATCGGCTTGCTCGTGCAGGACAAGCGCAACAACCCCTCCAACTACTCGCTCGTGATCCTCTCCGAAGGCGCCGAGTGGGAGGGCTACCAGGTGAAGCACTACGGCGAGGCGGATGCCTACGGCCACCGCAAGAAGGCCAACGTGGGCGACGACCTCGCCGTCGAAATCAAGGCTCGCACCGGTGAAGAGACCATCGTCAGCGACCTCACCTACGACCTGCGCTCGGGCGATCCCGACTTCGTCGACAAGCTCGTCGCCTGCACCTTCGGCAACATGGCCATGGATGCCCTCGAGGAAGGCAAGAGCGGGCTCATGACGGGCATCGTAAACGGCTGCTTCGATCTGGTGGAGATCCCCGATCCGAAACTCGGCCCCCGCAAGGTGGACGTCGCCACCATGTACAACACCGAGCGCTACCGCCCCAGCTACAACGGAAAGCGCGGCCTGCCCGTCTTTCTCAGCAAGCTCTGATGGGCCTTCTTGCCAGAATCTTTCGACGAAAGTCCGTCACTCTGACGCCGGATCTCGCCGCCGGGATCCGGCGTTCCTTTGAACTAGCGGCCGCCGACGAGGAGCATTTTCCCTCCACCATCGATCCGCGCATCCTGCACGTGCGCGCCGTCATTGAAGGCCTCGCTCCTCTGGAGGCAGGCGCGCGCGTGCTGGACCTCGGATGCGGCAAGGGGCGGTTCGCCGTCCACGTCAAGCAAGCCTTCCCGCAGGCCGCCGTCGTGGCGCTCGATCTGGCCGAGGCCATGCTGCGCCGCGCGCCCGCGTCTCTGGAGCGCGTGGCCGCATCCATGCTCGAGCTGCCGTTCCCCTCCGGCGTCTTTGACGCCGCCTACGCCACCGAATCCCTCGAACACGCCGTCGACATCGAATCCGCCGTCGCCGAACTCTGCCGCGTCCTGAAGCCCGGCGCCCGGCTCGTCATCATCGACAAGAACGCCCGCCAGTGGGGGCGGCTCGAAACCCCGCCCTGGGAGAGATGGTTCCGCGAAGAGGAACTGCTCGAACTGCTGCGCCGCCACTGCCGCACCGCCTCCTGCCAGCCCATTTCCTATTGGGAGGACGTTCCTCCCGACGGGCTCTTCCTCTGCTGGAACGCCGCGAAATAGCCATGCCACGCAAGCCCCACATCCAACCCGTTCAGGAAGTCGTCGAGGCCGAAGGCCACCTGATCGACTCCCACATCATGGAGCAGATCTTCGACACCGTGATCGAATATCACGGCCGATTCGAGGTCGAGCACTTCCACATCGGCAGAACCAACGCCGAGCCGTCCCGTCTGCGCCTGCGCGTGGAAGCCCCGGACCGCGCCTCCTTTGAGAAAATGCTCAGCCAGCTGCACGCGCTCGGCTGTGCGCCCGTCGAAGAGCAGGACGCCGCCTTCGCCCGCATCGAACGGGACCGCTGCGCCCCGGAGGATTTCTACTCCACCACCAACCACCGCACCCTCGTGCGCCGCGGCGGCCAGTGGCACGAGGTGCAGAACCAGCGCATGGACGCGCTCATCGTATGGCAGGACGAACAGCCTTGGGCCCGCCGCCTGCGCGACATCCGCGCCGGTGACGAGATCGTCGTCGGCATGCGCGGCATCCGCGTCATCCCCGAATCCAAAGAGCGCGACCGGCTGGCCTTCGCTTTCATGTCCAACGGCATCTCGAGCGAGCGCCAGGTCGAGACCGCCGTTCGCCAGACCGCGGCGCTCGTCCGGCAGGTGCTCGACTCCGGGCAGCGCGTGGTCGTTGTCGCGGGCCCCGTCGTGATCCACACCGGCGGCGCGAAGCCCCTCGCTTCCCTCATCCGCAAGGGCTACGTCAGTGCGCTGCTGGCGGGAAACGCGCTTGGCGTGCATGACATCGAGTCTGCGCTGTTCGGCACCTCGCTGGGCGTGCGCCTCGCCGATGGCCGCCAGGAAGAGCACGGGCACCGCAATCATATGCGCGCCATCAACCGCATCTACCATGCCGGTTCCGTGCGCGAAGCCGTGGCGCAGGGCGTGCTGAAGAAGGGCGTGCTGTATGAGTGCGTGGCGCAAGGCGTGCCCTTCGTCCTGGCCGGAAGCCTGCGCGACGACGGCCCGCTCCCGGAGACCATCACCGACATGAACGCCGCCCAGGACGCCTACGCCGCCGAGCTGCGTGGGGCAGGACTCGTGCTTTGTCTCGGATCCATGCTCCACTCCATCGCCACCGGAAACATGCTGCCCGGCTGGGTCAAGACCGTCTGCGTCGATATCAACCCCGCCGTCGTCACCAAGCTCGGCGACCGCGGCACCGGCCAGGCTGTCGGCGTGGTGACCGACGTGGGCGTCTTCCTCGAACAGCTCGACCGCCATTTGCAGGAAAACCGCCGCCAGGAGAACCCCTGATGCCGAAACAGAAACAGCAGAAATTGTATACCGACGAGCACGCCGCCTCGGGTGTCTCCGTCCCGCTTCCGGACATCGAGTGCTGGCCCAACCAGTATCCCGGCCGCGATTACTGGATCGAGATCTCCTCGCCCGAGTTCACCAGCGTCTGCCCCCGCACTGGCCTGCCCGATCACGGCACCATCACCATCCGCTATGTGCCGGACCGCCTTTGCCTGGAATTGAAGTCCCTCAAGATGTACATGCTCGCCTACCGCAACCTCGGCATCTTCCAGGAAAACGCCGTGAACCGCATCCTCGACGACTGCGTGCGCGCCTGCCGCCCGCGCGAGATGACGGTCACCGGCGAGTTCACGCCCCGCGGCGGCGTCTACACCACAATCACCGCTGAACACGTGCGCCCGAAGCCGCGGAAGCGCTGACAGTTCCGCTCGCAGCCGCCCGGATCAGTGAGCGGTAGAGCTCCGCCTGCCGCCGCGCGATCTCGTCCCATCCGTAGCGCCGCTCCGCCTTCCGCCGCGCCGCCCGCTCCATCGCGGCTCTCGCCTCTTCGTCTTCAAGCAGCCGCAGCACCGCGCCCGCCATCTCGCCCGCCGATGGCACGATCATCGCCTCGACGCCTGCCTCCACGTCCAGCCCGTGCACCGCCGCCGGCGTGCAGACCACCGCCTTCCCCATCGCCATCGCTTCCAGGATCTTGATGTTCGTGCCCGCCGAGGCAAGCAGCGGAGCCACCACTACTGCCGCCCGTCCGTACGCCGGGCGCGGATCGGCAACGTAGGCGTCCCATTCGATCTGCGGATCCTTCAGATCCACGTGCACGCGATCCTTGTAAAGGTCCAGATAGTGTTCCGGATTCGCGCCGGAGATCACATGCAGTCTTGCGCCCGCCGCTCGCAGCTCCGGCCAGGCTTCTCTCAGGAAGGCCTCCAGCCCCAGCAGATTCGGCAAGTGCGCAAAACTTCCGATGAACAGCAGCCGCCGCCGCTCCGGCGGCTCGTGCCGGGGCGCGAACCGCTCCAGGTCCACGCCGTTGTCCAGCACCTCGACGCGGCCGGCGCCCTCCACCATCGCCGCGTCGCGCATCGACATCGCCACCACGCAATCCACCCGTCTCCACAACTCGCGCTCAAACCGCTCCCACCGCTTCCACTGCTCGCGCGTCTCCCACGAGTCGCGGCTGGCGAGCAGTTGCCGGTACAGATCCAGCGTGATGTCGTGCTCCACCAGCACCGTGGGCAGCCCCGGGCAGTCCTTCGCGTATAGCCCCATCTGCGTGAATTCCATCTGCACCAGCGCGGGCGCGTGCTTGCGCAGTGCCAACCGGAGAGCCGCACGAAACGCCGGCTCGTCGTGCTCCTCCACCACCTCCGGCCTCTCCGTCATCGGCCGCAAGTGCGATCCTTCCCGCTCCACCAGGACCACCTCATGGCAGATCTCGAGCAGCTCCGCGGGCGGCGGCGCGTGCTTCGTGCAGAAGGCGATCAGCACCTGGTCGAACTCCCCCGCTGCTCGCCGCATCAGGTTGTACATCCGCACCGCACCGCCGTGGGACAGCGGCCACGGCGCATACGCGCTCAACACCAGCACCAGCGGCTTGGCGCCGTCCCTTGTCCTGCCCGGAAACACTGCGATGGCGCCCGATCCCGCGGCCAGGATCTCCTCTTCCTTCACACTTGCCGCAGGCAACCGGCGGAGATAACGGTAGGCCCGGCAACCCGCTCGCAGGGCGAACATCGCCCAGGGCCGCTTGGGCTCCTGCGCGGCGTGCCAGTTCAACCTCTCCAACGCCTCGCGCCACAACCTGCCGAACAGCCGCGGATCGCCCACACCGCGAAGCAGAAACCGCAGGTAGTTGATCTCGACCCACGTTTGCAGCTCTTCCGGCCGGAAGAACCTCGACGTCGTGGCACGGTGGTGATGAACCGCGCGCGCCCCGGCCACAAACACGCTCGGCCAACCCAGCCGCCAGGCGCGAAAGCCGAGATCGAGATCCTCCACATAAGCCGGCTGCAACGCCTCGTCCATTCCGCCCAACGCACGCAGCTTCGCCGTGTCGTACAGCGAACAGCCCCCGCTGCCATAAAGTACCGGCGTGAGGTTCTCCCCCTCCACGGGCTCGATGCAATGCACCGGGAACTCATCCCTGGCCCGTCTGCGCCGCCACACGGCCTTGCCCGTCTCCTCGCGCCGTTTGCCTGGCGGGAAGAAGATCTGCGCCGTGGCGCAGAACAGATCCGGCACGGTACCGAACGCCGAATGCAAGGCGGCCAGAAAGCCCGGCTCCGGCGCCATGTCGTTGTTCAGCAGCAGCACGCGGTTGTACCGGGCGCGCGCGATGCCGCGGTTGACGGCGGCGGCGAAGCTCAGCGGCTCGCGGCTCGTCTCCACGGTCACTCCCGGATTCGCCTCGCGCAGCCAATCCGCCGTCTGGTCCCTGCTGCCGTTGTCCACAACGACAACTTCGGCCGCACTGCCCGCCAGTTCTTCTTCGATTCGCGGCAGCAGAGCCTCCAGCAACGCCCGCCCGTCCCGAGAAGGGATTACGACGCTCGTGCCCGCGGGCAGATCCGGCATTGTCCATTCTCCAGCCGTGCCGGCGTGGAGGCGCTTCCACACCTGCGCCTGCCAACCCGCGGCTCTGGCCAGCATCGCGAACAGCGGCCGCAGGTACGCCCGCGGATTTCGCAGCCGCCAGATCTGCGTGTACAGCCAGCCGCCCGGGTGCGTCTGCCGCTCCACGAACTCCCGCAGCCGCCACCGCACGAACCGCAGCGCCTGCGGCGCATCGCCCGGGCGCGTCGCGAAGTGGTGGAGGTTCTCGTTGAACACCAGCAGCTTGCCGCGCGAGATCCACAGCGCCGCGGCGCGCATCGCCCAGTATGGCAGCAGGCGGTCGAGGACCAGCGCCGTCCACTCAACACGGCAGCCGCGGAGTTCGTCGCCAATGCGTGCCAGATTCTGCCGCAGCGTGCGGCGGGGAAACCACGGGATCCATCGCGCCTGCGGACCGGAACGCGGCGGAGGGAATTCGGCCACCAGCACCAGTTCGGCGTCCGGCAGCACAGACTGCAGGCGTTCCAGGAAGGCGGCTGCCCGGTCCTCCCATGTCGAGGCGAAGGCGAGCAGAACGGGACGCCGAGCAGTCAACTCAGATCAGCCTGTGCCAGGGAGTCTTCAGGCCGCCGTTCTGCCGCTCCTCCCGCATCGCCAGCGCCTGCAGGCAGAATGCCGTGGAGACCGGATTGGCGTAGTTGGAAAGGCTTCCGCGGCGCGAGCCGAAATTGAAGCCTCCATCGGTGGCGGGATCGGACGAGATCATCTGATAGGCGGCGGCGCGCTGCGCCTCCTCCCCGGCGGCGCGCTCGTCCAGAGGGACCAGCCCCAGCGCGTCGGCCCACAGCCGTACGCGAAGTAGCTGCGCGTTGACGTCGGAACGCTCGAATTCGGCCCGGATTCGGCGCAGTTCCGCCGCAACGCGTGCGATCCCCTGTTGCAGCGCCTCCCGCACCGCCTGGCTCTCCGGACGCGCCAGCAAGGCTTCCAGAAAATAGCTATAGGCGTGAAGCCTGTCCATGCGGCGAGGATCATCCGGCGCTGCGTTCAGAAACTCGCCATGCGTGGCCAGCCCCTGCTGCAACGCCCGGTCGAACACTGCGGCCAGCCTCCCTTCGCCGGCCACCTCGGCGAGGTCCAGCCATGCCAGCGCCGACTTCAACTGATAACATCCGCTGGACGACGACCACCGCCCGTCGCCCTCGAGCGCTTGCTTCGACGGCAGCACAAGGATCGCGTGAATGTCGCGCGAGTTCACGAAGTCGCGCTCCATCGACTCGCCGCAGCGCTCCGCCGTCAGCCTGTATTTCTCCACCCCCGTGGCGCGCCACAGCCGTAGCAGCCCGCGGGCGATGATGCCGTTGTCAAAGAAGTAACTGAGGCGGGGCGCGGCGCCGTTGGCGCCCCATTCGAAAGGCATCGCCTGGGCTTCCTCATCCCACGCACGGCATAGAAAATCCCCCGCGCGCCGCGCCCCCTCCAGATACTCCTGCGCACCCGTCCGCTCGTGCAGCTCCAGCAGCGCGGAAACCGTGTAGCCGGTGATCTCCGTGGAAATGCCGGCGTTGCGGCGCTCCGCAATGAAGTGGTAGCGCGCCACGCCGCCGTGCTCCTCTTGAATCCCGGAGCGGAGGAACCATTCTCCCGCGCGCGCCACTGCCTCGCCGGGCGGCGCCGCCGGCGCCCCGATTGTCAAGCTCATTGGATGCTCACCCCGTTACAGCAAGTCCAAAACCTCAGGATAATCCACTCCTGCGCACTTCCGGAGCCCCGCCCGGTCCTCACCGCGAGGGCTTCCACTTGATGTTGCAGCCGGCGCTCGGCCTCTGATCCGGGCTCACCGGCCTGCCTTCGAGCACGCCGTCGATGGCAGCCCGCAGGTCGCCTCCGGTCACGGGCTTCCCGTTGCCGGGGCGGCTGTCATCGAGCTGCCCGCGGTAGACCAGCTTCCGCTGCCCGTCGTAGAGGAAGAAATCGGGCGTGCATGCAGCGTCGAACGCGCGCGCCACCTCCTGCGATTCGTCGTAGCAGTAAGGAAACACGAAGCCGAGCTGCAATGCCTGCTCCTTCAGGCTCTCCGGCGCGTCGTCCGGGTAATTGGCCGCGTCATTGGACGAGATGGCGATGATGCCCAGCGACTGTTCCGCATAATCCCTGCCAATGCGCGCCAGCTCCCGCTCCACATGCTTCACGTATGGGCAGTGCCGGCAGACGAACATCACCAGCAGCGCCTTTCGGTCCCGGTATTCTTCGGGCGAAACCATCCGCCCCGTCACCACATCCGGCAGTGAAAACAGCGGCAGGGGAGCGCCCAGCTCCTTCATCGTGGATTCGGTGAGTGCCATGCAGATTCCTCCCATTGGGATTGCCGGTTGAGGCACGGCAATGCGCCCCGCATCCGCCATGTGCGGCGCCGTGGCAGGCCGTGAGGCCGGCGGCGAACTCTCAGTTTACTTCAGGCCGGGGCAGGGAAGAATGAACATCCCATGAAGCGCCGGCGCTCAACCCTCGTTCTTCCCCGAGTCGAGGATTCTCTTCACGCCGGAGATGATGTCGATCGGAAGCGGGAAGACGACCGTCGTGTTCTTCTCCGACCCGATCTCGATCAGCGTCTGCAGGTACCGCAGCTGGATCGCCACCGGCTCCTTCTGGATGGTCGCCGCCGCCATGGCCAACTTCTCCGCCGCCATGTATTCGCCCTCGGCGTGGATGATCTTGGCGCGCCGCTCGCGCTCGGCTTCCGCCTGCCGCGCGATCGCGCGCACCATCATGTCCGGCAGGTCGACCTGCTTCACTTCCACCTTCACCACTTTCACGCCCCAGGGATCGGTGTCCTGGTCCAGCACCTCCTGCAAGCGCATGTTGAGCTTCTCGCGCTGGCTCAGCAGTTCGTCCAGTTCCACCTCGCCCAGAATGCTGCGCAGGGTCGTCTGCGCCAGCTGTGAGGTGGCGTAGAGGTAATTGGCCACCTCGAGCACCGCCTTCTGCGGATCCACGACGCGGAAGAACACAACCGCGTTCACCTTCACGGTCACGTTGTCTCGCGTCACCACGTCCTGCGAGGGCACGTCGAGCGTCTCAATCCGCAACGACACCCGCACCATCCGGTCGATGGGCTGAAAGACCAGGATGAAGCCCGGGCCCTTCGGCCGCGGCAGCACGCGCCCAAGCCGGAAGATGACACCGCGCTCGTACTCGTTCAGGATCTTGATCGCCGACAGCAGATAGAGGATGAGGATGAACAGAACGATCATCGGAACAGGCAGCATAACGAATTCCTTTCCTGCGCCTATTGTGCGCGTTTCACGCGGAGATGCAAGCCCTCGACGGCCACCACGCGCACCCGCGCGCCCGCCTCGATAGGCTCCTCCGCTGTTGCCTTCCAGTACTCGCCCCGCAGCAGCACCGTGCCCGTGGGGTTCAGGTCCGTCCGTGCGATCCCGGTTTCGCCCGACAGCGATTCCACGCCCGTGGCCGGCGGGCGCAGCCGCGCCCGGATCACCAGCGATAGCAGAAACACGGTGATCAACCCGAACGGAATGCTCACCGCCAGGGCCGTGGCCCATCGGATGCGAAGCTCCGGCGGCCCTTCCACCAGCAACACCGCGCCCAGCACCATTGACACCACGCCGCCTGTGGCCAGCACTCCGTGCGAAACGATCTTGGCTTCGAGCACGAACAGCACCACCGCCAGAACCAGCAGCCCTACCGCCGCGAAGTTGATCGGCAGCACCGAGAGCGCCAGCAGGCCCAGAAGCACCAGGATGGCTCCCGAAACCCCCGGCAGGATCATCCCCGGCTGCGTGAATTCCATGTACAACAACAGCCCGCCTGCCACCAGGATCAGAAACGCCAGGTTGGGATCCGCCAGCGCCTGCACCACTCTCTCGCGCACGGTCAGCTGATAGGCGCTCACTGTGAGTCCGGCTGTGCGCAAAGCCACAGTCGAGCCGTCGGCGCGCTTCACCTGCCAGCCGTCCAGCTTCGACCACAGCTCCTGCTCGTCGCGGACCACCAGGTCGACCAGCTTCTCCTTCAGCGCCTCTTCGCTTGTGAAGGACTTCGCCTGCAGCACCGCCGCTTCGGCCGCCTGCAGGTTGCGCCCGTGGCGCGCGGCGATGCTGCGCAGCGCCGCCGCCGCGTCGCTCTCCACCTTCTTCCGCATCACCGGATCCATGGGCTCGCCCAGTGTCACCGGCGAAGCGGCGCCGGTGCGCGTGCCCGCAGCCATGGCCGCAACGTCTCCGCTCAGCAGAATGAAGAAGCCCGCCGATGCGGCGCGCCCGCCGGAGGGCGTCACAAAAGTCACCACCGGCACCGGCGATGCGCTGATCGCTTCGATGATCTCCCGCGTCGCCTCCAACAGCCCGCCAGGCGTGTTCAGCCGGATCAAAACCAACCGCGCCTGCTGCTGCCTGGCCTGTTCCAGCGCATGGCGCAGAATTTCAACCGAGACCGGGTGGATCACCGATTGGAAATCCACCGCCACGGCAGAGGGCGGCGGTTCGGCACCGCCGGCGCCCAAGGCTGCCGACAACAGGAGAGCCGGGACGAGGGATTGCCTCTTTCGCAGCATGCGCGCTCGCCTCCGCACCTAACATACTTCGTACAGTTGCCCAAGTAAATCCCTGTAGCGGGCGTCGGCGGAGGCTGTGCTATAGTGAGGAATTCACGAGCCAGGCCGGCGCACCGGGTCTTGTCCTTCCCATGAGACAGGTCGACCTGATCCTTCCCGTTTACCGAGAAGCGGAAGGCATTTCGCACTTCGATGCGCGGCTCCGCCGGGTGCTGTCGGAGCTGTCCCCGCCGTATCGCTTCCGCCTTTATTACATTCTCGACCGGTCCCCCGACAGAAGTTACGAAATTCTGCGCGAAATCGCCCTGTCGCATGATGATACGGTGCTTATTCACCTGTCGTCCCGTTTCGGCCATCAGGCGTCGCTGATGGCCGGTCTGGACCACTCGGCGGGGGATGCCGCGATCATGATGGATACCGATCTCCAGCATCCGCCGGAGCTGATTCCGTCCCTGCTCGATCGCTTCGAGGCCGGCTGCGATGTCGTGCAGGCGGTCCGCTGCTACGGGGACAGCATTTCCGTGCCCAGGCGGCTCGCGTCAGCGCTGTTTTACCGGATCCAGAATGCGCTGTCGCCGGTGAAACTGGATCCGGGTTGCGCCGATTTTCGGCTGATTTCCAGAAAAGTGGTCCGTGTTCTCCAGCAGCAGATTCGCGAACACAATCCGTTCTTGAGGTTGCTTGTGGCCTGGACCGGCTTCCGGACCGCCGCTGTTCCGTTTGTCGCTGCGCCTCGGGCCCACGGCAGCACCCAGTATTCGTTGCGGAGGCTGGCGGGTTTCTTTCTGGACGGAATTCTGTCCTTTTCGCGGATCCCGCTTCGCCTGGCGGCGATGCTCGGCTTCATGGTGGCTGCAGCCGGACTGCTCTACGCGGCCGTGCTGCTCTACACTTACTGGCGCTATCAGGACTTCCCGCGGGGTTATGCATCGCTGGTTTCAGTCGTTCTGGTGCTGGGTGGAGTCCAGTTGGTGATTTTGGGCATTTTGGGCGAATATATCGGCCATATTCTTGACGAGGTCAAGGCAAGACCGCTCTATATCGTCGATGAAATCATCGTGAAAGGACAGACCCCGGTGGCCGGCCAGCACGTGCAAGGCGGGGCAGCGCAGTGATGGGTCGCATGCGTCGGACGCGCTCCGGGCCTGAAGCCGCTGCTGATCCGATGCCGGCCGCGCCCGCCAGCGACGCCCCTGCAGCCTTCACCGGCGGAATCAGACGGCGGCGCGCCGCCGCGCTGTGGTTGTGCGCCGTGGCCGCGGTTTCATCTCTTCAGCCTCTCCTGCTCGGCTTCTACCTCGATGACTGGTCGTTGATAGTGAAAGACGCCGGCCTTCTCGAGCCGTTCAGCGCCGGTTTGTGGCGCAGCATCGTTGCATTGGATCCTAGCCGCCCGGTTTCCATCGTGTTCCGCTGGCTGGCCGGATCCGTGTTTCGGGACGTGGCTGCCTTCTGGCACGCGGCCCTGCTGGCCGTGAGCGCGTGGATCGTCTGGCAGGCCGGCGGAATGCTTCGCACTCTTCGCATCGGCGAAGCAGCCATGTCCCGGACGCAGGCTCTCGCTCTGGCGGCCATTTGGGCAGCCTTGCCGTGGGCGGCTCCGATCCGGTTCTGGCCGACGCTGCTCAACGTGCTCTGCTTCCTGGCGCTTTTCCTCTGGTTGCTCACGCACCTGCTCCGGCGCTGGCGCGAGGGAAGGGGCGGGTTTCTGGTCCCGTTTGCCGCCTATCTGGCGGTTTGCCTCGGTTACGAGGCGTTCTACCTGCAATTTGTCCCGGTTCTGTTGCTGGGCATCGCGGAGATCCGTTGTTGCGCCGTTCCCCGGGGCGCGGTCTTCCGGAGTGCCGCTGCGCTGGTCGTGGCGCAAGCCCTCGCCGGCGGCTGGTATGTGCTGACCGGGAAACTCGCCCTCTCGCAGAAGCCGGTGCTGCAGGACTGGGCAGGCATGCTGGAATACAACCTGAAAGCGGCCTTGCCCCAAATGGCGGCTTCTTTCGGGCCTCTCAAGTGGGTGGCGGTTGCGTCATTCCTCCTGCTATTGGCCCTGTCGGCGCTCCTTTGGGGACGGTCTGTTGCGGTGGGCCGGATCGCGCGAGAGAAGGCTGAATACTGCGCCTGGGTAGTGGGCGCGGCGGCCGCTGGCGCCCTGCTATCCGTGCTTGTGTTCAGCTTGGGCGGCCGGCCGCTGTTCGGAACCGGGGTGGAGGCCCGCGGGCTTCTGTTCGTCTCCTTCTGGAGCGCGCTGGCGGCGGCGGTGCTGCTGGCCGTCGCGCTTCGGCAGGCTGCAGGACAGACCAACCTCTGGTGGCGCCGCCTGATCGTGGCCGGCACGGCCGTTGCCGCCACCTGCCTTCTCGCCGGTTTCATGCTGCGGCTGCGGGACTGGCATCAGGCAGCCCTTCTTCAACGACGCATCCTGTTGTCGTTGCCAGTGGCCGAAATGAAGAAAACGGAGCCGGGCGCCTCCGTTCTGTGCATCTGGCCTATCGACATTCAGGGCGCTCCGGTGTTCGGCTCGCCGTGGGACATCAGTTCCGCAATTCGGGTCTGGTACCCCGCCCTGGCCGACAGGACCTTCCATATTTACAGCCACTGGGGCGGGGTCCTGCGCTGGGACGGCATGAAACTCCGTTACTCCTCCGCGCCCCCGATCGAGCGCCCTGTCCCGCTGCTCTATCTCTGGCGCCCGCTGCACGGGGAATTTCTGAAGATCGACCAGTCCATCGAGGTACGCCCGGATCAATCATGGATCCTCTCCCAAAGGCAATGAAAACCGGATGAAGCCGGGCACCGGCTTCTGTTGAGTGCGCCGGTGCCCGGCCTGGATCCTCTCTCTGACCAGGATTGTTCCCGTCTGGCTGCCGTCCCCGGCCACGCCCTGACAGCTTCTGCTGGATTCGGGCCGGCTCAGCGTGCTGGCCCGACAGAGCCTGAAACAACGCTCCGCAAGCCTGAATCCAGTCTTGCTGCGAAAACAGATCGAGCAACGCCTGAACGAACTGCTCAAAACCGTCCACCGGAACGAAACCGCCCAAGCGGCTCGAAGGAAACTCACCCCCTGTTCGGTTACCTCCTTCGTGACTCAACGGGGGGCGTTCGGTTACCGGGTGAAATGACTTGACTCGCCCGGCCCGCAGAATCTGCGCCCAGAAAAGAGAAAACCCGCCACCCACGGTGGCGGGTCTTCGGTGGGTGTCTCAATTGTCGCCCTATGTTCTCCGCTTCGTGCGCAGGAAACCGATGGCAAGCAATCCCGCGCCATACATATACAGCACGGCGGGTTCGGGGATCTCACTCGGAGGACCGCCTTCTATGAAAGAACTCACAATTTCCACCCGGATGCCAACCGGATTCCAGGTGCTGTTGTTGGCGACATCGAACGGAGCAATGAACTCGTTCTCAATCACGACCACCATGCTGTTCCAACCCGCCTGGAACAGCCCCGGAGAGGGACCCACGGTGTATGGTCCCTGCAGCGCGGTATAGCCTGCCGCATTGATGCCCGTGAGCTGTGTGCCGTTCACCCAAATCGAATTCAGGTTGTTGTCCGTGGCAAGCATGAATTGGAACGTCGCCGTGTCCGGGTCGTATCCCGGACCAATGTAATAGCCGATGGCGAAGTAGTGGAATCCCACCTGATCCGTATACGCGCCATAAGCGGGACCATACCCCTGTTGCGGGGAGATCCATTTCGACTGCGCGGAGTTGGCAACCCAGTGCGGAAATGGGTAGGACGTGTCATCCGTCACATAGGCGGGCACGAAAGTGCCGGCAGGCGGTGAGGGCACGTATGACCAATACCAGGCAGGGTCTGGGGTCCCCGGCGCCGATCCTCCTGTGCTCACCAAACCCGGGATAGGCGCAGCGCAGACACCAAGCGCCCCAACAATCAATGCGGTGATTGCATGCACCTTGAATCGTGCGTTCATCAGTCTCCTCCGAAGTACCACACAATCCGTCACAAAACTTCCGGTACTCCCATCGGGTCTATTCTACTTGAACGCTTGCCTGCGGTCAACCACAATGGCACAAATCAAGTCTATTTTTTTGAGACGGTTCGGTTCCTGGCGGGTACCAGGGGTACCAGATCCCGGCCAAACAGGGCAGTCGCCTTGGGCTTACCAGTACCTACCTTTAATAGTCTCAAACGTCCTGAACACGCCTGCCACCCGGAACCACACATGGCGGCTCAAGGGCGTGAACCGACGATACGCCTCCGGCAACGGAGCCTGCGCATCCCTTGCCGCGAAGAGATCTGTCTGGGATGGGGCGGGTGGTGGGCTCGGCAGAACTCGAATCTGCGACCTCTACCGTGTCAAGGTAGCGCTCTAACCAACTGAGCTACGAGCCCGTTCCGAGGGGACAACCTCATCTTACCATGACGGCAACCGAATGCAGTTCGAGGTGCGGAATCACCGCCCGCCACTCGTTGCCGTCGCGCCTCCACCCGATCGCCCCGCCGCCCGGCTCCAGCCTCGACGCGAGGGGCTTGCGCCCCTGCACTGCCAGCGCCACCGGGCCCGCCGGCGGCACAAAATCCACCGTGGCATACTCGCCCGCCACCTGCATCGCAGTCGTGTTCAACAGATGCACCAGCGTCTCGCCTTCCTTGCGCCGCAAGACCACCTCCACGGTGGGTGCCGCTTCCACCCGCACCAGGGGCTGGAAGCGCGGCCGGATCAGCGCCCGCCCGAACTCCCGCACCGCCGCTGCGTGCGTCGCTGCAAAAACTCCGCCCACCGGCCCCGGAACTACCACCACTCGGCCCTTGCCCCACGCCGCCGCTACGGCCGCCGGCTTCCCGTCCCGTGTCGTGTTCACCTCGCCATAGCGCCAGTCGACAACCTGCCCCGCACCCGGCTCGACATCCAGCCACTCTCCGGAGGCGTTGCCCAGAACCCCGTGCCGCAGCCACGCCTGCACCCGCGCCGGCTGCCCGGCTGCTCTCATGCCCAGCCGCCCCGCCAGCCGCGCCGCATTCTGCGCGCCGCTTGCCAGCAAGAGGCCGCCGTTGCGCGCGTATTCCAGCAGCGTTCCCAGGCACGGCTCGCCGGGCTCTTCCCAGTCCGGCAGCACGATCACCGGATACCGCGACGCCACGCGCTCCAGCTTCCAGTCCGGCAGCACATCCACAGACCACTGGCACTCAAGCAACAGATCCACCCAACCGCGCGCCGGATCCGAAAGCCGCCCCCACCCGCCAAACAGCTTGTTGCCCGTCCGGTACAACGACTCCTTCGAGAACACCACCCCAATCTGTGGCACCGTCTCTGTCCCCTGGCTCCACTTCTGCAGACTCCGGCAATGCCGTGCAAGCGCCGCCATCGTGTCGATGTGCGCCTCTTCGAAATGCCCGGACCGCGCCGGGTGGTAGTAGACCTGGAAGCCGCCCGACTGCGCCAGCACGACGCCCGCCTCCTGCATCAGCTGCACTGCCGGCTTGAAGACGTGCCCCACGCGGTTGGAGTCGGCCTGCTGAAAGCCCCATGCCATCAGGTCCCACGGCCTGCCCGTCTGCGCCAGATACCGCGCCTCCAGCCGCGCCGTCGAGATGCTGGCGTTGCCGAGATAGTCGCCGGAGAGAAAGTCCACCGGCAGCGTGGCCTCCTCAGGCACCATCGTCGAATACAGCCAGTTGCTGGCGATCTGGAACTGCGGAAGGCTGCGGTGCAGCTCGTCCACATAGTGCTTCACGTAGCGGCGGAACTGCTCGCGCTGGAATTCGAGCCACTCGAGCCACCCCGGCTCCCCCGGTTTTCGCGGCGCCGGCCGCCCGAAGGCGCGCAGCGCGGCCTCGCAATAGTCGGGGTGCGTCGCCCAGCACTCCCCGTCCACCCAAACGCCGTCCAGTTCATACTTCGTCGCCGCCTCCCGCAGCTGCGGAATCATCAGCCGGTCCACGTACGGGCCGAACGTCGATGTCTGCCGCGTGTCCGGCTTGCCTTCGGGCGTTATGCGCGCCCACTCGGGATGCCGCCGCACCGCCTCGCTGTCCCACACTCCGGAAAAATGAATGAACAGCGCCAGGCCGCGCTTCGCCGTCTCCGCCCGCCATACGGCCAGCGAGTCCCTGACGATCCCCGGCGCCGAAGGCCCCACTTCGGAGGGCCAGCCCAGCCACCCCGGATGTCCCTTCGCATCGTATTGCACAAAGTCCGGCCGCACCCGGTCCAGCAGCCGGCCCACGGCCTCGGGCGTGACGTCGCGCCCCAGCACGGTGTCCTTCTCGTTCGGGTGCAGATCGAAATGCAGGCCGAAAAAGCTCTCCGCGCGCCGCAGCCGCCGGGGCCCAGGTTGTGCCCAAACCACAACGCCCGCCGCAGCCGCCGCGAATTGTCTCCGGGTCAGGTTGTCGAGTGCCATCGAAGATACAATATAGGGTTCCAATGTCGTTTCAAATCGCGCAGCGCGAACGCGGCGGGGCCGTGATCCTCCAACTCGAAGGCCGGTTCGTGCTCGGCGAGCCGGTGGAGCGTTTCCGCGCGCAACTCGAGGAACTCATCCGCGCCGGCCGCGTTCACATCGTGCTCGCCATGACGCACGTCTCCTACATCGACTCCAGCGCCCTTGGTTGCCTCGTCATGGCCCACACCAAGGTGGCGCGCGCCGGCGGCGCCATGTCCATGTTCGGGCTCAACGAGAAGGGCCTGGAGCTGCTCGTGATCACCAAGCTGGCCACCATCTTCCGCCTCGCCGAAAACGAGCTGGACGCGGTCAACCTCTGCTTTCCGGGCCGCAGTGCGAAAAGCTTCGACATCCTCGAGTTCGTGCGGAAGCACTGGGGCGAAGACGCAGGCGGCGCATGAGAATCGTGATCGTTGGCGGAGTGGCGGCGGGCTTGAGCGCCGCCTTGCAGGCCCGCAGGGCCGATCCTTCCGCTGAGATCACCGTTCTGGAGAAGGGCAAGCGCATCTCTTACGGCGCCTGCGGCCTGCCTTACTTGCTGGAAGGCCGGGTCGCCTCCATCGATCAGCTCGTCGTCCACCCGCCCGCCTACTTCGAAAAGGAGCACAACGTCCGCATACGCACGCAGTGTGAAGTGGTGGCCATTGAACATGCGAGGCGCGAAGCCGTGCTGGCCTCCGGCGAGCGCGTGCGTTACGAACGCCTCGTGTGGGCTGCCGGCGCGCGCCCCGCCCGCATCTCGCGCGAGCCGCGCGTCTTCCGCCTGCACACCGCCGAGGATGCCTTGCGGCTGGTCGAATTTCTGGATACGCGGCGGCCCCGCACGGCCGCCGTCGTCGGCGGCGGATACATCGGGCTCGAAGCGGCCACCGCGCTTCGCGCACGCGGTCTCCGCGTGCGCCTCTATCACGACTCCACCACTCTGCTCCACCGCGAAGACCCCTGGCTCTCCAAACTCGTCGCCGCGCGGCTGGAAGAATGCGGCGTCGATCTGCGCCTGAATGAACCCGCCCATCCGGACTCCCTCGACGCCGATCTCGTCATCGACTCGACCGGCCTGCGCCCGAACATCGAGATCCTCGCCGAAGCCGGCGCCTCGCTCGGCCGCACCGGCGCGCTGGCCGTGAGCGAACACATGGAAACCTCGCTCCACGGCGTCTATGCCGCAGGCGACTGCTGCGAGGCGCGCCACATTGTCTCCGGCCGCGGCGTGTGGATCCCGCTCGGCACAACGGCCAACCGCATGGGCCGCGTCGCCGGCGCCAATGCCGCCGGTCGGCGCCAGCGCTTCGAGGGCGTGGCCGGCACCTCCATCGTGCGCGTCGCCGGCCTCGCCGTGGCCGTTACAGGATTCTCCCAGCAACAAGCCCGCCGGGAGGGCTTCTCGCCGGTCGAAGCCGTCGTGGAAGGGCGCGAGCGCGCCCGCTACTTCTTCGGACGGACCATCCACGTCCAGTTGGTCGCCGACCGCAACAACTGCAGGCTCCTCGGCGCCGCCGTCATCGGCGACAACGGCGTTCTGGCCCGCATCAACACTGCCGCCGCCGCCCTCTCCGCTCGCATGGACGTGGAAGTCTTCGCGGAACTCGACCTCGCCTACGCGCCCCCCTACTCCACCGTCACCGATCCGCTCATGGCGGCCGCCCGGCGCCTTTTGCGTCTTCTGGATCATTGAGGATACGCGCCTCCGCTCGGCCGGGTTGCTAGACTGAAATTTCGACCAAGCCCCGCCCCCCGCCGGGCTCGATGAGCGTATGATTCAGGCTGGACAGCAAGCGCCGGACTTCACCCTCGAGCTGCTCGAAGGCGGCCACACTACCCTCGCGGAATTGCGCCAGGCCGGGCCCTTGGCGCTTGTGTTCTTCAAGGCAAGCTGCCCCACCTGCCAGCTCGCCCTGCCATTTCTCGACCGGCTCGCCGGCGGCGCCCTGCAGGTCTATGCCGTCAGCCAGGACGATGCCGCGCGCACGCGCGAGTTTCTCCGGCTCTTCGCGCTGAAAATGCCAGTGTTGCTCGACCCTGCCTCCGCCGGCTACCCGGCGAGCAATGCTTGCGGCATCCAGTACGTCCCGTCGCTGTTCGTCATCGAGCCGGATGGCCTCATCTCGGCCGTCTGCGAGGCGTTCGACCGCCGTGCTTACGAGCCGCTCGGGCTTCGCGCCGGCAGGGCGATGTTTGAGCCAGGCGAAGAAGTGCCACTGTACAAACCCGGCTGAGGAGCGAAGAATTAGGCTCCCGGGCGGAGCCTCCATGCATCGGATCAGATAAAAGGGCAAGGAAGGAGCGGATCAGAACAGATGCCAAAGGTTCAGGAAATTCTGAAAGGCGCAGCCGCCATCGTGAAGGGCATGTCGGTGACGCTCGGCGAGATGATGAACCCCATCATCACCGACGACTATCCCGATGCGCCTCCCGTCTTCCAGGAACGCTACCGCGGCCTGCACGTCTTGCAGCGCGACGACAACGGATTGGAGAAATGCGTCGCCTGCTTCCTCTGCTCCGCCGCCTGTCCCGTCCAGTGCATTTACATCGAAGCCGCCGACAACACCGAACAGGAGCGCATCAGCGGCGGCGAGCGCTATGCCGCCGTCTACAACATCGATTACAGCCGCTGCATCTTCTGCGGCTACTGCGTGGAAGCCTGTCCCACCGATGCCATCACCCACGGGCACGGCTTCGAACTCGCCAGCTACAACACGAGCACCCTCATCTACCGCAAGGAGCAGCTCCTGGCGCCGCTGCCGGAAGGCGCCACCGGAAAGGTGAAACTCGATCACCCCGTCGCCGTCGGCGACGGCGGTCACTGACCCGCCAGCACCCGGTAGGCGCGGCGCGCCACGATCAGCTCTTCGTTGGTCGCCAGCGCCACCACGCGAATGCGGGATCCGGCGGTCGAAATTTCGCGGTCTCCGCCCCCGTCCTCGTTCCGCCGGGCGTCCAGCTCCACGCCCAGGAACGCCAGCCCTTCGCAGATCGATTTCCGCAACTGCGGGCTGTTTTCGCCGATCCCTCCCGTGAACGCAATCGCGTCCAGCCCGTTCATCACCGCTGCGCAACCCGCCACCGCCTTGCGGACCTCATACACGAAAACATCCAGCGCCAGGTTCGCTGCCGCCAAGCCCGCGCGCGCCGCCTCCACAATGTCCCTCACGTCGCCGCCCGCCACGCCGGACAGCCCTGCCAGCCCGCTCACCCGTGACAATTGCGTGCGCGCCTGCTCTGTCGTCCACGCGTTGCGGTCCATCATGTAGAGCACCGCGAACACGTCCAGATCGCCGTGCCGCGTCGCGTTCTCTAACCCCGACTGCGGCGAAAACCCCATCGTCGTGTCCACCGACACGCCACGGTCAATCGCACACACCGAGGAGCTCCCGCCCAGATGGCAGCTCGCCAGCCGCAGGTCCGCCGGCTCGCAGCCCAGCATCTGCGGCACTCGCAGGCTCACATATTCGTGAGACGCGCCGTGGAAGCCGTATTTCTCCACGCCGTGCTCAGTCCGCCAGTCCTGCGGCACTCCGTAAACGCGCGCGTATTCGGGCTTGTTGCGGTGAAATTCGGTCTCGAACGCTGCCACCAGCGGAACCCCGGGCATCGCCGTCCGGAAGGCCCGGATCGCTTCCAGGTAAATGGCGTTGTGCAACGGCGCTGCCAGCAGGAACTGCGCCATCGCCTGCTCCACGCCTTCGTCGATCACGAATGTCCCCTGATACCGCGGCCCGCCATGCGCCGCCTTGAAGGCCACCGCGTCCACCGCCGTGTCCCCGGCGCGGATTTCCGCAATCGCCGCCGCGTAATCGGTCACGCGCTCAAAGCGCCCCCGGGCCAGCTCCCGCTCTTCGGGCATCGCCAGGATCTGGTATTTCAGGGACGTCGAGCCGAGATTCGGAACCAGAATGTTCATGCTCTACTTGCCGGCCGCCAGCGCAGTGAGATTCTGTTGCGCCCGCGCCTGAAACGGGCTCTTCATCCGTGCGCACGCGCTCCAGTGCTTCTGCGCGGCGGTCAGCCGCGCCTTGTCGCGCTTCGGCCCCTTGCCGGCCAGATTGTAATTCGCCAGCCCGAGATAGAAATAGGCGCCCGGCAGGAGATCATTGGCGGCGGCGCTCGCCTGGATCGTCTCCAGACCTTCGGACAACATCTTTTCGCATTCCGCCCACTTCCCGCGCGTCCCGAGCGCGATCCCCGCAATCCAGTAGCCGCGCGCCAGCGTGTTCTTCTTCTTCGTTGCCCAGTCCGCCTCCGCCATCCCCTCCGGCGCGGCTTTCTCTGGCAGCATCGAAACCAGTTGTCCGGCATAACCGGCTGCCTTGTCGAAGTCCTTCGTGGAACTCAGGTGTGTGTCGGCGGCGAACAGCAGCATATCTTCGTTCGCGAAGCCCTGCGCGGCGGCGCTTTCCGCAAACTCAAGCGCCTTCTTCAAATCCTTCATCTGAAGCAGCGCCACAAAGCCCCGCCCGGCAGTCTGGCCCATGTACTGGCTCTTCGGGTTCGCCTGCATCAGCCCTTCCGCCAGAGTCACAATCGACTGCGGGTCCGCGCTTTGCAGCGCCCCGGCATAGAAGGAATACTCGGCGCGCGTGGTCACCTGCCGGGCGAAATCCACCTCCGATTTCCAGGTCTCGGCCTCCGTTTCATCCTCCGGCGCTTTCGATTCGATCTTCTTCTTCGCCGCCGCGATCGTCGCGTTGGCCCACTCCACAATGCAGGAGGCGCTCTTCTGCTCTTCGCACGCCTGCAAGGCGTTGTAGGCCGCAGGAGAATTGTCCGGCTCGGCGGCGAGCACCTCCTTTGCGCCGGCGATCACCTTGTCGTGGGCCTTCGCCTTCAACCACAAAGGCAGGACCTGATTCAGCGCGTAGACTTTGCCCGCGTGGTTCGGGTACTTCTGGAGGAACTCCTGGTAAAGCTCGATCTTCTTTGCCTCGTCTGATTCCGAACCCGCCATCTGGAGCAGCAGCCCCTCTGGGGTCTGGGCGTCGATCTGGAAACGCGCCTGTTGCGCCTGGAGTGGAGCGGCAAGCAGGGCGGCGGCGAGCAACGCAAATCTCATGGATGCCTCCCGGTTACGTCTGCTGATAATATTACAGGGTTCCGCCGCGATGGTCGAGAGGAAATCGGTGCCAAAGCCATGATTCCCGCCACTTACGCCACAACGCTGCTGCTGATGGTCGTCTCCATGTTCTGCTGGGGCTCCTGGGCCAACACCATGAAGATGGCGGGCAAGTGGCGCTTTGAACTCTACTACTTTGACTACGTCCTCGGCGTCATGCTCAGCGCCTTGGTCGCGGCGTTCACTTTCGGCAGCATCGAGACGGTTCTGCCCGGATCGGATCAGGTGGTCTTTCCGTTCCTCGACAACCTGATGATCACCGGAAAGCGCCAGATCGCTCTGGCGGCGGCGGGCGGCGTCGTCTTCAACCTCGCCAACCTGCTGCTGGTGGCCGCCATCTCGGTGGCGGGTCTCGCCGTCGCGTTCCCCGTGGGCATCGGCCTGGCACTGATCGAAGGCGCCGTGCTGAACTACATCATCAACCCCGCCGGCCGCCCGTCCCTGGTCTTCGGCGGCGTCGGCCTCGTGCTTCTGGCCATCGTCATGACGTCGCTCGCCTATGCGGCGCTCTCGAGGCAGCGCAGCCTGGAGCAGCCCGGCGCGCCCCAGCCCGAGCCTTCCCGGGACGGGCGCCCGGCGCGCAAGAAGGCCTCCCCGTGGAAAGGTCTCGGCCTCAGTCTGGCCGCCGGCGTGCTCATGGGCCTGTTTTATCCTCTGGTGGAGATGAGCAAGCAGGGGGATCTCGGCTTGGGTCCCTATGCGGCTGCCTTCTGTTTCGCCCTCGGCGTGCTCGTCTCGACGCCCGTGTTCAACCTGTTCTTCATGAACCTGCCGGTGGAGGGCGACCCGGTCGGCTTCCGCGACTACCTCTCCGGCACTTCGCGCCAGCACGCCTTGGGCGTGCTCGGAGGCATCATCTGGAGCATCGGCACAATCAGCAATTTTGTTGCTGCCAGCGCCCCGAAAACCGTGAACGTCGGCCCCGCCGTCAGCTACGCCATGGGGCAGGGCGCCACGCTGGTCAGCACGCTCTGGGGTTTGCTGCTCTGGAAAGAGTTCGCCGGCGCCAACGCCGGCGTCAAGGCGCGCATCTGGCTGATGCTTCTGCTCTACGCCGCCGGCCTCGGTATGCTCTCCATCGCCCCGCTCTACCGCTGAGCCAGCGCCCGCACCAGCGCCTCCAGCACCTCGGCCGACGGCAGACTGCCTTGTGCAATCCTCGCCGAGCCTCCGCCGCGTCCGCCGCACTTCTCCAGAGCCGCCTTCAGGCGCGCCCCCGCCTCGATGCCTGTCGCTTCTCCCGCAGCCAGCAGGATGCTCGGCGGATCGGCGCATGCAGCCACGAAGACCCCCTGCCCGCCGGCGCAGAAGCTCTGCGCCAGCGCCCGCAGTTCGTCGCCGATGGGCCCTTTTTCGATCCGCTCCACGTGGATCCGCAGCCCGCGCGCATCGGGCTCGCACACCGCATATAGCGCCCGTCCCCGCAGCTCGGCCAGCTCCAGAGCCAGCCGCCGCCGCGCTTTCTCGGCCTCTTTCGCCTGTTCGAGCGCCGTGGCAGCGGCCTGCGGCACGTCGTCCAGCGCGGTGCTGAACACGCGCGCCGTGCGGTCCAGCGCCTCGTAATCTGCGCGTGCGCGCTCCATGGCCCGCACGCCGCACAGGAATTCCACCCGCGTCTGCCCTCGGATCCGCTCCGTCTTTCGCACCATCACCACGCCAATCTGCCCCGTCGAGCGCACGTGCGTGCCGCCGCAAGTCGAGCGGTCGATCCCTTCGATCGTGATGATCCGCAGCAGCCCCTCGCGCCCCGGTTCCTTCCGCAGACCCTCGGCCGACGCAGCGTCTTCAAAGGAAATGCGGACCGGCAGGTCCTGCCACGCGAGCTCGTTGGCGCGGCGCTCGGCCGCCCGCAGCTGCTCCGGCGTCACCGAAGGCGCATCCAGGTCGATGGTGCTCGCCTCGGCCCCCATATGGAAGCTCACGGTCTTGAATCCGAACACCTGCTCGAACACCGCCGACAGCAGATGCTGCCCCGTGTGCTGCTGCATGTGCTCGAAGCGCCGCGGCCAGTCAATCACTCCGTGCGCCTGATTCCCTTCAGGCAACGGCGACTCCAGCACATGCACCACGTTGCCGGAGTCCTCCTCTTCCACCGCCGTCACGCGCACGCCGTTCAGCGCGCCCCTGTCAAAAGGCTGTCCGCCGGAGGCCGGATAAAAGGCCGTCCGGTCCAGCGTCACGCGCAGGCCGCCGTCCCGCACTTCCAGAATGCGCGCGTCGAATTCGGCCAGATAGCTGTCTTCGTAGTAGAGCCGCTCCGTCATGCCGCCCCTCTCCGCCTGCGGCACGCCGGAATCAGACCCACTCCAAAGCGCCCTTCTTGTATGCCCAGATGTAGCCCACGATCAGGATGGCGAGAAACACCGCCACTTCCGCCACGCCAAACCAGCCGAGCTGCCGGAAACGCACCGCCCATGGAAACAGGAAGATCGTCTCCACATCGAAGACGACGAACAGGATGGCGACGATGTAGAAGCGCACGGTGTAACGCCCTCGCGCGTTGGACGCCGCGCGGATGCCGCACTCGTAAGCCTCCAGCTTCGCAGGCACCGGCAGCTCCGGACGCAGGTAGCGGAAGATAGCCAGCAGCGCCAGGGGGAAAAGCAGGGCGCATATCAGGAATATAAAGATCGGCACGTACCCTTCCGGCATGGTTTCAATATATCATCGCTCGCCGCGCGAACGGCTGGCCTGCATGGCGCCCTTCGTGCGCTGCGCCCCCCTCCCTCCTTTCGAACAGCATCGGTTTGTCCTGCATGGCGCCTTTCTCGCGCGGCGCCCGCCGTGTTGCTCGCTTCCTCGCGCCACGCCCATTCCCGGTGCCTACGTGCCCGTCCCGCTCCCGCTCGCGAAGGGGACAGCCTGACACGGGCAGTTCGCGGATTCCTCAGGGGGACGGAGCGCTCCGTCCCCTTGGAGATTCATCCGGCGCACGCACAACTTCGTCGGAACGCCTTGGGATGCTCGCTGCGCCGCACTCGGCTTCCCCCATCACATCTGCAGGAGCGGCACTAACGGCTACCCCCTTCCTCACGGACCCGGACCGCAAGGGCTGCCTGAAGCTGCTCCCCACTAACAAGATGGGCGCCGGCGTGCACATCCTCCCTTGGTACCGGAGTTCGAACCACATCGGCCGGGCGGCCGTTCCCGAGGCCGAGGACTCTCTCGCCGTCCTGCTGACCAGGGCCTAATACTACTAGGTCATAAACG